>Ga0318520_10000632_pt1 | contig 10759 bp, 12 predicted proteins | sample GRESIP178b2f16_FD_203512 | JGI IMG/M metagenome (GOLD analysis project Ga0318520, IMG submission 203512) | Tropical soil microbial communities from Luquillo Experimental Forest, Puerto Rico - GRE.SIPMG.178b2f16 | ecosystem: Environmental > Terrestrial > Soil > Tropical forest > Bulk soil...
ATTCTGGCCTTGGCGGTCGCAGCGCCAGCGCCGCTGCCAGGCCCAGTGCGACCGCCAAGGCCAGAATGGGCCAAAGCGCGCGGTGAACGGATCGGTGCGACCGCGTCATCGGGAGGATCTCAGCCAACGGATGAGCACGTAGGGCCAGAGCGCGGCAGTGCCGGGAAAGAGCATGATCCGCGCGCCCAACGTCACTGGGGCAGGTTCCGGAAGCACGCGCGTCACGCCGAACACGAGGAACGCGACCGCGACCGCGAAGCCCGCTGCCGCGTAGAGCGCAAGCGCCAGCAGCAGCACGATCACGACACGAGCTCCGCCCGATCGGTGTGGTAGATCATGAGATGTCCGCGGTTGCTGTAGCGATACGTCGCGCGCGGGAACGACGGGCAGGTGAGCGCCATCGCGAAGACGTTCCGAACCAGGTCCGCGGTTTGCACGGCACCGGCCTCCGATCGGACAGTTTGTCGTCAGTAGCCGTTAGACCCGAATGATGAGCTGGCCGGGGACACCGGGGCCGCGTTCGCGGGGCGAGCGAACGTCGGGGCGGCAATCAGCGTGGCCAACGCAAGCGCAGCGATAAGTGCCTTCATGATACGTCTCCATTCTTGGACCATCGTCCTCGATTTGTGCATCAGTGCAAGGGCCGATCGGCCGGCGCCTGAGTCGTCCGTTGCCTTCGGAATCCTAGATCGGGAAAAACAATGTTTATTCCCAGGCCCGCTCACATCAGATGTGCGATCGGCGAGACCGCATGACTCGTTAGATCGATCCAAGCCAACATCTTCCGGTCTGTCCTGGCTTCGTCCGCACGCCGCTGGTGGAAAGGCGGATTCCCGAACAGCGCCCCACGATCAGGCGAGCGCTTATGTTCGGCCCCATCCGATCACAATTAGTTCAACTGTGGAATACCGTTTACCGGGTGCGAGTCCTGATCACGCGCAGGCACGAGTTTGACTTTGTGACGATTCGGCGCGGCGTGCATATCGTAACGGAGAAATGAGATGCGCATGTTTTCAAGAAGAGCTGTTGGCTATCTCGTTGTGGCTACTAGCTTGGCGTTGCCCCTGACTGGACCGTCTTTGGCGCAATCGCAGGGTCAAGAGGTTGCGATCCGAGACGCGAAACAGCTAGTCGAGTCGCTGCGTTCGGGCGGGTACGTCATTGTTGTCCGGCATGGCGCAACCTTCTCTGATCGAGCGGATACCGACCCCTTCAATTTCGATAACATCGCCAAACAGCGAAACCTCAACGCGAAGGGCAAGGAGCTGGCCAAAACGTTTGGCGACGCGATCCGCCAGGTTGGCATCCCTGTCGGCGAAGTCTACACGAGTAATTTCAATCGTGCCGTTGAGACGGCGGTACTCGCCGGATTTAAAGGCATCGAAAAGACCACCGACCTAACGGAGGGCGGTCTCGTCGTGTCACCCGACGAAAACAGCCGGCGAGCCGCAGCACTTCGCAGGATGCTGGCGCAGGTGCCAGAAAAGGGCAAAAACACCTTCCTCATCACGCACAAGCCCAACATCATCGATGCCCTGGGCAAGGACTGGTTCGACGTGAAGGAAGGCGAAGCATCGATTTTCAAGCCCGAGGACGGCAAGTATCGGCTCGTGGCGCGCGTGCAAATGGAGGACTGGCCGAAGCTCGTTGCCGTCAAGTAGGGGCGCGCTCGCGCAGGCGGCCCGCGTTTCAGCAACCGGATGCCGCCGCTCGCTCCGCCAGAGCGGTCATTTGCGGGGCTCTAATCGGCGGAAACACCAGCCTTCTTGATGATCGGAGTCCATCTGTTGATCTCCGACTTGAGATGAGCGCGCAGTGCTTCGGGCCGCGCTCTTTCAGAAGACACTGTCTCGGCCCCCGCTGAGGCCAGCCGGTTAGCCACGTCTGGGTCCTTCAGCGCTTCCTGCAGCGCTGGGGACAGCGTATCGACCACGGGCTTCGGCGTGCCCTTGGGCGCCCACATGCCGAACCAGACGGTAATCTCGAAATCCGGCAGGCCCGATTCGGCGGCGGTCGGCAAATCTGGAAGCACAGCGAGACGCTTCTTGGTCGTCGCCGCGTAGGCCTTGATCAGTCCGCCTTGAAGTGGCTGGAATACATTGAGTGTCTGATCACACATGAAATCGAACTGGCCGCCGATGAGGTCGTTCAGTGCCGGCCCGGTGCCCTTGTAGGGAACGATGGTGACCGTCGCGTCGATCGCGTTCAAGAACAAGAGGCCGCAAAGATGCGAGGCCGAGCCGATTCCGGCGTGTCCGTGCACCACCTTTTCCCTGTTCGTCTTCACATGCGCGACAAAATCTTTGAAGTTGTCGGCCGGGAAATCCTTTCTTGCGACAAAGGCCATAGGCGACTCCGCGATCATCCCGATCGGCTCAAAATCCTTAATCGGGTCGTAGCGGAGGTTGCGGTAGAGCGCGGTATTGGCCGCATGGCCAAAGTGCATCACCAGCAGCGAGTAGCCATCGGGCGCGGACGCAGCGACCTTCGCCGTGCCGATCGTGCCACCCGCTCCGGCCACGTTCTCCACTAGGAATTGTCTGCCCAGGATCTTCCCCATTCCCTGACCGATGATCCGGGTCAGCGTGTCTCCGGGCCCGCCCGCGGCATAGGGCATCATCAGCGTTACGTTCTTCGACGGAAATTCCTGCGTTTGTGCACTTGTGATGACAACGCCCGTGAAGGCGATTGCAATGAAGGGGGCCGCCACGGCGCCGAGAAGCGATATGAACGTGCGTCGCTTTATTGCCGCCCCGTGCATGCGGGATCACCCAGTTCCGATTTCAATTCAGGTCATCAAGCCTCCTGCGCCTGTGACATGAGCGGCCACGCGGCCGCGCCGGCGAGCAGCGTGATGAACTCGCGGCGCCTCAACTTTGCACTCACTCGATCACCTCATCAGCGAGCGAGAGCAGGTTGTCGGAGATCTTGATGCCGAGCGCCTTCGCGGTCTTGAGGTTGATCACCGTCTCGAACTTGCTCACTTGCATGACCGGCAGGTCGGCTGGTTTTTCGCCCTTGAGAACGCGACCGACATAGAGGCCGACTTGGTGATACATGTCGGTGATACTAGCGCCGTAGCTCATCAGACCGCCGGCCAATGCATATTCGCGGAACTGATAGATCGCCGGCACGCGATATTGCAACGCCAGTGCGATCAGTCGGTCGCGCCGAGTATCGAAAAACGGATCGCCACCGATCAAAAGCGCAGCAACACGCTTCTGGCTAAGCGTAACAAAACTTGCTTCGATGCTCTCATCGCTGCCGCCACTGAGAACAATAAGGTTTTGTCCCAGTGCGCGCGCTGCTTGCTGCACGTCCCTTGTTTGCACCCGCCCGACAGCGGTGTTTGGATTTATAAGCAGCGCGACCACGTCCGCACCAGGAACGAGATCTCGCAGCAACCCCAGGCGCTTTGCTCCGAGCTGAGCCGTTAGAAACGTGGCACCCGTAACGTTGCCGCCGGGCCGGTTAAGGCTGGTGACAAGGCCCAGCTCGACGGGATCGCCTCCACTGCCCAAGACGATTGGAATGGTAGTGGTGGCTGCCTTTGCAGCGTATCCAGACTCGCCAAGAGCAGCAATTACCGCAACTGGCCGGTGAACCAGTTCACTTGCCAGCGCGGGAAGCCGATCCAACTGGCCCTCTGCCCAGCGGAACTCGATCACCACATTGCGGTCCTCGACATAGCCTGTCTCAGCGAGGCCTTGGCGAAAGGCGGCGACGACGCGCGCGGAATCATCAGCGGACCGTGAACTCAGAAACCCGATCACCGGCGGCGCCGATTGCTGCGCGCGCGCTGCGAGCGGCCACGCGGCCGCGCCGCCGAGCAGGGTAATGAACTCACGTCGCTTGATGCTTGACATGGGGACTTCCTCCCCTGTCGGGCGGCGTGGGGCGCTACCCACCCTTCCGCGCTGCCAGCAAATGATAGCACGCACAATGCCGCTGCACTGCGGGATTTCAACCCTGCCTTTGTCCGCTTTGGGTCAGAAGCGGCATGCCGTCACGTAGACTATGTCTGCTTTGCCCCCCAAAGCGGACATGCGCGACCTCGCCTCGATACGTCCGCTTTGTGCCAAAAGCGTCTTAATGCACCGCAGCAAGAGCAGCGTTATTCGATCACCTCGTCGGCTCGCAGCAGAATCGCCGTCGGCAGATCGATACCGATCGCCCTGGCGGTCTTCAGATTCACCACCATCTCGAACTTCGTCGGCTGCTCGATAGGCAAATCGGCGGGCTTGGCGCCGCGGGCGATCCGATCAACGAACTCAGCAACGCGCCCGAAGAGCGCTGTGATACTCGGCCCGTAGCACAACAGGCCGCCCGCATCCACCCATTCGCGGAAGACAAACATGGATAGGATCCGATGCCGAAGCGCAAAGTCGGCAAGGCGCGCGCGATCGCGAAAAAAGAACGGCGACGTTGGCACTATGAGTATGTCGCGATGATCGAGCGGTGCCTGATCGAGCGCCGCGTCATAGTCATAGGGCAACTCGCGCAGTTCAATCCCAGAAAGCTGCAAGCCCAGCGTGGCGGCGGCACTCTGCGCTGCTTGCCATTGATCCGCAGACAAGCGGTCCCAGAACATGGTCGCGGCCGGCCTGTCCGGAAAGGCATCCTTGATGAGCTGAATCCGCTTTGCTGCCAGTTCGATCTGCTGGAAAACCACGCCGGTAACATTGCCGGAGGGGCGCGCCAGGTTGGTCACGTAGCCGCGAGCGAACGGATCGTAGTCGATAGCGATCATCACGATCGGTAGCGTTCGCGTGACGGCGAGCGCCGACTTCAGGGCACTTTCCGGGCCGGTGGCCATGATGATATCGGGTTCGCGCGCGGCGAGCGTTCGGTAGCCGGTTTCGTAATCCTCTTCGCTAGTGGCCGACACTAAATCAAAGACGAAAGTCTTTCCTTCCTGATAACCGAGTTCAGCCATGCGCCGCATGAAAGCGGCCCATGTCGGCGAAGATTGCTGGAGGGCGGAGACAGTGCCGACGCGCAGCATCTTCTTGCCCGCCTGCTGCGCGCGCGCGCCGAGCGGCCATGCCGCCGCACCGCCAAGCAGCGTGATGAACTCGCGGCGCTTCATTCGATCACCTCGTCGGCGGCCACTTGCAGCGTGAGCGGCACTTTTAGGCCAAGCGCCTTTGCGGTTTTAAGATTGAGGACTAGCTCGAACTTGGTCGGCTGAAGGATGGGCAACTCTGCTGGCTTTGCGCCCTTGAGAATGCCGCCAGCGTAGACTCCAATCTGACGATAAGTGACGCGATTATCGACCCCGTAGCTCATGAGCCCGCCTGCCGCAGGAAATTCGCGGAAATGGTACATCGTCGGCACCGCATGGCGGGCCGCCAAGGCCACAAGCCTGTCGCGCCGCGTATCAAAAAACGGTCCGGCGGCGACCGTCACCGCTGCGATGCGCTGCCGCGCAACTGTTTCATAGGCCAGGTCGATCTCTGCGTCCGTGCTGGCTCGCAATTCGTAGACTTGCAGGTCGAGCGCCCGCGCCGCCTCGCGTACGTCGCGGAACTGGTCCTCGTAGGCCAGGAAGCTCGGGTCGAACAAGGCGCCGATCGCGGAGGCCTGCGGCACCAGCTCACGCAACAGTTCGAGCCGCTTGGGCTCCAGGGAGTTGGTCAAGATATTGATCCCGGTCGCGTTGCCGCCCGGCCGGTTGTAGCTTGCTGCGAGCCCCAGCTTGACTGGATCGGTGCCTACGATGAAGGCGATGGGGATCGTCGACGTCGCGGCCTTGGCTGCCAGCGCCGCCACCTCTCCCCCCGTAGTAACGAGAACAGTCAGGGGATTGCGAACGAGGTCGGCGGCGAGTCCCGGCAGTCGGTCGTGCTGACCGAAGGCCCAGCGGTATTCGATAAGCACGTTCTGACCCTCGACGAAGCCGGCTTCGGCTAGGCCGCGTCGGAACGCCTCCACAAGATGTGCAGTGTCCTGGGGTGACCTCGCGCTGAGATACCCGACCACCGGCATCGCTGTCTGCTGCGCGCGTGCGGCGAGCGGCCACGCGGCTGTCGCGCCGCAGAGTAGAGTGATGAAATCGCGCCGCCTCATGGGGGCTTACCCCAGGGCCAGGATCACGGAGGACTATAACAGGTCTGAACTGGGTCGGTGGCGTGCATCGCAACAAAAAAGGTCGCCCTATGACCGCTTTGGGTCACAAGCGGAAAGCCTCAGATTGAGCAAATCTTGTCCGCTTTGCCCCCCAAAACGGACATGTGCGAGCTAGCCTCGATTGTCGGAGCCATTCTGATTATCAACACAAGCGTTACGCCGGTGTGTCACCTCTGCGTTTGCTTGAAATATCTCAAATCCGGCGGCGGCTGGTCCCTTTTGGCAGGCATCAACAAGCCATCGGCGCTCAGGAAATAGTTTTCTTTGCCAATGACGATCTGTGCGTTGTTCTCGGTGCAATAAGATTCCGGCCAGTTCGGACGCGGATTCGGGTCGCGCCCGTATCGTTTGTCCACCGTCCAGGGCCGCGTCAAGGCATGATCGATCACGGTGATTTCGTCATGAAGAATGTTTGGATCAGCCTTGTCGAGATGAAACCGCTCCTTGAAAATCGACTGATTGTCGAAGTGCAGAGGTAGCCCAGTTGCGTCGTAAGCGCGGGGACCTTTAAACGGGCCGCGCGTCTCGACCTCGAGCACGTCGTAGCGACCATCGCCGTCCTCATCGACCCATCTGCCGATGGAATAGCCCGCATAGGTCGGCTCGACGTCCGTGGGCCAGTCGCGTCCATCGGTGAAGATCCGACGAAAGTGGTCTGCGCCACCGATCAAGATATAGGTGGTTTCCGGCGTGATAACGTATTCGTGCTCGCCGAATGTCATCATGCGTGGCATACCGCCTGGGAGACACCGGGCGGTGGGATAATTACCCAGTCCGCCCTTGGCCTGATCCGCCATGCTGTCCTCTAGGACCTTCTGATATTCCGCCGTCAGCGGGGCTTGCTGTCCGGGACCCCACGGCTTGGTCGGATCGAAGCCAGGCTGGCCTCTCACCCCCGGCACCATGACGCGAGTCCACTGGCCCTTCCAGTTGGGGTACTTCGCATCATCGAACGCCTGAACGCCGCCGACTGTCACCATCAGTGCTACGGCTACGGCAACGGCAACTGCAACCGCCCCGGTCGCGCTACGGTCCAACATGTTATCCTCCCTGAGGCGCATCCGCTTCGCTCCGATCGCGTCCGAAGTTCGGCGTCGCAACGAATCGACGCGTTATCGGCTTCCTTGCTTATTCGATCACCTCGTCGGCGCGGGCGAGCAGCGTCACGCCGGTTGTTACTTCTGCGCCTTGTTGAAATATCGCAAATCCGGCGGCGGTTGATCCTTCTTCGCGGGCATCAAGTATCCTTCCGCGCTCAGGAAGTAATTCTCCGTGCCGATGACCACATGATGGTTGTTCTCAGCACAAACCGTCTCGCGCCAGACTGGATATTTTTCTACGTTGCGAAGGTACTTCTTGGTGATGGTCCAAGGACGCGTCAGCGCATGATCGATCACGGTGATTTCGTCGTAAAGCGTGTTCGCATCAGCTTTGTCGAGGTAAATCCGTTCCTTGATGACGGTCTGATTGTCCCGGTGCAAAGGGAGACCGGTGCTGTCGTAAGAACGGGGACCTTTCAGGTTGCGGGTCTCGACCATTAGCGTGTCGTAACGTCCGTTCCCGTCCTCATCCACCCAATGGCCGATGGAATAGCCCGCGAATGTCGGCTCGACATCCTGGCCGACGTCTTGGGGCCAGTCGCGTCCGTCGGTAAAGATTCGACGCGAGTCGTGGATGTGTTGCATCAGGAGATGGGTGGTGTACGGCGTGACGACGATTTCCATCGGCTCATACACGTTCATCACCCGGGGCATGCCGGGCGCAAGACAAGTAAACGTTGGGTCACTGCCCTGTCCGCCGGCAGCTTGATCCTTGAGGTTGGCCTCGAAAATGGCCCGATACTCCTCGGTCAGCGGAGCCTCGCGCGCGCTCGCCCAGCGTGGAGCGCCGGTCCGCTGCCATTGGCCCTTTAAGTCAGGATATTTCGACTCATCGAATGCCCGAGCGCCGCCGATTGTCATGCATAGCGCGGCTGCTAGTGCGACCGAACCGATGATGCCTCGGTTGACCATGACTGTTCCCCGTTGCGGCTGGCAGAACGAGTGACCGTCATTCGGTTCGAGCACCGCGGTCCGCCATTCTCGTCGTCACTTCCGCGTCGAATTGAAATATCGCAGATCGGGCGGCGACTGGTCCTTCTTGGCCGGCATCAAATGGCCATCCGCGCTCAAGAAGTAGTTTTCATTGCCGATGTGGATATGGGAGTTGTTCTCGGCGCAAACGTATTCGGGCCAAATCGGGCGTTCATTCGGATTGCGGCGGTAGTTCTTGATCACGGTCCAAGGACGCGTCAACGCATTGTCGATCACCGTGATTTCATCATGCAGGATGTTCGGATTGGCTTTGTCGAGGTAAATGCGCTCTTTCACGACCGTCTGATTATCCCTGTGCAAAGGAATTCCGGAGGCATCGTAGGCGCGGGGGCCCTTCATGTGGCGCGTCTCCACTTCAAGCAGGTCGTAGCGACCGTCGCCGTCCTCGTCGCTCCATTTGCCGATGGAATAGCCGGCGAAAGCCGGCTCCACGTCCTGCGGCCATTCCCGTCCGTCGGTATAGATTCTTCGATGCGTGTCGTGGATGTGATCGATCAGGATATAGGTGACCTCCGGCAAGACGATGATTTCCATAGGCTCATACGCCGTCATCATCGACGGCATGCCAGGCGCAAGGCAGCGGTAGCCTGGCCAAAGGCCTTCACCGCCGGCGGCCAAGTCCGCAAGATTGGCCTCGAAGATGGCCTGATATTCTGGCGTCAGCGGGGCTTCTTGTGCTCGGCCCCGCGGCTTGCTCGGGTCGAATGCAGGCTGACCGGGCGGCGTGATACGAATCCACTGGCCTTTCAGGTCGGGGTACGTCGCGTCATCAAAGGCCTGCGCGCAGTCTGCGCTTAAGCACAGCGCCGCGCTCAGCGTGATCACGCCGATCGAGCGTCGGTCAAACATGACTGTCCTCCCGCAGGCCGTTACTTCCCAGTCTGCTTGAAATATCGCAGGTCCGGCGGCGGCTGGTCTTTCTTGGCCGGCATCAGATAGCCGTCGGCGCTGAGCATATAGTTCTCCGTCCCGATACGAACATGCTGGTTGCCCTCGGCACAAATCGCCTCGACCCAGACCGGGTTGCGCACGCGATGGTAGTTCTTAGTGACCGTCCAAGGTCGGGTCAGCGCATTGTCGATCGTTGTAACTTCGTCATGGAGAATGTTCGGATCAGATGTGTCGAGGTAGATCCGCTCCTTGACGACGGTTTGATTGTCCGCGTGCAAAGGGATGCCGCTGGCGTCGAAAGCGCGCGGACCTTTCAGGTTGCGGGTCTCGACCTCGAGCACGTTATAGCGGCCGCCTCCGTCCTCATCGATCCATTTGCCGATTGAGTAACCCATGAAGGATGGCTCCGCATCCTTGGGCCAATTGCGTCCATCGGTGTAAATTCGACGAAGCATGCTCAAATATTCGATCATGACGTACGTGATGTTCGGTTGGATGATAATTTCCATTGGGAAAATCACATTCATCGCCCGCGGCATGCCGTCGGGAATACAGGTATAGGTGGGGTCGGTGCCCTGTCCGCCGGCGGCCTGATCCTTAAGGTTGGCCTCGTAGATAGCCTGATACTCCGGCGTCAGCGGAGGCTGCTGCCCGCGCCGCGGAGGCTTGCTCGTGTCCCATTGATTGCCGACGCCGGCGGGCCGTTTCCATTGGCCCGACCAATCGGGGTAATTGGATTGATCAAACGCCTGCGCGCCGGCAGCCGCTATGATCATCACCCCCGCCAGCGTGATGGCTCGGATCGAGCTTCGCACGGCTATCCTCCCGTCATGGCGGCTGAGCCGCTCGAGCTCACTTCTTGCTTTGATTGAAATATCTCAAATCCGGTGGGGGTTGCCCCTTCTTGGCTGGCATCAGGTAGCCGTCCGCGCTGAGAAAATAGTGCTCTTTCCCGATGGCGAGGTGGTGATTGTCCTCTGAGCAATCATTTTCGATCCAAGTTGGATTATGGTCGCGACGGAATTTCTTGGTTACGGTCCATGGACGCGTCAGCGCGTGGTCGATGGTCGTGATTTCGTCGTACAGAATGTCCGGATTGGTTTTATCGAGGTAAATTCGCTCTTTGACGATAGTTTGATTATCCTTGTGAAGCGGGAGACCGCTGCCCTCATAGGTGCGGGGGCCTTTCATGTGGCGGGTCTCGACCTCGAGCATGTCGTAGCGGCCATCCGCGTCCCCATCGATCCATTTTCCGATCGAATAGCCCGCGAAGGCCGGCTCGAGATGGTCGGGCCAAGTGCGCCCGTCGGTATAGATCCGACGCGGCATGTTGTTCTCGAACAAGATGTAGGTGGTCTTCGGGGTGAAGATGAATTCCATCGGGAAGATGACGCTCATCAGCCGCGGCATGCCGACTGGCAAGCAAGCGTACCGTGGGTCATTGCCGGCTCCGCCCAGGGCTTGGTCCGCGAGGCTCGCCTCGAAGACCGCCTGATACTCGGGCGTCAGCGGGGCCTGCTGCCCGCGACCGATGGGTTTGGTCGGATCCCATTGTATGCCGCCGGTCCTGAGCCACTGGCCCGACCAGTCGGGATACTTGGTTTCGTCATGCGCCCGCGCGGCGGCGATCGTCGTGACAATCACCG
>Ga0318520_10000636_pt1 | contig 10741 bp, 8 predicted proteins | sample GRESIP178b2f16_FD_203512 | JGI IMG/M metagenome (GOLD analysis project Ga0318520, IMG submission 203512) | Tropical soil microbial communities from Luquillo Experimental Forest, Puerto Rico - GRE.SIPMG.178b2f16 | ecosystem: Environmental > Terrestrial > Soil > Tropical forest > Bulk soil...
AGCCCTCCGTCTTGAGCACGGCGTGCACGACCGGCCGCTCGAACGCTTTGCGGTCGTGGCAGGACGTGCAGGCGCCCGCCCCCTCACCGGCGAGAAGGTGGGGGGCGCTCGAGCCGTGCGGGTCGTGACACTGGACGCACTTCCCCGTCTTGAGCGCCGAGTGCACGTTGGCCTTGTCGAGCCCGATCGTCTCTTTCGCGTGGCAGCTCAGACAGAGCGCGTTGCCTTCCTGTTTCAAGAGAAGCTTGGGCACGATGCCGTGCCGGAGGTGGCAGCTCTCGCAATTCCCCTCCTTCACGCCGGGGTGCAAGACCTTGAGCGGAGCCAGCTTCTGGACGAAAGCGCCGTGGCAGTCGATGCACGACTTGGACTGGAACTTCCGGGTCTCCGCCCCGAGGATCGGGGCCTGCAGGACGGCGACCGCGAGCGCCGCAGCAGCGCTCGCCCCCCAAGACCGGAATCCCCACCCACGCAGGCTCATTTCGGCACCGGCATCATGTCAGGCTTTGACTCCGAATTCCCTTTTGACGAGCGCTTCGAGCTGCGCGGGGGTCACGAACGTCTTCACTTCGTACGCCGATCTCAGCTTCTTCGTCCAGTCGTCCAGGGACTTCTTGAGCTTCTCGTTCAGGACCTGACGCGTGGCGTTCTCCTGCGCCTCCTCGAAAGGCTTGATCTTCGGCGGGAACACCTCCCGCACCAGGATCACGTAGCTCGTCCCGTCGTCCGCCGAGAAGAGACGGGCATCCCCGTCCTTGGGATTGGCGAGCGCCTTGTTCATTCCGGGATCGACGCCGTTGACCGAGTAGACTCCGCCGTTAAGATTCATGACGTCGCTCGCGTCGGTCCGGCCAGCCGCATTCTGCTTGAGCCAGCCGAAATCGGCGCCGTCGCGGACCTTCTTGAGGGCGACCTCCGCGTCGGATCGCTTCCCGAACGCGATGGAATCGAGGCGGAGCATCGCGGGGGTCGCGTAGCTGTCCGCGTGGGCGTCGTAGTACGCGCGCGCCTCGGCGGGGGCGACCCGGACGTCGGGAACGATGACGCGCTTCACGAACGCGTCGAACAGCGCCCCATCCTCGAACTGCTCCTTTCGCTCCCGGTAGTCGGCCGAGGACTCGATGCCGAGACGCGTCGCCTCCGCGACGGTCAGACGCCGGACCAGGATCTCGTCGAAGGCGACGGGCTTGCGCGGGTTGACCTGGTGTTTCGCGATTGCGCCTTCGAGCCCGTGGAAGAAATTCGCCTCCACGGCCTTGGCGATCTCGGCGACCGTGATCGGCGGCTGGCCGGTGACCCTAGCGACCACGCGCTCGTCCGTCTTGAGCCGCGCGAAGCCGGGCTCCTTCGCCTCGAAGTCGAGGCTCGCCAGGAGCGCCTCGTCCACCTTCGCGTAGCGCTTCCGGAGGTCGCGCGTGTAGGCGCCCACCGCTTGCAGTCGCGCGTAGTCGAGGGCCTGATCCTCGGATTCCTTCCGCGCGACGGGATCGTCGGGGACCGTCACCTCGTGCGGGGTGACCACCGTCCATCCGTCCTGTACCTGGAGGGCTTTGCTTGTCTCGCCTGGATGGAGGACCGCGATCGCACCCGCGACCTCGGTCTGCGCCTCGGCCAGCTTGATCGTCTCGTTCGGCTGCCAGGTCGCGCCGGAGCCCTGCGCCGCGCGCGCCGCATCGGCGAACGCGCGCCCTCCCTTGACGGCGGCGGAGAACGCGTCCGCCTCGGCCTTGGTCTTGAAGAGCACCGAGTCGATCCGCGCGACCCCGACCCGCGTGACGTACAGGGAGCGGACGTCCGCATCGGACGGCTTCTTGACCTCGGAGGCCGGACGGTCGAGCACCATCTTCTGGAGCGTGTCGAGCCGAAACGATTCGAGCGCCGCGGTGTACGCCGGCTCATGGTCGAGACCGATGTTGCGCGCCTCCTGGACGATCAGCTTTCCCGTGATCAGCCGATCGAGCAGCGCCTGCGGGTCCTGCTTCGCGCGCTTGGTGGCCTCCGGCGCGTTCTCGTGAACGGACGCAAGCGCCTCCCGGAAGGCGCCCCATGTGACGGGCTGGCCGTTGACCGTGGCGATCGCCCGCCGCCCCTGGATCAGTGGGAGCTCGGGAGGCGACGAGGATGCCGCCGGCGGTGCCGCGAGGGCCCAGGATGCGAGCCCGGCGGAGAGTGCTGCGGCGAGGATGGGGATTCGTACTCTCACGGCTTTCCTTTCGCGGTGAGCAGCGCCTCGACCGCGGAGCGCGCCATCGCCGCAGCGAGCGCGTGGGCGGTCCGGAGCCGGCCCCGCTCGAAGAACCAGACGCCGTCCGTACCGGTGGAGTGGCTGAACGCGGACCACGCCACGCGGCGATGGGCGGCGTCGAGCGCTTGCACGGTGAAATCGACGATGGGAGGGGGACCGTCGACGTCCGCATCGCTGTAATCCAGGACCTCCCCCATCAGCACGAGATCGGCCCCGAGCGTCTCGCGGAGCAGCTCGGCCTGTGCGTAGGGGATCCCTCCTTCGGGGATCACCCGGAGCTTGAGAAGTACCTCGCGGACGATGCCGGGCTCCACGACTCGGATACCGGGGCGCCCGGCGAGCGCCGCGACGAAGTGCGCCGCGACGAGATCCCCGCCGCGCCGGCGGTCCGTGCGGTTCGTGAAGGGAAGCACGGCGACCCGAAGCGACCCTCCTTCTTCGCCGGCGACCACGCTGGCGAACGCAAGCTTGGGCCGGAACCGGCGCTCGCCGGACGGCGTGCGGGAGGCCCCGCCCGAGACAGCCCCCTTGACCGACGCCGCGAGATCCGCGACCACCCGCGCGAGAAGCACCTTCGGGTCGTCCACGACTCCGAGCCCGAGGAACCCGGGGTGGTCCTCGCCCGTCGCTCCGAGGCCGCCGACCCAGAGGATCGAGGGCTCGGCCTCGGTCGAGACGAGGCGGGCATGCAGCGAGAGGACCGGAGGCGCGTGCTCGATCCAGCGCTCCACGGAGGTGATCATCACCGCCTGGACCTGCGCCTCCTCGCGGAAGGCGGTGGCGAGGTCCGGCGAGACGCCGCCCACGTACCGCACCCGATGACGGTCCATCAAGGCCCCACGCGTCGGATCGTCCAGTACCGCCAGGCCCGCTCGATCGGAGCACCGTCGAGCACGCGGCCGGTGAGGTTCTCCACGGGGAGGACCGCCACGCGAAGGGGGCCGGCCAGGGCGGCCAGAGCCAGAAGAGGCGCTCCTAGCGGGAGCACGGCGCTCACTTCGCCTTGAAGAGCTTGTCGAGCAGCTCGTTCACGGCATCGGCGGTGATCACGTTCATGGGCTGGCCGCCTCCTCCGAACATCCGGTCCGCGGCGGTCACTCCCCCCTTCGTCGACTGCGCGCTCCAGACGAGGCGGCCGGTCTTGGTCTCCAGCATCTGCGCCGAGACCGAGACGTAGTTCGCCGAAGCGGAGCCGGAGCGCGCTTCTCCGTACTCCATCACGCTCCCGGTGATCACCGCGTCGGCACTGAGCGCTTTCCCCAGGACGACGACGTCTTCGGCGGAGGGTTGGTCCGCGCGCTGGATCTCCGTCCGGGAAAGTCCCTTTTGGACCTCGCCGAGGGGCAGCACGTACATCTCCCCTCCCTGGGCTTGGAGCATCGTGACGAACACGCCCCGGACCCGGTCGGCCGCCGTTTGGGTCGGCGTGAGGTTGGAGAACGGCAGGACCGCCACCGTGTGCACGAGGCTGAAGTCCATCGTGGGCTCGTGAAAGGTGTTCGTGGCGGCGTGCCGGCCCGCACACCCGGAAGCGGGGAGGAGCGAGACCGCGAGTGCCATGTAGGAGACCGATCTCATCGTGCGCATGCCGACCGTCCTTTTAGAACGCCGCGTGAACCGTCGCCGTCCAGACCTTGGTCCGCGTCGACCCGAGGACCGAATCCGTTCGAAGATCCTGATACGACGTCTGGAGGTAGATCCGCGACGTGACGTCCCACCGCACGGACGGAACGAGCGTCTGCTCCGTCTCGGCCAGCTCCGTGTGGTAGGTCGAATCGTAGAACACGCTGAAGTGAAGCGTCCCGTCCGGGAAGGGAGCCCAGCTCAGCGCGTAGTTGCGTAGCGTCCGGGACCCGGTTTGATTGCTCCGCTCCGCGCGTGTCGAGGCGAAAAGGTAGAGGGAGCGCAGCGGGCGGTAGGCGGCGCCGATCTCCGCCGCGCGCGTGTCGTCGCGCTGCTCGGGCTGAGCCGGCGTCGGGAACGTCGTATCCGTCACCCGATCCTGGAGCAGGAGATTGACCGTCAGCTGCGAGTTCGGGTTCAGGGTGACGCCGATCTCGCCCGTGTCGGAAATCGACTGCCCGCCCTCGTGGGGCCGGATGACCGAGCGGCCCACCACCAGATTGGCGCCGATCCCCCGATAGAGCTCCGCCGCGCTCGAGAAGAGGGCCGATGCGGTATCCCGCCCGAAGTCCCCCTGCTCGTTCACCGCCGAGACCACCAGGCTTTCCTGGACGGTCGAAATCGGGGTCGCGGTGAGCGCCCCGCTGAACAGGTATGCGGTCTGCCTGCCGATGCGCTCCTGCCGGTCCTCCCGCGAGAGACGGGCCTGTCCGGTCAGGATCGGGCTGAGCGCCTGGATCACGGACAGTCCGTTCGAGAGCGTCCACTGCGTGGGCCCCGTGCCGGGATTCGAGAGGAAGTAGCCGAGCTCGTAGTAGAACGCCGGCACGTTCAGCAGCCGTGCCCTGAAGTTGCCGTTGAACAGCTGCGACACCTCCGAGGTGTGGTTCTCGACGCCCGACGCCGCCGTGCGCAGCTGCGGCTCGAGCTCGGTCACGAGGATCTGGGGCCAGCTCGTCGCATCCGGAACGATCGGCGACAGCGGCGAGACCACGAGCTTGACGTATCGCGTGACCAGCGCGGGGAAGCGGATCTCGAACCGGTTGTCGAACGGCCCGAACGGAGCCGTGACCAGGGTCTGGGTGAGCGTCCAGTTCAAGTTGTCGTCGCTCGAGTAGATCTTCCAGGAGAACGAACCCGCGATCGACGGCGGGAGCGTCTGGTCGACCCACACCAGGATCGTGTTGAGCTGATTGGCGAAACCGAGATCGAGACCGATGTTGCGGGGCCGGATGTCCCCTCCCGGCGGGGGGAGGCCCAGGTCCACCCCGGCGCCGACGGTCAGGTTGCCGTCGATCAGCGCGGCATTCGGGTTGAGGGGATCGTGATCCGGCGTGTCGTCGATCGACGAGAGGCCGGCGACGGCGTTCACGGACTGGATGATCTCCCCCGCGCTCGAGCCGGTCGCCGTCGTCTCGCGGTAGCTCACCGTGTAGTCCGTGCTCAACGTGAGGCGCCGGTCGAGCCACGCGTCCCCCCAGGCCGCGTGGGCGCTCTGGAAGTTCGTCTCCACGGCCCCGCCGTGGATGTGGTCCGTATCGCGCTCCAGCGATCCGCGGTAGTTCACCTCGTAGGTCTCCGCGCTGTAGCGCATGCCCAGCTGCGCGCGATCCTCCGTCGTGTCCAGCCCCTCTCGCCCCAGGTCGAACGTGTTCCTCCGGGACAGCTCGAGGCGCAGTCGCGGGAGATCGAGCGGGTTCCAGCCGAAATTCGCCCGCCAGTTCTCCTGCGTAAGCTTCGAGACGGACAGATCGTTGTCGAACCGCTCCGTTCGCCGGTCGTACCCGATCTCGGCGAGGACGATCTGCGTCCGGAGCGTGAACAGGGCGTACGGAAGGACGCGCTGGCGGTTGCCCACGCTCTCGATGCCGGAGAGGTCGGTCGACAGACGCTCGTGCTCGTAAAGGCCACCGACGCGGAACTCGAGGTTCGGAAAGAAGCGGTGCGCGAAGTTGAGGCTGTAGCGCTGCAGGAACGATCGCGCGGTCTCGTCGGTGCTCGCCCCGGTCGCATCCTCGGTGTTCAGCCGCGACGCGGCGCCGGTCAGCTCGAGGTACCCGTTGAGCTCGTCGTCCGCAGCCGCGGGTCGGGCCGGGCCGAGCGCCGCCGCGAGCGCCACGAGGAGGAGCGGAAGGCCCCGCCGTCCCCGCAATCGCCTCTGCTCGGATCTCCCCACGCAATCCGTCACCTTTCGCCCAGGAGCGCGACCTCACTTGGCTCGGGGAGGTCGACCTGCGCCGCGACCGTCTTCCCGACGAGCCGGACGAGGCGAATCTCGCCCCTGAGGGAATCGATGACGCAAAGATTGTTCCCTTGGCCGTCGATCGTGAGGAAGTCGGCGCCTCCTTCTGTCCGGATTTCGTCGATGGGAAGCAGTCCGGCCGGATCGTAGACGGAGATCGATTTCGAGCCCTTGAACCCGAGGTAGATCCTGTCCGTCTGGGAATCCACCTTGATGGATACCGACTTCGGCCCGACGAACACGCGCTGCGTGACCGCGAGCGTCGACGCGTCCACGACGTCCAGGTAGGCCGAGTACGCGTGAAGGACGTACAGGCGGGTCCCGTCCTTGCTGAAATCCCCGCGGATGGGGCCGCCGGGGGAGGACACCGATCCGGCGAGAGCGCCCGTCGGAAGGGTGAGTGCGACCACCCGGTCCTCGTCGGCGCAGAACACCCACGCCCGCGTTCCGGCACGGTCGACCAGGAGATAGCGCGGGCCGCTCCCGACCTCGACGCGCGTCCGCTCGACGAGCGTCGGGCCCGACGCGTCGAACACCGTGACGCTCGAGGAGCCCGCGTTGGCGACCAGCAAGGTGCGCCGGTCCGGAGTCAACCCGAGCGAGACCGGCTCGTCGCCCCCGCGCAGCCGTACCACGCCGAGCGCGGAACGGGAGAGCAAGTCGAGGGTCGCGACGGCGTCGTCCCCGCCGATGACCACATAAAGGCGGTTTCTCAGGTCGTCGATCGCCATCGCGGACGGGGCCCGCCCGACGGCGATCGCGGAGGCGACCTGACCCGAAACCTTGTCGAACAAGGAGACGACGCCGGTTCCGCGGCTCGTCACCGCTCCCGTCAGGCCCGAGGCGAGCGTCGGCGGGATCGTCGCCACGAACACGGGTGCGAGCTCGTCGGCCGACTTTCGCGAGGCTCCGACGTCGAGCTCGACGGTGGCGACGAGGGCGCTGCGCGGCCCTGCGAGGAACGGGAGCTTGGCTGCGGGAGCATCCGTCCCGACCGCAAGATCGTGCCCCTCGCCGTCGGTCCTCGCGCGGGCCGAGCGCACCTTGATCGCGAGCCCCGCGTACGCTCCGGCAGGCACGAAGCCCCAGGCCAGCAGCCGTTGCCGGGGAGGGCCCGGATCGGGATAGCTCGGCATCGTCAGCGTCAGCGGCGCTGCGGTGCCGTCCTCCCGGACGGCGGAGACTCCGCCCAGCGTGAGCGTGAGTCCGGCGGCCGCGGGTGAAAGCGGCTTGGCGTAAACGGCGACGTAGCCGCCTTCCCTCGGTACCCCAACCGCGGGACGCGCGGCGCGGTCTCCAGGGACGGCGAGGAGCCCGATTATCCCGATCGCGATGCAGGCCCTCAACATGACGCCCCCGGATGGAACGCTAAGGCTAGTCCGAGCACGCAATCAAAAAAAGGGGGCCGGTTCGACCGGCCCCCTTCCGCCCTTCAGGGAGGATCCGCGACAGACAGGAACGATCAATCCTGGATGTGACACTTGTTGCAGAGCTGGCGCTGATAGGCGGCGAACTTGATCGCCGGCCGGTCGTAGTACCCGGCCTGCATCTCGGCCACCGTGTACCCCTTGAAGATCTGGGTCTGCTGGTTGAGCGCCTTGCCGTCCGGCGTGTTGCCCACGGCGTCCTTGCCGGGGTACACGGCCGTGCCGGTGCTGTCGGCCATCGTGACGAACTCGTTCTCGCCGTTCCACCGGAGGCTGTAGGTCCACGCCGTCGCGTGAGCGCGGTGGCAGCTGAGGCAGTTCACGCGATCGCTCGAGGCCGGCCCGTTCAGGTACGAGTCGTCGGTCTTGGCGTGGGCGGCCAGCGTGGCGACGTCCGACGTCGATTCGGTGAAGGGCACCAACGAGTTGAACGACGTGGTCGGCGTTCCGGTCAGATCGCCCGTCTTGAGGTAGGCGTTGTAGTTGTTGGAGATCGTCGTGCCGAGCGCCTGGTCGACCGGGTGGGCCAGCGCGTTGTTGTTGCTGTGCATGTTCGGGTGGCACGTGGCGCACCACTGACCCCAGCTCGCGTACCCGCCCGTCGTCGCGTGGCCGTAGGCGGTGCGGGTCTGCGTCGCCAATTCCGTCCGGTTGTACGTCGACGGCGTCACCGCGGAGGGAACGCCCGGGAACGTCGTGTTGTCGAAGGCAACGTAGTTCACGTCGCCGAGGATCCGGTAGACGCCCGCCGCGAGACCGGCCGGCGGAACGAGACCGTAGGAGCCCGAGCCCATGATCGGTGCGTAGGTCTGCCCCTGGTTCCGGTTCGGCGAAACGAGGGTCCCGTCGTTGAGGCGACGCGTCCGGTCGTGCGGGTCGTGGCAACTCACGCAGCTGAGCTGGTTGGACGGCATCGTCCCTCCGGGGGCCGTGGTGTTGACGGGATCGGCGACGTACCCGAAATCCGTCGCGACGATGTTGTGGCCGTGGGTGTACCCGAAGTCGGTCGTCGGGGTGCCGCGCAGCGTGTAGGTGTAGTTCTTCTTCAGCCAGCCGAAGTCGCCGGCCGGGCCGCGCTGTTTCGGCGGCACGCCGTCGGGCATGTCGACGACGGCGCTCGAGATGTGGTACGAGCTCGGGCCGGTGTCGCCCGCATGCTCGTGGCAGTTGAGGCACGTCGAGCTCGGATCGCCCTTCTGGAGGAGCGGGTTCGAGGCCGCGTCGTGCATGCTGTGGCAGCCGCCGCATTCGGCGACGCCACCGGAGTGGAACGCGTACACCGGCGAGAGGCCGATCACCGCCAGGCCGGCGACGCCCGCCATGAGAAGAATCCGGATCGCTTTCATGAGTCCTCCTTGAAAGACGTGGGCGTGAGTTATCGCACAACGCATGCCCGCGGCCCACTCACTCCGGAGTGTTTTTCTCCGGAATCGAGCGACCCGACCGGGACTGGCGGCGTCAGGGGGTGGTGAGCGCGAAGACCGAGAGGCCGTGGTAGCCGAGCTGACTCACATACAGCTTCCCGTCCCGGCCGAAGACCATCAGTCCCGGCCGGTTGAGCTGCTCGACGATTGGCCCCCGATTCCCGAACTCGCGGACGAAACGCAGGCTCGGGTCGAACACGAGGACCGCACCGCGCGCGCGATCGGCGACCAAGGTGTATCCATTGGGCGCGGCCAGGATCGCGCCGACGACGCTGAAGCTTCCGGGGCCCGATCCCGGCTTCCCCCACGAATCCGCGGTGCCGTCCGGCTTGAGCCGGAAAGCCCGGAAAGCCGTTGGAATCGTATAGAGAATGGCGCCTTGATCATCGACGTAGAAACCGCCCAGCTCGGCGCCTTCTCTCGCCTTGTCGTTCTTGGGAAGCGTCGCCAGAAGGTCGACGTGACGCCGGTACGTCCCCTCGAAATCGGTTGTCACGACGAGCAGGGACGCGGTGCTCGCGAACACGAGCGAATCCTGGCGGATCGCGAGGCGGTTCGGTGTGAATCCGGCAAGCTCGCTCGGGAGCCCATGGACCTCGAATGATCCCAGGGGCTCGCCCCGATAGTTGTAGCGCGTGACCTGCGAGCCCCCTGCCCTGGCCTCCGTCGGTTGCCTGTAGGAAAGGACCAGGATGTCGCCACTCGGCATGACGCCGATGTCCAGGATCGCGCCGTAGCTCATCGCGTCGTGGCTGAAGTCGTAGATCTCCATCCCGGAGGCGTTGAACACGCGGATCAGGTCGCCTTCGCCGACATAGATCTCGTCATGGGCGGGGTCCGCGCACATCTCCACATCGGAGTAAGGGATGACCCCGGAAAAATTCGACAGCCGGTAGAGGTATTTGACCTCCACCGCCCCTGCCGGCTGGGCGAGCGCGCAAAGCGCTACGCCGACGGCGACGTTCGCGAGAAGGCGCACTCTCGGACTCACCGCAATCAGTGTGCCATCGATCCGGCGACGGAGATGGGGTCGAGGCCTTTGGAGGTGCGGGAATTCACCCAAGACGTGTGCGATCCCCCCCAGCGCGGGGGCGCCGCCGCTTCGAACGCAGGCCGCGGTCCCACAGGGAACCAACCGGCTATAGATCGGTCCTATCCAGCCAGATGCCCTCTTTCGGGCCGCGGAGGTCGCGATGAGCTCCCTCAAGACCGGTACGGCAGCCTTCCTGACTTTGTTCTCGCTCGTTCTCGGCTTCCCTGCGGCCGCGTCTCCGGCGGCCTCCGAGACCCCTGGATCCTTGCGGGTCACGGGCAGCGACGGGACGCCGGTCGATATGCCCCTACGGCACACGAAGGTCTCGATCGACGTGACCGCGTTCGTCGCGCGGGCGACCGTGGAGCAAGTCTTCGAGAACCCCTTCCCCGATCCGGTGGAGGCGGTCTACACCTTCCCCTTGGGCGACCGGGCGGCCGTCGACGACTTCGAGCTCTCGGTCGGCGAGCGAACGATCCGCGGGGAGATCCGCCGCCGCGACGAGGCGCGGCAGGTCTACGAGCAGGCTCGCGATGCGGGATACCAGGGGGCTCTCCTGGAGCAGGAGCGGCCGAACATCTTCACGCAGTCCGTCGCGAACCTCGAGCCCGGCAAGCCGATCACGGTGCGCTTGCGCACCGTGGAGACGCTGAAGTACGAGCGCGGCATCTACCGGTTGACGTTTCCGCTCGTCGTGGGTCCGCGGTACATGCCGGGCGGCGGAGCAAAGAACCCGGCCCGAGTGAC
>Ga0318520_10000643_pt1 | contig 10701 bp, 9 predicted proteins | sample GRESIP178b2f16_FD_203512 | JGI IMG/M metagenome (GOLD analysis project Ga0318520, IMG submission 203512) | Tropical soil microbial communities from Luquillo Experimental Forest, Puerto Rico - GRE.SIPMG.178b2f16 | ecosystem: Environmental > Terrestrial > Soil > Tropical forest > Bulk soil...
GGTTCCCTCGCCGCGCCGACTTGAGCCGGTCGTGATGATGCCGGCCCGTTCCTTGTTCGCCTCCAGCAGTCGCTGAGCGAGCTCCACCAGGGAACGCACGTCCGCTACCTCGCCCACGGGACGCCATGGGCTGAGCCCGCGGAGGAACAGCACCTCTGTCGCAAATATGTTTCCGATGCCCGCCAGGTTGCGCTGGTCGAGCAGTGCCTCGCCGACCGGCCGGGCGGGATCCGCGCGCAGCCGGCGTTCCGCCTCCGCCGGGTCCCAGTCCGGGCCGAGCAGGTCCGGGCCAAGGTGGCCGACCGCGCCCCGTTCGGCGGCCGTGGGCAGGACCTCCACGATGCCCAGCAGGTATCCGACCGCCTGCCATTGGCCGTTGGCGAGGATCAGCCGGATGCGGTGGCCGCCGGTGACCCGATCGGCGGCGGGGCGCACCCGCCATGAGCCGTCCATGCGCAGGTGCGTGTGCACCGTGATGCCAGCGTCGGTCCTGGTCAGCAGGTGCTTTCCGCGCGAGACGGTCTCGGTCACCGTCTGGCCGGTGAGGTCGGCCGTCGCGAACCGGGGGACCCGGAAGTCGGAGCGGGTCAGCACCCGCCCGGCCAGTGCCCCGTGCAGTCGGCGCGCGGTGAGCCACACCGCGTCTCCCTCAGGCACGCCAGCCAGCCTACGACCGCCGTACCGGGCGGCTGCCTTCGTGATGACTGTGACGTCAGAGGATCTTGCGGAGGCGGAGGATGTCCCAGATGCTGGCCTCCACCTTGAGGCGGCCGGTCAGCCAGGCACGCCCGATGCTGCCGGGGTCGCCGGCGATGGCGATCAGGTCGTCGCTCTTGGCGGTGAACCGGACCTGGGCGTGTGCGTCGGATCCGTTCGCCTCCCTGACCGGTGACGCACCGTCGGGACCGATCCTGGTCACGAACGTCACGCCGAGGTCGGAAACGGTGCAGCTGATCACGCGGTCCACCAGGTGGGCCTCGCGGTCCTCCGCGTCCATCTCGGCGATGCGGCCGGTCAGATCCTCCAGCGCTTGACGGCATTCCTCGGCGGTCGCCATGAACACCTCATCTCCCCCTGCCGCCTCGATAGGCAAGGTGGCCCCAATCTTAGGTACGCGGCGCAGCCGATCGGGCCGGACCTGAGTTGGGCCAAGCTAGTGCGTAGTTCAGCGGGTGCCGGTGATCGTTTCGATGGCTTGGCGGAGGTTGGTGGGCAGGGGGTCGGCGGCGGTGATGGTGTGCTCACCGGCTTGGATCTCGATGGTGCGGTAGCGGCGGGCGGTACGGACGAATTTGCGGATGGACCAGCCGGTGGCGTTCTCGATCCAGCGGCTGACCGCGAGCGCGGCGAACACGATCGTGAGGTGCGCCTCGATCGAATCCCGCTTGTGGTGGTAGATGGGCCTGGCCTGCAGGTCGTGCTTGGACATGCGGAATGACTTCTCGATCTCGAACAGCCGGTGGTAGGCACCGATCACGAAGTCCGCGGTGACCGGTGTCCCGTCAGGGCAGGCCGCCAGGTTGGTGACGTACCCCTTGATCCCGGCCAGCGCCCGCGCTTTGGCTTCCAGTTCCCGGTTGACGGTGCAGGCATCACCGGCCAGCTGAATGAACCGGTTCCGCTTGATGGGCACCTGCCCAGCGACAGCCTTCTCCGCTTTCTTGACCTGCTCATCGATACCGCGCAGGGTGCGCCGCGCCCGGTCGTGGCGGTACTGGTAATAGATCACCTGGTCCCGGCGGCCGCCGTTCGGCCCGGCTGGCCAGCGCTGGGTGAACACATGGCCGTCCGGGACGGCCTCGCCTGGGTGCTCGCGGTGCCATGCCGCGACCACCCAGGGGACCTCCGGGATCCGCTGGCCGAGGATGAACGACAGCCCCGCCGCCTCGATCTGTTTCTGGTTCGCCTCGCTCACCATCCCCGCGTCCGCCACCACGGTCACATCGGGCAGCTGGTGGGCGGCCATGAACTCCCCGATCACCGGCAGCATCGTCTTGGTCTCCGCCTTGTTGCCCTCAAACGCGCTGACCATCAGCGGGAACCCGGCTTGGTCGGTGAGCAGCCCGATGGTGATCTGCGGGTCCAGCCGCCGCTCCTTGGAGAACCCGGGCTCGCGGAACCCGTCCCCGGCATCGGTCTCGAAATACAGCGTGGACACGTCGTAGAGCACCAGGCTGGCCGGGCCCAGGCCCGCGTGCCCAGCGCACGCCACCGACAACCGCTGCCGCCAGGCCTGTTTGGCATATTTGGGCAGGCGGCGCTTGAGGGTGCGGTAGGAGACAGCCTCCACGCCCGCCTCTTCCAGCACCCGTGCGCTGTCCAGCTTGCTGGTGGGCTCGATGATCCGTGCCAGCACCAGCTGGGCAAACACCTCATCGCCACCGGCGGCACGCTCGAGCCCCAGCACCCGGAAGCCGTGCAGGAGGGCATCCCACAGGTGCCCCATCCGCGAGGCCGTGATCGGCAGCGGACCACCCAGGGCGCCGACCGCCAGGCCCAGGTCAAGCTCACCCTGCCCGGCCGCCAGGCGCTGCCGCGCCGCGGCCTTCAGCAGCTCCACCTCAGCGCCGCTATGCGCCGACCCCAGGTGCTCGATCTCCCGCGACCCACGATGGGAGGAGTACACGATCTGCACCGCCGTGGCGCCCGACGACGTCTTCACCGTCCGCACATACGGCATCCGGCAACTCTACGGACACCCGCCTAGTGCGCACTCCCAGCCCCCGCAACCAGCGAAACCACAGGTCAGCGCCCCGCAAGATCACTCAAGACAAGATCGTGGCCCAAGTCAGGTTAGGTACGCGGCGCAGCCGATCGGGCCGGACGCGCCCCCTGGCCGCGGACTCGCCGGGGTCCCGCGAGCGCGGCAGGGCCCGGCTCGTCCCTGCCGGACGGTAGCGTTTCTCCTGGGGCGGCACCGGTGCCGGGGCGGGTCAAAGGAGAACGAGGACAATGGAACTTCCACCGGGGGAAATCGCGCCGGACTCGGCGGGTCCTGCGCCGGACTCGGCGGGTCCTGCGCCGGACTCAGCGGGTCCTGCGCCGGACTCAGCGGGTCCTGCGCCGGACTCAGTGGGTCCTGCGGCCGACGCGCCGGGCGCGGCGGGTCCTGCGGCCGGCGCGGCGGGTCCGGTGCCTGGCGCGGGCGGCCCGGCCGGAACTGGGCCGGTGCCGCGTGCCCGGCCATCCACGGGTGACGCGCGGGTGGATGACGCCGTGGCGCGGCTGGACGACTTGCCCGGGCTGCCGCTCGCCGAGCACCTGGCGGTGTACGAGTACGTGCACGAGCGGCTGACGGAGGCGCTCGGCGACCTGGACGTGCACGCCCCGGGGCGCCCGGGTGACCAGCCGCCCGGGCCGGGCGCGCGCGGCGGCTGAAAGGCACCGTGGTCACTGAATGGGCACCCGCAGAAGGCTGGACGCTGAACTGGTGAGGAGAGGGCTCGCCCGGTCACGCGAGCAGGCCGCCAGCCTGGTCACCGCCCGCCGCGTGCTGGTGGCCGGCCAGGCCGCCGCCAAGCCCGCGACGCAGGTAGCGGCGGGCGACCCGATCACGATCACCGAGCCGTCCGGATCAGCCGGGCCGGAGTATGCGTCCCGGGGCGGGCAGAAGCTGGCGGGTGCGCTCGCCGCCTTCAGCGAACTGCGGGTGGCCGGCCGCAGGTGCCTGGACGCGGGCGCCTCCACGGGGGGCTTCACCGATGTGCTGCTCCGCGCGGGCGCCAGCCACGTCGTCGCGGTGGACGTGGGCTACGGCCAGCTGGCCTGGGCGTTGCGCACCGACGAGCGGGTCACCGTGCTGGACCGGGTCAACGTCCGCCAGTTGCGGCCGGAACAGGTCGCTCCGGCTCCGGACCTTGTCACCGCGGATCTTTCCTTCATCTCACTCGGCCTCGTGCTGCCCGCGCTGGTCGGCTGCGCCCGAACGGACGCCGACTTCCTGCTGCTCGTCAAGCCGCAGTTCGAGGTGGGCAAGGACCGGGTCGGGCCCGGTGGCGTGGTGCGGGACCCGGACCTGCGCCGCGGCGCCGTCGCCGGGGTAGCGGTAGCAGCTGATGCGCACGGGCTCGGCGTGGCGGGCGTGGTGGCGAGCCCGCTGCCCGGCCCGTCCGGCAACGTGGAGTACTTCCTCTGGCTGCGCCGTGGCGCGCCGCCGCTGCGCGACGACGAACTGCGACGGGCCATCGAGGAGGGACCGCAATGAAGCGGGCCGTGCTCGTCGTGGCCCACACCGGGCGGGCCGCCGCGGTGCGCAACGCCCGTCTCGTGGTGGACCGGCTCACCGGCGCCGGGATCAATGTGCGCATCCTCGCCACGGAAGCCGCCGACCTGCGGTGCGCCGGAGCGGACGTCGTGCCCGCAGCTCCCGACGCGGCGGCCGACGCTGAGATGGTGATCGTCCTCGGCGGTGACGGCACACTCCTGCGGGCGGCCGAGATAGCCAGGCCGGCCGGGGCCCCGCTGCTCGGCGTCAACATGGGTCACGTGGGTTTCCTCGCCGAGGCCGAGCCCGACGACCTGGCGGGGGCCGTGGACCAGGTGGTTGAGCACAGCTACTCGGTGGAAGAGCGGATGACCATCGAGGTGACCGTCCGGCATAACGGCACCGCCACCAGCACCTGGGCGCTGAACGAGGCGAGCGTGGAGAAGGCCGCCCGGGAGCGGATGATCGAGGTGGTCACCGAGATCGACGGGCGGCCGCTGTCCCGGTGGGCCTGCGACGGCGTGATCTGCGCCACCCCCACCGGTTCCACCGCATATGCCTACTCCGCGGGCGGGCCCATCGTGTGGCCAGAGGTGGAGGCGTTGCTGATGGTTCCCATCAGCGCGCACGCGCTGTTCGCCGGGCCGATCGTCGTCTCGCCGCGGTCGGTGCTCGCCGTGGAAATCCTTGGCTCATCGGCGGGTCCTAACCAGGCGATCAAGGGTGTTTTGTGGTGCGATGGCCGAAGGAGCACCGATCTCGCGCCCGGTGCGCGGGTGGAGGTGCGCCGCGGAGTCAAGCCGGTGCTGCTGGCGCGGCTGCGCGGCGGACTGGACGGCCACGACCCGGCGGCCCCGTTCACGTTCACCGACCGGCTGGTGGCCAAGTTCGGCCTCCCGGTGGCCGGCTGGCGCGGACGGCGCGACTGGGGTGCGGGACGAGACGGGAAGGAGGATCCGCCCGCCGATGCTTGAGGAAGTGCGGATCACCGGCCTCGGCGTGATCGAGGATGCGGTCCTGGAGTTCTCGTCCGGGTTCACCGTGGTCACCGGCGAGACCGGGGCCGGCAAGACCATGGTGGTGACCGGGCTTGGCCTCATGTTTGGCGGCCGGGCCGACCCGGCCCGGGTCCGGCCGGGCGCGGACCGGGCCACCGTCGAAGGCCGACTGCGGATCGAGGCGGCCGGGCATGTCGCGCGGCAGGTCCTGGAGGCCGGCGGGGAGCTTGACGACGACGGCCGCGCCCTGATCGTGAGCCGCTCGGTATCGGCCGAAGGCCGGTCGCGCGCCTATGCGGGCGGCCACGGCGTTCCGGTCTCGCTGCTTACCTACCTGGCCGGCGATCTGGTCGCGCTGCACGGTCAGGCGGACCAGCAGCAACTGCTGCGGACCGCCAGGCAACGGCAGGCGCTCGATGAGTTCGCCGGCCCGGCGCTCGCCCCCATCCTGGCCGACTACCAGCGTGCCTACGGGAGGCACCGGGACGTGCGGGCCGAGCTGGCCGAGCTGACCGCGCGGGCACGTGAGCGGGCGGCCGAGGCGGAGGATCTACGCCGGGCGCTGGAGGAGATCGAGCGGGTGGAACCGGCGGCGGGCGAGGACACCCAGTTGCTGGCTGAGGAGGAACGGCTCGGTCACGCCGACGCCCTGCATGCCGCGGCGACCACCGCGCACGGCGCCCTGCTCGGGGATCCGTCTGACGGCTCCTACCAGAGTTCCGACGCGGTCACGCTGCTCGGCACGGCCCGCCAGGCGCTCGACGGCGTCGCCGGCCACGACCCGGAGCTGGCCGGCCTGGCCAGCCGCCTTTCCGAGGCCGCCTACCTCGTGTCCGACGTCGCCACCGACCTTGCCTCCTACGTGGAGTCGCTGGACAGCGACCCGGCACGGCTGGCGGCGGTGCAGGAGCGCCGGGCCGAGCTGACCAGGCTCATCCGCGCCTACGGGGGACGGGTGACGATTCCCGACCCAGCGCCGGACGGCCGTGCGGCCGACGGGCCCGGCGGCCGGGAGCAGGGCGAAGGCGGGCCTGGCGCCGGGGCGCAGGGTGAAGGCGGGCCCGGCGCCGGGGCACAGGGTGAAGGCGGGCCTGGCGCCGGGGCGCAGGGCGAAGGCGGGCCCGGCGCCGGGGCGCATGGTGAAGGCGGGCCCGGCGCCGGGGCGCGGGGCGAAGGTGGGCCCGGCCGCGGGGAGGATGGCGCTCAGAATCCGGCGCCGCCCGGGGACGCGGCACCGCCCAGGGACGCGGCGCCGCCCGGGGACGCGGCGCCGCCCGGGGACGCGGCACCGCCGGCTCCGGCCGTGCCGGGGCTGGCCTCAGTGCTCGCCTGGGCCGGGCAGGCGCAGCGCAGGCTCGCCGAGCTTTCCGGCGACGACGAGCGGATCGGCGTCCTCGGCGACGAGGAGGCACGGCTCGCCGCGACGGTCCGTGACCTCGGCGGGAAACTCACCTCCTTGCGCAAGGACGCGGCGGAGCGGTTCTCGGCCGCGGTCACCCGGGAACTGTCCGCACTGGCCATGCCGCACGCGAAAATCACCGTGGCGGTCACGCCGCTGGACGAGTACGGCCTGCACGGCGCGGACGAGGTGGAAATCAGGCTGGCCGCCCACCCCGGCGCCCCCGTGCTGCCGCTGGCCAAGGGGGCGTCGGGAGGTGAGCTGTCCCGCGTGATGCTCGCCATCGAGGTCGTCTTCGCCGGCGCCGACCCGGTGCCGACGTTCGTATTCGACGAGGTGGACGCCGGCGTGGGCGGGAAGGCCGCGGTGGAGGTCGGGCGGCGGCTCGCCTGGCTGGCCCGCCGCGCCCAGGTGATCGTGGTCACCCATCTGCCTCAGGTCGCCGCGTTCGCCGACACCCACCTGGTCGTGGACAAGGCGAGCGATGGTTCGGTGGTCAGCGCAGGCATCACCCGCCTGGACGACGCCGGACGGGTCCGGGAGCTGTCCCGGATGCTGGCCGGGCTGGAGGACTCCGAGTTCGGCCGGGCGCACGCCGGCGAGCTGCTCGCCGCCGCGGGAGCAGAACGCGCCCGAACCCCCCGCCAGGACTGATCTGGGGCTGGCCCGTTACCCGGCCAGCCCGGTCCCGCGTGCCTTGCGTAAATGGTTAACCCGACGATGCAGGTCAACCCTGGCCCGGGGCTAGTGTGATCGGTGGCAGGATGGAACCGATGATGGCCCAGTTTCTCAAGCGCCCCATCACGCAGCGGACCAGGACCGAGGACCTGCCCGGCGTGACTGGGCCAGCCCGGCTGGACCGCCGCACCAAGAACCTCACCAAGCGGCTCGCGCCCGGTGACATCGCCATCATCGACCACGAGGACCTGGACCGGGTCAGCGCCGACGCGCTGCGGCACCGGCAGGTCGCGGCGGTGGTGAACGCGGCCGCGAGCATCAGCGGCCGGTACCCCAACCACGGGCCGCAGCTGCTGATCGAGGCGGGCATCCCGGTCCTCGACGCGGTCGGCCCCGAGGTGTTCGGCCTGGTGTCCGAGGGGAAGCCTGTCCGCCTGCACGGAGAGACCCTCTACCTGGGCGAGGAGGCCGTGGCGAAGGGCACCCTGCTGACGCCCGCGTCGGTGCAGGCGGCCATGGCCGAGGCCAGGGCCGGCATCGCGGCGCAGCTCCAGGCGTTCGTCGCGAACACCCTGGAGTACGTGACCAAGGAGGGCGGGCTCCTGCTCGACGGCATCGCGGTGCCGGACCTGCGCACCCGGGTCGAGGGCAGGCACGTGCTGGTTGTCGTGCGCGGCCACCACTACCGGGAAGACCTGGCCACCCTGCGGCCGTACATCCGCGAGTTCAAGCCGCTCATGGTGGCGGTGGACGGCGGCGCGGACGCGCTCCTCGAAGCCGGGTACCGGCCGCACATCATCGTCGGCGACATGGACTCGGTGTCCGACAGCGGCCTCGCGTGCGGCGCGGAGCTTGTCGTCCACGCCTACCCCGACGGGGAGGCCCCGGGGCTGGCGCGAGTCAAGAGCCTGGGGCTGTCCGCCGTCGTCTGCCCGGCCCAGGGCACCAGCGAGGACGTGGCCCTGCTGCTCGCCGACCAGAAGGGCGCATCCCTGATCGTCGCGGTGGGCACGCACAACACGCTGGACGAGTTTCTCGACAAGGGCAGGGCAGGTTACTCGAGCACGTTCCTCACCCGGTTGCGGGTCGGGGGCAAGCTCGTCGACGCCAAGGGGGTCAGCAGGCTCTACCGGCCCCGCGTGTCCGGGTGGGCACTGATGTCGCTCGTCCTGGCGGCGTCGGCCACGGTACTGATCGTGTTGGCATACTCTCGCACTGGCCAGATATTCCTCCTGTACCTCAGCACGCAGTGGGACGTGGTCAGGTACTGGCTGTCCGGATTGTTCTGATGATCGATTTCCGATATCACCTCGTCTCCATCGTCGCGGTCTTCCTGGCGCTGAGCCTTGGCCTGCTGCTGGGGTCCACCGAACTGAGGCCCTATGTGCAGCGCGGCCTGAACGGGCTGTCGAAGACCGAGCACAACGAGATCGAAACGCTGCTGGGCCAGAAGCAGCAGCTGCAGGGCCAGATCAGCAGCGAGAACCAGTTTGCGCTGGCCAACGCCCCGGCGATGCTCCATGACATCCTGACCGGTGAGCGGGTCGTCCTGGTGCTGGCCCCGGGCGCCCCCGGCTCGGTGACCAGCGGGGTCGCCCAGCAGCTGGCCAACGCCGGGGCGACCGTCACCGGCCAGGTTCAACTCGACCCGTCCCTCTTCGACACCAGCGCGGCCTCGACCCAGAAGCTCACCCAGATCGTCCAGCAGTACGCGCAGCCCGCCGCGGTAACCCTGACCGGGTCGGCACAGGCCCAGGCCAGCGAACTGCTCGCGCACGTGATCATGACCCAGGGCACGGCCGGCCAGCCGGCGGCGGGCGAGCGGGACCCGGTGAGCGTGCAGGCCGTGCAGGCGCTGGCCGGCGGCGGTTTCCTGGCCAAGAGCGGGCAGCCCTGGGACCGTGCCACGCTGGCCGTCGTGATAGTCCCGGCCACCCCGCAGTCCCCCAATGACACCAATCCGGAGAGCCAGATCCTGGTCACCCTGGCCCAGCAGTTGAGCCTGGCTGGCCTCGGCACGGTCGTGGCCGGGACCGTCGCGGGCTCGGGGCCGGGGAGCGCCATCGACGTGATGCGGGCGGGCGGCCGTGCCGGGCACCTGACCAGCGTGGACAACGCCGACTACACCATCGGCCAGATCGTGGTGGCCCAGGCGCTGGCGGACCGGCTGCTGCACGGGAAGAGCGGCAGCTACGGCGTGACCTCGACGGCGAGCGCCGCGGGGCCCAGCCCGCCGCCGAGTCCCACGCCGACCGTGTCGCCGACCGCCGCGACGCAGGGGTCGGCGAGCGGCCGGGCCGGTCACGGGGCCGCGGCCGGAGCGGCGGCGCGATGAGCCCCGGTATCCGGCGGACCGCCCAGCCCCGGCAGTCGCGGCCCGGCCCGGCCCTGGCGCTGGCCGCGGGCACGGCCGCGGCCTGCGCTGCCCGCGCCGTCTATGCCGCGCTGAGCCGCAGGCCGCCGGGCGGTGCCGGGACGTGGACCAGGACGAACCACCGGGGCGAGCAGCTCACCCTGCTGGAAGGGCCCGCCCTGACCGCCGCCAGCGTCGCGGTATCGTCCGTCGGGCCCGGCCTGCCCGGCCGAGTCCGCGCCGCACTGGCGGTGGCGGGCACCGGGGCGGCGGTGCTTGGCGGGTACGACGACCTCGCCGGCAGCGGGAGCCGGCGCGGGTTCCGCGGGCATCTCGGCGCGCTGGCCCGGGGCGAGATCACCACGGGCGCGGTCAAGCTCGGCGGCATCGGCGCGACGGGCCTGGTGTCCGCCGCGCTGCTCGGCGGCAGCCCCGCTGACGTCGCCGTCAACGCCGGGCTAGTGGCCGGCGGCGCCAACCTGCTGAACCTGTTCGACCTGCGCCCCGGCCGCGCGCTCAAGGTCGCGCTGGCCAGCGGAACGCTGCTGGCCACGCGGCCCAGCGCGCGACTCGCGGTGGCCGCCCCGCTCGGCGCCGCGGCCGCCCTGCTTCCCGAAGACCTTGGCGAACGGGCGATGCTCGGCGACGCGGGCGCCAACGCGCTCGGCGCCCTGCTCGGGGTGGCGGCCGGAGCCAGCCTGTCTCGTCCGGCCAGGATCACGCTGCTGGCCGTGATCACCGGCCTCACCGCGGCCAGCGAGGTGGTCAGCTTCACCGCCGTCATCGAGCGCACCCCGGCCCTGCGGTGGCTCGACATGCTTGGCCGCCGGCCCATTCCGGCCGCCCCGGCTCCGGGACACGACGACGCGCCGCCTGCGGGGCCCCGGGAGGCAAGAACCACGGCGGCCGCAGCGCCGTCGTGACCGGCCCGCCGGCCTCGGTGACCGAGGTCAGCCCGCTCCGCCAGGCGGGCCGCAGCATTGGGCGCGCCGCGGCCCTGATCGGTGGCATCACGGTGGTCGCCCGGGTGGTGGGCTTCGGCCGCCAGCTTGTCTTTGCGCACACGGTC
>Ga0318520_10000648_pt1 | contig 10676 bp, 10 predicted proteins | sample GRESIP178b2f16_FD_203512 | JGI IMG/M metagenome (GOLD analysis project Ga0318520, IMG submission 203512) | Tropical soil microbial communities from Luquillo Experimental Forest, Puerto Rico - GRE.SIPMG.178b2f16 | ecosystem: Environmental > Terrestrial > Soil > Tropical forest > Bulk soil...
ATGCGTTTCATGGAGGCCCCTATGCTTCGGTTGGCGGATGCGGGATCAGGCTCTTGCCTGTGAGCGGCGAAGCCATTCGTCGAAACCGATGCGGCCGAGGCGCGCCTCGCCCAACGGCACGAGCGAGTGCTCCTCGACCCGGCCGCCGAAGTATCGGGCCGCGGGGTCGCGCACGACCTCACGCGGGTCGCCGACCGCCTTGAGATAGCGGGCGACGATTTCGTTGAACGGCGCGCGTTCCGGACCGGCGATCTCGACGATGCCGTTGCGTGGCGCCGCGAGCGCCACATCGGCAACGACGGCAGCAACGTCGTCCGCCGCGATGGGCTGGAACAGGCCGGGCGAAATCCTGACTACGTTTCCATCCGCACTTGAATCGGCGATGCCGCGGAGGAATTCCAGGAACTGGGTCGAGCGGATGATGGTGTAGGGGATGCCGGAGGCCTTGATCAGTTTCTCTTGGGCGACCTTGGCGCGAAAATAGCCATTGTCGCTCCGGTCGATCCCGACGATGGATAGCGCGACATGGTGCCGGACGCCGGCTGCGGCCTCCGCCGCGAGAAGGTTGCGGCCGGAGGTCTCGAAGAATTCCAGCACCGCCTTGTCTTCAAATGAGGGCGAATTGGCGAGGTCGATCACCACCTGCGCGCCGGCCGTGGCCTCCTTGAGCCCCTCGCCGGTGATGGTGTTGACGCCGCTTTTGGGCGAGGCGGCGACGACCTCGTGGCCGCCCTGGCGCAGAATGGCGACGGTCTTCGAGCCGATCAGGCCGGTGCCGCCGATGACGACGATCTTCATGGCTTACCTGCCCCTTCGATGACTGGGACCCTTAAATGGGTTCGAATGCAAGTGAGGACAACGCGCGAGCATAAGCCGGCGGCGCGTTTGCGCGCGCCGCCGTCTCGTTGGTGATCGCGCTCACCGCGCTGAATGTGGTTTCGGCGCTGCTGAAATGCGACTTCGGCGCCTGCCCGGACAACCCGGTCGCCTACGAACTCCTCAGACGCGCGCCGTGAGCCTGACGATCACTCCCACTCGATCGTGCCCGGTGGCTTGCTCGTCACGTCGTAGACCACGCGGTTGACGCCTTTGACCTCGTTGACGATGCGCGTCGCCACGTGGCCGATGAACGTCATGTCGAAGGGATAGAAGTCGGCGGTCATGCCGTCGGTCGAAGTCACCGCGCGCAGGCCCACCACATAATCGTAGGTGCGGTAATCGCCCATGACGCCGACCGTGCGCACCGGGAGAAGCACGGCGAACGCCTGCCAGATGTCGTCGTAGAGCCCGGCGCGGCGGATTTCCTCGATATAGATGTCGTCGGCGCGGCGCAGGATGTCGAGCTTTTCGCGCGTGATCTCGCCGGGGCAACGGATGGCCAATCCCGGCCCCGGAAATGGATGCCGGCCGACGAAGGCTTGCGGCAAGCCGAGCTCGCGGCCGAGCGCGCGCACCTCGTCCTTGAACAGCTCACGCAAGGGCTCGACCAGCTTCATGTTCATGCGCTCGGGCAAGCCGCCGACATTGTGATGCGATTTGATCGTGACCGACGGCCCGCCGGTGAACGACACGCTCTCGATCACGTCGGGATAGAGCGTGCCCTGCGCCAGGAAATCGGCGCCGCCGAGCTTTTTCGCCTCCGCCTCGAACACATCGATGAAGAGCCTGCCGATCGTCTTGCGCTTGAGCTCGGGATCGGTGACGCCGGCAAGCGCATCGAGAAAAAGCGCTTCCGCTTCGACGTGGACGAGCGGGATATTGTAGCTGTGGCGAAACAGCGCCACCACTTTCTCCGCCTCGGCAAGCCGCAGCAATCCGTGGTCGACGAACACGCAGGTGAGCTGGTCCCCGATCGCCTCGTGGATCAAGACCGCTGCGACCGCCGAATCGACGCCGCCGGAGAGCCCGCAGATGACCCGGCCCCCGCCGACCTGCGCGCGGATCTTCTCGATTGCCTCCACCTTGAACGCGCGCATGGTCCAGTCGCCCTTGCAGCCTGCGATCTTGCGCACGAAGTTGCGCAACAGCGCGGCGCCGTGGGGCGTGTGCATGACCTCGAGGTGGAATTGGGTGGCGTAGAATCGGCGTTGTTCGTCGGCGATCATGGCGATGGGCGCATTCGCCGATGTGCCAACCACCCGGAAGCCCGCGGGTAGGCGGGTCACGCGGTCGCCGTGGCTCATCCACACCGGATAGCGCTCGCCCTTGCGCCACACGCCCTCGAACAACGGCGAATCTTCGGTCACCGTCACCTCGGCGCGGCCGAACTCACGATGGTGCCCGCCCTCGACCTTGCCGCCGAGCTGCTGCGCCATCGCCTGCTCGCCGTAGCAGATGCCGAGGATCGGCACGCCCGCCTCGTAGACGGCGGGCGGAGCGAGCGGCGCGTCCCGGTCGAGCACCGAGGCTGGGCCGCCGGAGAGGATCACGCCTTTCGGCCGCATCGCTTTGAAGGCCTTGTCCGCCTTCTGAAACGGCACGATTTCGCAATAGACCTTTTCTTCGCGCACTCGTCGCGCGATGAGCTGGGTCACCTGCGAACCGAGATCGATGATGAGAATCTTGTCGTGGCCGGCGAGCCGATCGGTATCGGCGCCGCGCACGGGGGAGGAATCGAGGACGCTCATCCCGACCTTATGTGCGGGGCGCGGCCCGTTCGGTCAAGGCCGGTGTTTCCGCCCGGCAAAACCAGCCGTGATCCGTGCCCTTTCGTCGCCAAGCGCCGTCAAGGCCGCGCAATTCGCCGAGATCCTTGCCGACCGTCTGATCAGGTCACCTCAGCCTTTGAGCTGCTTGTTGCACTCGCTGTAGTAGCCGCCGCCTTTCTGGATCCATTTCAGACCGCCGTTGGCATTGGCCGTCTTGTTGGCGTTGTACTGATCGAGGCAAGTGTGCATCCGGGCCTTTCCCGCCGACTCACCCGAATATTTCGGGGACACGGCCGTTGGGAACACGGCATTTCCGGTCGCCTTGGGGGCTGTTGCGGGGGTGGGAGCCGGCGTGCCCGCGGCCGGAGCGGCGGCGGTCGCATCGGCGCCGCACTGGGCTTTGCGGAAATCGCCCCACTTCTGCCCGCCGAGCGTGCCCGCGGACTTGGCCGCTTGATACTTGGCGCTGCACTCCTTCATCGTGAGCGCCTGTGCCGGTTGCCCGGAACTCACAATCATCGCACCGGCAAGCGCCACGAAGCCTGCGCATGTCGCAATCTGGCGGATCGTCATGGAAAGCCTCCCTAGATACCGTTGAAGAGACCATCCTCCGCCCATTCTCTGCGTTTCCGCAAGTCCATTTGCAGCCGAAGTGAATGGCTGAAAGACGAGCTGTCATGAAGGCATCGGCCTCAACAAAGGGTCCTTCTGTATCATAACAAACCTTTAGTGAGTGACTCGCCTTGCAACCGTCGTGCGCGCGCGCAATGCTGCGCCGGGTGGGGGCAAGTCAGGAGGCTGACATGGGCTTGCTCGATATTCTCAACAGCATTCAGGCCGGCGGTGTCTCCAACGATCCGCGCGCGCGAGCTGCGCCAGCAAGCCAAGGCATGTCGCCGACCGCCAAGGCGCTGCTGACTTTACTTGCGATCTACGCGATGAAAAACATGCGCCGGGCCGACGCGCCGCCGACCCAGCCGGCCGGGCCCGCGGGCGGTAACGTCAGCGCGGGCCTGCCGAGCGGACAAGGCGGAACGCTCGGCGGCGGCGATCTTGGCGACCTGCTGCGCGGCACGCTGGGCGGAGTTCTCGGCGGCGCCGCCGCCGGAACGGTGCTCAACGGCGGACTCGGCGGTCTGCTCAAGCAACTCCAGCAGAGTGGCCAGGGCGACGTCGCGCGCTCATGGGTCGGCACCGGCCCGAACAAGACGATCTCGCAGGGCGATCTCGCGGGCGCGCTCGGAACCGACACGCTCGACAAGCTGTCGGAGCAGACCGGGATGGATCGCGCAGATTTGCTCTCCGGGCTGAGCCAGCATCTCCCGCGCTTCGTCGACCAGCTCACGCCGGACGGCCGGCTGCCAACGGAAGAGGAAGCCGCGCGGATGGTCTAGGCCGCATCCGCCCGTAGGCTCGCCGATCGAGCTGTAGCTTGCCGGGCTGACCCCGCCGCGGATGCGTCCTTTGCGTTCGCCACTCGCGACGCGCCTATGCGGTGCGGCCGCGCCGCACCAGCAGCGCCACGTAGAACCCATCGGTGTCGGTGCGGCGCGGGGTCATCAGCAGCCCCTCCTCCGACGTCAAGACGGCGTGGCGGAAAAGATAGGCGCGCTCGCCGAGCGCGCTCGCAATCTCGGCCGGCACGAGCGCAAAGTCCGGCTGGCGCGCGAGGAAGGCGCGCACCTGGTCGCCGTTCTCCTCGGCCAGTACCGAGCAGGTCACATAGGCGATGCGGCCGCCGGGCTTGACGAGCGCTGCCGCCCGGTCGAGCGCGTCGACCTGTTCTTCAAGCCGCAGCTCAAGCGCTCCCGGGCGTACTCGCCATTTGGCGTCGGGATTGCGCCGCCAGGTACCGATACCGGTGCAAGGCGCGTCGATGAGTACGAGATCGGCGCGGTTTTCGAGATCGGTGAGCAAATTTTCTTGCGCACGCGGCGTTCGGACCTGCACGTTGTGAACCCCGGCGCGCTCAAGCCGCTCGTGGATGGGGGCCAGCCGTCGCTTGTCGGAGTCGGTGGCGTAGAGTTGCCCGCGATTTTCCATGACTGCAGCGAGCGCGAGCGTCTTGCCGCCGGCGCCGGCGCACAGATCGACCACCTGCTGGCCGGGCTTGGCGCCGGCGAGCAGCGCGGAAAGCTGCGAGCCCTCGTCCTGCACCTCGACCATGCCCTTGATGAAGGCCGGCTCGGCATGGATTGCGGGATTCTTGGCGTCGGCGTCGAGCGCGATGCGCAGGCCGACCGGCGACCAACGCGTGGGGGCGGCATTGAGATGGGCGAGCGCGTCGGCTGCGGCCTCCGGTTCGGCTTTGAGCCCATTGACCCGCAGATCGAGCGGCGCGCGGCGCGCCAGCGCCTCGCCCTCGGCTATGCGCTGCTCGCCGAACACGCGGGCAAGGTAGGAATCGAGCCATTGCGGATAGTCGCCGGCGACCCAGGGTGGAGCACCGGCGAGGTCGGCCACGGCGAGGCGCGCCCGCTCTTCCGCGCTCAACTGCGAAGGCGCAAAGCGCCCACCATCGGCACGCGCCGCGATCGCATCGCAATCGAGCTTGCGCTCGAGCCGCAACATGCCGAGCACGGCCGCGCGCGGACGCTGGTCGCCCATGATATGGGCGCTCGAGGCGCGCCGGCGCAGCGTATCGTAAACCAGCCCCGCGATCGCCGCGCGGTCGGCCGAGCCGGCGAAGCGGTGCACCAAGCCCCAGTCTTTGAGCGCATCGGCCGCTGGCCGTCGCCGCGTCTCGATGTCGGCGATGACCTCGATGGCCGCGGAAAGGCGAGCGCCGGGCGTCATCAGATTCCGAGCAGGATGCGGACCATGAAAACCAGCCACATGATCGTGAGCACGAGCGCGCCCAGCCCGAAGATGGGGCCGCGGCGGTTCACGTTGTTGTCGGTCACGTGGATGTAGGCGTGAACGATGCGCGATGCGACGAAGATCCATGCCAACACCACGAACAAGAGGTCGGCGTGACGCGTCACCAAGGAGAGGATCGTCAGCACATAGAAGAGAACGGGCAGCTCGAGCTGGTTATGATAAGCGTTGCCAACCTGGGTGATGCCAGGCGGCCAATTCGGCTCGCGCAAGGCGATGTTTTGCGCCTTGATCTCCCCGATCCTGATAGCCCGCGTGCGCACATACGCCATCCAATAGAGCAGCACGAAGGTGAGCGCGACCTCAACGAAGAGCGGAAGCAGGACGGCCTGGATCGACATCGTGTTTTCTCCCCGATGGCGCGTAACTTGACCGGCCGCAGCCGCGAATGCAACCGTGAAGGCGTTGCCGTTAGAGCCGCACGCTCATCGCGGTATCGCCGTCGGCGATCGCAGCGGTGAGCCAGGCATCGCCCGCAAACAGCAAATCACGATAGGCGCGCGTCTCGGCATCGCGGAAGTGCAGGTTCGAGCTGATCAGCACGCCGCGCGGGCGAACGAGTTTCTGGAACGTCCGCAGATAATCCGGCGTCGGGGCGAACCCGTCGAAGAAAGCGAGATCATATCCGAGAGCCAGCCTGGGCAGCACCGCGGCGAAATCGCCCTGATGCACGTTGATGCGATTCGCGACGCCGAACGTGGCGAAATTTTCGCGCGCGAGGCGTACATGCGCCGGATCGAATTCAATCGTGTCGATGGTGGCCCCCTTGGCGCCATGGGCAAACCAGAGCGCCGTATAGCCGAGCGCACAGCCGAGTTCGAGCACGCGTTTGGCTGCAACGGCGGCGGCGATCACGCCAAGGATCGAGCCGTCCGCGAACGGATAAGCGCCGCAACCGTGCTGGGCGCGGTGCCGCAACGTCTGCGCGCGCACCTCGCCGAACGGGTCGGGCGATTTTTTCGCGGGCATACGTACTATCCCCCCGATGGGGAGGGATCAGGCCCTCGAGGGATAATTCGGGCTCTCGCGCGTGACGATGACATCGTGCACGTGGCTCTCGCGCATGCCCGCGCCCGAGACGCGCACGAACTCGGCCTTCTCGTGCAGCTCCTTCAAGGTCTTCGCACCCACATAACCCATGGCGGCGCGCAAGCCGCCGCTGAGTTGATGCAGCACGGTCGCCGCCGCGCCCTTGTACGGCACCTGGCCTTCGACGCCTTCGGGCACCAGCTTGAGCGTGTCCTTGATGTCCTGTTGGAAGTAGCGGTCGGCGGATCCGCGCGCCATGGCGCCGACGGAGCCCATGCCGCGATAGGTCTTGTAGGAGCGGCCTTGATAGAGAAACACCTCGCCCGGCGTCTCGTCGGTGCCGGCAAGGAGCGATCCCACCATGGCGCAGTCGGCCCCGGCGGCGAGCGCCTTGGCGAGATCGCCGGAATATTTGATGCCGCCATCGCCGATGACCGGCGTGTCGCTCCTTTGCGCGACCTCGACCGCATCCATGATGGCGGTGAGCTGGGGCACGCCGACACCGGCGACGATGCGCGTTGTGCAGATCGAGCCCGGGCCGATCCCGACCTTGATCGCGTCCGCACCGGCGTCGATCAGAGCTTTGGCACCCTCGCCGGTGGCGATGTTGCCGGCAACCACCTGCACCGCGTTCGACAGGCGTTTGATGCGCGTCACGGCGTCGAGCACCGAGCGCGAATGGCCGTGCGCGGTGTCGACGACCACGAGATCGACGCCCGCCGCGATCAGGCGGGAGGTGCGATCGAAGCCCTTGTCGCCGACGGTGGTCGCGGCGGCGACGCGCAGACGCCCTTGTTCGTCCTTGCAGGCGTGCGGGTTGGCCACCGCCTTCTCGATGTCCTTCACCGTGATCAGCCCGACGCAGCGATACTGGTCGTCGACCACGAGCAGCTTTTCGATCCGGTGCTGATGGAGCAGGCGCTTGGCGTCGTCCTGTCCGACGCCCTCGCGCACGGTGACGAGCCGCTCCTTCGTCATCAGCTCCGCAACCTTCTGGCGCGGGTCGGTGGCGAATCGCACGTCGCGGTTGGTGAGGATGCCGACGAGCTTGCCGGCGCGGCCGTTGCCGCCGCCCTCCACCACCGGGATGCCTGAAATGCGGTGGTCCTGCATCAAAGCCAGCGCATCCGCGAGCGTGGCGCCGGGATTAATGGTGACGGGGTTGACCACCATGCCGGATTCGAACTTCTTGACCTGGCGGACCTGCGCGGCCTGCTCCTCGGGCTCGAGATTGCGGTGGATCACCCCCAGCCCCCCGGCCTGCGCCATGGCGATCGCCATCTTGGCCTCGGTCACGGTGTCCATGGCCGAGGCGACGATCGGGATATTGAGCGGGATGTCGCGGGTGACGCGGGAGCGGATGTCGGCGTCGGACGGCAGCAGTTCGGACAGCCCAGGCTTGAGTAGGACGTCGTCGAAGGTGAGCGCTTCGCGCAGGGTTCCGTTGGATTTCTGCTCCATCGCCAACTCCAGTGGCCCGCCTTGCGGGCTTACCCGACGGCACCGTCGGGGACTTAGATAATGACCATTGCGCTGCGAAACAGCGGTCTCGCACGCGACTCGACGGCCCGTTTTGGGTTGGCGCCGGTCGATAGCACGGCTCAGGCGCGAATCCTAGCGGTTTGGCAGAAATTCACCGAAAGAAGCGGCGTCTTTGCCGCGATCGCCCCGTCACATCAGCTCTCGTTCGGGCTCGAATCAGGGGTGCCAACCCGGCGGCGGCCCGTGCCGTTCGATCGCGTCCACCAGCTCGCGGTGCTTGCGATCCTCACGCTTCATATGAACCGCAATGACGGCGTGCAGCGACGGAACCAGGAAAAAGGCGGGGAAGATAAGCCCGAGGAGAAAGCAGGCCACGATCAGGATGACGTTGAAGACGGCCGAGAACGGTTGGCCGTTCAGCAGGAGGGCGAGCGGCGGAATGAAAACTGCGAGCAGGTAGATCATTGGCCGAACCCCTGAGCCTGATGCACCCTCTATGTGGGGCCGCGCTCGTCGCAGGGCAATGCCCGGCTTGTCCGAGGGAGCGCCGATTCTGCTAACGTGCGGCATGACCCACCTGCGCACCGCATTCGACGATCCTGCAGCCGCGATGAGCGCCCGCGCGTGGCGCTTCCTCCACCTCTGTCCTGGCGCAAGCGCGCCGAGATCGCTGCGCTAGCCCATGCCGGCAAAACGCATCGTGCCGCTGATCGTGGCGGTCGCCCTGTTCATGGAGAACATGGACTCGACCGTCATCGCCACCTCGCTGCCGGCGATCGCCGCCGACATCGGCACGAGTCCACTGACGCTCAAGCTTGCGGTCACCTCCTACTTGCTCTCGCTCGCGGTCTTCATCCCGGTGAGCGGCTGGACCGCCGACCGTTTCGGCGCGCGCACGGTGTTTCGGGGGGCGATCGCCGTGTTCATGCTCGGCTCGATCGGTTGCGCGCTCTCGGGCTCGCTCTCCGAGTTCGTGGTCGCACGCATCGTCGAGGGCATGGGCGGGGCGATGATGACGCCGGTTGCGCGCCTCATTCTCGTGCGCAGCGTCGACAGGCGCGAGCTGATCAACGCCATGGTCTGGGTGACCCTGCCGGCGCTGATCGGGCCGCTGATCGGTCCGGCGCTCGGCGGCTTCATCACCACCTTCATTTCCTGGCACTGGATTTTCCTGATCAACATCCCGATCGGGCTTGCCGGCATCGCCTTGGCGACCATCTTCATCGAGGACGTGCGGGCGCAGACACCCGACCCGTTCGATCCACTCGGCGCGGTGCTCGCCGGCCTGGGCATCGGCGGGCTTGCGTTCGGCGGCTCCCTGCTCGGGCTCAATTTCCTCCCGACCAGCGTGGTGATCGCACTCATCGTCGTCGGCGCCGGTGCAGCCTATGCCTATGTGCTGCATGCACGGCGCACCCCCGCGCCCGTGCTCGATCTCTCCTTGCTCGAGATCCCGACCATGCGCGCCGCCGTCGTCGGCGGCTTCATCTACCGCTCCGGCATCGGGGCAATGCCGTTCCTTCTCCCGCTCCTGCTTCAGCTCGGCTTCAATCTCACCGCCTTCCAATCGGGGCTGATCACGCTGTCGAACGTCGTCGGCGCCATGGGCATGAAGACGGTGATCCCGATCATTCTCCGCCGTTACGGATTCCGTCGCGTGCTGGTGGTGAATGCGCTGATCAGCGCGGCGCTGGTCGCGGCCTGCGCGACCTTCACGCCGGGCGTGTCGTTCGCGTGGATCGTCGGCGTGCTGATCGTCGGCGGGTTTTTTCGTTCGCTCGAATTCACCAGTCTCAACACCATCGCCTATGCCGACGTCGACAACCGCCGCATGAGCCGCGCCACCTCGCTGGTCGCGGTCGCTCAGCAGGTGTCGATTTCGGTCGGCGTCGCCATCGGCGCGCTGGCGGTCGATGTGACGCTATGGGCGCGCGGACGCGACACGATCACGGCCGCCGACTTTCAGCCCGCCTATCTCACCATTGCGGTGATCGCCGGCTGCGCCTCATTCATTTTCGCGCGCATGCCGGCTGATGCCGGCGCGGAACTGGCGCGGCGCAGCACGGGGCCCTCGGCGGGCGCGACCGAGGCCACCGATCAGCGAATGGGGTGAGGCTAGTGTGGTGGATTTGAAGTTCCTAAGGAGACGCGGCGAGCTCACATAGGAACTTCAAATCCAAAAACCACACTAGACTCATAAGTTTGCTAGTGTCCCTTAGATTCCGAAGTTCGCACGAGAGTGTGCTGCAAGGGCTTGCGAACTTCGGAATCGGGACACTAGCCGCGAAACCCCGTTGCCAACAGATAAAGCTCCGCCGAATCCGGTCGGCTCGCGGCTGGCTTCACGTGCTCCACATGCGAGAAATCGCGCTTGAGCGCCGCGAGCAGCATCGCCTCGGTGCCGCCTTGCAGCACTTTGCAGAGAAACGCGCCGCCCGGGGCGAGCGCTTCGCGCGCGAAATCGGCCGCGGCTTCCGCGAGCGCCATGATCTTGAGATGGTCGGTCCGGCGATGGCCGGTTGCGTTTGCCGCCATGTCGGAGAGCACGACATCGGCCGGGCCGCCGAGCATGGCCTTGATTTCGTCCGGCGCGCGCGCATCGAGAAAGTCGCACTCGATGAATTCGACGCCCGGCATGGG
>Ga0318520_10000651_pt1 | contig 10647 bp, 15 predicted proteins | sample GRESIP178b2f16_FD_203512 | JGI IMG/M metagenome (GOLD analysis project Ga0318520, IMG submission 203512) | Tropical soil microbial communities from Luquillo Experimental Forest, Puerto Rico - GRE.SIPMG.178b2f16 | ecosystem: Environmental > Terrestrial > Soil > Tropical forest > Bulk soil...
GGTTGCCCGCGTCAAGGTCGTTCGCCATCGAGGCCTTCATCATTGGCGAAAACCCCGCCACCAAACGTTCCAGCTCTGCCGGAAAGTCCGGCGGAAACTCGACACCGGCCGCATGACCTACGGCCATCGTCTCGTGCATCAGCCTGAAGAAGAAAGCACGCATGTCCGCGTCCTCGCGGATAACACCTAACGACTGGCGCGTGCTCGCCGTGATGCCGGAGGTGCCTGAAAGCACGACGAACTTCCTCCAGATTTCGAGAGGCATGTCAGCCGTCGCCGTTACGTCGATGCCGGCAGCCCTCATTTGCTCCACATAGCCGGCGAGCAGGGTATCGGGGCGGCCGTCGAGGCGGCCGCAGTGGATCTTGGCCACTGTCCCGGTGTGGTGGATCACACCAGGCCTCGCGATGTTTCGTGACGACGTAGGTCGTTCCAGCAATCGTGGCCTCATCTCCAAGGATCGGGGCAAGCCGCTCAACGCTGTCAACGCCGTTCTGAAGCGTGATGACACGGGTGTTGGGGCCGACGAGCGCGCGCGTCTGCTCACCCGCCGTCTCGGTATCCCAGAGCTTTACGGCGAATAGCACGACGTCGACTGGTCCGACCTGCTTCGGATCATCGGTGACGTTGACGTTCTTTAGATGAAGGTCGCCGAGAGCGCTTTCTATCTTGAGGCCGTCCCGGCGAACTGCATCGCCATGTGCGCCGCGCGCAATGAACACCACATCGTGTCCAGCTGCGGCCATCCGTCCGCCGAAATAGCCTCCCACGGCACCCGCCGCCATGACCGCCACCCGCATGTCACACCCTCCGCGAGCAAAACGTTTGTTCGGGGCTGGACGCCTGACACCGTCCTCTTACGGATGCGGCCCCCACGGCGCCTCGGTCATCAGCTTTACCTCCTGGCTCATCACCAGCGGTCGGAACTTCGAAGCGAACCCTTCGACGAAATCCTTGTTCGCGAACACGGCCGCCCAGTGCGCTCGCCGGTCGCCGTCATCCTTGAATTTCCAGATGTGCACGACCTGATTGATCATTCCCGTGTCGGCGACGAAATACCCGATGAGGTTCTTGTCGTGGCCACCCTTCTTCAGCGCCGGAAACCCGAGCTCGGTATAGAGCTTCTGCGCCTCAGCCATTTTGCCGACGTAGAGCGTGTAGGTACGCATTTCGTAAAGTGTCATCGGATTCTCCTCTTTTTGCCGTCATGCCCGTCCGGCGACGTCAGACACCGGCAGTCATTGGCTCGAGCATGAGGGATGTTCCTGTCAGGAAGGCAGGAGCGAATGGTGGCGCGATCGGCGGATGCTGCGCAACAGCCTCGGATGTTCCCCCGGCTCGAGCTAAGCGCGCACTACTCCAGCCTGAACCCTCTCCGCTTCACATAGGCGCCGAAATCCTCGCGCTCCGGCACGGCATAGTGACGTGCCTTCTCCTCGCTCCAGCCGTACTCTTTCGCCTCGCCGAAGCGGGCGACATTGCGTTGAGCGCGATAGGGGAAGATGCCATTGCGCCGCTTGTCGTAGGCGCGCACCTTCTCGTCCGTCGCATCGGTGTAGCGGTCGCGATGCACCGTGAGGCCGAGCGGCAGCCTCGCCGAGACAAACGCCGGCGTGGCCGGTATGCCGACGCCGAGACCCGCTACCGGGAACACATGGTCCGGCAGACCCAGGAGCCCGCTCACCTCCTCGGCGTGATTGCGGATCACGCTGATCGGGCAGCAACCGAGGCCCGCCGCCTCCGCCGCCGCGACAAAGGCTTCGAGCGCGATGGCCGCATCGACCGTCGCGTTGAAGAAGGCGTCAAGATGGTCGTTGGCGAAGGTATGACCCCGCCACGCGTGCAGCTGCCGCTGGCGCCGGTTGTTACCGAGGAAGACGAAAAGGTGAGGGCAACCGGGTATCCAGTCCTGATCCTTCAAGAGCGCATTGATGCGGGCGCGGATCGCGGCGTCCTCGACGATGAGAATGTCCCGCTGCTGCAGGTCGCTCTTCGACGGGCATGATAGCGCCACGGCAGCCAGCGTATCGAGTACGGCCGCAGGCAGCGGCTCGGGCGTGAAGCGGCGGACGACACCGCGACCTGCAAGGCGGCGAATGGCCTCGTTACCGGCAAGTGTCTTGGGAACGGCCCCGATATCGCCGAAGCGCAGATCGAGCAGCTCTTGCAGGGTTTTCATGAAAGCTTGCCTTCCGTTGTGCCGTCGAGCGCGGCCTTGAGCTGAAGGAGATCGCGCCACGCCTGGCGCTTGGCAGTGGGAGAAGATAGGCCGGATGCAAGGTCGGCATCTCACCGGACCGCACGGTCGCCGATCGACGAACGGCCGGCAGGCCTGCGGCTCTTCCGGCGTGGGCGTGCGGTTTTTGCCAGTAGACGATGTTCGTGATGTGAACGTCAGCCTCGGAATGGCCGATTGCGGCCAGCATGGGATCGAGCAACTGCGCAGCGTGGCCGACGAATGGCTTGCCGGCGATGTCCTCATCGCGGCGGGCACTCAAGCCCGTTGGCCCATCCGAGAGCCCAACGGCGGGGAATTCGAGTCGTTTTGGCCTTATCTGATCCCGGGGGGCGTAAAATTTCCGGAGGGCCCCACCATCCCGGGCCCTACAGGAGCAGACGCGGCCACCATACCCATCAGTTGCGCGGGAATCGAGGTCCGCCCTACAAAGAACGGCCCGCGGGGCAGCGGGCCGAGTCTTGACAATCGCACTGTCTGAAGACGGCCAATTTATTCCACGCGGGGCCGTCTATGTCCACAATCAACGATCTCGACCCGGATGCGCTGATCTCACGTCTTGCAGGTCCATTATCACCGGCTGATCGCGCCGCTTTTCGCGCGGCCGCCGAGGACGCTCTCGCCCGCGTCCCATGCTGGGGTGAGGGCGCCATTTACCGCGCGGTGGCATCTTTACAGCGCGCCTTCCGCAGCCCGCCTACCGATCATCGTGCGCACTGGGATATTGAACAGGAGCTGCGGCCCACCAAGCTCAAGAGCGCTCCACCAATTGAGTACGGTGGCGATCTCCGCCACGTCCGTTATCGCAAGCATGCACGGTAAGGGCCCCACCATGTATTGGTGCTGCGCCCAAATTGAACAGGGTCGTGACCGCCTGGCGTGGCACTGTCTCGGCTTGGCCGGTTACAAGATCTACCAGCCACTGCTGCGCGAGTCCCGTCGTAGTCACGGCCGTAAGATCATAACAACGCCGCCGTTGTTCCCCGGCTATCTGTTTGTGTGGATATTTCGCGGCTTTTGGTGGGATGCGCGATGGTCCGCAGGTGTAAGGCGCTTAGTCATGGACGGTGAGCAGCCGGCGCATGTTCCTGATGCTATCATCGCTGAGATCAAGTCGCGTGAACGTAACGGTTTCATCGAATTGCCGAAGCCGCGCGGACTTGCGCCTGGTATGCGGGTGAAGGTTTTGCAGGGGCCGCTGCAAGCTCAGATCGGAATGCTTGCCGCTCTGCGTCCGCACGAGCGTGTGCTCGTTTTGTTGAATTTGCTTGGCGGGCAGCAACGCGTGGAGCTAGCGAAGAATGCGATCGAGGTGATCGAGTGATGCGCACGTGGAAGCTATCGCCCGCACAAAAGCATCTCGCTCTGAGAAGGTATCGTACAGGGGAACGTACCGCGCGCATCGCGCGAGATTTGGGTGTCACCCCCAATGCGATCCGACATCTCGCGTACAGCCGCAGCCTGTACCGTCGTAAGCATGGGTCGTCGGGATAGCGCCCGTTCCTGTTGAGCATCCGGCGTGATCATTTCGTTCGCCATCGCAGTATCTGATTGCAGCCGGCTACAGGAGGCTCGGAACTGCGGACCCAGAGGGCGCCCTCGGTGTCGATGACGATCAAATTCCCACGCGGGGAAGGCTCGCCTGACGCGCCGTAGTTATTCTTGTTCCAAACAATGAGCCTGAGTGCTTTGTCGTGATGTTGACGGGCGTCTGCAATTGCGAGCTCATAGCTCGCGAAGGGTCCTCGCACGAACTTCTCGCCGTCGCCCCACCACCATCCGTCCTTCGCGCGCGTCTTCTCGTTCAGATACAGAATGACCCCAGCACGGATTTCCATCACGTACAGGTTTGAGTCAGCCATATCGAACCGTGCTTCATTGCTCGCCGTATCCGAGCGGCGATCATGATGCGGCTCTCTTCTTGCGCGGTTTGTGTTTCAGAAATTGGTCAATCTTAATCTGGATCTTCCTCGCTCCATGATGGCGGCCACCCACTTTCGTCCAAACCTTCCTTTTCGGCGGCAGCGACGAACTCATAATAACCGCGTTCTTTTGCTGCCGCGCGCGCACGTTCTAGCGCCTCGTTAAGCGCGGTGATGAGATCAACGACACGCTTCTCACTCAACTGGCCATGGCACTTGACAGAGAATTTTGCTTCCCCGTCGTCGCGTTTCATCTCCAGGTCGATCAACACATCCGGCTCGTCTGATGCATCAGAATGTTCGTCAAGTGAGGGGTCATCAAAAACTGTGAGCGTATAGTTGCCGAGATCAAAAACTTTTTTGTTCTGCATCATGATGTGTCCTCGCTCTTGATGACCGCACGCCGGTCGCGAACACTGCATCCAGTCATGGTGTTAGCATCAGCCGGAAATTGCGGCTCTTGCGCTGGTGTAGCTGGAACGGCAGGTCGGTGATCTCGTAATGCGCGCCGCGATGCGAGTGGCCGATGGCAACTCCAGCGGGTGATGTCGTTGCCAGCCAAGCGATCGCGCCTGCCGTCACCGTCGCCAGTTGGGGGTTCGATTGCCAATAATTGCCGACGATCATCGAGAAGATGAATTCGCGCGCATCGTGTCGTTCATCGCTGGTGGTCGGAAGCTCGATTCCGGCCTCGCGCGATTGGCGCAGGAAGTCCGGCCAGATGTTGATCAGTTCTGAAAGATAGTTTGCCGCCGTGCGCGCCTTGAATGATTGCTGGCCGTAGTTCGCGCTCAGTCGAATATCATCGTTGCGTGGCGTCGGTGGTGCCTCGCCGGTCGGATGAATGAACATTCCATCCACGCCGCTTACAGCTGCCGCTTCGCCGCGCATCCAGCCTTCGCCGATCTCGCGGTCGGAGCTTTTGCTGTACGCCTGCCGGAATAGCGCGCGATATTGCTCAAAGCCTTTGTCGGTTGTTGCGCCCATGCGGCGCTGTTGCGCCTCGGCGCGGCGGCAGTCCTTGCGGTTCATTTCTGCGGTGCTTTCATTCCGAACACTCTTCGTTCCATCTCAGCGCGTTCGCGAATGTGTTTTTCGAACTTTTCATCGCCAACAATCTTTCGAAACCGCTCGTCGCTACAACGACGGCTAAGCTCCATTTCTTCACGCCTTCGCCGCTCAACCTCACGCTCCAGCAGTTCTAGAAGATGTTCGTAATCTCCAGGTTGCAAATACGGTCGCAGGTCTTCCTTTAGCGCTCCCAACCCGACGAGCTTTTGCCGCGCGCGCTTCAAGCGTCGCCGCACCCGTGCCAGTTCATTCGTCAACTCTCGCAATAAGTCGCCGGACGAGAGTTTCGCTAGCCCGCCCCCAGACATGTCGATGGTGGTTATCATGACGATGATCCTCGTTGCCGCGGTGCTGAGGCACGTCGGCGCCTCATTGCATCCTGTCAGGATCGCGAGCGCGCTAACGTCCGATCAGCTGCGGCCATTTGCTCAAGCAGCAGATTGGCGGACTCATCGTCTCGTGCTTCCAATGCGGCCTTGCCGCCGACCGCGTAGTGGCTGATCGCCTCGACCATCCCCGACATTCGCTCTGTCAGGCCCTCGGTGTGCGGGTCAATCTGGCGGAACGCGCCGCCGCCGGCCTCGGCGATTCTGCTGAATGCGCGCTCGGTCGCGACTGAGTGGTCTGTTTGAAAACAGAAAACTCGCGCGCCGAGGTTGCGCAGTCGCCCAGCGATGGCGACTGCGTCATCGGGCCTGCCGCCGTGAAGCTCGCCGATGAGGATAACGGCTTGGACCGGCGCCGCTTGTGCCTCGCGCAGGGCGTGCTGGAGCATGGCATCGGTCAGAACATAGCAGCCGCAAACGCAACTGGCGTTGGCGTGCCTGACAAGTCTGGCCCAGTCGTTGCCGTCCGTGACCCAGCGCGTTGAGACGCAGGGGCGCCGGTTCTGGCCCGGCCCTTCTGCGCCGTAATACATGAATTGGACGGCGACGGGGGCGGCGAAAATCTCGTCCCGTAGTACCTTGATGCGGTTCCAGATGGCGTCACCTGGGCGCTCCGTGGCCAGGGCGATGATCATGCGGGAAGCTTCGGCCATGAACTTTTCCTCCTTCATGAGCCTGACCAGCCTGACCAGCCTGTCCAGGTGGTCAGGCTGGTCAGGCTAGTTAGCGGGCATCTTTTTTCGCCAGCGGGTCGTGGCGATAGCGCTGCTTGCGCCCAGCGGTGCGCGGCGAGCGGTACCTGCGAAAACCCATGCGGTGTGTGAGAATTTTCTGTACGCGATTTATCGACGACTGCGTCTGTTCGCGCTTGGTCAATCCGAGCCCTTGCAGCACTTCGATGAGGCTTACGTCGTTGCGCTCTCCTAGCCACTCGCGGACGAGTTCTTCCCAGGGGTCGATGACAAGGCGCCGGTCCTGCTCGATCACCGCGAGCATTTCGAGTTCCGGCGTTTCAAGGTGCCAGGGCTCGCCAGCCTTGTATCTGAACACTGCTTCGGCCAGCAGTTGGTCGCGTATTGCCAAGAAGCCGGCGATGTCGATCGTACCGATGCAGCCGACCGGCCAGAACCGCCGTCCGCCAGTCGGATCGCGCAGGTAGCGCCCGTCAGGGGGCGGATTGATGGTGCCGGCGAACAGGCACTGCCGCGGCCGATTGATTGGGTGCTTGCCCCACTTTGGAACGTAGCGGTCGAAACGAGAAGAGATAAACCTCTTCTGCGCCGACGGCTCGGCCCCCTTCAAGCCCTCCAATTCGGCAATCTCGATGATCCAGACGCCCGCGGTCTCGATCATGGCGTCCTTGGTGCCGACGTTACTGATTCGGTCAGCGAAATGCTCGTCGCGGTTGGCGAGCATGCGCAGCAACGTAGACTTCAACTTGCCCTGCGGGCCTTCGAGGACGAGCATGTTGTCGGCTTGGCAGCCTGGGTTGAAGACGCGGGCGACTGCCGCGATCAACCATCGAGACCCGACAGCGCGAATGTATGGGCTGTCCTCGGCGTGGCAGATTTTTTGCAGCCAAGTTTCCCCACGCGGCGTCTTGTCCCAGACGAGGGTGTTGAGATGATCGCGCAGCGGATTGAACGTGTTGTCTTGAGCCACGATCTGTATCGCGCGGCCAATATCGCCGATCGCCGGATAGATGCCTTTGTCTTGAAACCAGATACGCGCTCGGCTCTCGTGCAGATCGGTCAAGACTGCACCGGCCGCGGCCTTCAATGGCCAGGACGCTTTGACGGCGACGACGCGCGCGCTGAACTCGTCGAATCCGAACACACCCTTCCACGCGGGCGCTTCGCGCAGCGTCAAGACTAGATTGGCGAGAAGAGGTTTGACTTTGCCGTCTTTGTCGCGGATCAGGTCGTCGGTCCAATCCGGCCGCTGCTTGTTCCCGCGCAGTTTCGCCTCGCGCGTCCTCTTCATGTCGGCGAAGCGGTTCTGCAAGATTTGCTTGAGAGCGCCTTCTTTGAGGCCGCGGAAGTGCGCCGCGGGCTTGCCGACCGCGGGGTGGAGCGCGTCGCGGATCGCCAAGGCTATCTCGGCATTGGTCAGATCGAGCGTGATGCCGCGCAGTGCCTCGATGGACCTCGCCGCGGCGATCGCCTCGTCGAGGCCGAGCTTCGCGAGCACCCCGGCAGCCCAATCGAACAGCCGCTGGCGGCGCTCTGTGTCGGCGCGGGCGTGGGCGTCGGCGTCCTGCTCGAGTCGTGGCGCAGGGATCTGCAAATGTACGACGTTGTTGTCTTTGTCGTCGGTCATTAGCAGCTCCCCCGCGGGAAAAAGATGAGGAGAGCAAAGGGGACCAAGGGTGACCGGCGGGCGTGCGCACCGCCATTGCCGTTGCCAGCGCCGCCGCCGGCGCCTATGTTGGTGGTCATCACACTACTCCGTGTCACTAGCTCGGCCGTTGTTCACAACAACAGCGGTCGAGCACCTTCAGTTTTTCATTTTCCGGATCGGCGTGTTCGGACTGGCATGATCTGACTTGCTTTGAAGAACTCGATGAACGTCGGCCGGTGATATCGGATGGTGCGACCGAAATATGCGTAGGGCGGCCCCGTGCGCCGCTTACGCCAACTGCGCAGCGTCCGAATGGTTTTGTGAACCGCGGCTGCCGCTTCCTCTTCGCTCAGCCAATCGTCGAGCGCTCTCTCCGTCATCGGAGAAATATCAGGAAGTTTGCGCCGTTTGAAAATCCGCGCGGATAAGAGTGCGGTTTAGGGGGTCTTATCCGCGCGGATACGATGCCAGTCGCGGATGGTGCTCTCGGGAATGTCAGGAACGCCCAGCAGCACGCCTGCGACGGTGCCCATGGTGCGACCCATCGATTTGCGGAAAATGATGCGGCAGGCCTTCACCAGTTCACCAGTGACGTGCCGGATCAACGCATTGCCGCGGTCGCGCTCGCGATGCTTATCCGCGGCGTAATCCTGCGCCAGTCGGTCGAATACCTCCGCTGCCGCCAAGAGCTTGCGCGCGTCTTCGCGATTGAGCTGATCGGGGTTGGTTTGAGAAGTACCTCTGCCACTGTGCGAAGGGTCCTCGCCCTATTGGTGCACCACTCGCGCTCCTCTGCGACCTCCTTGCGGCTCGCAATAGAGACTCGGTCAAGCGTCACATCGCACATGATCTTGAGCGCGTGGAAGAAGAGCACGGTCATGGCGCGCCCTTGCGGGTCCGCGACTGGTTTCCGCAAGGACCGCGCAGGATGGAGATAGCCATCGCCCTGGCGCTTGCTGAGTTCGCGCCAGACCGGTTTCATGCGCGGATTGGTCGTGAGTGCGCGCAGGAGGCGCTGGAAATCGGCTTCCGATGTGACCAGCATGGCGCCGTCGGAGCGTGCCATTCCGGTGCGGGAAAGCTCTCGTGCTATCGCGGCGACCTGCTTGGGCACCCAAGGCGGGATACGCAGCGGGCGCGGGGCATCGGCTTTCATGACCGTACCCGCGTGGCTCGGGGGTCAGTGATCGATCAGTGTAATGAGATGTTGCCGAGCGTCAACGAAGTGCAAGAACTTTCCGCATACCTCAGCGAAGTCTTCGGGTGCGACAATGTCTTGACGCGGCCGAGGTGGCGCAGTTCAAGAACCAGGCCGCTAGGGCAGGAGGTGTCCATGAGTGGGCAGAGGTTAAATCCTCATCTGCGGCACATGGAGGCGGCGCGAGCTCGGCGTCTTGAAGAAGACCGGCGGCAACGTGTGATGGTCATCACAGAATTCGACGCCGGAGACCCTGACGCGACGATGCATGCCCTAGCTGACGAGATCTTGAGGTACCGCCAAGCCCTGCGGCTGCTGGCAGAGGCAATCGGCTGGGCGGAGGCCGGCGCGCCGTTTGGGTTCTTCCCCCTGGTCCGCTCTGGCGTCCGAAGCGCACTAGCGAGGGTGACGTCGCGCCACCTGCGGCGTAAGCTGCGGGCATGGCGCTCGATCCGGCGGTCCTCAAGGCACGCATCGACCGGCAGGTCTATCAGCTGAAGCAGCTTGCCGCTTGGACGGTAGTGAATTGCCGTGGGCGTGCGGAACGGGAGCAGCTGTTGCGCGGTCTGCCGCCGCTTCCTGCTCGCCGCGATGAAGACGATGAGTGACAAGCGAGTCAGGGACCTAAATCTTGTCTGGCTGGCGCTCGAGCGCGTACCATCCGCGACGTACCAGCAAGGGTACACTTTCAGGCTAAGCACCGCGGCCTCGGCGGGACCACCACTCGCGCCGGGGCCGCTGGCGTTTCCGGACGACTCTCGAAGTGTGCTAGAAGGTCCTTCGCAGCGCCACCCCCGGCCGCGGTTTCCTGTGACAGTTTCCTGTTCTTAGCGCCCGTTCCCGCGCTCTGTGACTGTCACGAGCGATTGAAATCATTCGCTTTTTGGTTCAGTCGTCCGGCCTGTCACGCCGAAGGTCGCGGGTTCGAGCCCCGTCGCTCCCGCCATTGCTTTCAATGAGTAACTGGGCGCCGGTTAAAATCCGTGACACTCCTCGTTTCTCGACCGTGACACTTTTGATCGGTCTTCGTTCGCGCTACCTGCCGCTTGCGTCCGGCACGTCCCGACAGCGCAATCACGGTTGTCTGCTAGGTTGTGCCGCCGGCATCTGCCTCGACCGCGCCAGCGGCGGCGACGAAAACTATTCAAATTGACCATTTTTGCCGACTTTTGAGAGCGTCTGGGGCCTGATCCCGCCGATTGCATTTGAACCGTTCGACCGGCCGAGGCGACTAATAATCGGGAACCATCCCCCCGGCGATTGAGCCGGAACGTGGGATGGTAGAAGCGGGCGTCTCAGAGCGAAATAGGGGCGTCACTCGGTCGGCCCGTGCCGGGTGAACAACATAAGGGGATCGTCATGTCTTTACGCTTTCTTGCCGGCGGCGCCTGCGCCGTCGCGTTGCTCGCGTCCGTCTGTGTCACGCCGGCCGCAGCTCATCCCTACGATCAGTACATTCGCGGTCGCTCTTTTTTCGGCGCCATGTTCGGGCCG
>Ga0318520_10000653_pt1 | contig 10635 bp, 6 predicted proteins | sample GRESIP178b2f16_FD_203512 | JGI IMG/M metagenome (GOLD analysis project Ga0318520, IMG submission 203512) | Tropical soil microbial communities from Luquillo Experimental Forest, Puerto Rico - GRE.SIPMG.178b2f16 | ecosystem: Environmental > Terrestrial > Soil > Tropical forest > Bulk soil...
CGGGTCTCGGTGTCCTCAAGCTCCGCGCGCAGCCGGCGCAGGTCAGCTGCGAGTCGGTCGATCGGCTGGGGCTGAGGGGGCTGGGACCGGGCCTCGTCGAGCCATTTGAACGCGCGGGCCGCGCCGATGAGCGCCAAGCCCGCCGCTGCGGGCAGTACGGCGGCAACTCCGAACTCGACAACCGGTTTCACCTGTCCAGTGTCGGTCTCGGTGACGGGTGAAAGCAAGCGCGTAGGCTGAGCGGTCCTAGGGCAGGAGGCAGATGAACGAGAGCACCGACGAGCGACGCTGGTGGCAGGGCGCTGTGCTCTATCAGCTGTACGTCAGGTCGTGGCGGGACACCAACGGGGATGGCTACGGTGACCTGGGCGGTGTCATCGCCGGGCTGGACTACCTGGCCTGGCTGGGCGTGGACGGCATCTGGCTGTCGCCGACCATGCCGTCGCCGGACCAGGACTGGGGTTACGACGTCTCCGACTACCTGGGCGTCCATCCCGAGCTGGGCACCATGGCCGACATGGAGCGGCTGATCGCCGAGGCCCGCGCACGGGGGCTGCGGGTGCTGCTCGACCTGGTGCCCAACCACACCAGCAGCGCTCACCGCTGGTTCGTGGACGCCGCCAGCGGCCGGGACGCCCGCCACCGGGACTACTACGTCTGGGCCGACCCGGCGCCGGGCGGCGGCCCGCCGAACAACTGGCTGGACGCCACCGGGCACACCGCGTGGGCGTGGCACGAGCCCACCGGCCAGTACTACCTGCACCTCTTCCTGGACAGCCAGCCCGACCTGAACTGGCGCGAGCCCGCGGTGCACCAGGAGTTCCGTGAGATCCTGCGCTTCTGGTTCGACCGAGGGATCGCCGGGTTCCGCATCGACGTGGCCCACGGCCTGTACAAGGACGCGGAGCTGCGTGACGACCCTCCGGTGGCAGGCTCGGGCCCGCTGGCCGGCCGTTACGGGCACCGGCCGGTGTTCAGCGCGAACCGGCCGGAGACCCACGGCGTCTACCGGGACTGGCGCAAGATCGCCGATGACTATCAGCCGCCGCGGCTGCTGCTCGGGGAGACCTGGGTGGGAGATCTCGGCCGGCTCGCCGCGTTCTACGGGCACGACGACGAGCTGCAGCTCGCGTTCAATTTCCCGTTCGTGTTCTCCCCGTTCGACGCGCGCGAGCTGTCCGATGTGGTCGGCGTGACGCTGGCCCGGCTGCCCGCCGGGGCGTGCCCGGTGTGGACCGCGTCCAACCACGACGTCGGCCGGTTCCCGACCCGCTGGTGCGGGGGAGACGAGCGCAAGGCCCGGCTCGGGCTGCTGCTGCTGGCCACCCTGCCCGGGACCACGGTGCTGTACTACGGCGACGAGATCGGGATGACCGACGTTAGGGTCCCGCGCGAGCTGCGGCGGGACGCGATGTCGCGGGACCGGGGCAGCTGGGACGGCAGCCGGGATCGGGCCCGGACGCCGATGCCGTGGAATGCCTCGCGCTCCGGCGGCTTCAGCGCCGACGGCGTGATCCCCTGGCTCCCGCTCGGCGACGCCTCCGCCCGCAACGTCGCCGACCAGCGCCGCGACCCGGGGTCCGTGCTCCAGTTCTGCCGCAGCCTGCTCACCCTGCGTCGCGCCGAGCTCGGCGTCCGGGTCGCCCCCTACGAGCTGCTTCCGGCCGCTCCGGGGCAGTGGGCCTACCGCATCGGTGGCCTCGTCGTCGCGGCCAACCTCACCGATGAGCCGGCCGTCCTGCCCGGGCCGGCCGGCGAGATCTTGCTCAGCACCGCGGGCGACCCGGCCGGGGCCGAACCCGGCGCGGACCGGGTGCTCGGGCCGTGGCAGGGCGTCGTGGCCAGAGACCTGCCATGACGTGACCGACCGGATCAGGCGGCGATCAGCTTGGCGCGCAGCGAGCTGACGTCGGACGGGCCGAATCCGCGCTCGGCCAGCCACCCCTGCGCGCCGCCGTGACGCACGTCGAGCTGGCCCAGGAACGCGGCCATGGTCTGCGGCCGCGGCGCCTGTTCGGCAGCCGGAACGCTGTCCACGTCGGACGCGTACGTCCGCGAGGAACGCAGCCGCGCCAGGATCGCCTCCATGCGCTCGGCGCTGGCCGCATAGTCGGCGATGACGGCCTCCCGCCGGACGCCGACGACGGTGAGCGCCATCGCGACCACCACGCCGGTCCGGTCCTTGCCTGCGGCGCAGTTCACCAGCGCCGCGCCGGGGGCGTGCGCGATGCTGCGCAGCGCCGCGACCACCTGGTCCGGCCGGTCCTCGAGGTAGCCGAGGTAGTAGCCGCACCGGATGTCGTCCGGATACCGGGACATCGCCCCGTTGCGCCGGATGGCCAGCGCGTCGGCGGCGACATCGGTGGCCGTGCCGCGCTCGGGCAGCACCGAGTGGTAGGAGTGCCGGACGGACCCGACCCGGGTCAGCGGCCCCGGCCCGTCGGACGCCACCTCTCCGGGGCTGCGCAGGTCCACCACCGTGGTCAGGCCGATGTCCGTGACCAGCGTCCGCACGTCGGACGGTGACAGATCCTGCAGGTTGTCCCCGCGCAGCAGCCGGCGGCTGGCGGTGACCCGGCCGTCGTCGGTGGCTAGCGCGCCAAGGTCGCGGACGTTAACCGCCCCGTCGAGCTCGATCCATGTCACACGTTCATACTCGCTGGCCGCGGCGTACCGGGCCAACGGCGGCCCCGGGGTTTCGGAGTTAGTCCTCCCCGATGTCGCCCGCGGTTCACCCAAGTCGCCGATGGCCGGTGGCGCGACGTCGGTAGTACCGCACCGCCCGCAGGCCGGCGTGAGCCCCCACCACCGCGGCCAGTATCAGCGCAAACGGCACTTCTCCCCCGTTGGGCAGGTTGATGAGCATGAGCACCGCGGCGAACGACCCGACGAAGACCGCTATGAAGCCGCTGAAATCAACCAGCGCAGTCAGCCACGGCGACCCTTCGCAACCCCGGCTGACCTCCTCCAGGCGCTTCTCCCGGTCGGGGTCCTCCTCCTCACCGTGGTGATGGCCTCTGCCGGGAAGAATCGGTGGATACATGCTGAGGCGTTCCTTCTCGCGCGAATCCGGCACTCCATCGTGCCGCTACCCGCGCTCTGGTCTCCCATGCAGGCCAAGGATCTCGATTTAGAGTCGCAACGGCGGGTAGCCGCGGGTTAGATTGCCATCGGTGCCAAGGACGTGGTGGACATGCAGCGATACCTGCTGATACTCGACACGGGACCGCTGGCCCTGGACCAGGAACTCGGCCAGGAGCCGATCAGCTATCTCGCCGGGCGGCAGCAACAAGAACCGTGTGAGGTCATGGTGCTGTCGGTGGTGGACAGCAGCCAGACGAAGCTGTCCTCGCTGGAGCTCCTCCTGGGCGCTGCTACTGCCCAGGGGCAGTCTGCCCCGGCCAAATACCCCACAGCGCCCCGGCCGGGCCACGATGTCAATGCCGCTGCCGAGCATCGCCTGAACCTGGCCGTGAGGCACCTGACGGCCGTCGGTTGCCGGGCCAGGGGCCTGATCAGCGATGAGGACCTGGTGAAGGCGGTGGGCGCCGAGACCAGCAGGAACGAGTACGACGAGGTGATCTTGGCGACCGGCGGGCACCCTGGGAGCCCGCTAGCACGCGCGCTGCATCTGGGCCCCGTCCACCGCCTGCGGCGCCGCTGGGGGAAGAAGCTAACGGTGTTCACCATGGGCGCCGATCCCGTGTGAGCGGGCGGCGTCAGAAGGCACCGGTGCCGTCCGGGGTGCCCAGGCCGGTGGGCGCGTCGTCGCCCTTCTTCGCCGTGCACAGGTAGTCATGGCCGCAGCTGGCGCCGTTGGCCTGGTTGAAGAAGTCGTTGTTGCCGACGGTGATGTCGAACAGCGACCCCCGGCGGGCGTACGGATAGCCGGGGTTGATCGTGGCGGCGTTGCCCGCCAGCCCGTACACCCCGGCGATCAGCGGCGCGGAGGCGCTGGTGCCCCCGACGGTCAGCCACCCGCCCTGCACCTTCTCATAGATCGGCACGTTCCAGGCCAGCGCCGACACGTCGGCGACGGTCCGGCCCGGGCAGTGCCGGTCGCGCTGCCAGGACGGCTTGGCCACGTACGCCGAGCAGCCGCTGCCCGACGCGCCCAGGCCCGCGGTGTACCACACCCGCTCGGACCAGCCCCGGGCGTTGTGCGCTCGCGCCAGCTCGGTCCCCCCGGCCGCGGTCACAGTGGCCAGGTTCGCCGGGAAGTTCGCCGCCGTGAACCCGCTGTCGCCCGACGACACCACGATCGTGTGCCCGGGGTGGTCGTAGGCGGCGGCGTAGGCCTGGGCCTCCCCGTTCTCCCGGATGCCGTAGCTGTTGGAGATCGCCTGCGCCCCCAGCCGGGCCGCGGTGTTCTCAGCGGCGGCCAGGTCGGCGAAGCTGTCGCTGCTGGCCTCCACGACCAGGATCTTGCAGCGCGGGCAGGCGGCCGAGACCATCGAGACGTCCAGTATGGTCTCCACGTCCCACCCAGTAGGAACTCCCGAGGCCGGCAGCGGCGAGGCCTTGCCCTGCTGGTTGACGATCCGCAGACAGCCGCTGGCCTTCGTGCAGGCCGGCAGCCCGTACTGCTTGCGGTACACGGCCAGGTTCGCGGCCAGGGCCGGGGTGCGGTAGGCGTCGACCACCGCCACCGTCTGGTGCGGGTTACGGGAGACCGGCAGCCTGTAGGCGGACTCGATGTCCGTCGCGCCCCACCCAACGGGCACCGCCGGTGTCCCGGTGACCCCGGCCGCGATCGCCGCGTTCACCCGCAGCTGCCGTGCGTACAGCGCGAAGCACTGCGCGTGCCCGGGCCGGGGCGCGGGGCACGCCGCCCGCATCGGCCCGTCTCCCGGCACCGGGGGCGGCAGCCGCGACGGCCCGGTACCGGACGGGGACGAGGCGGACGCGGCCACCGCGACGGCCGGCTGGTCGGCGCCGGCGCCGGAACCGGGCGCGGCGGCCGCCGTGGTCTGGTAGGCGTCGGTGATGGTCTCGGTGATCTGGCCGCCGGCTGCGTCGGCGGCGTGCACGCGCAGGCTCACCCGCGCTCCCGGCGGCGCGGGGAACATGACCAGGAAGCGGCCGCCACCCGCCGGCCGGACCCTGGCCGGCCGCCAGGCCTGGCCGCCGTCGGCCGACGCCGCCGCGGTCACCCCGGTGATCCTGGCCGCCCGGGCCAGCTGCAGGTGCCCCACGGTGAGCTGGATCAGCTGACGTCCGGGCGGGGTCGAGCCGTCCACCGCTAGCCCGCGCACACGGTAAAGCAGGGTCAGCATCGGCTGCACCGAGCAGGACTGGGTCAGGTCGGCGCACAGCCAGCCGGCCGGGAGGCGGGCACCGGGCCGGGGGGCGGACCGCCAGGTCCACACGGTACGGCTCGCCGTGGACAGCCGGTATACGTCGCCGGTCCTGGACGCGGTCAGCGCGAACCTCATCGTGGCCGGCTTGCCGCTCAGCCTGGCCTGCAGGAACAGGTCGGGGAAGCCCCCCGCGGCCTGCGCCGCATTCCCGCCCGCGATCTGCTTCCCGTCCTGGTCCAGCCGGTAGCGGCCGGTGATCGTGCCCAGGCGGCCGAAGAAGCCGGGGGAGAACCCGGAGCCGGTGTGCCCGGGCGTGTTGTCGCCGAATGGGGCGACGTCCAGCGTCAGCGTGTTCCCGGCCCGGCTGGCCGTGGGCAGGACCAGGACCGGGTTGCCTGTGCCCAGCAGGTTGACGTTGGGCGTCGGGTGCAGCGGGAAGGCATTCCAGCCCTGGGTAGTCACCTCCCCCGGGGCGAACGTGCGCGCCGCGTCGGACTGGCCGCCGGACAGGGTCGCGTACGACTGCCAGTACTGGTCGAGCCAGAACAGCGCCGGGCCGGCCGAGAAGTACTGGGTTCCGCGCCACGGCAGCGAGAACGGGTAGATGTTGGCGAACAGCAGGCCGTCGAGCTGGAAGCTGAACACCCCGAGGGGCAACCACCCCCCGGCCGAGGCGCCGTCCTGGTAGAAGGGCGCGCGGACGGCGGCGGTGTTCTGCGCGGTCACCACGTACTGCTGCGGCCCGATCAGCCCGCTCGGGCCGGCGAAGGCCAGGTTGTACTGGTACGGCCGGCTGGCCCCGCCCGGCGAGGTCAGGTACCCGGTCGTCACGGTCTGCAGCGTCCCGACGGTCACCGGCTGCGTCGTCTGGTTCGCCCACAGCGGCAGGTCGCCGGTGTCGACGCTGTCGTCGATGACGTCGCCGTTGGCGGCCACTCGGTGCAGGTCCAGGGCGAGATCCTGGGTGACCGCGAGCCGCGGCGTCACCATCTGTACCTCGTTGGTGGCCGCCTGCTCGCTCAGCGCGACGGCCGCGGTCCCGGTCACGGTGAACTGCGGCAAGCTCACGATCCGCACCGCGGTGATCGTCGTGCCGGACAGGTCGAAGAAGAACCCGTCGGCCATGTAGTGCCCGGCCGGGACGCTGAACTTGGCGGTGCCCTGGTAGAAGACGTTGCCGCTCTCGTCCGGGTCGGCGAACTTCAGCGGGTTGTCCACGTTGAAGACGTCCACGAAGTCGCCGGTGTCCGGCTGACCCGCCAGGTTGGTCCCGGTCAAGGTCAGCGTGTGCATCTGGTAGTTCGGCTGGGGCGCCGGCCCCTGGCCGGGCAGGCTGACCGATACCCCGTGGGCGAACATGCCGTCGGTGCCGTAGCTGCCGCGGGCGTGATCGGCGGCGAACTGGCGGGCGAGGGCCCGGCCGAACGTCGCCGCCGACGCCGCGGTCAGGTAGCCGCGTGCGGTCCCGCGGCCGGAACTGGTGATCGTCACCCCGGGCAGCGAGGGCACCGTGCCGTGGTAGCCGACCTGTACCGGCAGCCTGTCCTCGGACTTCAGGCGCACCAGGGAGTTCAGCTCGAACAGGCCCGGGCTCAGCCCCCGGTTCAGGTAGGGCAGCGCATCAGCGGGGACGTCATAGCCCTTGCCGGCCAGGTCCAGCCGGACCAGCACCCGGTTGACGCCGCGGCCCGCGGGACGAGCCGCGGCGCCCGCGAGCGCCCCGGACCGGGTGATGGTCACCGCGACCCGGTCGCCGTTGATCAGCGTGACCGTCCGCGAGTACCCGGCCCCGGGCCGCGGCGCGGCGGTGGCGGTTGCCGCCTCGCGCTGCGTCAGCGCCTGGGCGTGCGCGGCGGGCCCGGTCGCGGACAGCAGGCTGGTGACGGCCAGGCCGCCCGAACCGGCCATGGCGAGGGCCCGGCGAACCCGCCGGGGCAGCCACCCCGGGACAGACCTGCGTCCGGGCTCTCCTCGACGTCCCGCTCCGCGGGGCCTGCTGACCTTCATGGGCGTGCTCCTGCTCTGTGGTCAGGGCCCAGCCAAGCGTTCTGGCCTTGCCTTGAGGATGATGTGACCCGTTCATGCAGGGAGATGGCGGCGGCCCGTGAAACTGATACGTGGGCAGGCCATGTTTTGCCGAGTTTTTACCTGGCGCGGGCTAGGCGCGGGTGGCCACCGTGAGCGCGGAACGGAGCCCGGCCGACGGCTAGGCTGGCCAGGTGCTTATCAGGGTGGATCTGCGCGGGGAGACCGCGGCCAGCCTCAGCCGGCCGCGGCTGGAGGGCGTGCTGCCCCGGGCGCGGCTGGACACCGGCGCGGCGCTGGACGCGGTGCGGCCGGTCTGCGAGGACGTGCGCCAGCGCGGCGCGCCCGCCGTCAGGGAGCAGACCCGGCGCTTCGACGGGGTGGACCTGGCTACCACCCGGGTTCGGCGGCAGGCGCTGGCTGACGCGCTGGCCGGGCTCGATCCCGACGTGCGGGCGGCGCTGAAGGAGGCGGCGCGGCGGGCCCGGGTGGTGCATGAGGCGCAGTTGCCGTCGGACGTGGTCACCAAGGTCGCCGACGGCGCGACCGTGACCGAGCGGTACGTGCCGGTCGGCCGGGCCGGCGTCTACGTGCCCGGCGGCCTGGTCGTCTACCCGTCCTCGGTGGTCATGAACGTGATCCCCGCGCAGGTGGCAGGGGTGGCCGAGATCGCGGTGGCCTCACCGCCGCGCCCGGAGCGCGGTGGCCTGCCGCATCCGTCGGTGCTGGCCGCCTGCGCGCTGCTCGGCATCACCGAGGTGCACGCGGTCGGCGGCGCGCAGGCGATCGCGATGCTCGGCTACGGTACCGCGGACTGCGCGCCCGTCGATGTCATCAGCGGTCCGGGCAACGTTTACGTGGCCGCCGCCAAGCGGCTGCTGGCCGGCCGCGTCGGGACCGACGCGGAGGCGGGCCCGACCGAGATCGCGATCATTGCCGACCGGTCGGCGGACCCGGCGTTCGTCGCGGCCGACCTGGTCGCGCAGGCCGAGCATGACCCGCTGGCCGCCTGCCTGCTGATCACGACCGACCCCGGGCTCGCCGATCGCACCGACGCCGAGCTGGCGACCCAGGTCGCCTCGGCGCGGCACCGGGAGCGGGTCGAGGCGGCGCTGGACGGCCAGTCCGCGTGCGTCCTGGTGGACGACGCCGACGCCGCGCTGGCGGTCGCGGACGCCTGGGCGCCCGAGCACCTGGAAATCCAGGCCGAGCGGGCCGCCGAGCTGGCCGGCCGGGTCGCTCGGCGATTACCTGGCGGGTTCCAATCACGTGCTGCCCACCGGCGGGACCGCCCGGCATTCCGCGGGGCTGTCGGTGCTGACCTTCCTGCGCGGCATTCACGTGGTGGAGTACGACGCCGCGGCGCTGGCCGCGGTCGCCCCGCACATCGATGCGCTCGGCGGGGCCGAGGACCTGGCCGCGCACGTGCGTGCGGTCCGCGCTCGGCTGCGCCGGGGGTAGTGGGCGACCTGACACTGTTCCTCGAATTCGCCGTCCTTGGCCCGCTCCAGCACACGTGGCCGCGGAGGAGCGACCCGTGGCGATTCGCCGTCCCGTGGCTGTCCGACCGATGGTCAGGCCATGGGGTCGGTGGCCGACAGCGCGTCCATGCACATCGGCGACGATGCGCGCACGCAGGGCCGATTGCCGGTTCCCGCACCGTGAGATAGGGCGGCAGGCCTCACGGTTCTGACCGCTGGATCCACGCCGAGGTCGTTCGGTCGGCGAGCCGTCCGGCGGGGGGAGCAGCGGTCGGATTGGCCCATCGGCCTGTCAATGTGGGCCATCACCGTTCGGCTCCTGCCCGGACTTGCCTGGCCCGCGCTGTGAGGTTCTTAAAACGCACCACCACAGGGCCGATTAGCCGGCTACTTCTGCGCCGCAGACTGTCGTACCCACCCAGGACAATGTCAATGACGGCCCAGCAACGGTGGCCGACATCCGAGGAGCATGTCATGCGTCCGGTGATCGCCGGGCAATCGCCACGGAACGGACGAGCGAGATCCGTACTTAGGTAGCTGCGGCGGCCCATGCCGGCAGGCGACTGTCTACCGCGAGCCGGGCGGTGACGGTGGGCGAGGGGAGGCGGCGCGTGAAGGTGACCCGGATCGCATATTCGAAGAACCTCAATGCTGGTAAGTTCGCCCAACTTGCTGAACAGGCCAGACGCCTGGGACGGGTGCGCTCCTTGGTCTGGCAGCGCTACGGGTCAATGGCCGGGGCCGGGAAATCCAGTCGGCAGATCCGCGACCAGTGGATGAGCGACGGCACCGCAGGGACCTTTGGGGTGCTGGCCAACCCGTGGAAGGAAACTGTCCGCGACGCCGCCGAGGACATCCGGGCATGCCGGGAAGCCGCCAAGGTCAAAGTCCGCCGGGCAGTCTGCCGTCACACCACTGATCCGGCCGAGCGCGAGCGCTTGTATGGCTTGCTGTTTGCCAACCGGTGGAGCGAGGATGGCTACCTGTCGCGGCAGATGCGCAAGCACTGGCGGCGCGGCCACAACCACACCGCCAACCAGATTGTCGTGCGCGCCGACAACTACCAAACCTTCACCCGCGCAGCGAGCGGCAATGTCTGGCTGGCGATACCCGGACTGGAGCGTAGGTCGCGGGTATGCATCCCGCTGAACACCACCGTCACTCCAGCCGGCACGTTACGGCTGATCCTGCGCGACGGCCGAGTCGAGGTCCATTACCAGGTGGACGCCGTCACGCTGAAGTCAGCCCAGCGGTCCTGCGGCGATGAGACCGTGGGCATCGACCGTGGCTACCGCGAAGTCTGCACCGACTCGATTGGGCGCCGCTACGGCACCAGCTTGGGCAGCCTGCTGGCCGTCGAGTCAGACCGGCTCAAGATCAAAAACGCTCGCAGGGCCAAACTCCGCTCCGTCGTCGGCAAAGCCGGGAAGGCCGAAGACCTCGCCAAGGCGCAGCGGATTGCCCGCTGCAACCTCGGACAGGCTAAGTACCGGCGCCAGAAGGCTCGAGCCGGGCGACTGATCCGGACTGAGACGTACGTGGCAATCAATACCCTGGTAGACCATGCCAAGGTCATCGTCGCCGAGGACCTGACTCAGCCCATTGCTGGCAAGCCAAGGGGTAAGAACTGGAATCGGCGCCTGAGCGCCTGGACCAAGGGCGTCACCGCCCAGGCGCTGAGGAACGTGTCAGACCGCAGAGGTTCTGCGGTCGTTGTGGTCAACGCGGCCTATACATCACAAACCGACAGCCGCAACGGCACCTTCGGGCGCCGATGCGGCCGAAAGTTTTACTGCTCTGATGGGGTTGTGCTGGACGCGGACCATAAT
>Ga0318520_10000667_pt1 | contig 10573 bp, 8 predicted proteins | sample GRESIP178b2f16_FD_203512 | JGI IMG/M metagenome (GOLD analysis project Ga0318520, IMG submission 203512) | Tropical soil microbial communities from Luquillo Experimental Forest, Puerto Rico - GRE.SIPMG.178b2f16 | ecosystem: Environmental > Terrestrial > Soil > Tropical forest > Bulk soil...
AATGTTAACCCGGCATCGAGTTCGCCCATCGCCGCTCGCCCGCCGTCGTGAAACCCCCGCATTATTGGGTTCTCCCGGGGCAGTGAACGGGCGGCAAACACCGTGGCGTAGACGACCCCGTAGGCCAGCACGTACGAGCCGGTATAGACCATCCGCGAAATGCTCTCCAGCGCTGTGGTTCCCGCCTCGTTCGCTGATTCTCTTACCTTGGCGGCATGCTCCGAAGCCGTTGCCGCGGCATCCCGCATCGCCGCGGCGACCGCTTGCAGCGCGGCCTCCTCGCCGGTGGTTGTCTGGGCTGCCGCGCCAGCTGCCATCTGTTCCTCCTGACCATGCTCCGAGACCGCATTAGCCAGGAAAGGCTAGCACGGGCCCGCTCGAACCGGCAAGCGAACGGGCTCCGGATGAGATCGCCGCCCTTACCCATAGCAACGATAGTTTTCTTGACGACCGTTGCCGCTTACTCGGGGCCGCCTTAACATGCCTCGCATGGGCGAAACGCTGCGCGGAGTTGAAATGTTTCGCTTGATGACTCGCTGTGGCGTAGCAGCTTGGGTTCTTACGGCAACCCAGGTCTCGGCCGTTCCTCAATATGCTCAGTATTATCCGCCGCCGAGTCATTACGGTCAGCCCGCGTGTCAAGCGGTGACCCGGGGGCCGCTACGCGGGGCCGATCGAGACGCGGCCGGAGGAGCGCTGTTTGGGGCGATCGGCGGAAATGCCGGGAAAGGTGCGGCGATCGGCGCGGGTGTAGGAGCGGTCGGCGACGCCATCCGCCGGGGCACGGCACGCAGCTCCGGGTATTGTTATTGATCGTCGGCCGGGAGGGCCGGCCCCATTCCAAAAGGGGGCGGGGGATGAAGACGCGGCTCGTGCCTGTTTTAATGGTGCTCTGGCTCGCCTCCTGCGCTCCGCAAGCACAGCAACCTGTGCAGACGGCTGCGCCGCCTCCTCCGGCAACCGTACCGGCATCGCCGCCACCTTCGACCGCCTCCTCCGAGGCGCAAATCGCCCCGGGCCTTTGGGAGGTCGAGCGCGTTCGTTGCTCTGACCTGCTCGGTGCCGACGACGACGACCGAGCCGCGGCGGCGATGTTTTATTACGGCTATCTGGCTGCCAAGGCAGGGATCCACGTCATCGATGTCGGCAAAATTGACCAGAATGTCGGCAAGGTAATGAAGCAGTGCGCGGCGACGCCGAACATTACAGTGCCGCAGGCATTCCGCGAGGCGCTCCGGCCACGGCCACGCCGTTCAGCCGGCTGATTTGCGCAACCGGCCTAATTTCGCGTCCCCTATTCCGGTGTCGATGAACGCGGCGCCGGCGTACGCAGCAAGCGCATGAGGTTCGTACCGGTCATCGGCGCGGCTGTCGGGCTGGCAGCTATCGGAGCGCTCGTCGCTCATTTCGGCGCCCACGCCGTAATCGCATCGCTGCTTGCGATCGGCTGGGGTGGGTTCGCGGCAATTTGCTCGATCCAGCTGGTGCTGGTCGCGGTGATGGGGATTGCTTGGTGGGCGCTTGTGCCCAACGCGCCCGCATGGGTGTTCGTCTGGGGCCGCTTGACCCGCGACGCGGGCTCCGAAGTCCTGCCGTTGTCGCAGATGGGCGGGTTGGTCCTCGGTGCGCGCGCGGTGACCGTAGCGGGGGTGCCCGGAGCCATCGCCGCGGCAAGTACGATTGTCGACCTCACCCTCGAATTCTTCGCCAAGCTCGCCTACACCGGCCTCGGCGCGTTGCTGCTGCTCCATTTGCGGCCTGCTTCGGCCGCGGCGCTTCCGATTGTGACAGGCTTGGCTGCCGCGGTGTTGATCGCGATCGCATTTGTGGCTGTCCAGCGTCATGGCTTCAACCTGTTTGATCGGTTCGCCCGTACGCTCGGGCGCGGCTGGGCAGACCGCACCGCTGCCGGCGCCGCCTCAGTTCACATCGAGCTCGGGCATATCCATCGACGCAGAGCCGGCCTATGGAGCGGCTTTCTTCTTCATCTCGTCTGCTGGGTGGCGGGCGCGCTTGAGGTCTGGGTCGCACTCCGCCTCGCCGGCCGCCCGCTCGATTTCGCCGTCGTGCTGGTGATCGAGAGCCTGCTCTACGCAATCCGCACCGTCGCCTTCGCGATACCCAACGCAGTTGGCGTTCAGGAGGGAGCCTATATACTGCTCGGCGGCGCCTTCGGATTGACGCCGGAGATGGGGCTCGCACTTTCCCTGCTGAAGCGGGCGCGCGATCTGGCAATAGGATTGCCAACGCTCGGCATTTGGCAGGCCCTCGAAGGCAGCCGCTTGTGGCGCCGTCTCGTTCCGAGGTTCATGACACTCCCGGTGGCGAAGACGGTTCGGACATGCGGAGAAGATCGTGGCTGAAGCGCTTCCTGTCATTTATCTGGCGAGGCACGGCGAAACCGCATGGAGCCTGTCGGGCCAGCATACCGGGCGCACCGATCTGCCGCTGACCGAGGGCGGCGAGCGCAATGCCCGGGCTTTGGGCGTGCGGTTGCGCGGACTGGTCTTTGCCAAGGTCTTCACGAGCCCGTTGCAGCGCGCAGCGCACACTTGCGACCTGGCGGGGTTCGGCAACGCCGCCGAACGCGATCCCGATTTGATGGAATGGGACTATGGCGAATACGAAGGTCGACGGACCGCCGAGATCCACGTGGAGCGGCCGGATTGGCAGCTGTTCCGCGACGGCTGCCCGGGCGGCGAGTCGCCGGCCGAGATAGGCGCGCGCGCCGACCGTGTCGTCAGGCAAGTGCGTGCCGTTGCGGGCGATGTCATTCTGTTTTCGAGCGGGCATTTTCTACGGGTGCTCGCCGCACGCTGGCTCGGCCTCGAACCCGCCGGCGGACGCTATCTGCTGCTGGGCACCGCCGCCCTCTGCATCCTCGGATATGAACATAATCTCAGCGAGCCGGCGATCCGCCTGTGGAACGACACGCATCACCTGGATAAAGCCTGAGCGATGACTACCCCTGACCAGACCGTCTTTCTCGTCGATGTGGACAACACGCTGCTAGACAATGACCGCATCCAAGCCGATCTCCGGCGCCATCTCGAACGCGAGTTCGGGGCGGCGTGCCGCGACCGTTACTGGACGATCCTCGAACAGCTGTTCACCGATCTCGGTTACCGCGATTATCTCGGGGCCTTGCAGCGCTATCGGGTCGAGCATCCGAAGGACATCCACCTGTTGTCGATGTCCTCGTATTTGGTCGATTACCCGTTCGCCAACCGGCTCTACCCGGGAGCGCTCGATGTTCTCGAGCGGTTCCGCGGGTGGGCGCGGACAGTCATCTTGTCCGACGGCGATGTCGTCTTCCAACCGCGCAAGGTCGAGCGGTCGGGCATCTTCGAGACCGTCGACGGCCACGTGCTGATCTACATCCACAAGGAGCAGGAGCTCGACGACGTCGAGCGGCGCTACCCAGCCGGCCACTATGTCCTCGTAGACGACAAACCCCGGATCCTGGCTGAGGTCAAAAAGGTTTGGGGCCCTCGGGTGACCACGGTGCTGCCGCGGCAAGGCCAGTTCGCCCACGCCGCGGACGCCGCCTCCTATCGTCCCTCCGCCGACCTGACGGTCGAGCGCATCAGCGACCTGCTCGGCTATGACTTCGCCAATTTTGTCCCAGCTCGGGAAACCTCGTGATCTGAAAGGAGGTCACCCATGCAACTCGGAATGATCGGCTTGGGCCGGATGGGCGCCAATATGGTCAGGCGCCTCTTGAAAGGCGGGCATGACTGCGTCGTCTTCGACATGTCGCCAGACGCGGTCAATGAGCTGACGAGGGAAAGGGCGACCGGGTCTTCCTCGCTCGCCGACCTCGTCAAGAAGCTGGAGAAGCCGCGCGCCGTGTGGCTGATGGTACCAGCGGCCGTCGTCGACAAGAGCATCGCCGACCTGCTGCCCTCGCTGGAGCCTGGCGACATCCTGATCGACGGCGGCAATTCCTACTACATCGACGACATCCGGCGCGCGAAGGAGCTGGCGTCGAAGCGCATCCATTACGTCGACGTCGGGACCAGCGGCGGTGTTTGGGGTCTCGAGCGCGGCTACTGCATGATGATCGGGGGCGAGCCGGAGGTGGTCAAACGTCTCGACCCGATCTTCGCGACGCTGGCTCCCGGTCGGGGTGACATCCCGCCCACACCGGGACGGGAGAAGATGGGCGGCACCGCCGAACAGGGCTACCTGCACTGCGGGCCCAACGGTGCCGGGCATTTCGTCAAGATGGTGCACAACGGCATCGAGTACGGCATCATGGCCGCCTACGCCGAGGGACTTGGTGTCCTGCGCTCGGCCAATGTCGGCAAGCAGACCCACGCGCCCGACGCGGAGACGACACCGCTACGCGACCCGGAGCACTATCAATACGATTTGAACCTGCCCGACATCACGGAACTGTGGCGGCGCGGCAGCGTCATCGCCTCCTGGCTCCTGGATCTGACCGCGGGCGCACTCGCCAAAGACCCGGCGCTTGCCGGTTTTGCGGGGCGCGTTTCGGATTCGGGCGAGGGACGCTGGACCGTCAAGGCGGCGATCGACGAGGCGGTCCCCGCACACGTCCTGACGGCCGCACTCTTTGAGCGCTTCAGCTCGCGCGGCGAGGCCGATTTTGCCGGCAAGGTGCTGTCGGCCATGCGCTACGAGTTTGGCGGGCACGTCGAGAAGCCGGCCGGGTAGCATTCGTTGGGCGTTTCCCTGCCGGCAGGGAAAAAACGCCTTTGAGCCCTCGAAAAGCACCCTATCGGTGCCGAAAAGCCTTTCTCGATCAGTAACATGCTCCGCTTTGGCGGAGCCTGCCGGCAGCGGAATTTTGCAGCGATAAAACGCGGTCGGCAGCGGAATTGCAGGGGAATTCGACACCCGGCCCGTTGCCGAACTCCTTAGTGGTTTTTGCCACGGGGATATATTCGGTTTAATACCATCAAAATGCTGATTTGTCAATATCATGACATTACCCGGCATTGCGTCGCGGCTGTGAACTCGGCATTGTCGTCGGCTCAGGCAGAGGGTGCCGCGAGGGGACGTGTATGGCAGGCAGCGGGGTTCGACGATTTTTGCAGCTCACGGCAACCGTCGGCATTCTCACCCTGATCTCCGCTCTGACGGCTTGCAAAAAGCAGGAAGCGGCCGCTCCCCAGGAGATCCGGCCGGTGCGCACGGTGACCGTCGAGCCGAAAGAAGCCGGCGAGACGGTGTCGCTGACTGGCGAGATCCAGCCGCGCTATCAGGCCGATCTCGGGTTTCGGGTCCGCGGCAAGATCCTGCAACGGCCGGTCGATGTCGGGACGCAAGTCAAGAAGGGCGATCTGCTCGCCCGGCTCGACCCGCAGCAATACAGCCAGGATCTCGAGGTCGCCAAAGCCGAGGTCGCGAAGGCGGATGCCGAGGTCACACGCAGCCGAAACCAGGAATACCGGCAGTCCGAACTGCTGAAGAAAGGCTTCACGACGCAAGTCGCCTACGACCAGGCGGTGAAGACATTCAAGACTGCGCAGGCGCAGGCCGATGCGGCGCGCGCCAAGCAGACTCAAGCCAGCGAGAACCTCGGCTACACCGACCTCAAGGCCGACGCTGACGGGGTCATTTCGGCCATCGGCGCCGATCCCGGGCAGGTCGTTAGCGCCGGACAGATGGTCGCTCGCCTGGCACAACTAGGGGAGCGCGAGGCTGTGTTCAACGTCGCGGAGGCGACGTTCAAGAGCCCGCCGAAGAACCCAACCGTCACGGTCGAGCTGGTCAGCAATCCGGAGATCGAGACGCCAGGCAAGGTCCGCTATGTGTCACCGCAGGCCGACCCGACGACCCGTACGTTCACGGTTCGGGTTTCGCTGCCCGATGCCCCGCCACAGATGCGGCTCGGCGCCAATGTCGTCGGTAGCGTCACCCTAGGTGAGGGGCAAGTCGTCATGATCCCCGGCAGCGCGCTCTTCCAGAAGGACGGGCAGCCGGCAGTTTGGCTCGTCACCAAGGACGGCACGGTCCAGCTGAAGCCGATCACCGTCGCCCGCTACCAGGGAGATTCGGTAGTCGTCGGCGATGGTCTAGGGCAGGGCGATATAGTGGTGACTGGGGGCGTGCAAAAACTTCTGCCGGGTCAAAAAGTCCGGCTGATGCAGGCGAGTGCAGGATAATGAAGGGCTTCAACCTTTCCGAATGGGCGATCAATCATCGCCCCTTCGTCTGGTACCTGATGCTGCTGTTCGTCGTTGCCGGGGTCCTTTCTTACATCGAGCTCGGGCGCGAGGAAGACCCAAGCTTTTCGATCAAGACGATGCTGGTCGAGACCCACTGGCCGGGCGCCAACATCGACGACACGATGCTGCAGATCACCGACCGCATCGAAAAGAAACTGCAGGAGACGCCCTGGCTCTACTATCTCAAGAGCCAGACCAAGCCTGGTGTCTCGACGATCTACGTCAATGTTCTCGATAATACGCCAAAACGCGAGATACCCGACATCTGGTACCAGGTCCGCAAGAAAGTCGCCGACATAAGAGGGACATTGCCGCAGGGAGTCGTCGGGCCCTATTTCAATGACGAGTTCGGCGACGTCTTTGGCATCATCTATGCGTTCACCGCCGATGGGTTCACGCATCGCCAATTGCGCGACTACGTCGAAAATATCCGCACCGAGATCCTTACCGTAAAGAATGCGGCAAAGGCGCAACTGCTCGGCGCCCAAGACCAGAAATTTTACCTCGAATTCGACAACCGTCAGCTGGCCGGGCTCGGCGTCACCCGCGACCAGATCATCCAGAGCCTGCGCGAGCAGAACGCGGTGACACCCTCCGGCGTCGTCCAGACCGATCAGGAAAAATTTGCCGTCCGGGTATCCGGCTCGTTCAACTCGACCGAGGATCTGAAGCGCATCAATCTGTTTGCTGGCGGCAAATTTTTTCGGCTCGCCGATGTGGCGACGATCACCGAGGGCTATGCCGATCCGCCGCAACCGATGTTCCGCTTTGACGGCGAGCCAGCGATCGGCCTCGCGATCTCGATGGCACAAGGCGGCAACAATCTCGTCTTTGGCGAGGCTGTTGCGCACAAGATGGCGGAGATCACCGCCAATCTACCGATCGGGATCGAGCCGCACATCGTTGCCGATCAATCGGTAGTCGTCGAAGAGGCGGTCGGCGGCTTCACCAAGGCGCTGTGGGAAGCAGTCGCGATCGTCCTGGCGGTGAGCTTCGTCAGTCTCGGTTTGCGCGCCGGTGTGGTCGTCGCCTGCTCGATCCCGCTCGTGTTGGGTATGGTCTTTGTCTACATGGAGTATTCAGGCATCAGCCTGCAGCGCATTTCGCTCGGTGCCCTGATCATTGCGCTCGGTCTGCTGGTCGACGACGCGATGATCACGATCGAAATGATGGTCAGTCAGCTCGAGCTGGGCGTCGAGCGCGAGCATGCAGCAACGCATGCCTGGGTCACGACGGCATTTCCGATGCTGACCGGCACCCTCGTTACGGTCGCCGGTTTTGTACCTATAGGCTTCGCAAAGAGCGGCGCCGGCGAATATTGCTATTCATTGTTCGCGGTCATCGCTGTGGCGCTCTTGGCCTCGTGGATCGTCGCAGTTTTGTTCGCGCCGGTGATCGGGGTCACGATCCTGCCAAAGACGATGAAGTCGCATGGTGGCGAACATGGTCAGCCCGGCCGTTTCATGCGGATCTTTCGCGCCACGCTCATTTTCTGCATGCGCGCCCGCTGGTTGATCATCGCCTTGACGCTCGGACTTTTTGTGGCCTCGCTTTACGGCTACCGGTTCATCCAGCAGCAATTCTTCCCGGCTTCCGACCGGCCGGAATTGGTCATCGACCTCACCCTTTCTCAGGACGCGTCAATCTATGCTACGAAGCACGAGGTCGAGCGGTTCGAAACGCTGCTAAAGGACGACCCGAACATCGAACGATATAGCTTTTATATTGGACAGGGTGCCGTCCGCTTCTATCTGCCGCTAAACGTGCAGCTTCCCAACGACTACTTTGCCGAAGCGGTCGTCGTCACCAAAGGAATCAAGGAGCGCGAAGCCGTTCGCGCACGGCTCGAGGAGGCCCTTGGCAAAGAGTTCGCTGAGCTCAACGCCAGAATCTACCCGTTGGAGCTGGGGCCGCCTGTCGGCTGGCCGTTGCAATACCGCGTCAGTGGCCAGACACCCGAAGGGACCCGTGACGCCGCGTTTCTCGCCGCGCAGACCATCGGACAGAACCCGAATACGCGGCTGATCAATTTCGACTGGAACGAACCGATGAAAAGCTTGCGCGTCCAGGTCGATCAAGACCAGGTCCGCCAGCTCGGCGTCAGTTCCAAATCGCTCGCCGATGCGCTGAACGCTGTCACTACCGGAATGGTCGTCACCCAAGTGCGCGACTCGATTTACCTGAGTGACCTGGTGGCTCGGTCACCCGACGAGCAACGCGAGTCGCTGCAGACATTGAGAAATTTGCAGGTCGCATTGGACAATGGGCAGACGATCCCATTGAGCCAGGTGGCGAGTGTCCAATACAAGCTCGAACAGCCGTCGATCTGGCGTCGTGATCTGCTGCCGACGATCACAGTCCAGGCGGATGTCGTTCCCGGTATTGAGGCGAAGACGGTCAATGCGCAATTGGCGCCGGCGCTGGCCGAATTGGAGAAGAAGCTGCCGGCGGGGTACACGATCGAAGCCGGCGGCACGGTCGAGGAAAGCGCCAAGGGCCTGCGCTCGATTGCCTTGATCTTCCCGATGATGATTTTCCTGATGCTCACCATCCTGATGGTTCAGATGCAAAGTTTCCAGAAGATGTTTCTGGTGATCAGCGTGGCGCCATTGGGTCTGATCGGTGTCGTTATGGCTTTATTGCCGACGGGCACGCCAATGGGCTTTGTGGCGATCCTCGGGATCATCGCGTTGAGCGGCATGATCATTCGCAATTCAGTGATCCTGATGGATCAGATCGACATGGATCTCGCCAGGGGCTTGCACCCTTGGGATGCGGTGATCGATGCGACGACGCACCGTTTTCGGCCAATCCTGTTGACCGCGGCCGCCGCTTCGCTCGGGATGATCCCGATTGCGTCGGAGGTGTTTTGGGGCCCGATGGCCTACGCGGTCATCGGCGGGCTGTTTGTGGCAACTCTGCTGACCCTGCTTTTCCTGCCGGCGCTCTATGTCGCCTGGTTCCGCATTAAGGAGCCGCGCAAGGAGCCCGAGCCGCGTCTCGGTGCGGGTGTGCCGGCCGCCGCCAAATAAGGACCGTTAGGAGAGATCGCTGCTGCCAGACGAGTGACTGGTAGCGAGCGGCAGACAGGGATGCCGAGGCCCCGGCCCGAACCTCCGGGCCGCGACACCGTCACGGGCTCCTGACGACCGGATAAAAAGCGTGTTAATTTTTGCTGACGTTTGATTCAAGTCAACCTATCATCGCATAACATAGTTAGTTTTCGCGTAAGAGTCTGGCTGGCTCACGGAGGTGGGGATGCCTTCGAGCGCGGTCCGCGCATTTACCGACCCGGACGCATATTTTGCGGGGATACGGAACCTGCAGATAGACGGATTTGTCGCGGGGCGCGGTGAGTTCCGCGCCGTGTCGACGCGTATCGACCTGCACCGGTTGTGGATGTACCGCTTCGACGAAAGCCTTCCTAGAGTCATGAAGGTCACGCCTAGCGGGACGCGTGCAGGGATTCTTTTCGCGATCGACCCCGAGCAGCCAACGATGCAGGCCAATGGTGTCGAAACGTCACAAAATCAAATTGCGAAGTTCGGGCTAGATCAGGATTGGTACCATCGATCCTCGGCGCCCTGTGAATGGGGGACAATGTCTTTGGCGCGCGAGGATCTCGCCGCCGCGGGCGAAACCATTATCGGGCGCGAGTTGGTGCAGCCTACTTTTGTCGGCAGCCTCACGCCTCCCGTGAACGCTCTGTCGCGCTTGCGGACGCTGCACGAAGCGGCCGGCCATCTCGCGAAAACTGCCCCCGACATCCTCGTAAGGCCCGAGGTAGCGCGAGCGATCGAGCAAGCTCTGGTGGAGGTGATGGTTTTCTGCCTGGCCGACGGCCATTCCAATGATGTCCGCAATGTCCACCGCCATCACATGAAAGTGATGCAGCGCCTGGAAGAGGTGCTGAGGGCGAACCCCGAGAAACCTCTACACATGGCGGAACTCAGCGCAAAAGTCGGAGCGTCCTATTGGACACTGCGTGACTGTTGCCTGGAGTATCTGCGCATGAGCCCAAAGCGGTATCTGTGGCTGCGGCGTATGCATCTGGCACGCCGGGCACTGCGGAGGGCGGACGCAGAGGGCACGACTGTTACGGAGATCGCCTCCGATTACGGGTTCTGGGAATTCGGCCGCTTTTCTGTTGCCTACCGCTCGCTGTTCGGTGAATCGCCTTCAACAACACTGCGGCGGACGCCTGATGAGCGCCGCCTAGAGACGGACCGCTTTCCACCCCGCACCGACCCCGGCGCGAGGTGCCAAGCGTCAGGTTTTGTCTTCTAGCGTCGCGGCGGGCGCGCCGCGCCAGGCCTCGAGGAGGGTGAACGCGATGGCGATCAGTGTCGGGCCGATGAACAGGCCGAGGAAGCCAA
>Ga0318520_10000675_pt1 | contig 10552 bp, 10 predicted proteins | sample GRESIP178b2f16_FD_203512 | JGI IMG/M metagenome (GOLD analysis project Ga0318520, IMG submission 203512) | Tropical soil microbial communities from Luquillo Experimental Forest, Puerto Rico - GRE.SIPMG.178b2f16 | ecosystem: Environmental > Terrestrial > Soil > Tropical forest > Bulk soil...
GGGTGCAGCCCATCGCCGCAATCGTCGACCGCCCGCATCTGTGTCGGGATCTCGGGGTCGCGAAGCGCAGCATCGAAGTCGGCGACGCCATCGAAAGCGTCGGACTCGCGGATCCATTTGTTGACCGTAACACGGTGCTTCTCGATCAGTGGATATTGTATTCGGATCCGAAAGAGGCCAGTAATCGGTGAGACATTGTTTGTCGGCTACGAAGAAGTGTGTAGTCTGTCGGATAACTCTTGAACGACTTTTTCATGTACGTAAAGCACGATATTGTACCGGTACCACTTCTGAATCGTCTGATTCCCTCCGAGCTGCGGGCGAATGCAATCGATTGCCAGAAAGTCCTGGTCGCGAAACTTCGTCCGCCAATATTCTAGTGTATTGAGGCTAACAGAAGATTCCCTTTTGGGTGGGGTTGTGTAATAATTGGCGTGTGAACACAGAGATATGCGTCAGGCTGTCTCCTGAGGATCGGGCGCGGCTGGAGGGATTGGCTGGCGGACCGTAATACGCTGCAGAAATTGGTCTGGCGATCGCGCATCGTACTGCTGTCGGCGGCCCATGTTGGGACGATGTCGATCGCTCGGGAGGTGGGCAAGAGCAAGCCGACGGTGTGGCGCTGGCAGGAGCGCTACGTGGCGCAAGGGATCGTCGGGCTCAACCGCGACGCCAGCCGTCCCGGGCGCAGGCCGCCGCTGGCACCCGAAGTGATTGCGCAAGTGGTGGACAAAACCCTGCACAAGAAGCCCCCAGCGGCAACCCAGTGGAGCACCCGGACGATGGCCCAGACCGTCGGCCTCAGCCAGACCAGTGTGCGGCGGATTTGGCACGCACACGGGCTCAAGCCGCATCCCGTGGGCGGTTTCAAGCTGTCGAATGACAAGCGATTTGTCGAGAAAGTCCCGGATGTCGTCGGCCTCTACCTGGGATGTCGCCGGCCCTCTGGGCTAAAATTTACAAAATTTTCACTCATTATTCTACTTAGGTCCGTATCTTTCATATAATAATCAGAAATTTTTCACGCCGCGTTATCGCGGCCTTTGTTAACTTTCTAGGAAACGATGCGTGACGGTCAATATTGATGGAAATCAGGACAGGTCCAGCGCCATAGAGGGGATGCCATGCAACTTCATTTTCCAGGATGATGGCGATGGTCCTTCGTGCGACGTTCATTTTGTTGGGTTGTCTGCTGGCCCTGCCTGCCCGCGCCATCGACACCCAGATCACGATCACCTCAGAGACCGATGCCGAAAACCGCCGCCAGCAGTTGATCAACAACGCCTGGGGCGTCGTCTCTGGGCAATTGCCGACGACAAAGGCGCAGCTCGAACAGAAGGGCGCAACCGATCCGTGGAACGGTACGACATGGTTTCCGCACAATGTCAGCCGTGTCGATATCTACACCACGCCGATGAGTAACGGTCAGACTGCTTCGGCTTACATGTATTTTGCCGGTTCGCCAAATAACCATCGATTTGTGGCGCTGAACCCCGGTCACGCTGAAACCTGCGATTGGCGAGCAGATGCCACGTCGTACAACATGCAGCCGGCCTTGATGGGATTATTGGCAGCTGGCTACAGTGTATTCACGATGAACATGCCGGTGGGCGCCGGATCGACCGGCAGTTTTTACGATCCAAACAGCCCATGCGGCGACGTTAACAATCACAATATATTATTCGCGACCTACGGCAACGCGGCAATGCACTATTTTCTCGAGCCGCTAGTGCAGGTCATCAATTTCCTGCAAGCGCCGCCGGCGAACTATTTCCCGGATGGCGTGCCCTTCACCGACTATAACATTGCGGGATTGTCGGGCGGCGGCTGGACCTGCATGGCGTACATGGCGCTCGACACGCGCATTCATAACGGCATCTGCGTTGCCGGATCGATGCCGGGGCTGTGGTTCGTTGACGGCATTGCCAATCCAGGAAATTCGAGCGGCGATCAGGAACAAAGCTTGACGCCATATTATACGATCGCCGGCTATCTCGACCAGTATGTGCTGGCGGCCTTGGGTCAAGGGCGTCTGCACCGGCAGATTCTTGATGTTAACGACAATTGCTGCTTTGGGCAGGCGTGGTGGCGCGGCGGGCAAACAACAGCCCTGGGCACCCCGATAACGGATCTGGAGAATCCGAATCTGCCGCCGGGTGTGCCGGTTCCGGCCCCGATGGGTAGCTTTTTCAACTGGCAAGCATACTACAGTGCGACCGGCGGCACCGGCCCGCCTGGGGCTGCAGCGCAATGCGGTAACGCGCCGACATGTGATTGGGATACCTATACCGCCTACTATTCGAATCAGCTCACTTCTGCCCTCCCGGCGATCGGCCCTGGCACGAACTTGCCGGTGGTGCGCGATCCGCAAGCGACCACCCACCAGATTTCGGTCTGCGGTGCCGGTAGTCCAACGATCAATCCATATACATCCACGGGGCTGACCGTGTGCACCGCAGCCAATGGCACGACATCGGTCGGTGGGCAGCTCGATGGTCTGTCGCTGATCATCGCGACGCTCGACAGCAATCCGCCAACCGCGATGTTGTTGGGGCGCGACGAGATTCTGGCAACAACCTCGGGGCTCACCTACAGCCGCTCCTCTCGTACATTCGGTGGAACCATAACGATAACTAACATCAGCAATGGTTCAATCGCCGGACCCTTTCAGATAGTCCTAGCATCGCTGACTTCTGGTGTGACGCTGACGAATGCCACGGGCAGCTTTGGTGGTTCCCCCTTCCTGACAGTCACCGACGTGTCGGAGCTTTCAACGGGTGACTCGGCCACGGTCAAGATGCAGTTCTCGAATCCGAGTTTCGGAGCGATCTCATTTGTACCAACAACGTACGCAGGAACGTTGCAGTAAAATGTAGTCGGTCCGAGCACTATTCGGTTTGCTATTGTCCGCTGTCGGCCCAGCATTGGCTGGCCCCATGACGTACAACGTGACGATGGACACGTCTTCTATAGAGGGTGCCGCCGGATCGCTCGATTTCCAAATTCAATCCAGGTCCGTTGCTAACTCAGGCGGCGTCGGCTCAGATATTGAATTTTGCCAGTGACGGATCCCTGGCGGGCAGCCCTGTAGTGGGGCATGCGAGCGGTGCCTTGCCGGCAACCGTGACCTTAAGCCGACGATCAAGGCAGGTTTGATCCGTATGGCGGGACCGGGGTATGAAAGGCGAAGCGGCCCGCGGCAAGGGGCGACACCGCTTCTTAGCCCAATCGAGGGTGAGCCTCGATCATGAGACGGGACGCGGTTCTTTCTCTTCTCGTGCCGTGCATAAGCGGCGACCGGGGACATGCCGACGCACCGCTTCGCCCGGCGCCGCGAAATCGACGTGCAAGGGCCGGGTTGTTGTGGCAGCCGGTCGAGCATGACGCCCTCCGGACAACGTCTGGTGCGATTTGTCCTTGACATAATCACCCGAAAGTGCTTGTGTTAACCCTAAAATCCGGGGAACATCGGTAATGGCGGCCAGTATTGATGGAAATCAGGACAGGTCCAGCGCCCCCGTTGAGGAGGATGCGATGACCCTTCGTATTTCCAGGTTGCTCGCAATCGGGTCCTTTGCTCTTGCCGCCCTTCTCTGCGGCGCTCAAAGCCATGAGCAAAACGCCTACATCACGAACTCAAGAGGCGGTTCCGTATCGGTCGTTGACACGGCTGGCCAGTCGGCCACCGTCAGCGTCCGGTTTGACGACCCTTCGTTCGACAGGATCAACTTCACGCCAGTAATTTACTCTGGGAGTATCTGAAATGGGAAAACGTGCGTCCCTTTTCATCGCATTATCCCTTTGCTTTGCGCGGATCGCATCGGCGGCCCCGATCACCTATGATGCTACCGTGAATACCTCCTCCATTTCGGGCACGGCGGGGTCGTTCGATTTGGAGTTCAATCCCGGCCCATTGGTGACCCAGGCGGCATCGCTCCAAATCCTCAATTTCTCATCGGACGGAACTCTCGTGGGCAGTCCTGCGCTAACCGGGGATGTTAGCGGGGCGTTGCCTGGAACCGTGACCTTCGACAACGGAACGGGCTTCAACGATTACTTCGAAGGTTTCGCGTACGGCTCGACATTGTCGTTTCAATTTAGTCTCTTCGGACCTGCATTGAGTTCGCCCGATGGGACATCGACTTCTGGCAGCACATTCGCCTTCAGCATGTTCTCCGATGCAGCCGGGACGATGCCTGTTCTCACGACCGACACGGTCAATGGGTTCGCGTTTACGGTAGATGTGAACCTCGATGGATCGACTACCGTCACCAACTCGTCCCCGCAGACCGACCCGGCGATAGTTCCTGTCGTCCCGGAACCCAGCAGCTTAGCCTTGATCGGAACGGCCCTTGCATTACTGGCAATGCTGCGCTTACGGCAGCAAGGTCCGATCTACCGCTATCTTTAAGACGCCCCGGCTAGGCATGGGGCATTACGTGGCTTCTCGTCGGGGCGGGTCCACCTCGCAGCGGCGGTGTGGGCTGGGGCAAGCCGGATCTCGGCACCGGCCTCATCGTCCGCGAGAACCTCGAACTGCTGCTGATACCACCTCAGCGGCGGCACCTTGGTGCTCTACGACGTCTCGTCGAGTTATCTGGAAGGCCGCTGCTGCCGCTGGCCCAGTACGGCTACAACCGCAACCGCAAGCGCGGCAAACTGCAGATCGTCTGCGGTCTGCTCTGCGCCCCCGACGGCTGTCCGGTAGCGATCGAGGTCTTCGAAGGCAGCACCCCGAATCCGACGACGTTGACCAGCCAGGTGACTAAGCTCAAAGAGCGCTTCGGTCTGGACCACGTCGTACTGGTCGGGGACCGCGGCATGATCACCCAGGCGCGCATCACTGAGGACCTCACCAAAGCCGGGCTCGACTGGATCACCGCCTTGCGCGCCCCGGCGATCAAGGCCTTGCGCGATGCCGGCGCGCTGCAGATGTCGCTGTTCGACGAGCGCGACATGGCTTCGATTACCTCACCCGCTTTCCCCGGCGAGCGCCTGATTGTTTGCCGCAACCAAGCGCTGGCGGCCGAGCGCGCCCGCAAGCGCGAGGACCTGCTCGCCGCCACCGAGCGCGAACTGGCGCGCATCGCCGAGGCGGTCGCCCGCAAGCGCCAACCGCTGCGCGGCGCGGTCAAAATCGGCCTCGAAGTCGGGGCCGTGCTCAACAAGCACAAAATGGCCAAGCACTTCACCCTCGACATCACGGACGGCGCCAGAAGGCAGGACCCGGTTAAAAAACAATCCGACCAACACGATCTTCAGCAACGGCCAGGGTCCGGGAGAGGTCGTCTCGGCCGCGAGGACGACGTGCCAGCGCAACGCGCTGAACGGGCTCGTCGCCAGCAATACCGCAGCACCGGCCCCTAACAGCGGCAACGAGACGTGAGCGATGAGCTCTTTGGCATGGCTGAGGTCGGCGCGCGCCAACAACGCCCACAATAACCCGGCGGTCACCAGCAACCGCACACTGCCCATCAGGAGTTTGCGAATAGCACTCACCCCTTGCGGTTTGTCTCTGTGTTGGGCGACTGTACTATCACTAGACTGACCAGTCTGCACTCAGTTCCTCAAGATGTGCGCTGTCCGCCGTTCTGGATCTCGCTGATGGCGCAAGTGAACAAGACCCTGTACTCGATCCTGACGCTTGGTGCACCGGTCGTGCGCCGATCCCTTTGTTGCTTTAGGATTGTCGAGCAACTATTTACGCGCCCGCACGCCTTGGTCGCTGGATATTTGTCGGGTTTGAGGGTAAGCTATCCCGCTATGCCAGCGCAAACCGATTCGTCGACCGCTGGCACCCGGCCGCGCAGCTCGAACGACCCATCTCGTGCCACAAACGTGAACCCGGCTTCTAAGGCCTGTTCAAATCTCCGCGTTTCCCGGGGTTCGAAGTCTCGCATGGCGGGGAAGATTCCGGCTAAGAACTTGGGATCGGTCCAATTGCGATCGATAACGACCCATCCGGCGCTGCGCATCACGTCAAGGCAAGCTTCCTGATACTGTGAAGGCAGAGTGTAGCCCGGAACAAAGACATCGTATTGGGAGACCTGACGACGCGCGGTCAGGAACGCCAGCATTGGCATGTATGGATAGAAGAAAAAAGCGTCGTCGGATGGCGTAGCCGCGATCCGTGCTGCCATCTCCGACGCTCCGCGCTCGGCGAGCGATACACGTCCTCGCGGGGTCGCCACGATCTCCGCATGCAGGGCTGAATAGGTCTTCCACCAAAACGAGCGGGCGGCGGGAACAAAGCATAGGATCGCAACAGCGGCATACCGGAATTTCGCAGGCCACCGCCAAGTAACCCGAGCCAGGGAGTATGCCAGCAAGGGACAAACCAACGGCGCCGCAAAGCCGATGTGGGCCCCATCAGCGCGCGGAAAACACCCGATAAATCCCGCTAGACCGAATGCGGCACATGTTCGTAACACCCGATCATGAAGGCATTCGCGCCGGTTGAGGACACACACGCAAAGCGTGATCAGCCCCGCGAACGGGAATATCCAGGTTAGGTAGGGATTCCCCCATAACCCAAACGGAACCGGGTTGACGGACGCGTAATGTTTCGCTGTAAACACTATGACGTCATCCCAAGCGGACGTTTGCGCGTCGCGCCCAATCACATAGGCGATTAACGATATTGGGATCAGGGCGCACGCGATCACATACGCCAAAAACCCCGCGCGATACCGCCGCAGATTCATAACGGCAGTCGCGCCGGCCAGCATGGCGAGCGCGCCGCGAGTAGGAGTGACCATGATCGCCGCGCCGGCCGCGATCCCGGCTGTGAGCGGCCCCCGCAACCGGTGTCGTGAATCCTCGACGCTCACCAGCGTGGCCCAGGCTGCGATCATTGAGAATAGGGTCGTAAACCAATGATGACTAACCTGTGTCCAGTATCCTTGTGAAATGACCATCCACCCGAGCGCGATGCCCACCGACAACAATGTGCGTTTCGATGCCTGCCGGCAGGCTAGGTAAGTGAAGCAGGCAATACCGGCGATGGTCAGTGTGGCCAGTGCCCGCGCGGAAAGCATCGATGTCCCGGCAATGCCGAACCATCCCTGGGTGAGAACAAAACCGCCGGGCGGAAGAAACTCAAAGAAATCCACGTAAATGGTGCTCCCCTGAGCCATGCGTTCGGCGGCCTGCAGGAGGACGCCCTCATCGCCCAGCCAGCCAACATATCGGGCGAAGGGTGCACACAGCACGACGGAAATCAGGCCGACAAACAGCACCCCCCGGAGGTCCGTTCCAGCCTGCAGCCTTACGAGCCACCAAGTCATTCGATGAACCAGCTTGGTCCGTTACCGGTCCGCGCGAGCTCGACATGTTCGTCATTGTCGGGGCCAGCTCTAGTCAACGGTAGCGAGCCTACCGTCGCCGACGATGACGACGCCTGGCTCTTGCTATTTCTTAGCGACAGTCAGTGTCAAAAAAGCTACACCGCACCACTGACGGGTGCGTCCGACGTTTAAATTGAGAGCTAGAATTCAGCATCTTTCGCTCGCCGGTGCGCGCACGAGGAAGAATGGTCCCCATCGGTCGGCGCGTTTCTATGGGTTTCTGAGCCAGCACGAAAATCGAAACCGCGAAAGGCGGTGACAGCCACGGGGCCGTCCGCACATCGAAATCGAACACTCGGCTCAACAGGCGATTCAGCAGCCTTGTATTGAGTTGACCCTCACTGGAGATCTTAATATCAAACACTCGAAGTATCTGGCGCGCCAACCAAATCGGCACAAATAACAAATAGTTGAAATAGAAGCAACGCACCGGACGAAGGCCAGCGGTTTCGACGGCGTTTCTAAGCGCGGGCAAACGATAACGCCTAATGTGGTGAGAAACCTCGTCCTGCAGACCCCACAAGGACTGGAACGCCGGTACGGTAATCACCGCACTTCCGCCCGGCACCAGGACACGCGCGATCTCGCTCAGGGCAAGTCTGTCATCCTCGACATGCTCGATGATATCGGTCGCCAGGACAAGATCGAGGCTCGCATACCCGAACGGAAGGTCACATACATCTCCGGGGTGGACCACCCCGAGTCTTTTCTCTGCACAAAACCGAATCGCTTCGTCGCTGCGATCTAATCCGACCACACGGCGATAACCAAGGTCCGCAAGCATGCGCAAATTAGTGCCGGTGCTTGTGCCCACATCGAGGATCGAAGCATCCTTCGAGAGGCCAAGGCCGCCAATCTCGCGGCCAAACAGTTGGCGCCGACCGACGAACCACCAGTGCGTTTCTTCCACCTCCGCTTCTACCGCGTACGCAGCTAGGTCCATCGGTTACTCATCAAACAATCCCCGACCCCCAATCGGGATAGAAGGCCTCTTTTATCTCGTTGGAGCGGCGACTTCAACTCTCCATTGCCGACTCTTTGCCGCTATGGGCAGCCGAACGCGTCCCGATCGCCGACCAAGACATCTGGTTGACCCAAACGAGCCTGACATCTTGGAGCCCAGCCTCCGCCATCATTCTCGCCACTTTCTCCCGCGGCCAATAATGGGCGATGCGCGGCAGCATCTGGTCAAAGATGATGGCTCGTAGGTGTGGGAAATCGAACTTCCCGACAAGCCGGAAATATTCGATCGGGCGCACGCCGAGCCGCACCAGCAGCCAAGCAAGGATGGCCGGATAGAGTGACAGGTGATGAGTCACCCCGACCGGCAAACGGCTAAACAGCACCCGCCGCAACGGATCGAGAACAGACACCAGCCAGCGGTTGTTTTCACGTCCGTACACCCAGATAAGCACGCATCCGCCCGGTTTTACGGCACGCACCATTCTTTCAAGCGCCCGTTCCGGGTGTTCGAGGTGATGGATCACGCCGATTGAGAACGCCACGTCGAAGCGGTCCTCAAACGGCAATTCATAGACGCTGGCCCGGATTACCTCCATTCCGGGGAAATGTTCAAGATTGCGGCGTGCGCTCTCGAGCGACCGATCGTCTATGTCGACCGCGACCCCTCCGGCAGCGCCGTATCTGAGCGGCCAATAGCTGTTCCGTCCCATGCCGCAGCCGACATCGAGAAAGCTCAGACCCCGCCAATCCTGTGGCGCCAAAGGCGCAGTCCACCGGCGAAACTGCTCCTCATGCTCAGGCAGGATTTCGGCATAGATGTCCCACTCATAGCCGAAACGGTCCGGCGAGCCTTTGAGATCGTCATATGCGCGCTGGGTCATTCGATGATCCGGCTATCGCGCGGCGGTGAGTACAACCGCATCAGTTTGTCACGCATTGGCCGACGCGCGGCCACTGCGAACAGGATGTAGAGAGCCCAGAGCTTTTTGCCGTGGTCGTGGCGGCCAGCGAGATGCTCATTGAGCAAGGTTTCTAGCGCGGCATGGTCGAACCAATCGGCGACCGGGTTCGCAAGGGACAGCAGGACGTCGCAGCACCGCTCACGGAAAATGGTTCGAATCAAGGCGCCGACCGGCAGCGCAAAGCCGTGCTTCCTGCGGTCGACGATCGCCGGCGGCAGATACCGGCGCGCTAGCCGCCTCAGGATGTACTTCCGCGTATGCCCCCGCATCTTTAGCCTCGTTGGCAATGCGCAGGCATATTCGGCAAAGCGGCGGTCGAGAAAGGGCGCGCGGACTTCGAGACTGTTAAACATCGCAGCGCGGTCGGTTTTGGTCAGAATGTCGTCCGGGAGGTAGGTGACCAGGAAAAGATGGAGCAGCAGGTCGACCGACGAGAGACCGGCGGCCTCTGCCGCGCAGCGGTCAATCGGCGCGAAGGCGCGAGCAACCGACTCCTCAGGCAAGGCCGAGCGCCGCCACAGTGCTGCGAGATCCCGGGGCGCGAACGGCGCCATCCACAGAAAGGATTGCCGGCCCGCCGCGGCGCCAAAACCTTGTGACAGCTGGCGCAACAAAAAGCGCCGGTTCATGTATCCGGCAGCGCTCGGCAATGCGGAGACGGCGCGGGCGAGCAACCGGCCGAAAGCAGGAGGAACAACACCCATCGTCGGAGCGAACCGCTGAACCGCGAAATTCGGGTAGCCGGCGAAGAGCTCGTCGGCGCCGTCGCCACCGAGCGCCACCGTCATCAGCCGCCGCGCCGCCTGGCACACGAGCCAGGTCGGCAGCAAAGATGAATCGCCGAGCGGCTCGGCTAAGCGCTCACTGACCGCATCGAACGCCTGGACAAGGTCGTCTGCGGCGAGTTCGACGACCTCATGGCGCACTCCGAGATGGCGCGCGACTGCGACGGCGTGCGAGGTCTCGTCAAAGCTCTCATCAAGGCCTTCGGCTGCGACCCGCACCGTGAACGCGGTCAGATCGGGTGCTGCTTCGGACGCGAGCGCCGTGATCAGGCCGGAATCGACCCCACCAGACAGAAAAACCCCGACCGGTACATCGGCGACTATTTGGCGCCGCACCGAGCCTCGCAGCAATTCGTCCAGCCGTTCGGTCGCTTCGTCAAGACCAACCGCTCGCTGCTCGAGCGGCGGCTGCCAGTAGCGCTCGACCGCGATCCGGCCGTCGTGCCAGGTCAGGATCGTCCCGGGTTCGAGCCGCTCGATCCCGACCCACCCAGAC
>Ga0318520_10000679_pt1 | contig 10516 bp, 10 predicted proteins | sample GRESIP178b2f16_FD_203512 | JGI IMG/M metagenome (GOLD analysis project Ga0318520, IMG submission 203512) | Tropical soil microbial communities from Luquillo Experimental Forest, Puerto Rico - GRE.SIPMG.178b2f16 | ecosystem: Environmental > Terrestrial > Soil > Tropical forest > Bulk soil...
TCCCAAAGCCTGACATTCCCGGTCACGTAATGGAAATCCCATTACGGGACTCAGCTGCGGGCCGACGGATAGGCGGGGCTCATCGGGGGTTGATCGGCCGCGGCTGCGGGGACAGGCGCGGTACCAGGCAGGCCGCGCCGACCATACTGGTGGCGATGGGGGCCTAGATTCTGCGCGAGGTGCGGTGTCATGGCCACCACCAGGGCCACGATCAGGGCCTGGAGGTGACAGCCTGATGAGGCGGGTAGCCAGCGTAGTCGCGGCAGTTACGGTCGCCGGCCTCGCCGGGTGCAGCAGCGGCCCGGGCGCTGCCAGCTCCAGCGGTCCGCCAGTCCCGGTAGTCACCGCGGTGGCCCCCGCTGCGCCATCGGTGGTGGCGTCCGGCTGCTCGACGTGGGTGACCGGGCCCAATTCGGCGGCCGCGCTCGTGCACGTCCGCACGATCTTGTCGGTGACGGGTGCGCGTGCGCCCCAGGCAGGCGTGGCGGGGCTGGTGACCGTGAGCAGCATCGACGTGGCCTTCCTCGCCGGCCGCGCCCCGGTGGGGTGGGCGATCGAGGCCACCCCGCAGGGGAACGCTGCGATCGTGGCCGGAAATGGCAAGGTGGTCCTGACGGCCGTCGCGGAAGACATCTACCTGTCCGGCCGGTGGGCGCCGGACTGCCGGGTCATGCGGGTTTATTGGCTGCCCGGAGATCACAGCTGATCATTCGTGCCCGGCCCGGCCAGTCCAGGGCCATCCCGTTAACGGAGCCTGCTGAAGAACGCGGCCAGGATAAGGGTGATGACGTCCGCGGGGGTGTTGGCCCCGGCCACGCTGACTCCGCCGGCGGTGAGATCGTCGCTGGGCTACGGCGCGTCAACTCGGAGCCGGTGCGGCTCGTCCGGCAGCTGCGGCGCCGCGGGAGGCGGGCCGAGGACGTCGATCCGGAAGCGCTCGCCAGCAGCGGCGACGCGGTTCATGTCCGGGGCTGTCCGCAGGGGCAGCTCATGTTCCTGCGCGGGCTCGCCGCAGGCGGCGACGTACCGCTCGAATTGCCCGGTCGTCAGCACCAGGCTGCGCATGGGTGCGTCGGAGCTGACCTGGTGCCAGTGCGGTATCCCGCTGGGCAACAGAACGAAGCTGCCGGGGGCGACGCGGAACACCTCGTCTCCGCAGTGGACCTCCGCCGTGCCCTCGAGGATGTAGAAGGCCTCGTGCTCGTCGTGGTGGACGTGCAGGGGGCTGGCGAAGCCGGCGGGGTTGACGAACTCGGTCAGGGCGAACCGGCCGTCGGTATGCTCCCCGGCGGCCTTAAGCGTCACGAGGTTGCCGAAGAACCAGTGGGCTTCGCCGTCGCCGGGACTGAGAGCATACGGCTGAGCGTGTCTGGGCATGGCCATCTCCCCTTTCGAGTATACTTTTTATCTATTCGATATCTCTGGAGTATAGTTAAATGTCAGAAGCGGTCAAGCCCCGCCGGTACCAGTCGGCGCTACGGCGTGAGCAGGCCGCCGCCACCCGAACCCGGATCGTGCGGGCGGCGGCGGAACTGTTCGCGGCCCAGGGCTACACGCAGACCTCGATCGAGCAGATCGCGGCGCGGGCGGGGGTAGCGCGGCCCACCGTGTACACCGCCTTCGCCGGCAAGACGGATCTCCTCAAAGAGGCCCTCGACCTGCTGCTGGCGGGCGATGACGCCCCCGTCCCGGTCGGTGACCGGCCCTGGTTCCAGGAACTGCTCGACCAGAGTGATCCCCGCCGCCTGCTCGAGCTCGAAGCCCGCAACGACCGCATGATCAACGAGCGGATCGCCCCATTGCACGAGGCACTCCGAAACGCCTCGGCCACCGACGACGACATCGCCAGGCTCCACGCCACCATCAAGCAGCACCGGCACACCGGCGCCCGTGTCGTGGCCGAGGCACTGACCGCTCTGGGCCCGCTTCGCGACGACCTCGACCTCGACGCGGCGACCGACGTCTTGTGGCTGCTGAAGGACCCGGCGCTGTATACCGCGCTGGTCGGCGACCGGGGCTGGTCAGCCGACCGCTACCAAGCGTGGCTGGCCCGCACCATGCAGGCGTCGCTCCTCCCGGCATGAGCCAGCCGCCAGAACCGGGCGCGGTGGTGCCGTGCAGCCGGTGGTCACCTGGTATGACGTTCTCGACGTGATGCCGGGCGCCTCCACGGATGAGATTCAAGATAAATACAACGCCAAGGCGAGCGTGCTGCGGCCAGAGTTCATCGCAGGCGCGCCGTCGACGGTGATCACCGCGGTCTCGCGGGCGCAGCGCCTCCTCGACGAGGCGCGGCGCGTGCTGGGTGATCCGGTAACCCGGGCCCGGTATGACGCAGTCGTCGGCATCCGGCGCGGCGGCGGAGGGCTGGCCCCGCAGGAGAGCTTCCCTTCCGAACCCGGGTCGGGACCGGAGGACTTCGGTGTGCCCGTTGGCGCCAAGGGGGCGGAACTGCTTGGTGGCCTGATGGCCGTTACGGATTGGCTGGCCCCGCATCCCGGCCCGCCGCGGCGCGTCATAGTGCCCGAGGTCCGGGGGCTGTTCTATCCCGTATGCCTGCAAATCGTCGGCAAGGTGGGGCTTCGGATCAACGAGATCCAGCTCACCGAGCATCCCATGCCGGTAGCGGGTCTTGTTGTTGGCCAATCCCCCCGCCCGGCGACCAAGGCCCGCCGGGCCAGCGAGCTCACAGTTCAGGTTTGGCATCCGCCGCATTAGCTGCGGTCCGCCGCCATTCCCGGCATTCCGGCACGTCAGAGGCATTCACACGGACACGATCGCTGCCTCTGACCGCGCCTGCCGGCAAGTCGCCGCCCCCATTTCGCTCCCAAAATCGGGCCGCATTCCTTCCAAAGGTAGGGGTTGGCCTACTGCTGGAGTGGGCGCACGCCCATGGCGTGGGTGGCATGGTCTCCGCCACCATGGAGGGCGACCGGCGGTCAGCCGACCGTGGCACGGCAGGAGCCCGGCATGGTGAAGTGGACGATCCTCATCGCGGCGTACACCGTGGGATGTATTTGGCTCAGCATGCGCCGGATGGAGGCCTCGGGGGCGGGGCCGAAGACCCCGCGGGGGCGTCTTCGGGAGATGCGCTGGGGGCTGGCTCTGCTGGCCCTGGCCATCAGCCTGATCGGGCTGAACGGGGTGAATCACTTGCCCACCCTGATCGCGATGCTGATCGCTGGGCTCGTGCTGGTGCTGGTGCCACGGCAGGCCGCGTGGCTGGTGGCGGTCACGCTGATCATGCTCGGGCTGTACGGCTTCTTGCTGGTCCGGGCCTACCAGCGCGGCTACGCCGACGCGAAGCTGTACGGCCTCGTGCTGGCCGGCGCCGGCTCGTACCGGACCGAGTTCGTGCTGCCGCAGGCCTACGTGTTTCTGGTCCTCGGCCTGTGGCTGCTCTGGCGGACGGTGGGCCGGCACTCCCGCCTGGCCGGGCTGCTGCTCGCGCGCAGGCCATCGTGGTGCCTGCTGCTCCTGCCGGTGGCCGCGGTGGCGAGCGAGCTGGTCGGCCCGAACTACGGGTTCAGCCCAAGCTGGTGGAACATCGTGTGGAATCTGGCCGCGGCGGCGGCCGTGCTCCTCATCGTGTGGTGGTTCCCGGCCGGCGCGGCGGATCTGGCGGCGGCCGGCCTGATAGCCCTGGGGCTCTACGGGATCGCGCTCGCGCTCTCCTGGCCCTCCACGCCGCTCATCACGTCTTACGGCACGCTGAGATTCGGCGCCGTGCTGGTCGACAGCACGACCTGGGCCGCCGGGGCCGGTATCGAGGGGTGCCTGATGCTGGCCCTCGGGCTCTGGCTGGTGCCCCGCACGCTCATCCCGCACGCACGCGTCCTGCTGCGGCCCGAGCCCGACGCCGCCCTGGCCGGGCGGGTGGAACAGCTGACCCGGGCCCGGGCCGACGCGGTGGACAGCGCCGCGGCCGAGCTGCGGCGGGTGGAGCGGGACTTGCACGACGGGGCGCAGGCCAGGCTGGTCGCTCTGGGCATGAGCCTGCGGGCCGCCGAGCACCTGATCCCGGCCAGCCCGCAGGCAGCAGTCGCGTTGGTGGCCGAGGCCAGGGAAGCTTCGTCCAGGGCTCTCACCGAGCTGCGCAACCTGGTCCGCGGCATCTATCCCCCGGTGCTGGCCGACCGCGGCCTGGGCGAGGCGGTCCGGGCGCTGGCCCTGGACACGCCGCTGCGCACCGAGACCGACATCATCCTGCCCGGACGGCTCGACGCGCCGGTCGAGTCCGCGTGCTATTTCGCGGTTGCCGAGGCGCTCACCAACGCGGTCAAGCATTCCGGCGCCCGCCAGGCCCAGGTCCGGATCCGGCACGCCCGCGGCATGCTACGGGTCGAGGTCACCGACGACGGCTGCGGCGGTGCCGACCCGGCCCGGGGCGGCGGCCTCGCCGGGATCGAGCGGCGGCTGGGTTCATTCGACGGCATCCTGGCGGTGAGCAGCCCGCCCGGCGGGCCGACCATGATCGTCATGGAGGTACCGTGCGCGCTGTCCTCGCCAAGGACCCGCCCCTCCTGAGCGACGGCCTCGCCCGCTGCCCGGGGCACACGACTTCACGATCACCTGGTTGCTTGCCAGCCGTGCCGTGCTACCGCCTTAGTTACTCAGCTAGGGGGTCTCCACTTGAGCGGAGCAGACGAGCGAGGACCACGAGATGCTGTGGTCGTGGCAGTCGGCCGCGCCAAGATCTTGGGGCCACTCCGGTTAAATGGAGACCCCTGACTCAGCTAATGCCGTGACCGTGATCCTCTCAAGTCGCCGTATCGGCGCGGCGGTCGATGTGTCGCCACGCGTAAAGATCGCGCAGAGCGCCGATTTGACTACCGTGGTGACCTACCTCGGTGAGCGTGCCCGCGATGAAGTGCGTGGCCGGGTGCGCGGGACCCGGCGGGCCGGAAACGCACAGGCCGCCTCTTGGCGGCTCCGCGGCATACGTGTACCCAGCGGCCGTCACTTCGAGCTGGTCGTCACCGGCCCGCTCGATCGCCTCGCGGAGTCTCTGCCAGCCGTCACGCAACTGGTTGACGGCCTCGGCGGCGCTGGTGAAGATCGGGTGATGGGTGAGGTAGGGGGACGTCCAGCCGCTGGCCATGGTGCGCGTCCCGCCCAAGAGGTCGATGTCGCACAGACGGCCTGGCATCGACCCTATGTGCCAGTACAGCCAGGCGATGGTGGTCATCGGGACCGGAGCTGGCTCAGGGATCTCGAAGTCGGCCACCCATTCGCCGGCTCCGAACGGGTTCGGTGTCCTGCACTGGTCTTGCCGGCGAATGCTCCAAGTCATCGTGAATGGTTCCCAGAAGAACTCATCATCGGTCAGGTCCTCCCAGGCGCGGGCAAGGGTGAAGTATTCGATTCGGTACATCAGCTCTAGCAGTGTGCCGGCTCGTTTCCCGGTCATGGGCCGCATGGTACTCAACGCCTCTGCCCACGCCTGAGTGCCGCGACAGAACGACGGATCAGGCTTCGCTGCAGAGCCGTATCGGTCGCGGCGGAATAGGGCAAACCAGCGTTGCCCGTCCCGGCGCTAAACATCTTCAATCGTGGGGTTACAGAAGGGCGTGAAGGCGAGCCGGGTGCCGGCGATCGCGCGGCTGACCTGGGTGTTCAGGTTCTCCTAGACGACCACGATGGGCCGCCGGGTTGCTGGTGCGCGCTGTTCAGGGCGTTTTAGGCGTTGCCATCACTTGAAGGCACCTGCTCCTCGGCCGCGCCCGGGCCGGTCTTGCTGGCCGCCGACAGCGCCTCTTTGAAGATCTGTGAGGTCCCTTTTTCGAGCATCCCCGGGAACGCTTTGGCCGCACGGCGGTAGTTGGACACCTGCAACACCGTGATGGCAAGAAGCACGATGCCGCCCACCGGCAGCACAATCGCCAGCCACGGCGGCATCGCGTGCACCAGCGGGCGATCATCCCGGTCCCGAGTAGCCCGAACTGGCCTACTAAAGATCTTTAATGGCGGAGGTTACTGGTTCCGCTGGCGCTGGTGCGCCTAGCTGGCCACTTGGCGAAGATCTGGTTCAGGGCCCGTTCAAAACTGCGCCGGGCGTCCGCGAGGTTTGGCGCGGCGGCCGGGGGAGCGGATGCGGATGGGCAGGGCGTTACCGGAAGCGGGCGACGTAGCGGCGTTGCCAGGGCGTCTCCACCGCAATGCACGCTCTTGGCGCATGAGCGGCGCACGGGCTACCGCTCGCGACGAACGTCCCTGCGCTGCCTCATGCGGTAAGTGAGAACTCCCTTACCCCCGGTAGCTTTGTCTTGCATGCCGAAATAGCGTGGTGCTGTGCCGGAATCACCGCACGTCAGCGAGCACGGCTTGCGGGTGTGCACCCCGTGCGCCGGGTCGCCCCCGCATGTGTGCGAGGCCCCGTCATGGTGCGCTTGCGGCTACTGCGAGCACCCGGCGGATCCGCGGCGTGACATGGTGCTTGACGTGGTGCGCGAGCACCTGCAGATCAGAGCCGCCAGCCAGAAACGGACTAAGCGGAAAGCGTCCTGACACCCGTCATCCGGAGGCTATTTCCCTAATGCGCGGGTGTATCTGCCGTTCTTGATCGCTATTCCCGCTTACTTGATCATCGGCATGGTTTGCCTGGTGATCGCGGTCGGCTGGGCGCTGGCATGGATCATCATTCAGTGCTGCGAACTGGCCGGGCAAGCCATCGCCCAGAGGCGGGCCCTGGCGCCGGCACGAGCCTCTTCTTCGTCCCTTGGCTGGCCGGTTGCCGAACTGCCGCGTGGCGTGCCGGCGCCATACCTGAGAACACGACTTGCAATACTCAGTCCAGCGTTATATACCGGTACTGTGACTAGCCGGGCGATGCAGGAGGCGACGTTCCTGATCCTGACCGCGCTGGCGGCGAGGGCCCAGCACGGGTACGGGATCCTCAGCGACGTTCAGCAGATCTCCCGCGGCCGGGTCAGGCTGCGGCCGGGGACGCTGTACACCGCGCTGGACCGGCTGCGCGCCGACGAGCTGATCGAGGTGGACCACGAAGAAGTGGTGGAGACCCGGCTGCGCCGGTACTACCGGCTCACTCCCGCCGGGAGCGCCCGGCTCGCCGCCGAGGCGGCCCAGCTGCAAGCCAACGCCGCCGTGGCTCTGGCCCGGCTGAACCCGGCCCGGGGTGCCACATGACCGGGGGCACGGGCCTGGAGCGCGGCTACCGGCGGCTGCTGGCCTGCTACCCGCGCAGGTTCCGGGATGAGCACGGCGAGGAACTGCTCGGGGTGCTGCTGGCCAGCACTAGCGACGGTCAGCACCGGCCCGGGCTCCTCGAGTCCGCGGACCTGGTCTGGAACGGGCTGGGGATGCGGCTGCACCTCGATAATTCCCGGTCCGCCCGCCAGGGCTGGTCGGATGCGCTGGCCGCCTACAGCCTGGTCGGCCCGGTGCTCCTGCTCCTCACCACCATCACCGGCATCGTCCTCGAGCTGCCGATAAACCCAAACCCGGCTGCAGTGATGTCCCTGGTGGCCATCGAGGCAGTCATCGTCGTCCTGGTAATGGCCGGCCGACGTAAGACGGCGCTGGCCGCGCTCGCGCTCTCGGTCGCCTTCCTGTGGCTCGGCGCCAACCGGATTCCGGGACTCGGTCTTCTCGTCAGGTTGAACCTAGGGGCCGGCCTGAGCGTATACCTGCTGGAAGCAGCCGCGCTGATCGCCTCGCCGGGACCACGGCACGGCCGCCGCCTCGTGCACTGGGGTCACTGGGCCGTCCTGCCAGCCGCCGTAGCCGCGCAAACCTGCTTCGTGGTCATGTCGGACCGCGTCCAGGGCTCGCTGGCAGCCCTGGGGCTCTTGGTGATCCTCATCTTCGCCGTCAACAGGCTGGGCCAGGCACTGCGGCTGAGCCGCTCCTTCCGGCTGCTGCTCGCCGCCACGTTCTACCCGATCGTCTTCTGGTCAGCCACCCTAGACCTGGGCGGACTTCGATTGTTGCTCGACCTCAACGATCTTAGCTATCCCTCCGCGCTGGCACTGTGGTTCGCCGGGCCACTGCTGTGCGCCGCCGTCGCCCTCAGCGCCGCCATCAGGCCGCGCCGCCACCGGATCATCTAAACCCAGGCACCGCATCCAGCAAACTGCCGGACCTCGCCGGGCGCCAGGCCATCCCTGCCGTGAGTTCAGATCATCCGCCGGGCCCCCAGAAAATCGGGGACCTCAGCCGGACTACCAGCCTCCACCTCAACGTCGGCCACCACCGCGTCGCCGTTAGCCCGTAGCTCCCCCTGGCGGCGAGCCGACATGGGCGCTGACCAGGTGAAACACGTTCGGCTCATGACTACGTAGTCATGTAATTGCCGTGATCAAGGGCCCTACCAGCTGCGCAAACGCGTTGGCTCATCGGCTTGGGGGGAACTTCGGGTTAGCGAACAGTCCGAGCCGCTGGTTGCGGAGCAGCTCTGCGGCGTGCGCCCGCCGCCGATCCGGCGAACCCGGCCGTACCTGAAGACAGCCCTGCCCGGGTGTCGGCTAGAACACCGACCAGCCGGTCAGGGTCGTGAACGCGTCGAGAGCTGCGATCCCCGCGATCGAGTTACCTTTGTCGTCGAGACCCGGACTCCACACGCACAAACTGCAGCGCCCCGGAATGATCGCGAGGATGCCTCCGGCAACGCCGCTCTTGGCCGGCACACCGACCCGGTAAGCGAACTCGCCGGCCGCATCGTACGTACCGGACGTCAGCATGATCGCGTTGATGCGCTTGGCGTCACTGCGTGACATCAACCGGGAGCCGTCGCGGCGCACGCCGTGACGCGCCAGGAAGCCTCCGGCCAAAGCGAGCTCGGCGCAGCTCATCGCGATCGCGCAGTGGCGGACGTAGTGATCAAGGACGCGACCGACCGGGTTTTCAAGGTTGCCGTAGCTCGCCAGGAAATGAGCCAGTGCGGCGTTCCGGTGGCCGTGCTCAGCTTCCGAGGACGCAACCGCTTGATCGCTAGCGATCTCTGGGCAGGCGCACTCTGACCGCAGGAATCGCTCGACGGCGCCGCACGCGTCTCCGGTGAGCGTCAGCAGGCGGTCGGTGATGACCAGAGCGCCGGCATTGATGAATGGATTGCGCGGGATTCCATGTTCGTACTCGAGCTGGACAAGCGAGTTAAATGGTGTGCCCGACGGCTCGCGTCCGACCCGAGTCCAGAGTGCCTCGCCGTCTTTCTCGATCACCAGGGCGAGCGTGAACACCTTGGAGATGCTCTGGATCGAGAATCGCCGGCGCCACTCCCCGACCCCGTGCACTTCGCCCTCGACGGTCGCCACGGCCAGACCGAACGCGTGCGGATCGGCGCCGGCGAGCACAGGTATCTGATCCGCCACGCGTCCGCCACCGAGCAGGCCCCGCGCGGCGTCGGCCACGCGGTCGAGAACGGGCCGGTAATCCACCCAGCCGACCGCTGAAGGCTTTTGCGAGGCCATGATGACTCCATCCTGATCGTGCCAGGCCGACGTCCGTCAACCCACGTTCCTGGCCGGGCCCTGGGGAGCTCCCGCCTTCTGCGTTCAGTGGCCGAGCAGACGTTGGCACGCCGGGAAAGGGAAGCGCAAGCGGTGCCCCGTCAATCCCGAGCCCCAGACCTCGCCCGCCCAGACGGCCCTTCGGGGGTGCGGCCGCCGTCGACCTGGCATGCCGGTTCAGGAGTGCCAGTCACCGAGATTGCGCGTCGTGGGGGTCTTCGCAGCTGGGCGCCGCCTGATGCGATAGCCAATCGACATCACGCGCCTGGTGCGGCGTCCACTACGAGGCGACTACGCGCCGCACGGGCTGCAGCTACAGACGCCATCGCACTGAGTGGTGCCGAAGGCCACGGAGAACGCCCGCCGCGCCGCCGAAGTGTTCGGCGCGGCGAGTAGCTCCTCCGCAGTTATTGGCTGAGTCACGCGTAACGGGTCGATCTGGCGCAGCCTGGCGCGTGTCGGGCCGGGCGCGGCTACTTGCGGCGCGGGATGGCCTGGGCGAAGTTGCGGATGATGGTCTGGCCGCAGGTGGTCAGGATCGATTCGGGGTGGAACTGGACGCCCTCGGTCGGCTGGGTGGCGTGCCGCAGTCCCATCGGGATCTGGCCGTCGGCCGTGGCGGTGATAGCAAGGAAGGGGGGCAGGGTGTGCCGGTCGACTATCAGCGAGTGGTAACGGGTGGCCTGGAATGGCTGCGGCAGGCCGGCCAGGAAGCCGCGGCCATCGTGGGTGATCTTGGAGGTCTGGCCGTGCACGGGGCGCGGCGCGGGAACGATCTTGGCCCCGAACGCGGCGGCGATCGCCTGGTGTCCAAGGCAGATGCCCAGCACCGGTACCTGGCCGCCGCAGATCCGCACCACATCGATGCTGATGCCGGCGTCGGCGGGGGCGCACGGCCCCGGTGAGATCACCACGCCGGCCAGGCCGGACGAGGCGACCTGCTCAGCGGTCACCTCGTCGTTGCGGACCACCTCCACCCCGCAGCCGCAGGCGTCGAGCATGTGCGCGAGGTTGTAGGTGAACGAGTCGTAGTTGTCGATCAACACGGT
>Ga0318520_10000680_pt1 | contig 10514 bp, 13 predicted proteins | sample GRESIP178b2f16_FD_203512 | JGI IMG/M metagenome (GOLD analysis project Ga0318520, IMG submission 203512) | Tropical soil microbial communities from Luquillo Experimental Forest, Puerto Rico - GRE.SIPMG.178b2f16 | ecosystem: Environmental > Terrestrial > Soil > Tropical forest > Bulk soil...
ATCGAGACGCGCGCGCAGGCCGTCGCCGAGTTCCGCCGCACCATCAACGACGAGCTGGTAAAGGCCGAGCAAAAGGCGGCCGGCCTCGTCCAGGATCTGATCAAAGCCGAGCAGCGAACCAAGCTGCAAGCGCTCACGGCTCCCGAAGACGGCGTCGTGCAGCAGCTTGCAATCCATACGGTGGGGGGCGTCGTGACACCGGCACAATCGTTGCTCGTCATCGTGCCTGTCGACAGCCATCTGGAGATCGAGGCGATGGTGTCGAACCGCGACATCGGCTTCGTGCATGCCGGCCAGGAGGCCGAGATAAAGATCGAGACATTCAATTTTACCCGATACGGCCTGCTGCACGGCCGCGTGCTGCACGTCTCCCAGGACGCCATCACCCGCGATAAGGCGCAGGAGAAATCGAACGGCAAGCCACCGGGCCCCGAAAGCAGCAGCACGAGCGAACCCAAAGGCGAGGAGATGGTCTACGCCGCGCGCGTCTCGCTCGATCGCAAGCAGATGCAGGTTGAGGACAAGCTCGTAAACCTCTCCCCCGGCATGGCCGTCACCGTGGAAATCAAGACCGGCTCACGCACCGTCATCAATTATTTGCTCTCACCGTTGCTCAAGTACAAACAGGAGAGCCTGCGCGAGCGGTGAGAAGGCTTTCTTTGGCAAGCTTTTTTCAAGGTCAGCCAGCGCCGTTGCTGCCCAAAATCCTGAAGCGCTTCAGCCCTTCTCTGCTGCCGAGTTTTATGACATGTTGATTCCTGAAACTTGGAGGCTGGCGCCGCGATTGGAAGCATTTCATGGCATTATTCAGCGGACGAGCTTCGATGTTGGAAGTCCAGAACCGCGCGCTGATCAAGTCTGCCCGAGCAAGGGCCCAGCGGATCGGCAACCTCGAACGCGAATTGGAACGTGCGAACCGAGAGGTGGAGAGGCTGAAGACGGAGGTGGAGAGGCTGAAGACGGAGGTGGAGCGGCTGAAGTCGGAGCGCGAGTTCTATCACAAGAGGGCCCTGGCGTTGGAGCAAGACGTTCGCGTGGTCACTGAGGCTGCTGCCCAATACTCCTTATGGGGCCAGAGCTTGGTGCGCGAACTTGGCAAGATCGATCCCGATGGCCAGCGGGAGCGCGAGTTCGGAATTTGGTCCGCAAGCCAGGCCGGCACGCTGAAAAAACGGCCTTAGCGCTCATATCGCTCGATCGGCTTGGGCCACCCGTGCAGCTTCGGCGGACTAGCTCTAACCGTCGGAGCCCTAACGCCAAAGGTTGTGATATCTAGACATCACGAACTTGAAAGGCCGGCGGCGCTATCGGAGCATTTCATGGCATTCTTCAGCGGACGAGCCTCGATGTTGGAAGTCCAGAACCGCGCGCTGATCAAGAGTGCCGGAGAAAGGGCCCAGCGGATCGGCAACCTCGAACGCGAGTTGGAACATGCGAACCGAGAGGTGGAGCGGCTGAAGGCGGAGCTGGAGCGGCTGAAGTTGGAGCACGAGTTCTATTACAACAGGACCCTGGCGTTAGAGGAGTACAACGGCAAAGTCACCGAGTCGGCCAACCAATACTCCTTATGGGGCCAGAGCCTGGAGCGCGAACTTGCCAAAATCGATCCCGATGGCGCACGCGCGCGCGAGTTCGGACACTGGGCCGAAAGCCAGGCCGGCACGCCGAAAAAACGGCAGTAGCGCCACATCGCTCGATTGATTTAGGTCTTCTGCGCAGCTTCGCCGGGCTGCTCAAACCCATGGATACCTACCGATGTCAACGACGTCGTGCTTTCGATGATCCGATCCGAAAAACCAGACGTTGTCCTCATGCATTCGATCTGGAACTATCCGAATCTGGCTCCTGGCACGCTCGACCGGACGATTGCCGCACTTCGGGATGCCCGTGTAGGCCGCATGGTGATCGTCGGGCCGCCGCCGATGTGGACCGGCGGGCTGCCGCAGGCGATCTTAACCCTTGGTCTCGGCGTGAACTATATTTCGCTCTGGGACATGCTCTGCAACCCGATGGGTGCCGCACGAGCGCAGGAGACACATTGATGACCATGGACTACGGTCACCTCTCGGTGAGCGGCGCCAAGTATTTGGCTGGCCAGATCGCCCCCAGCCTGTTTGCAAAGTCCGCATCGGCGGAATAAATGGGGCTCCTCTATGCGATGGGCCGGCGCCTCATCGGCCTACTAGTGGAACATCATCTTGCTGGGTGGCACTATTCCTTCCTGCTTGTTTTGCAATCAGATGTAGCGTATCGTGACAGTAGTACAATCCGATCTTGCACAATCGTAAGTTTGTCGACCCGGTGAGGCGGATATTGCGCGCCCCACCAGCGCAACACAGTGTCGGGGCTTTGCTGACAAGCAATGGATGACTTTACAGCAGAACAGTCAACTGCAACGCGGTTGAGACACGCGACTGCAATGCTGTCGAGCGAAGGGCCTTCTTCGGTCGATCTGGCGCCGTATCCGGAGCTAATTTACTTAGACTGGACGGATTATTGCAACGCCAGTTGCTTCTTTTGCCCTCGTTCATTCAACGAATACGAGAAGCAAATCGGTGGCAAGGGCGAGTTCGTACCATTTGCGAAGCTCAAAAAGCTGGAAAGAGTCCTTAGCAGCGTCAAATACTTCGGCATTTCGAGTTCCATCGGAGAGCCGCTGCTGCACCCGGAATTGCAACAAATTCTGCAGTGGCTGTACGAAATAAATCCAAAGATAACGATTCGCGCCACGACGAACGGCACCGCGTTAACCGCGGAAAAGGCCGCGTGGTTTGCAGGTCATCTCGATTGGCTTTCGGTGTCGCTAAACGCGGGCAACGGGGAAGCGCATATGCGCGACATGTTCCCGCAATTGGCCGCGCGAGGCATCGACGCGGGCAAGAGATGGGAGCTGCATCTTCGCCACATTGGGGAATTCATAGCCGCGCTGCCGGCCGCAGATCGCCCGCGCATCAGGCTCAACATGATCGCGTATCGGCACAACACCAAGGACATTGTGGACTTCGTTCGCGTCGTCGAGAGAGTTGGCTGCTTACACGCCACGATTAGCAATATCGTGGTACACCCCCACATCGTCGACTGGTCTTTGTATGGTGTGAGAGACCTCTACAACGAGGCCGTCGACAAGGCCTGCGAGCTTGGCGCCCGCCTTGGGATACGCGTCGATGCCCCGAGGTTCTACACCAGCATCAAACCCGTTATGCTCGACCTCGAGAAAGCGTGCCGCGAGCCCATCAATGTCGCATACATCAACCGTGCAAAGTTCAGCGCCCCTTGCTGCCAGTGGACCGAAGAAGTGATTGCCCAGGACGTCTATTCCGATGACGAGGGTTTCGACCGGTACTGGAATCAGGACGTCTTTCGTCGTCTGCGGCAGAAGCGCGACTCTCAAAGTTGTCGCGTCTGCAACTTAACGCGCGTGTTCGACGAGACCAGTTTTCACTTCTCAGCGTATCTCAAGAAACAGCTAATCGCCTCTGGACAGCTGTCAGACAAACACAGCAAGAGTGATTATCCGGAGCAGCAACTGGTCCGCGTATGCGTCGAGAGCCGGTTGGACCTGCCGAGCATCAGGCACACGCTGTTGCGGCTCAATGTCCCTGTGGAAATGGCCGAACAGATCGAAAGCCTCGGTGTTGCCGCGCTGCCTGCGCTCGAACAGGCATGCTGGGACGCATTCAAGACGATCGACGTGCCTGCCGAGGGGAACGATATATGTCTTGCAGCTCCTTTCCTTGGCATCGGATGGGGACCGCCGATCCATGACCCCGTGAACAAAGTGTCCGCGCGATGGATCGGCGGCGCGCAGGCGGCTTCAATTTTCGTCCGCGTCCAGCCCGGTCTTGATTGCATGATGTGCCTGACGATCGCGTATCCAACCGAGCTGGAGAGGCGGTTACAGGTTCAGGTGTGCGGCCGGCCGATCGAGACCTGGTTTTCCCGCGACGAGGCTGGGCGCGCCATGATCGGTGCCTTCGTCCCTGCTGATCTTATGAGCACCCATGACGGGCGTCTTTGGGTACGGGTCGCTTGCCTCGATGCGGATGGAGCGCCGGCGGCGGGATTGCTTTCCCTGGCGCGGGTTTCGCTATCGCAAGAGACCAAAATCGTGGTTCCACTGGAGCGGCTCCTTGCTGAAAAGGACGCGTTGCTTGGGCAACAGGCACTGCGAGTACGCCAGCTGGAACAGCTATTTGCCGAACATGCCGCATCGCTTGAGCAACAGCTAGTGCGAGCAACTAAGCTGGAACAGCTGCTTGCCGAAAAGGACCTGAGGGCAAGTGAGCTGGAACGGCTACTTGCGGAGCAGGGCGTGCTAGGAAGTCAACTGGAGCAAGCGCTTGCAGAGAAGGGCGTACTGCGTGCCGAAAAGGACGTATTGCTGGAGCAACAGGTACCGCCGTCAGTCGAGCAGCCGGAACAGCAGGTATCGGAGTGCAAAAGCCAGATTGGCGGAAAGATCTTGCAGGTCACTGATGACTCGCAATCGCCGAAAGTGACAGCACCGCGGCGGAATATGATGACTTGGCTACGCCGCTAGGATCGGCCGCAAGTGTTCGCCTGAAATCCTGCATATGAAGCAGGCGCAGCGGCCGAGAATCAGCGGGTGCTCGGCCAGGGCATTCCGGCGAAGAGTGTTTGTCGCGCGTCCTCCAACAACTGCGCCCATTGATCTGGGCTTGGGGCGCCCAGCGCGACCGCGATAGCTACAATCGCGATAGCAAACGCTCCCCGGAACAGCCAGCGCTGGCCAAGTCCGAGGAGACAAGAACCCAAAACGAATATGCCGACTGCAACGGGTTTCCAGAAAGATCCAGTGAGGTAAAATAGTGCGACGAATGAAACGAGACCTGCCCAGAATGACAATGCCTCCCGCCGCTCCTGTTCGGTGAGACCGATCATCAATCCCAGCCCTTGTTTCGGATTAGCGCAAGCGATCGACATCTGTAGCGGGTGTTTCTGCTATTTTCAACCGGATCACTAATCCTGCTACCCGGGCCCTGAGTAGATCGCCATGCTGAATTTCAGAGCCGAGGGTTTCAAGCCCAGCCCGGTCCGCCACCGTGAAACTCGAGTAGTGGCGTCTCACGTCGCTCGATCGCTTTGGCGCCCGTTGCGCGCGGCTTCGCCGGGCTGCTCTCATCCATGGATACCCACGAACGTATCGAAGCAACAAAATCGAAGGACCTGCCGATGGCAGACACACAGCAGAAACCCAGGGTTGAAGACGATCCCCGCGTCTTGGAGGTTTATGGCAATAAGGTCGTCAGCACCTCCTTCGACGGAGGCGCGGTGGTCATCACCATAGGAACAGCGCGCTTCCTTCCTGAGCGAATCGACGATGTGCCACAGCAAGGCCATCAGCCCGTTATTCATGTAACGGCACGACTTGCACTTTCTCCCGCGGCCGCCGTCGAACTCGGAAACGCCCTCAACAATATTTTGCGTGCCATGGCGACACGGGCCGGCCCTGCCGGGGCCGCTCCTCAAAAACCAAGCTTGTCGTCGTAGCCGCGATTGAAAACTCGGCTCGAGGCGGCTGTCTGGACCTTTAGGTCATTCGCCCGCTGGGTCGGCGTCTTTGGCAACGGCGCCCGCCACATCGACGCGCACATCGCCGTTCGTATCAGCTCGACCGTGGACTGACGGGTCCAGTTTCTGCGCAGCCTGCGGCGAAGTGATGCCTTCGCCTGGGGCGGGTTCATCGCCATTGAGCCGCGTCTGCTGCCAGAGCCTGAAGGCGACTGAAAGAGGATCGATGTGGACCTTGCTCCACCACGCGGCCTCGTCACCCTGGCGATGAAGCTCGCGGTGGTGGACCCGACAAACCGGAACGGTGAACTCATCGCTCACTCTATGTCCGAGGGCACGAGGTTGCATAAACGTGAGGTGATGAGGATCCGACGGCGTCCGGCCGCAGACAAGGCATGCCTGCCGGGACACGAACTTCCGGTGCTCCTTATCGCGCAGGCGAACCGTTTTCCCCAAGGCGCAGACTGCGCTCTTGCGAGGGGGCTTACCGAATACTTTCGAAGCTTTCTGGCTATCGCCCGCATAAGGGCGACCGGCGGACATCGCGTTTGGGACGGAGACCGCGTTGGATAGCTCGCCGGGGTCCTCGTCATCCCCGATGGTCGAGAGTCTCGTTTGAAATTGCTCTTCGACAATTCGGGCGTCCCCCGCCGTAAGCGTATTCTTGGCGGAAAGGTTTTGACGTGCCCAGAGGGCCGCCTCATCGCTTGAGTTGATGGCGACCAGTTGAGCGAGCAAACGTTCTCGAAGAATTGCCGATTGATCTGATGGCAGAACGGATATTGCAGAACGCACAGCGAGCTTTGCGCCGCCGGTTGATCGGCTGTGATGATCGAAGCGGGGCGGCTCCTCAACGCCGGTTTTGGCCGTTGCCTCGAGGTCCGGCGCGTCAAAATCATCTTCCCCAGCAATGCCGACGAGCGTGAACAGCGCATAGCGTCGGGCATAAGTAAGCGCTGCTCCCATGCGTTGCGCCGAGGCGATATCGGCGATCGCACACACCGGCCATTCCAAAGAAATCCATTCGCCCGACGAATGAGCAAGCATAGTGGTGAGCCGAAGAAGCCCGGCATCTTTGTCGATTGTGGTGGTCTGGATTGTCGCGATCTCATACCGACCAAGGCCCTTGCGGACAATGTCGAGACCGCTCGACAATGGGGCGTAGCGGAAGGTCCGGTCTTCTTCACGGGAGAAAGGCGATCGGATGGTCGCAACAAGCGACTTCTCGGGATTGGTCAGTTCCGCCTGCGCCTTGGCAAGCGCTGCCGCGATGGTGCCAATGTCACTAGAGCAGTGCATGGCTGCCCTCCATGCTCAAGACATCAAAGCTCACCGCACCGGATTTGGATCGTTTGGCTCGAATCCCGTGCCCGATCGCCTCCTTGGCGTCCTCGGGCATAAGGGCCTTGAGCTCTGTCTTGGCATTCTCATGCTCGAGGTAAGCCTCGCGCGTGCGCCGAAACACGCCAGCGAATTCCGCCCAGGCATTGGACGTAATCATGTCGACGATCCGCACCGCTTCGATCCGCGGGCGGGGCGGCTCGAGCCCAAACAGTCGAGGGGGCTCGCCATTCTCCACGCATCGCCAGAATTTCTTCTCGGCCGTGAGTAGGAGATGCTGGTAGAGCGGATCGGCCGGGATGGCGATCTCCACCCACTTGCCGCCTCCGGTGATGATCGAGAGCACCGCCGCCTTGGCGTTTATCACCCACATATTGTGTTGGAGCTGCGGCATGTATTTTTCGGCTGCGAGGACCTCCGAAAACGACCAGGGCAGCATGAACTTTGCCTCGAAGACGGCGCCGGTCTGCTCAACCATCCCATCGAGGGTCGCCGCCATCCAGCGGATAACGGTATGCTGGACACGCCGCTGCACTTGCGTAATGACGTGCCCGGTATTGCGCTCGAACCAATGTCGATTGAGGGGCTCGGTCACGAGGCCAATCTGGACGATGAGATTGTCGGAGAGGTCCTTAGGCTCGGCCTCGCCGCGTTTCTCGCGCCACAGCCGCAACAAGACAGCCTCATCGCTCCCCATGATGACCCGGGCGTCGGAGCCGCCGATGAAGCTCCGGCGATTAAGGCGTTTGGGGGAGATCCGTGCGGTCTCGAACGGGAGGGTCATGACGCCCTCCAATTCTCGTGCTCGCGCATTTCCTCCGCAGCATTGCGGATTACGCACAGCGCGTCGGCAGACAAGTCCCTGAACAGGTTATCGAGGTAGCGGCGATCGAGCGTACCACCTGGGACGTTCTGCGCCGTGTCGGCGACGATCGCGGTGAGATAGACGTGCAGCGCCGCGAACACCCTTTCCAGATGGTCGGCGCGGCCGTCGAGATCCTCCGAATCGATGTCGGTATAGCTCACGTGCGGCACATTCCCGGCGAGGGCTGCGACGAACTCAATGTGCGCTAGCCGCACCGGACTTGTGGACTTCGGCGGCTGTCCACGAGACATCAGCTCGCGGATTGCGGTAGTAATGCACTCAGCCTGGGCCATGGGGTACCTCCGTGGCTTGGGTTAGGGCCGATGCGAAGCTGGTACCTTCCCATCGGCCCGCTTTTACGTAGTACAGATTTATATGCCGAAGTCAATTCCCGTATTACGAAAAAAAAAGCGCGGTCGCCCACCGACTGGCCAGGACCCGGTGACGGCGGTACGGCTTTCACCTGCACTCAAATCGCAGATCGAGGATTGGGCCAAGCAGCAACCGGACAACCCGTCGCGCTCCGAAGCAATTCGGCGCTTGGTTCAGCTGGCGCTCGCAGCCAAGGGGAGACAGCGGCGGCCTTGATTGGTCGCAAGGTGACTGGATTTTACTGGATTTCATTGTTTCAAAAAATGTTCAAAGCCGTGCTAAAATGGGCGAGGGAGTTTCGACTGGTCGAAACTGGCTTCCTGGGCGGGTGGGCCAAATGCCAGGCCAGGCGGCGCCAAGCGTCGCGTGCCATAGAGTTCCCAAGTGAAGGGACCTGCCTGTCCACGCAGCGGGATACCGAGGTACTCGCGCTTGAAACTATTTTCACCCAGCATGCGCTGCTCTTTCTCCAGAATTCCGGATCGTAGTGAACCGCGTCTGCCGCTGCTTTCAGCCGGATCCACGATGGGTCATCGGTCCGGCTCCAAGCGGTGGACAGCACGCAAAGCGCGCTTCTGGTCGACGCGCGGGCATCGGGCGCCTTTTCAACCTTGCCGGCGGCTCGAAAAGGATCATGAACTTGCTTTAACTTGCCATTCCTCTTTCCTGGCCGATGTGGAATGCAAGCGGCCGCTTCGATGCGGTGATCGTTGATGATCTGGCATCGTGCAGCGCGCGGAGGCCAAGACAATGCTTGCCTGCTGCAAAGGGCGGCCGCCTGTTCAAGCACACCCAGATTGCTTCGCGCGATGGGGCGGTGCCCCGAGGGTAAAGTAGTCGAGGCCGGCCGCGGCCGCGGCGCGCCCATCGAGCATCCGATAGGGATCCACAACCGCGCGCCCCGCCATGACTCGCGCGAGGTCGGCGGGCTTGATTTCGCGGAAGGCCGGCCACGGGGTCATGATGGCAAGCGCATCGACCCCTTCGGCCGCGGCGAGCGCGCTCGCGGCGCCCTCCGCCCGCGGGTGATCGGCAGCAGAGGCCGGAACCACCGGGTCGTAGACTTTGAGCCGCCACGGCGCGAGCGTCGAGATCAGCGCCAGCGCCGGCGAGTTCTTCGTCGAATGGGTGTTTTCCTTGTAGGCGAGGCCGAGGATGCCGATCAGCGCGTCGGCTTTGCGCACCTCGTCGTGCAGCACCCGCGTCGCCCAGTCTCGGCGATGGCGACTGTTGGCAACAAAAGCATGGATGACGCTTGCCTCGGAACCGGTCTCCTGCGATAGCCGCGCGATGGTCGCGAGATCGCGCTCGAGATTGCCGCCGGCAATGCCGAGGCCGGGCGCGAGATAAGCGCCCTGCCCGATGCGGGCGTCGAGCTTGAGCGCCGGTACGATCTCGCGCCAATCCGCGCCGATGCGTTCGGAAAGTTCCGCCAGCGTATTGGCGATCGTTACCGAGGCGACCAGGCAGCAGTTGATCGCGATCTTGGCGAGCTCGGCGCTTTCGTACCGCATCGGCAGGATCGGACAGCCGAAAGCGCCGAGGACCGCGGCGAAGGCTTCGGGCAGCGCCCTCGCCGGATCGGCGCAGCCGACGATATAGCGCTCGGGTCGCGTCGCGCGCTCGACCGCGCGTCCGAACACGAGCGTCTCGACCTGGTAGAACAGTCGCTCGGAGGGCAAGGGCAGAGCGCGGGTGAAGCCCGGTGGAACCTGGCACAGCACCACAAGCAGCGCCCGCGGCGACAGGCTCGCGATGACCTGCGCGATCGACGCCGAAATGCCGGAGAGATCGCTCTCCCCGCGATCATTGGTCGGCACGTCGGTCGAAATATAGACGAGATCGCAGGCGCAGAGATCCTCAACTTGGCTGGAAAAGGAGATGCGCTGCGCGCAGCCGCGCGCGAGTTCGTCGAGCCCCGGCTCGACCACCGGCAGGCGGCCGGCGGCGATGTCGCGCACGCGCGCCGCGTCGTTATCGTAGCCGAGGACGCGAAAGCCTTTGGCGGCGAGCGCAAGCGCTGACACCAGCCCCAGATGGGTCAACCCGGCAAAGCCAACGACCGGCACGCTCATGGCTGCGCCTGCGCGATGGCGGCTTGGGCGAGCCGCCGGAGCATCAGGTTCAACCGAATGTCGTTCGACAGATCCGTGGCGTGCTTGCCCGCGCAGAGCTTCTTGAAATGGGCGTATTCGAGCTCCCAGGTCGGATCGTCCTGCGTGAGCGTCACCGTATCCTCCGGCGGGCGCCCGCTCGGCAGCAAGCGACGACGCAGCGTGAACGACGACGGACCCCACTTGCACAACGAGCGGATGTGAGCGGAGCCTTTTTCGGCGAACAGATCGCAGGTGAAATGGTTGCGCCAGCTGAGCAGCGTCATTTCCAGCTCGAGCTGCGGCTTGGT
>Ga0318520_10000682_pt1 | contig 10500 bp, 10 predicted proteins | sample GRESIP178b2f16_FD_203512 | JGI IMG/M metagenome (GOLD analysis project Ga0318520, IMG submission 203512) | Tropical soil microbial communities from Luquillo Experimental Forest, Puerto Rico - GRE.SIPMG.178b2f16 | ecosystem: Environmental > Terrestrial > Soil > Tropical forest > Bulk soil...
GCGCCAGAAGATCGGCGGCGATCCAGTCGGGATTGCCGTTGCGATCGGCGACAACGAGAACCTCAGAAGGGCCGGCGATCGTATCGATCCCGACCTTGCCAAACACCATGCGCTTGGCGGCGGCAACATAGGCATTGCCCGGTCCGACGATCTTGGCGACGGGCGCGATTGTTTGGGTGCCGTAGGCCAAAGCGGCAATCGCCTGAGCGCCGCCGATGCGAAAAATTTCGTCGACGCCGGCAAGTTTGGCGGCCGCCAAGACCAGCGGGTTAAGTTCGCCGCCGGGTGCGGGCACTGCCATGGCGAGCCGCGGCACGCCAGCAACCTTCGCCGGCACCGCGTTCATAAGGACGGAAGACGGATAAGCAGCGGTGCCGCCCGGCACGTAAAGCCCGACCGCCTCGATCGCGGTCCAGCGTGCGCCGAGCTCCACGCCAAGTGGATCGATAAAGCGATCGTCGGACGGCAGCTGGCGGCGGTGATAGGTTTCGATGCGCGCGCGCGCGAGTTCAAGTGCTTCGAGCGCGGCCGCGCTGCATGATTTCACGGCCGCGGTGATCTCATCGGCGGTCACCTTAAGGCCGACCCGGTCAAGATCGCAGCGGTCGAACTTGCGCGTATAGTGCTTGACGGCGGCATCGCCGCGCGCTGCCACGTCGGCGATGATGACGCGCACCGCCGCTTCGACATCAGCCGAAACTTCGCGCTTGACCTCCAGCAAGGTGCGAAAGTCTTGCGCAAAATCGCTGGAATTCATTTCGAGACGGACGGCCATCGCATCTGCATTTAGAACTGGGGCGCCATGCCAGGCGCGCGTGGTATTGAACTTCCCATTGAACTTGGCACTGAACTTCGGCGCTGCGTAGCAGTCCTCCGAAGTTATAACAATTCTAAAATTCGGTTTTTAGATTGACAAAAAGTCCGCGGTTCCCCAACTCCTTGTGCAAGTCCTTGGGTTTTCATCGCGGTGCAAAGGCGCCCTGCCAAGCATGACTAATTCTATTCACGCGCTTAATCGGCGGCAAACCCTCGCGATTGTCCTGATGGTCGCTACGGCGCCGCTGCTTTGGCAGGCCGTACATGCCGATGATGCCGTTTCGCTGTCGCTGACGATCCAGGACCGCAAATTCGAGCCGGCTGAGCTGCATGCGCCGGCCGGGCGCGCGATTGAAATTCACGTGAAGAATCTCAATCCGATCCCTTCGGAATTCGAAAGCGGCGATTTGCATTTTGAGAAAATCGTACCGGTCGGCAAGGAAGCCGTAGTTCATGTGCGGCCGCAACAGCCGGGGCGCTACAACTTCTTCGACGATTTTCATCGCGAAACCCAGGGCGTGCTGGTTGTGCCATGAACGGCCTTTTTGAGCTTACGATTGAAGCGATTGTGATTGTGGCCCCGGCAGCAGCCATGGTCCTGTGAGGCACGCGTGCTCGCCGCTCTTGTCATCGTCTTTCGTGAAGTCTTCGAAGCCGGCTTGATCGTCGGCATCGTCATGGCGGTGACCTCCGGAGTTGCCGGCCGCGCGCTGTGGATTTCCGGCGGTGTGGCCACTGGTGTGTTAGGCGCTTGCCTAATAGCGCTGTTCACCGGTGGACTTTCGCAACTATTCGGCGGCACCGGTCAGGAGGTTTTCAACGCCGGCATTCTCGCTTTCGCCGTGGTGATGCTGACCTGGCATAATGTGTGGATGTCGCGGCACGGCCGCGAACTGGTGGCGGAACTCAAAGCTGCCGGCGAGGCGGTGGTGGCTGGATCTAAGTCGCTATTGGCGCTTGCGATTGTGGTCGCGGTCGCAGTGTTGCGCGAAGGCTCCGAGGTCGTCCTCTTCCTCTATGGCGTTGCCGCGGCGCAAGGCGGGGCCAGCTGGACCATGGCGGCGGGCGGCTTTGCCGGGCTCTTGCTCGGATGCCTGGTCTGCCTTTTGACCTATCTTGGGCTTCTAAGCATTCCCTCGCGCTATCTGTTCGGCGTCACCAGCGCTTTGATCGCACTTCTTGCCGCAGGGATGGCGGCGCAGGCGATCGCCTTTCTCGAACAAGCCAATATAGTCACCACGCTTGACCAGACAGTTTGGGATACATCCTGGCTATTGCGGGATTCGAGCTTCCTGGGCCGGGCGTTGCATACGCTGGTCGGCTATGTGGATCAACCGACCGCCATGCAGGTCGTGGTCTATGCGCTGACGCTCTCGGTCATTGTCATATTGATGAAGCTGTTTGCCGCCCCGCAGGCGGGGCGCCCGCGCGCGGCGTGAGGCCGGTTAGGCGCGGGCGGTGTCGGCGGTAAAATGGTCCGGGCAAATAGCCGCCGTCGAGGCCTCGCCGAGATCGGCCAATTCCGCCTCAAGACACTCGACTTCGAGGCGAATAACGCCGCCGCCTGAAAAAATAAGTGAGACGACACCGGCCGGCGAATCTGTCTCTGCGAACTCCACTGCGAGCAGGTTGAGCTGCGCGTCTTTTGCCGTTTGGTCGAGATTGCGGCATTTGCACGCGAGCACGCGCTCAAAGCGGAGCGCGGTGCGACAACGTCGGTATTCAGGCTTGGGGTACGACGCTGTCCCGGCCGCTATTCCCATCACTGTTCCAGTCTGGGTCCCAGTTTTGGCCATCTCGGCGGCGCTCATCCAATCGAACCGATTGAGCGCCATGACAAAGCGGCGCTCGCGCGGCCGCCAAAAAATATCGCTGACCTTGACCAGCGAGTCCTGCACATGGGCTGAGACGACCTCAATGTCATCTTTATCGAGGGCGACAAGCTTGAGTTCGTCCATGCACGGACCCATGCGATCCCTTCCCTGATCTGCGGTTCTTCTGCGAAATTAGTGACGGTCTCGGCGAGCCGCAAGGTGCGGCACGCGGAGTTTGGTCACACTATTTGCAGCCGTCGGCGTCGAGGTTTTGCCGGGCGGACAGCCGGCCGCCGGATCGCCAGCCGGATCGCCAGCCTGATCGAGCTTCCTCGTCCTGGTGTCCGCGAACCCTACCGCGCCGAGCGCATCGGGCGACGAGCCGGTGTTATTGGCCGGCATCAATAGCCGGCATCAATAGCCGACGTGGCGAGCGCCGCGGTCCGGTATTGATCGTTGCCCATAATCAGCGCGAAGCGCACCTCTTGGGTGTGACCGCATTGCTGCCCAAGCAATAAACCGGCCACAATGAGCTCAATGATGATGCAAGGATAAAACTTAGTCACCACGATCTCCCCCGTAGGATCGTTTGAACCCGTCCCAAGCGTCATCTTGACAATTTATGGACCGGGAACGCTGTCGAGTCCGCGTAACGTTGATTTTTGCTATGCGACCGGAGAGCGATAATCACTTCTGATTTGATATTTATTCGAACATCAGCTCTGTCGAAGAAGTGTTTGCTTCCTGGCCACATGCGCGCTAATGATCTAAAAGAACTTTTTGTTTATAGTTGTTTGCTACCCAGACGAATGGTTGCAGACTAATACCAAAGGTGATTATCCAAAAGGTGATGTCACAGTTGGCTTTTCTTTTGTTCCCAATAGGGATACAAGCTGCCTTGCTTGAAAGGGAGGTGTTATGGCGAAGAGGAAGAAAAAGCGGCGTGCATGGACTTCGAGCGAGCTCCGTGAGCTGAAGACAATGGCGCGCAAGAAGACCAGGGCATCGCAGATCGCGAAGAAGCTGAGGAGAACTGAAGGCGCGACACGTCAAAAGGCTTTCAGCATCGGGCTCTCGCTCGACTCCCGCTCCTGATTTTTACAACACATCGGAACTTCATTAAAACCGCACGGCCGGCTCGGTCAGGATCTTGACCGCCGGCCGCGCGGGGCTTTTTCCGCACGTCGTTTTTCGGGACGTCGTTTTTCGGGACGTCGTTTTTCCGCAAGCGTCCGAAACTAAAGACGCGCGTTGTGCCGCCTGCGTCGTCCGCGGTGGCCGCGACGCGCTGCCAGTTTTTGTGACCACTTTTAGGAATAAATGCTTAGTTTGCATTGAGTTGGCCGGTCCTTGGCCAATGCTTGGTCGCTACTTGGTTGGTTGATACTTGCCGACACTCAGTTGAGCCGCGGGAGCAGCGGGCGGCTAATCCACCGCACCGATCTTGCCTTTAATTTTAACTAACGGTCGTGAACTCGCCCAAATATGATGTAAAACAGGCTATATTCAGCTCGTTTGTCGGTCCGGGGGTTTCCCCTGACGACCAGGACGGGCGACCGCCGGTTTTAGAGCTCCGAGCGTAGTTTCGCGTCCTCAACAATGGTACGCAGCGTTTATGAACCCTGCCCACGGTCCGGCGCAGCAGCAGCCTGCCAGTTCTGAACTTGCCGCCGCGCTCGGCGCATGCCGCCGAGCCTTTGTCGCGACTGCTGTTTTCAGCGGCATGAGCAACCTTCTGATGCTCACCGGCGCGCTGTTCATGCTCGAAGTCTATGATCGGATTTTGCCGAGCCGAAGCGTACCGACGCTCGTTGCGCTCTTGTTCTTGGTCGCCGGCCTGTACGCCGCCCAGGGAATGATCGATACCATCCGAAGCCGCATCCTGGTTCGGGTCGGCCACAGCCTGGACGAGTCAATGAGCGCGCGGGTGTACGACGCGATCGTTCGCCTGCCGCTCAAGATCGGCGGCAAAGGCGACGGCACGCAGCCGATTCGCGACTTAGACAGCGTTCGCGGTTTCCTCTCTGGAAGCGGCCCGGTCGCGTTCTTTGATTTGCCCTGGATGCCGGTCTATCTCGCGATCTGTTTTTTGTTCCACACTTTAATTGGTCTTACCGCACTGTCCGGCGCCCTCATCCTCATTACCTTGACAATTATCACCGAGGTCAAGACTCGTCATCCGACCCGAAGCGCCGCGCAATTTGCCGTCGCGCGCAACGCGCTGTTGGAGGCAAGCCGGCGCAATGCCGAGGCGATCACGGCCATGGGCATGGTCGGCCGCATCGCCAAGCGCTGGCATGAACTCAACCGCAATTTCGTCGCGACCGGCGGGCGCTAGCGATGTCGGCGGCGGCCTCGGCGCCGCCTCGAAAGTTCTGCGACTATTGCTGCAATCGGCGATCCTCGCAGTTGGCGCCTGGCTCGTCATCAATCAGCAGTCGACACCGGGCATTATTATCGCCGGCTCGATTTTGGGCGCACGCGCTTTGGCGCCGGTTGATTTGGCGATTGCCAATTGGCGCGGCTTCGTCGCCGCGCGGCAAAGCTGGCAGCGCCTGTCCAAATTGCTCGGCCATTTGCCGGCGAAGTCCGATCCGATGCCGCTCAAGCCGCCGGTGCGTTCGCTGTTGGTCCAGAACGGCGCGGTGGGCCCGCCCGGCGTTCAGAAGATTGTCTGTCAGGACGTCAATATCACCCTTGCCGCCGGCAAAGCCCTGGGCGTGATCGGACCGACCGCCTCCGGCAAATCTTCGCTGGCGCGCATGCTCGTCGGAGTATGGCGGCCGGCGCGCGGCACCGTCCGCTTAGACGGCGCCACGCTCGATCAATGGTCGTCAGAAGCACTTGGCCGGCATGTCGGTTACGTGCCGCAAGACGTCGAATTGTTCAACGGCACGGTGGCGCAAAACATCTGTCGCTTCGAGGATCCGCCGGATCCCGATGCCGTGATCGCCGCGGCCCAGGCGGCCGGCGTGCACGATCTCATCATTAACCTGCCCGAGGGCTACGACACCGTGATCGGCGAGCACGGCAGCGCACTCTCGGCCGGACAGGCGCAGCGCATCGCGCTTGCGCGCGCCCTCTACCGCGATCCGTTTCTGGTCGTATTGGACGAGCCTAATTCCAATCTCGACGCCGAAGGCGATGAGGCGCTGACGCGCGCAATCCTGGGGCTGCGCGCGCGCGGCGCCATTACCGTCGTGATCGCGCATCGACCGAGTGCAATTGCCGGCGTGGATTATATCTTGGTCATGGCCAAGGGCCGGCAGCAGCAATTCGGTCCGAAAGAGGAAATTCTTAGCCGGGTGGTCCCGGCAACGACCGCGCCGCGGCCCCTCAAGGTCGCCGAGCAGGGAGGCGGAGCTTGATTGCAAGGCTGACCACGGGTCTCTATCGCGCTGCGGATGCAATCGCGGCGCGAGGGAGAACAGTCGCGGCCCTACTGCCTTGGGGGCTGGGTGAGACCGGTCCCAGCACCAGCGCCAGCGAATCGATCCGCCGTCACATCCTCGCCGGATCGATCTTGGTCGGCGCTCTGGTGGTCGGATTGGGTGGCTGGGCCTCCACGGCGCAAATCTCCGGCGCTTTGATCGCGCAGGGCTCAGTCGTCGTCGATACGAACGTGAAGAAAGTGCAGCATCCGACCGGCGGCGTTGTCGGCGAGCTGTTTGTGCGCGATGGCGATCATGTCAAGGCTGGCGATGTTCTCCTGCGCCTCGACGAAACTGTCACCCGCGCTAATTTGGCGATCGTCAACAAAGGCCTCATTGAACTTTATGCGCGTAAGGCGCGGCTCGCCGCCGAGCGCGATGGCACCGACACCATGGCGGTGCCATCCGAGCTTGCTGGCCGGGTCAATGAGCCCGAAGTCAAGGAGGCGCTCGGCAGCGAGCGCAAGTTGTTTGATTTGCGACACCAGGACCGTCTCGGTCAAAAGCAACAACTGCAAGAGCGAATTACCCAATTACAGCAGCAAATTTCTGGGCTTGCGGCGCAGCAAGCCGCCAAGGACAAAGGAATTACGCTGACCGAGCAGGAACTTCAGGGCGTCCGCGATCTATGGCAAAAAAATCTGGTGCAGCTCAATCGGCTAACCTCGCTGCAGCGGGACGAAGCGCGCCTTGACGGCGAGCGCGGTCAAATCATCGCCCAAGCGGCAGAAGTGAAAGGCAAAATCGCGGAGATCCAGCTGCAAATCATTCAAGTGGATCAGGATCTGTCCAGTGACGTCGCCAAGGAGATGCGCGAAACCGATAGCAAGATCGGCGAATATGTCGAGCGCAAGGTCACGGCAGAGGATCAGCTCAAACGCACCGATATTCGCGCCCCGCAAGACGGAATCGTCTTCCAATCGACGGCTAACACGGTGGGCGGTGTGATCGCCGCTGGCGATCCGATCATGATGATCGTGCCGGAGAGCGATAACCTGACGGTCGAGGTCAAGGTCGATCCGAAGGACATCGATCAGGTCCAGTTCGGACAGACAGTCGTGCTCCGGTTTACGTCCTTCAACGTTCGCACCACCCCGGAGATCAACGGCACGGTATCGCGTATCGCCGCAGATACGACTACCGACCAGCGGACTGGCCAGAGCTATTACCTAGTGCGGATCGCGATGAGCGCTGACGAAATCAAGCATCTCGGTGACGTGAGACTGACGCCGGGAATGCCGGTAGAAGCCTTTATCGAGACCGGCGAACGCACCATGCTGTCCTATCTGGTTAAGCCCCTGCACGATCAGTTGATGCGGGCTTTCCGGGAGAAATAGCGGTTCCCCCGCGGCCGAAACGCCACGGCTTTGGTTGCCGAATTTTGCGGAACCATCGAGCCGAGTGATCTTCGCCATGCTCCCACTGCGACGCGCGACGGGATAAAATGGCGCGCGCTGATGGAGACGCGTTCATTGGGGAATGGTCAGTGATCAAAAGCCTGATCCGGCGCGCACAACAAGTCGGCTTGGCGCGAGCGGTGTGCATTGTTCTTTTATTCGCGCTGGTGCCGTTGCGGCTGGCGGATCCGCGGCCGCTCGAGGAGTTGCGCGTCCGTACTTTCGATTTCTTTCAGGTGCTCCGTCCGCGCCCGCAAGAGCTGCGGCCAGTTGTAATTGTCGATATTGATGAGGAAAGCCTCAAGGCGATTGGGCAGTGGCCGTGGCCGCGCACGACCGTGGCCGATCTGATCACTCAAATTACGCGGCTTGGCGCGGTGGCGATTGGATTCGACATCATCTTTCCAGAACCTGATCGGATGTCGCCGGCGATCGCGGAACGAAGCTTTCGCGGCATTGACGCCGAAACCCGCGCCAAACTCGACACCCTGCCAAGCAATGACGAGGCGCTGGCCGACGCGATAAGACATTCGCGGGTGGTGGTAGGCCAAGCAGGTGCGGCCGCTCCCGAACCGGTAACCCCGGCGGATGCGGCGCTGCAGACCGGCTTTGCCGTTCGCGGCCCGGATCCGAGCCCTTATTTGGTGACTTTTCGTGGGCTCCTGCGCAACGTGCCGCCAATCGAACAGGCGGCCGCAGGTCGGGGCCTGTTTTCGATCGATCCTGAAAGTGACGGCATCATCCGCCGCGTCCCCATCATCATGAAAGCGCAGGGCAGCCTGGTCCCGTCTTTGAGCCTGGAAATGTTGCGCGTGGTCACCGGTTCGAGCGCCATTCTGGTCCGCGTCGACCAGGCCGGTGTCCAGGCTGTCGCGGTCCCCGGTCTGGAAATACCGACCGACCGCAATGGCCAGTTCTGGGTGCATTTCAACCGACACGACCCGACGCGCTACGTTTCCGCTAAAGACGTGTTGCAGGGTAATGTGCCGCCGGATCGCTTAGCCGGGAAGCTCGTCCTGATCGGCACGTCAGCGATCGGGTTGCTCGATCTCAAAACCACGCCGACCGACGCGGCGATCCCCGGCGTCGAAGTGCATGCGCAAATCCTGGAAAGCGTGCTCAGCAAATCGAACCTCGTCAACCCGAATTATGCGATCGGCGCGGAACTCGCACTCGCGGTACTGTTCGGGCTTGCGATCATTATCGCCGCGCCGATGTTGCCCGCGAGCATCGTCATTGTGCTGGGCGGATGTTTAATCGCTGGGCTTATCGGCCTTTCGCTTTATCTCTTCGTCGAACACAACCTGCTCATCGATTTTACCTACCCGCTGATTTCGAGTTGGTTGATTTATCTCGTGCTGACGTTCGTCAATTATCTCCGGGAGCAGAAGCAGCGCCGGCAGATCCGCTCGGCGTTTGGCTATTATCTTTCCCCGCATATGGTCGAGCAGCTTGCCCGCTCGCCTGAGAAGCTGGTGCTCGGCGGCGAAGAACGCCGCATGACGATCCTTTTCAGCGACGTCCGGGGTTTCACCACCATTTCCGAGTATTACAAGGACGATCCGCAAGGTCTCACCCGGCTGATGAATCGATTCCTGACGCCGCTGACCAACGCCATCATCGATCGCAAGGGCACGATCGACAAATATATCGGCGACGCGATCATGGCGTTCTGGAATGCGCCGGTGGACGATGCCGAGCAGGAGGCGAATGCCTGCGAGGCGGCGCTTGAAATGCTCTCGCGCGCCGAAACGCTCAATGACGAACTCAAGCATGAAGCCGAAGTAAACGGTGGCGTCTACATGCCGCTGCGCATCGGCATCGGACTCAATACTGGCCCGTGCGTGGTCGGCAATATGGGATCCGATTTCCGTTTCAACTATTCGGTGCTGGGCGACACCGTCAATTTGGCCTCGCGTCTTGAGGCACGGACAAAGGATTACCGCATCCCCGTCGTCATCGGCTCGCGCACCGCTGAAGGCGCTAAGCAGAAGTTCGCCGTGATGGAAATCGATCTGATCATGGTGAAAGGCAAGAAGCAGCCGGAGGCGGTGTTCACGGTGCTGGGTCCTTCGCAGGTCGAGGCCGATCCGCGCTGCGGGGAGTTGCGCGAAATCAACGCGCAGATGCTGGGCCGCTTCCGCAGTCAGCAATGGGATAATGCACTGGAGCTGGTCGCGCGCTGCCGCAAGTTCGCCAATGGTTTCGATCTTTCCGGCCTCTATGACATGTATGAGGAGCGTATCGCTCTTTACCGCACGCATCCTCCCGGAGCGGATTGGGATGGCGTGTATGAGGCTGAGACGAAGTAGCCGGAATAGTGTGCGCGTAGGGGGGAGCCGCTAAAACGACGCCGGTGCGCCGTCCCGCAGCCGGGCGTTCGCCGTCGGCGTCACGAACTGGCGTACGCCTCGCGGTCCGGCACCAACGTGAGCCGGCGATTGTCGAGTGTCACCCATGCGCCGTCGAGCCGTACCGATACAATCGCGTGATTCTCGCTGGCGTCGGTGTTGCGGACGACGACGAGTTTGACATCTTTCGGCGCGACGCCGGCGGCTCGCAGCGCCACGTACTTGGCGATGGCATAATCCTCGCAATCGCCACGGTGCGTTGTGAATGTTTCGAGCGGCGGGCTCCAACGGTCGACGACGCCCCATTGCACAAGGTCGCTCGTCGGGATAATCGCCAGATTGATCCCCCGATTGATCACGCCAATACGGGCACGACCGCTGCGCGCGCGACCCTCATCGACGATGGCAAGGAAACGTCGTGCCGCCAATGGACACGACGACGCGTCTTCGCGGCAGCGCGCCAAGACTTTGTTGTTTTCGCGAATTTCGGATTGAACGCCCCTCCATTTGCGCAGAATTTCTCCGTCGGAAACGCGTTCGGTCGCGAGTCCGAACGGCGTCTCGTAGGCAAGCGCGGGTTCCGGAGAAACAGGTTGATTTGGCGACGGCTCCGCGCCCTCGGTCCGCATGGTGAACTTGTGGGCGTCTTGCTGCGGTGCGGCTTCGGTTTCGACCAGCTCGCCTTCAGTGG
>Ga0318520_10000689_pt1 | contig 10485 bp, 8 predicted proteins | sample GRESIP178b2f16_FD_203512 | JGI IMG/M metagenome (GOLD analysis project Ga0318520, IMG submission 203512) | Tropical soil microbial communities from Luquillo Experimental Forest, Puerto Rico - GRE.SIPMG.178b2f16 | ecosystem: Environmental > Terrestrial > Soil > Tropical forest > Bulk soil...
GAGTTCGACGGCACCGTGGCGCACGTCGGCTGTGGCGCCGACTTCCTCGAACTGATCTACCGCTGCCGCGATCGGGCGCTCGCCGGACTCGAGTTCGCGGCCGGCATCCCCGGCTCGGTGGGCGGGGCGATCTACGGCAACGCCGGCTGCTACGGCCTCGACATCGGCTCGCTGATCATCGAGTGCACCCACGTCACGCTCGACGGCGCGCGGGTCGAGACCTGCCCCGCGTCGTGGTATCAGTTCGCTTACCGTGACTCGCGCCTCAAGCGCGAGCCGCGGGCACTGCTCACCTGCGTGCTCCAGCTCAAGCCCGGCGACCGTGCCGAGAGCCAGAAGATCATCGACGAGAAGCTCGAGATCCGGCGCGTCAAGCATCCACAGTGGCGGGTCGAGCCCACCGCCGGCTCCTACTTCAAGAACCTGCCGCCTGACTGGAAGATGCCGGGCGGCAAGCTCTCCCCGGGCACCCATCGCGTGGCCGCGGGGCAGCTCCTCGACGAGGTCGGCTGCCGGGGCCTGCGGGTCGGCGACGCGGTGGTGTTCCACAAGCATGCCAACATCATCGTCAACGCCGGGCACGCCACGGCGCGCGACGTGCTCGAGCTGGCGGCAACGATGAAGGCGCGGGTCAAGGAGCGCTTCGGCGTCACGCTCGAGGAGGAAGTGATGTTCCTGGGCGAGAAGCCCCGGATCGGCGGGGGCGCGGGCGGCCGTTGAGCCGGCGCGAAAGCGTGCTCGCCGCGCTGGCGGCGTCACGGCAGCAGCTGCTCGCCGCGATCGAGGGCCTCGAGGAGCCGCGCTTCTCAGAGCGCCCCGCGCCGCGCGCGTGGTCGGCGGCCCACGTGATCGAGCACCTCGCCCGCGCCGAGGAGCGGCTCGCCCGCGGCATCCGGGCCGTGGCCACCGGCACGCTCGTGTTACGGCCGCGCTGGGACGATCCGCTGCGGCGGCTGCTCTACGTCACCGGCGCCTACAGGTTTCCGCGCATCCGCGCCATCGCCGCCCTCAGCCCGGCCGAGGCTGCGCGGCGCCCCGAGGCGCTCGCCCGCATCGCCGCGACGCGCGCGGCGGTCGTCGAGGCGATCGAGCGCGGCGACGGGCCCGCGATGTGGGCCGGCACGCTGCGCCATCCCGTCATGGGGCCGCTCGCGATGGAAGAGATGCTGCGCTTCGTCGGCTACCACGAGGAACGCCACGCCGGCCAGATCGGGCGCATCCGCGCGGCGCTGGAGCGCACGCGGGCGAGGCCGAGGTGACGCTGAGCAAGGCCGCCGGGGTAGCAATCAGGCACGGCATCGAGCTGGGAGCGCCGGCGCTCGTCACTACAGTCATTGGGCTAGCGGTGGCCAGCGGGCATGAGACATTGCAGGGCGTCGTCCTCGGCGCCTTGGTTCTAGAGTCGATCGCAGCGATTTGGCTTGCAATCGGGTTCGAGCGTAATACGACGCTGAGGCTTGTCAGCATTGTGGTTCATGTAGCGATTCTCGGCTGCATCGGGTGGGCAGCGTGGCGTTTGTTCAGTAGCGTGGATTGATCGATCCGGGACTTGAATGGGCACGAAGCCGCCCGCTGTTCCGCGCACCGCGCTGCACAGCACAATCCAGCGCGTGAGCTAGGTTGCCGGCTGGGAGCTATGAATGGAACCTTGCAGCAGCAGGGGAAGACCCCGCTCCGCGCGCGCCCACTTTATTGTGCTCGTCTTGGGATGGACGTACGCAATCTTGTGGGCCGTGGCCGCTGTCTGGTTTGCCATTGATAGAAGGCGACTTCACCCGGCTCTTGCGGTCGGTTTGCTGATCGCGCTCTTGATCGGCGTTCCGGCGGCCCGGCCCTTGTTCTGGTCGTATAAGCGGTACTTGCAATGGAAAGATGAGATGGGGGCTAAGGAGCCCCCATCGGAGGCATAGCCGACCGCTGAGCGGCGGGCCGACCTAACCCCCGATCGCGCTCATGCCGCGTTCGGGCTGCTTGAAGAACGGGCTGTTGATGAGGTGCCCGGGCTCCTTGCGCCACACCGCGGCCCGCAGCAGATCGGCGATCTCCGCGTCGCTCGCGCCGCCGCGCATCGCCTTGCGGAAGTCGTACTCCCGGAGCGCGAACAGGCAGGTGCGGATCTGGCCGTCGGCGGTGAGCCGGATGCGGTCGCAGTGGCCGCAGAAGGGCCTCGTCACCGAGGCGATGACGCCCACGCGCCCGCGCCCGTCGAGGTAGCGGTAGAGCGAGGCCGGGGCGCTCGGGTCGCCGCCGCGCTCCGGTTCGAGCGGGAACGCGGCGTTGAGCTGCTCCAGGATTTGGGCCGCGGGCACCAGCTTTTCGCGCGACCAGCCGTGCTGGAAGTCGAGCGGCATCCACTCGATGAAGCGCAGCTCGTAGCCCTCATCGCGAGCCCAGCGCGCCAGCGGCACCGCCTCGTCCTCGTTGAAGCCGCGCATCAGGACGGCGTTCACCTTGATGGGCGCGAACCCGACGCGCTTCGCCGCCTCGAGCCCGGCGATGACCTCGCGGAAGCGGTCGCGTCGCGCGATTTGGTGGAAGCGCTCGGGCTGGAGGGTGTCGAGGCTCACGTTGACGCGCGTGAGCCCGGCCTCGCGCAGTGCGTCGGCCATCGCGACCAGCTTCAGGCCATTGGTGGTGACCGAGAGGTCGAGCCCGGGGCGGAGTGAGGCGAGCATGCGCACCAGCACCGGCAGGTCGGCGCGCACCGTGGGCTCGCCGCCGGTCAGGCGAATCCCGGTCACGCCGAGCTCGAGGCAGACGCGCGCGAAGCGTGTCAGCTCCTCGTAGGTCAGCAGCTCCTGCTTGGGCAGCCAGGGCATGCCCTCCGCGGGCATGCAGTACACGCACCGCAGATTGCAGCGATCGGTGACCGAGATGCGCAGGTCACGGACCATGCGGCCCTGGGTGTCGACCAGCGTTCCGACGGGCATCGGGAGAGGTCCTCCAGGCGAGGAATGAGGATACGCCGCGCGGGTGCAGCCGGCAATGGCGCCGGTGGGATTCGGGGCCGCGGCCCGGGCGCCCGCTGGGCTAGGATGCGCGCCACAGGAGGTTCCGCCGATGCGATTGAGCCGCAGACTCATCGAGCCCGCCATCATCATCGCCGCGCTGTCGCTGGCCGGCGCGCCCGCGAGCGCCCAGCAGCAGGTCGCCGACTCCACCTACGACACCTCGGTCGCGAAGCCCGCGTACACCAACACCCATCCGCGCGTGCTGTTCGACGAGGCGCACCACAACTTCCACACCACGACCGGCCGCTACCGCCCGTTCGCGCAGCTGATCACGAACGACGGGTATCGGGTGACGCCAAACACGAAGCCATTCTCGGCTCGAACGCTCGACGGCTACGACGTGCTGGTGATCGCCAACGCGGCCGGCGAGGGCTGGGACTCGGACTCGGGGGTGGTCAAGCCCGCGTTCATGAGCGACGAGTGCGACGCGGTGCGCGACTGGGTGAAGGCGGGCGGCGCGCTCCTCCTGATCGCTGACCACGCGCCGTTCGGGACCTCGGCGGCCAACCTCGCGGAGCGCCTGGGCGTCAACATGAACACCGGCTACACCATCGACTCGACCCACGCCGATCCGGAGGGGAAGAACCCGGCGAACATCGTCTACTCTCGCGCCAACGGCCTGCTGCGCGACCATCCCATCACCCGCGGCCGCGACTCGACCGAGCGCATCTCGCGCATCATCGCCTTCACCGGCCAGTCGCTCGCCGGCCCGGCGGGGAGCGTGGCGTTCATGCCGCTCGGCGATCAGGCCCTCGATCTGCCGCTCAAGACCTTCGCCAACGCGCGCTCGTTCAAGATGGCACGCAGCGCCGCCACCCCGGCGGCGGGCCGCGCCCAGGGCGTCGCGTTCGGCTACAGCAAGGGGCGCGTCGTCATGCTCGGTGAGGCGGCGATGCTGTCGGCCCAGGCGATCATCGGCGACGACGGAAAGGTCATGTTCCGCATGGGCATGAACCGCCCCGGCATCGACAACCGCCAGATCGCGCTCAACATCATGCACTGGCTGAGCGGCGCGCTGAAGTAGGGGCGCTCCGGCCCGGGAGCCATCACTACCGCCGCCGGCCCTGCCAGGCGTGGAGCACCAGCGCCACGGTGATGACCGCGTAGGCCACGAACACCCGGAAGTACTCGCCGATCTGGGCGTCGCCGAGCAGCGCCTTGCCGGCGAGCGGCGAGACCACGAACAGGGTGTGGAACAGCAGGGTGCCGAGCAGCGCCTGCCACACCGTGGCCCGCGACACCGTGGCCCCCGACACCAGCAGGGCCGCGACCGAGAACATGCCGGTCTGATCGTGCGAGCTGTAGGTGTTGAGGGTGCCGAGGTTCTGGAGGAAGAACAGTTGCCCCCAGGCCGCGAACAGCGTCGAGAGCACGGTGGCGATGACGCGGTTGCGGTCGACGTCGATCCCGGCGGTGGCGGCGACGTGCGGGTCCTGGCCCATGGCGCGCAGCTGCTGGCCGAGCCGGGTGCGCTGGAAGAACAGGTTGAAGGCGCACACCAGCCCGATGAACAGGAACGTGACCAGCGGCACCCGCACCGGCGAGCCTTCGAGCACGACGTGCACCTTGATGAGGTCGTCGAGCGCGTACTGAATGCGCCACAGGTCGACGGTGTTGCGCAGCCCGAAGCCCTGGGGCAGGAGCATCGAGGGATCGTGCCAGGGGATCAGGCTCCCGACCGCGAACAGGAACAGCAGCTGGTAGAGTCCGTTGGCGAAGAAGCCGGCGACCAGCCCGGTCACCATCTCGCGCGACTTGGAGCGGTTGAACAGCCAGCCGGTGCCGATCCCGAACACCACCGCGAGCGGCGCTGCGATCGCGCAGGCCAGCGCAAACCCGGCGATGCCGCCGATGCGCCAGTAGGTGACGAGGATGGCGCCGATCTGGCCCGCCATCGCGCCCACCACGATGCCGAAGTTGAGCCCCAGCCCCGCGAGCACCGGGATCAGGAGCGACACCACGAGCACCGCGTTGCGCGCGAAGCGCGACAGCATCTCGCGCAGCAGGAACTCGGGCCCGATGTGCGCGACCAGCGCCCCCGAGACGCACAGCAGCAGGAACAGCAGCGGCACCGCGGCGCGTCCGAGCAGCGCGCGCGCCCGCCGCGCGGCGGAGGTGGGCGGGTGAGTCGCGGGCGACCGCGCGGGGACCGTGCTCACCGGTCGCTCTTGCGCGTCAGCGCGTAGAGGATCATGCCGTTCTGGATGATGAGCCGCGCGGTCTCCGAGAAGTCGCCCTGGACCACCTGGCTGGTCACCGGCAGCGCCACGGTGAGGATGGACTGGAACAGCACGGTGCCGATGACGACGTGGGCCAGCGTCGCGCGGCTCACCGAGGCGCCGCCGATCAGCAGGCAGGCGACGGTGGGGAAGGCCATGAGGAGCGGCGCGGTGTAGAGCTGGACGAACCCGTAGGACTGGCAGAACACCACGATGCCAAGCGCCGCGATCACGGTCGACATCACGGTGGCCTGGACCCGGGTGCGCTCGTCGAGGATGCCGGCGGCGAGCGCGAAACGCGGGTTGCTGCGCGCCGCGCTGATGCTCAAGCCGGCGCGGCTCTTGAAGAACAGCGCGACCAGCAGGCAAGCGAGCGCGAACAGCGCCAGGGTGCCGGTCGGGATCCCGACCCGCCCGATGTGGAAGCCGCCGAGGTTGTCGAGCAGCTTGTCCCAGATTCCGGTCAGCGTCAGCGTGGTGCGCAGCCCGCGTCCGCTGATCGCCCACACCAGCGCCGGATTGGTGAACGGGGCCAGGATCCAGAAGATGCTCATCCCCGAGACCACCGCGAAGCCCAGGTAGGTGCCGACCATCATCTCCTGGCCGCGGGTGCGGTTGAGCAGCCAGCCGTAGCCCAGCCCGGCGGGGACCGCGAGCGCCATGCCGATCGCGGCCGACAGCCCGAACCCGGCCCAGCCGCCGATCGCGGCGTTGAGCGTGATCACGCAGCCCAGCAGCCCGCAGATGATGCCGACCGGCAGCCCGAAGTTGAGCCCCAGCCCGCCCTGGATCGCCGGCAGCAGCGCCAGCACCAGCAGCCCGTTGCGGGCGATGCGCAGGATGCAGTCGGTGATCAGGGCCGCCATGTCCATGTGGGTCGCGAACGCGACCGCGAACAGCGTCAGCAGGAACAGCGCGATCAGGAGCCGCGGAATCCCGATCTCGCGCAGCGCCTCCCGCGGCCCCCGCGGCTTCGCGCTCGCCCGCCATCGCCAGGCCGAACTCGGCGTCGGCGGCATCGGGCGGCAGGATCGCGGCGATGCGCCCGCGGTAGACGATCGCGATGCGATCGCACAGCGCGCGCAGCTCGGCCAGCTCCGACGAGGTCACGAGCAGGCTCATGCCGCGCTCACGATTGAGCTGGCGCAGGATCTCGAGCACCCGCTCCTTGGCGCCCACGTCGATGCCGCGCGTGGGCTCGGAGACCAGCAGGCTGTCGGGCTCGAGGGTCATGGCGCGCGCCAGGCACACCTTCTGCTGGTTGCCGCCCGAGAGCCGGCGCACCTGCTGGCGCGGTCCGGTGGTGCGGATGTCGAGGGCGCGGATCATCTCGCGGGCGTGGCGGCGAACCGCGCCGCCGTCGAGCAGGCGCAGGGCCGGGATCGGTCCGTGGTGGAGGAAGCGGTTCTGCGCCTCCATCGCGGTGATCACGATGTTGAGCTCGATGCTCTCGTCGGGCAGGATGCCGACCCCGCGGCGGTCCTCGGAGACGAACGCCAGCCCGGCCCGGATCGCGGCGCGCGGATCGTTGAGCGCGAACGCCTTGCCGTCCTTGAGCACCGTGCCGCGCGCCGGGTACAGGCCCATGAGCCCATTCGCGATCCCCACCTTGCCGTGGCCGGCGAGCCCGGCGAGCCCCAGCACCTCGCCGCGCTCGAGCGTCAGCGTGACGCCCCGCACCTCCTCGCCCGGCATGTCGACCTCGAGCTCGCGCACCTCGAGCCGCGGCGTCCCGCCAGCGCGCCGCGCGGCGTCGGCGTGGCGCACCGTGGCGGCCGGGCGTCCGACCATCAGCTCGGCGATGTGGGCCACGGTGGTGGCGCGCGGATCGAGCCGTCCCGCGACCTCGCCGTCGCGCAGCACCGTGATCTCGTCGGCGATCGCCAGCACCTCGTCGAGGCGGTGGGTGATGAACAGGATGCCGAGCCCGGCGGCGGCCAGCGAGCGCATGGTGTCGAGCAGGGTCGCGGCCTCGCTCTCGGTCAGCACCGCGGTGGGTTCGTCGAAGATCAGCAGGCGGGCGTTCTTCTTGTCGACCTCGCGCGCGATCTCGACGAACTGCATGTGGCCGACCGGGAGCCCGGCCATCGGCATCCACTCGTCGATCGAGAGCCCGACGCGGTCGAGGGCGGCGCGCGCGTCGTGGCGCATGGTCGCGATGTCGAGGGTCTCGAGCGTCGAGCCGGCGATCCGCGACAGCGGGTTCGCGCGCGTCGGCTCGCGGTTGAGCTTGATGTTCTCGGCCACCCGGAAGCCCGGGATCAGCATGAACTCCTGGTGGACCATGCCGAGCCCGGCCGCCATCGCGTCGGCGGGCGAGGCGAAGCGCGCCGCCTTCCCGTCGAGCACGATCTCGCCGCCGTAGCCGCCGGTCTCGTGGATCACCGGCATGCCGAACAGCACGTTCATCAGCGTGCTCTTGCCGGCGCCGTTCTCGCCCACCAGGGCGTGGACGGTGCCGGGGCGCACCGCGAGCGTCACGCCCTTGAGGACGCGGTTGCCCTCGTATTCCTTGGTGATGCCGCGCAGCTCGAGGACAGGGGCGGTCATGCGCGCGGCGGCGCGATGGCGGAGGCTAGGCCAGGCGCTCGAACACGTGTTAGTAGGTCACGTGATCGAGCACGACCAGCCACTGATTGCCCTTGGGGTCGTACTTGCGCATCCGGACCGGGCCACCGGCCTCCTTCTCGAGGTAGCGCTGCACCGTGGTCGAGTCGTGGTAGTCGGCCTTGTGGTCGACCGCGTCGACCAGCAGATCGGTGAAGGCGCGGATGCACACCATGTCGATCGGCTGCGACCAGGTGCCGAAGTGCCCGCTCATGCCGCGCTCGGCGATCAGCCGTTTGTTCTCGGCGTTGATGAACGTCATGTCGCCGGCCTTGTCGGGCGGGATCTTGATGCCCAGCGCTCCCGGATAGCCGGCGGTGGGCGCCGGCACGTCCTGCTCGACGAAGTAGCCGGCCTTGGCGGTGAGGATCGCCTTGATCATCGGCTCCTGCATGCCGTCGTTGGTGCTGTAGAACGCGGTCGCCGGGCCGAGCTTCGCGAGCTCCCGCGGAATGTCCTCGAGGATGAACTGCTGCGCCGCCGGCAGCCCGCCCTCGGCGGTGGGGTCGGGGGCGGTGACGAAGTAGAAATGCATGCCGCGCTTCTCGCATTCCTTCTTCATGATGTCGCGGCGCTGCGCCAGCAGCAGCTGCGACATGTGACGCGGGAACGAGTAGTGGACGAAGTTCCTGGCCCCCATCTGCTGGGCGGTGGCGATGATCGTGACCCCGCGCGCGATCTGGTCGGGCTGCGTGGCGAGATCGCACGCGGCGTTCACCACGTCCGGGTCCTCGTGCGGGCCGATGAAGCCGATCAGGATGTCGGGGCGCATCTCGCGGATCTTGCGCGCCGCGGTCACCGAGCCCGGGATCGCCTGGCCAACAATGATGACCTTGACCGCCGGATCGGCGGCCAGTCCGGTGAGCTGGGCGACCACGGTCTCGAGCTCGCTCGAGAAGTTGTCGGGGTAGGTGACGTGCTTGACGCGCCCGGGGTACTTACGCTCGACCTGCTCGCCGCCGCGGAAGTCCTCCTCGCCCTGCGAGACCGTGCCGGTCATGATGCCGATCTTGAAGGGCGCGCTTCCGGCGCCGCCGGCACCCGCGGCGTTCGATGACGACGAGGCGCTCTTGCCGCCGGAGCAGCCGGCGGCGAGCGCCGAGAGGGCGGCGACCAGCACGATCCACTTGCGCATGGGCGATCGACTCCTGTGAGCGGCCGTGCGCGCGGGACCGCGCGCGGGGCGTGACGATGGGTCAGCGGGGGCGCAGTCTATCACACGGCCGCGGCGGCGCGGCGTTCGCGGGCGCGTCCCAGCTCGAGGTTCGCGCCCAGGCGCTGGAGCGCGCCGATGCCGGCGTCGAACGCCGCCGCGGCCTCGGCGGGCGCCCCGCGGCGCGCCATGATCGCGCCGCGCAGCGTCTCGAGCACCGCGGCGTCCAGGTGGTGGTGTCCTTCGCGCGCCAGGGCCAGCGCTGCTTCGGACCGCGCCCAGGCGTCGTCGAAGCGCCCGGCGCCGACCAGCGCCTCGGCCTCGAGCGTGCCGAGGAAGATGCGGAGGGCGCGCACGTCGGTGCCCTCCATGATGGCGTGGAACTCGGCGCACTGCGCGAGCGCTTCGTCCCAGGCCTGGCGTCGCAGGGCGAGATAAGCACCCGCCCAGCGCGACTGCGCGCGCAGCAGCACGATCCCCATCGTCTCGGCCTCGTCGCGGACCCGGGCCACCAGGGCCGCCGCCTGCACGTGATTGCCACGGTCGGCCAGAGCCGGGGCCAGCACGACGATGAGGATGAAGTTCCCAAGCCGCGTCTCGCCGAACTTCTCGCACAGCTCGATGCACTCGCGCGCCGCGGCCTCGGCGGCGTCGAGATCGCCCCGCGCTCGCAGCGAGAACCCGGCCGGCATGTCGGACCAGGCCACCCGGTCCAGCGATCCGATCTTGAGCCCGATCTCGCGATCGCGCTGCGCGTAGACGAGGCTGTCGGACAGATCGCCACGGTTCGCGGCGTTCTCGGCCAGGAACTCGTTGCCGATCGCGATCGCGAGCGGCTCACGAGCGCGTTCGCCGAGCGCGATCGCCAGCCGCGCCCAGCGGTCGCTCTCGTCGTAGCGCGCCAGGTGCTGAAACGCGCCGGCGAGGTAGGTGTAGATGAACGTGAGCGTCTCGGGATTGCCCCCGGGCTCCGCGATCACACGGGCCTTCTCGAGCATCTCGGCCGCCTGAACGTGCTGGCCGCGGTGGTGGTGGTAGCGGGCCACCATGGCCATGGCGAGCGCCAGCTCGTCCGCCTGCTTCACCGGATCGAGCTCGACCAGCGCTTCGTTGAGCGCTTCGAGCCCGCGCGGGTCGCCGGTGCGCGCGTACAGCTCGCCGAGCGCCGCCTTGACCGCCGCGCGCTCGGCCGCGGAGGGCGCCAGGTCCCGCGCCCGCGCGAAGTGGAGCACCGCCTCGGTGATGGCCCCGCGCCGGCTGTGCACGCCCGCCATGCCGCGCTCGGCGGCAAACAGGTCGGCCGGGCGCTCCAGCGCCTCGGCGCACTCGCGCGCCCGCGCGTAGAGCTCCAGCGCCTCGTCGAGCGCGAACAGCTGCTCGGCCTGCCGGGCCGCCTCCATCCCGTAGCGGAACGCGCGCGCCAGATCGCCGCTCTGGTTGAAGTGGAACGCCAGTCGCTCGGCCTGGCGCTGGGCGCCCGGGCCCAGCGCCAGGC
>Ga0318520_10000690_pt1 | contig 10482 bp, 6 predicted proteins | sample GRESIP178b2f16_FD_203512 | JGI IMG/M metagenome (GOLD analysis project Ga0318520, IMG submission 203512) | Tropical soil microbial communities from Luquillo Experimental Forest, Puerto Rico - GRE.SIPMG.178b2f16 | ecosystem: Environmental > Terrestrial > Soil > Tropical forest > Bulk soil...
TGCGAGCATGGAGGGCACCGAAGGTGGCCACCAGCACCAGCCGCGCTGAAGGAGGCGAACCGTGGATCTGGCGGCCAGATGGCGCAAACTGCTGCGGGCCGAAGCCACTGGCTACGCCGAGGTGGCACTGGCCAACATCAAGCGCGAGTTCCCGGCCGACGTGCACCACACCATGACCGGCCCGGGTGATTTCCCGTTCCGGCCACGGGCGCGCACCCCGGTCTTCTACGGCAGCCTGGACTGGCATTCCTGCGTGGAGATGCACTGGCTGCTGGTGCGGCTGCTGCGGGCCGTGCCCGAATCGGTACCGGCCGCCAGGATCCGCACCACCCTGCGCGGCCAGTTCAGCCGGGTCGCGCTCGCGGCCGAGGCGGACTACATCGCCGGCCCTGGCCGGTGGGGGCAGCGCCCCTACGGCTGGGGGTGGGCGCTGGCACTGGTGCACGAGGCGCAGTCCTGGGACGACCCGGACGGCCGGAAATGGGCGGCGGCGATGGCGCCGCTGGCCGAGGCGATCACCGGCTGCTTCCTGGACTGGCTGCCCAAGGCGACCTATCCGGTCCGGTACGGGGTGCACTCCAACAGCGCGTTCGGCCTGTCCCGGGCGCTGCCGTTCGCCCGGCAGCAAGCGGCGGCCGGGCAGCCGCGGCTGCTGTCCGTGATCACCAACAAGGCGCTGGACTGGTTCGGCGGTGACACCCTGTACCCCGGCGGCTGGGAGCCGTCCGGGCACGACTTCCTGTCACCGGCGCTGACCGAGGCGGAACTGATGGCCCAGCTGCTGCCGCAGGATGAGTTCGCCGCCTGGCTGTCGATCTACCTGCCGGGGATCGCCGGGGGTGAGCCGGCCGCGCTGTTTACGCCGGCGGTGGTGTCGGATCCCAGCGACGGCCAGATCGCTCATCTGCACGGGCTGAACGCCAGCCGGGCGTGGTGCTGGCGGCGGCTGGCGGACTCACTGCCCGGCGGCGACCCGCGCATCGCGCCCGCGCGGGCTGCGGCGGCGACCCATGCTGACGCCGCGCTGCCGCATGTGGTCGGCGACGACTACATGGTGGAGCACTGGCTCGTGTGCTATGCCGTGCTGCTGCTCAGCTGAGCCGCGGCCGGCCGGTCAGCGGGAAGGATCATGAGGAGGGCGGCCGGGAGCCGGGCTCGCGCCAGTGATTGGTGATCGGCAGCCGCCGGTCGCGGCCGAAATTGCGCGGGGTGATCTTCGGGCCAGGCGGGTACTGGCGGCGCTTGTACTCGGCCCGGTCCACCATGGCGATCACCCGGTCCACCAGCGCCGGGTCGTGCCCGGCCGCGACCAGTTCGGCCGCGCCCCTGTCCTCGACCACGTAGTCGTCGAGCACCGCGTCCAGCACCGCGTAGTCGGGCAGCGTGTCGGTGTCCAGCTGGCCGGGGGCCAGTTCCGCGCTCGGCGGCTTGCTGATCGAGTTCTCCGGGATGGGCGGGGCCTGCCCGGCCCGGGCCGCCTCCGCGTTGCGCCACCTGGCCAGGTCCCAGACCAGTGTCTTCGGCACGTCCTTGATGGGGGCGAAGCCGCCGGCCGAGTCCCCGTACAGGGTGGAGTACCCGGTGGCGATCTCGCTCTTGTTGCCGGTGGTCAGCACCAGCTGGCCGGCCTGGTTGGACAGCGACATCAGGATGACGCCGCGCACCCGGGCCTGCAGGTTCTCGGCGGCCAGCCCGTCCAGGGCCAGCTCGGCCTGGAACGCCTCCACCATCTCGGTGATGGGCACCGTCCGGCCGTGCAGGCCCTGCCGCTTGACCAGATCCTCGGCGTCGGCGATGGAGTGGGCGGAGGAGTAGCGGCTCGGCATCAGCACCGCGTGCACCCGGTCCGGGCCGATCGCGTCGGCGGCGATGGTCGCGGTCAGCGCCGAGTCGATGCCGCCGGACAGGCCGAGGATGACCGAGGAGAACCGGTTCTTCTGGACGTAGTCGCGGACCCCGGTGACCAGCGCCGCATAGACCTCGGCCAGCGGGGAAAGCCGCGGCCACACCGGGCCGGGCTGATCGCCCGCCGCACTGGCACCGGCCGCCGCCGGGGTGGCTGGCTGGCTGGCCGCCGGGACGCTGGCCCGGTGGATGGTCATCCAGGTGCCGTCCTGGGCGTTGGCAGGCTCGTCGGCCGGCAGTTGCCCGGTGGCGGCCGCGGGCAGGTCCAGGTCCGCGACGATCAGCGTTTCCTGGAACTGCGGCCCGCGGGCGAGCAGCCGCCCAGTCGCGTCCACGATGATCGAGTCGCCGTCGAAGACCAGCTCGTCCTGGCCGCCGGTCATATTGACGTAGGCCAGGGTGGCGCCTGCCTCCCGGGCCCGGCGCACGCACAGATCCAGCCGCGCGCTGTCCTTGCCGCGCTCGTAGGGGGAGGCGTTCGGCACCACCAGCAGCCCCGCGCCGGCTTGCCGGGTGACCGCCACCGGGCCACCGTCCTGCCACAGGTCCTCACAGATGGCGATGGCGACGTCCACGGCCGGCCCGGCCGGCCCAGCGGCGGGCAGCCGGAACACCGGCAGCCGGTCGCCCGGCACGAAATACCGGTACTCGTCGAACACCCCGTAATTCGGCAGGTGATGCTTGGCTGTGGTGATCACCACCGAGCCGCCGTGCAGCAGTGCGGCCGCGTTCTGCGCCCCGCTGGCCGGCTGGCCCAGCCGGGCCGGCGGCCCACGGTGCCGGCCCAGGTACCCGGTAACGACGGCGACGCCGCCCAGCCCTTCGGCGGCCAGCCGGGCCGCGGTGGCGGACAGCGTGTCGATGGATGCGGACACGAACGAGGCGCGCAGGGCCAGGTCCTCGACCGGGTACCCGGTCAGCATCATCTCCGGGAACACCACCAGCCGGGCGCCGCGCGCGGCGGCGCGATGGGTCCAGGCCACGATCGCGCCGGCGTTCCCGGCCAGGTCGCCGACGGTGGCGTTGACCTGGGCGAGAGCTATCCGCAGCCGGGTCACGTCATTACCCTATGCGCGCCACGCCGCGGGCGGTGTCAGCCGGGCGCGGGGGGCGGACGCTGGCTTCTGTAACCCGCCGGAAACACGCGCGCGGCAGACTGTCAATCATGGACCGGCAGGAAGAGTTCGTGCTCCGGACGCTGGAGGAGCGGGACATCCGTTTTGTCCGATTGTGGTTCACCGATGTGCTCGGCTTCCTCAAGTCGGTCGCGGTCGCCCCGGCCGAGCTGGAGGGAGCGTTCGCGGAGGGCATCGGATTCGACGGCTCGGCAGTGGAGGGCTTCGCCCGGGTCTATGAGGCTGACATGATCGCCAAGCCGGACCCGGCCACATTCCAGCTGCTGCCCTGGCGGGGCGAGTCCGGCGTCGGCCGGATGTTCTGCGACATCCTCATGCCGGACGGCAGCCCGTCCTACGCCGACCCCCGGTACGTGCTCAAGCGTGCCCTCAGCCACGCCGCGGAGATGGGCTTCACCTTCTACACCCACCCGGAGATCGAGTTCTTCCTGCTCAAGCAGAAACCGGAGCCCGGCGGCAAGCCGGAGCCGATCGACTCCGGCGGGTATTTCGACCACACCCCGCACAGCATCGCGCACGATTTCCGGCACGTCTCGCTGCAGATGCTGGAGTCGATGGGGATCTCGGTGGAGTACAGCCACCACGAGGGCGCCCCCGGCCAGCAGGAGATCGACCTGCGCTACGCGGACGCGCTCACGACCGCCGACAACGTCATGTCGTTCCGGCTGGTGATGAAGGAGGTCGCGCTCCAGCAGGGGGTGTACGCCTCGTTCATGCCCAAGCCGTTCACCGAGCACCCGGGCTCGGGCATGCACACCCACATGTCGCTGTTCGAGGGCGACCGGAACGCGTTCTACGAGCCGGGCGCGGAGTTCCAGCTGTCCAAGGTGGGCCGGGCCTTCATCGCCGGGCTGCTCCGGCATGCCGCCGAGATCACCGCGGTCACCAACCAGTGGGTGAACTCCTACAAGCGGCTGTGGGGCGCGGCCGAGCGCACCGCCGGGGCGGGCGGCGAAGCGCCCGCCTACATCAGCTGGGGGCACAACAACCGCTCCGCGCTGGTCCGGGTGCCGATGTACAAGCCGCAGAAGGGAAATGCCACCCGGATCGAGTTCCGGTCGCTCGACTCCGCCTGCAACCCGTACCTCGCGTTCGCGGTCATCCTGGCCGCCGGGCTGAAGGGGATCGAGGCCGGTTACGAGCTGCCGTCCGGCGCCGAGGACGACGTGTGGGCGCTCACCCCCGCCGAACGGCATGCGCTCGGGATCGAGCCGCTGCCGCAGAGCCTGGACGAGGCAATCACCGCCATGCGGGGCAGCGAGCTGGTGGCCGAGACCCTCGGCGAGCACGTCTTCGACTTCTTCCTGCGCAACAAGCGGGAAGAGTGGCGTGAGTACCGCCACCAGGTGACCGCGTTCGAGCTCGACCGCTACCTGCCGATCCTGTGACCAGCCCGGGCCCGCGGCTGCCGGACGGGGTGCTCGCCGGTCACTGGACCGACCAGGCGGGCCTGACCGGCTGCACAGCCGTGCTCGTGCCCGCGGGTGCGACCGGCGGGGTGGACGTTCGCGGCGGCGCGCCAGGCACGCTCGGCACCGACGGCCTGCGGCCGGGCACGCTGGCCGGGCGGGTGCACGGCGTCCTGCTCACCGGCGGCAGCGCGTTCGGGCTGGACGCGGCCGGCGGGGTCATGCGCTACCTGGAGGAGCAGGGGACGGGCCTTGACGTCGGCGGCATCCGGGTGCCGATCGTCGCTGGTGCGGTCATCTTCGACCTGCTGAACGGCGATGCCCGGGCCCGGCCGGATGCGGACGCGGGGTACGCCGCCTGCCAGGCGGCGACGGCCACCCCGCAGATGGGCGCGGTCGGCGCCGGGACCGGGGCCACCGTAGCCAAGGCGGGTGGTATGCCCCGGCCGGGCGGCCTGGGCATCGCCAGCCTGCCCGCCGGCGGAGCCACCGTGGCGGCGATCATGGTGGCCAACAGCGTGGGCGGAATCTGGGATGACGACCGGCACACCTGGATCGCGCCGGTGACCAGCGGGGCGGTGGCGCCGGGGCCGGTGCCCGGGGCGAACACCACCATCGGGGTGGTGGTCACCGACGCGGAACTGACCAGGGAGCAGGCCAACCGGGTGGCCGCGGTCGCGCACGACGGCATCGCCCGGGCGGTGCGGCCGGCGCACACCCGCTACGACGGGGACACGCTGTTCTGCCTGGCGACCGGTGCGGTCCTGGCGGCACCGGCCGACCCGGCCGACCCGCGGGCGGTGAACGCGCTGGCGGACGCGGTGGAGTCGGCCGCGGCGCGCGCGGTGGCGGATGCGATCGCGGCGGCGGCGCGCGGGCGCTAGCCTGCGGCACTGACTCCTGCCGAGACGGAGGCGACCGTGCCCGATCAGTTCGCGGCGGTGGACGAGCTGGCCGAAGCCTTCCAGCGCGGTGGCAGCCAGCCTGGCATCGCCTACGGGATCGTGGCCGGTGGCCAGCTGGTGCACGGCGGCGGCTGCGGTGAGCGCTGGCTGGGCGGGCCCACCCCGGACGCCACCACCGTGTTCCGGATCGCCTCGATGACCAAGAGCTTCACCGCCGCGGCGGTGCTCGCACTGCGCGACGAGGGCCGGCTGGCGCTGGACGACCCGGCCGCGGCCTACCTGCCGGAACTGCGCGGCGTGCGGCTGCCCACCGCCGATTCGCCGCCGGTCTCGATCCGCCACCTGCTGACCATGACCGCCGGGTTCCCGACCGACGACCCCTGGGGGGACCGCCAGCAGGGGCTCCCGCTGGGCAGCTTCGCCGAGCTGCTGGCCGCTGGGCCCAGCTTCGCCTGGGTACCCGGGACCAGGTTCGAGTACTCCAACCTGGGCTACGCGATCCTGGGCCGGATCATCACCGCGGTCACCCAGATGAGCTATCCCGCCTTCGTCACCGCCCGGCTGCTCCGCCCGCTGGGCATGACCCGGACCGGGTTCGACACCGCCCAGTTCGGCGCCCTGGAGCTGGCCCGCGGCTACCGCCGGGGGCCGGACCGGTGGGAAGAGCTTGTGCCCGACCGCACCGGCGCATTCGCCCCGATGGGTGGCGTGTTCAGCTGTGTGGCGGACCTGGCCCGGTGGGTGAGCGGGTTCGCTGCCGCCTTCCCACCCGGTGAGCCAGCGGCGGGCGGCCCGCACCCGCTGGCCCGCGCCACCCGGCGGGAGATGCAGCTGCCGCAGGCGCTGCCGGCGCCGCCGGCCGCGGGCCGGCTGCCCGGCGACCCCGCTGCGGGCGGCCTGGTCGGCTACGGCTTCGGCCTGTTCGTGGATGAGCACCCGCGCGGGCGGGTGGCCGGCCACAGCGGCGGCTACCCGGGCTTCGGCAGCAACATGCGCTGGCACTTGCCCACCGGCCTGGGGGTGATCGTGCTGGCGAACAGCACGTACGCGGCCGCGCCGGTGCTGGCCGCCCGGCTGCTGGACACCGTGCTGCGCCGGGACGCGCCCGCCCGGGCAGAGGCAGACGGGCCGGCGGTGCTGGCCAGTGCGGGCGCGCCGGGTGGCCCCTGGCCAGCTACCCTCACCGCGCAGCGGGAGGTCACCAGACTGCTCGGCGGCTGGACTGACGCGGAGGGGGACCGGCTGTTCAGCCCGAACGTGGCGCAGGATCTGCCCTACCCCGAGCGGCGGCGCGGCATCGAGCTGCTCCGGGAGCGGGCAGGCCGGCTGGAAGTGGCCACCGACCGGCCCGCCGAGTTCGACTCACCCGCACACTGCCGCTGGTGGCTGGCGGGTGAGCGGGCGGTGGTGCAGGCCGAGATCCAGCTCACCCCGGAACCCGACCCCCGGGTCCAGTCCTTCACGCTGGCCGTGCCGCCCGCTCCCGATGGCCCGCTGGGCCAGGTGGTCGACGCGCTCCTTGCGCTGCTGAACGGCGGTGCCCGCGACTGGCCGGCGACCCTGCCGGTGACCGGCTCGGTGATGACCGGGGTGCTGCTGCGGCAGCTGCGGATGGCGGCTGCCTGGGCCGGGCCGTGCCGGCTGGGCGCTTTCCGGGCGGGGAACGGCGAGACCAGCACCACCGTGCAGCTGGAGGGTGAGACCGGGCGGCTGCTGCTCGCGGCCGTCATCAGCCCGGCCGGTCACCTGCGCCAGGCGGACATCCTGGTCCAGCACTGACCCGGCCGCCCGTTACGGTGCTGGGGTGAGCATGCCACGCCGCACCACCGCGGCCGCCCAGCTAGCCAGGATGGGGTTCGCCAACCCGGCCCGGGCGGAACGGCTGGCCGCAGATTTGGGCCTGCAGCCCGGCGGGGACGGCGAGGACGTGCTGGCCGCGGTCGCCGCCGCGGCCGATCCCGACCAGGCGCTGGCCGCGCTGGACCGGCTGCCCCGGGCAGGTGAACTGGCCGCCGCGCTGCAGGCCGACCCGGTGCTGTGCCGCCGGCTCACCCTGGTACTGGGGTCCAGTGCCGCCCTCGGTGACCACCTCGCCCGCCACCCGGACGGCTGGCGGCTGCTGGCCGGCGCCGAGCCGCTGGTACCCCCCACCGCTGCCGAGTCGCGTGCCGCGCTGCTGACCGCCGTGGGCGCCGACCCCGGTGCCGCCGAGCCGGTGGCGGGCAAGCCCGGGCCGGCCCGGCCTGGCCGGCCGGGGAACGGCCAGGCAGGAAACGCCCGGGATCCGGTGATCGCGCTCCGGGTGGCCTACCGGCAGCGGCTGCTCCAGCTCGCGGCCAGGGATCTGACCGGCCAGAGCACGCTGGACGAGGTGGCCGCCGAACTGGCCGACCTGGCAGCGGCCGGGCTGGAGGCGGCGCTCGCCATCGCCCGCTCGCAGCTCCCGCCGGGTGCCCCGGCTGGCCGGCTGGCCGTGATCGCGATGGGCAAGTGCGGCGGCCGCGAGCTGAACTACGCCAGCGACGTGGACGTGGTCTTCGTCGCCGAGCCCGGCGGAGCGGAGGCCAGCCAGCTGGCGGCCGCGATGATCCGGGTCTGCTCACAGAGCACCGCCGAAGGGTCATTGTTCCCGGTCGACCCGAACCTGCGCCCGGAGGGCCGGGACGGGCCACTGGTCCGCACCCTGGCCAGCCACCTCGCCTACTACCAGCGGTGGGCCAAGACCTGGGAGTTCCAGGCCCTGCTGAAGGCCCGCCCGGTGGCGGGCGACCCCGCCCTCGGCGCCAGCTATCTGGCCGCGCTGGCCCCGTTGGTCTGGCAGGCGGCGCAGCGCGAGAACTTCGTGGAAGACGTGCAGGCCATGCGCCGCCGGGTGGTCAGCACCCTGCCCGCCAGGGAAGCGGGCCGGGAGCTGAAGCTCGGGTCCGGCGGGCTGCGCGACATCGAGTTCGCGGTGCAGCTGCTGCAGCTCGTGCACGGCCGCACAGATGACACCCTCCGCAGCCCGGCCACGCTGCCCGCGCTCGCGGCGCTCGCCGCCGGCGGGTACGTCGGCCGGGAGGACGCGGCCAGCCTGGCCGCGGGCTACCGGTTCCTGCGCTCAGTGGAGCACCTGCTTCAGCTCTGGCAGCTGCGCCGCACCCACACCCTGCCCGACGACCCGGCCGTGCTGCGCCGCTTGGGCCGGGCCCGGCGGACCCAGGCGCCGCCCACCACGGCTGGCCCGGCCGCCGGAGCTGGCCCGCCCGCCACGGACGGCCCGGCCGCCACCGGCCGCCGCCAGCCAGGCGCCAGGTCGCCAGCGCGTGCCGATCCTGCCGCCGAGCTGAACGCCGCCTGGCGGCAGCACGCCGCGGAGGTGCGGCGGCTGCACGAGAAACTGTTCTACCGGCCGCTGCTGGCCGCGGTCGCGCGGCTGCCCGGGGACGCGGCCAGGCTCACCCCGGAAGCCGCCCGGGCCCGGCTGGAGGCGCTCGGCTACGCCGACCCGGCCGGGGCGCTGCGGCACATCGAAGCGCTCACCGCCGGGGTGTCGCGGCGGGCCGCCATTCAGCGCACACTGCTGCCGGTGATGCTCGGCTGGTTCGCCGACGCCGCCCAGCCCGATGCCGGGCTGCTGGCGTTCCGCCAGATCAGTGACGCCCTCGGCAGCTCGCCCTGGTACCTGCGGCTGCTCCGGGACGACACCACCGTCGCCCAGCGAATGGCCCGGGTGCTGTCCGCCAGCCGGTACGCCACCGACCTGCTGCTCCGGCAGCCGGAGATGGTCGCCCTGTTCGGCCAGGATGCGCAGCTCACGGCGCGGCCCGCGGCCGCGCTGCGGGCGGAGGCGACGACCGCCGTGCGGCGGCACCAGGACCCGGCGGCCGCTGTGGCCGCGGTGCGCGGGCTGCGCCGCCGGGAACTGCTCCGCACCGCCACCGCCGACCTGCTCGGCCTGTCCGCTATCGAGCGCACCGGGGAGGCACTGACCGCGGTGGCGGCCGCGGCGGTCAGCGCCGCGCTGCAGGTGGCGATCCGGACGGCCGAGGCGGACGGCCCGCTGCCCACCCGGCTGTGCGTGGTCGCGATGGGCCGCTTCGGCGGTCACGAGACCGGTTACGGCAGCGACGCGGACGTCATGTTCGTGCACGATCCGGTGGCGGGCGCGGACGAGCAGGAGGCCACCCGGGCAGCGCACGCGGTGGCCGAGGATCTGCGCGCCCTGCTGGCCCGGCCGGCACCGGACCCACCACTGCTGATCGACCCCGGACTGCGGCCCGAGGGCAGGCAGGGCCCGCTGGTCCGGACCCTGGCCTCCTACCGCGCCTACTACCAGCGGTGGTCGGTGCCGTGGGAGGCGCAGGCACTGCTGCGGGCCGAGCCGGTCGCCGGTGACCGGGCGCTCGGCGCCCGTTTCACCGGCATGGCGGACGGCTTCCGGTACCCGGCAGGTGGGATCACCGAGCCGTCCGTCCGGGAAATCCGCCGGATCAAGGCACGGATGGAGGCCGAGCGTATGCCGCGGGGGGTGGAGCCGGCGCTGCACCTCAAGCTGGGCCCGGGCGGCCTGGCCGACGTGGAGTGGGTGGTGCAGCTGCTCCAGCTCCGGCACGCACACGAGATCGCCGGGCTGCGCACGACCCGGACCATGGCCGGGCTGGCCGCGGCCACCGCGGCCGGGCTGGTGGCGGCGGGAGAATCCGCCGCGCTCGCCGCCGCCTGGCAGCTGGCAGCGCGTATCCGGGACGCGGCGGTGCTGGTCCGCGGCCGCCCGTCAGACCTGCTGCCCACCCGGCAGCCGGAACTGGCCGCGGTGGCGTCGGTGCTCGGCTACCCACCGGACGCCTACCAGGACCTGACGCAGGACTACCGGCGGGCCGCCCGCCGGGCCCGGGCGGTGATGGAGCGCCTGTTCTACGACTGAAGCTGGCACATCTCACACCATCAACGACCAACGCGAATCTGGTATCTGGCGTACGGGACGGCCCGGCCGGGACATGATCGAGACAATGGTGCATCCTCCTTACCGCCCGCTGAACGTGCTGGCCGGCGACGCGATCCTGGTCAGCCTGGAGGTCGACGGACGGTCGCGGCAGGCCCTGCTCCGGCTGGCGGTGCCGCCCACCGGTGAGCCGGGCAGCAAGT
>Ga0318520_10000695_pt1 | contig 10448 bp, 10 predicted proteins | sample GRESIP178b2f16_FD_203512 | JGI IMG/M metagenome (GOLD analysis project Ga0318520, IMG submission 203512) | Tropical soil microbial communities from Luquillo Experimental Forest, Puerto Rico - GRE.SIPMG.178b2f16 | ecosystem: Environmental > Terrestrial > Soil > Tropical forest > Bulk soil...
CCTTGACCCCGACCGCGGGCTCCAACCGCCCTAGGCATTGGAGCCGAAGCGGGGGGAGGCAGACCCAAAACAAATTTCCAACCTACCCCTTACCGGTGGTCCTCAACACAGATAAGGCGGGCAGACGGTCGCCCGCCTCGGCCAGAGGCTCATGTAGCAGATGTGACAGCCGGCTCGGTTAGCCCGCCGGCGCAGGAGCCGGCGGCGCCTCCGGTGGCGGCGCGAGCGCCGGCTGACCCGGCACCGGTCCGGGCGGCGGTGGCGGCTGATTCATGATGAACGGGAGCGGCTCCGAGCGCAGATTGCCCAGCTGTACGACCAGGTTGTAGGTGCCCGGCCCGATCGCCGGCCGCGGCAGCGGGCAGCGCGGCGCCGAACCCATCCCCGTCCAGGTCACCGCCGTCGTCACCTGCTCGCCCGGCGTGAAGGTTTTGATCAGGGTCTCGTTGGATGGCGCGCAGTCCAGGTTGGACCACAGCCGCTTGTTGTCCAGCGTGTAGACGTACGCGGCGAGGACCGAGGCCCCGACGTCGCGTTTGCAAGCGATCAGACCGATGTTGGTGACGACCATCGTGAATTTCGGCTGGTCACCGATGAAGTACTGGGGCGCGTTGGTCAGGCCCTTGACGGCCAGCGTCGAATCGGGGCAGTCATCGCCCTCCTTGAGCACCGGCGGCGGCTGCACCGCGGCGGTGGGTGTGGGCGTCTCCGGATTTTGCCCCTGCGGTGGCGCCACCGGAGTGACGCCTTCCTGCCCCGCGGGTGGCGGCGCCTGAGTTGGGGGTGCACCCGGCTTGCCCTGAGCGGAGTTGGGTTTGTCGACATTGGCAGGCTTGGCACCCGCGGTGTGGCCCATGAAGGCGATGATCGTGGCGACCGCGACTCCGATCACGACGACCGCAACACCGATGGCCAGGCCTCTCCGCCGCCAATAAATCTCGGTAGGTAGCGGGCCTCGCGGTTCCAGATCCAGCACGTTCACACCGTAGGCCCAGGTCACGCAGATTTGTTCGACCCGCCTCGGCGTGTCGCCCTGTTTGCTGGCCGGCCGCCGTGCTATCCGCCGATATCGCCGACGTGGTCGACCAACGACGCCCGCCCGTCGGCGAGGTGATAGGTGGCACCCGCAATCGCCAGGGTCCCCGCACTCACTCGTTCGGCGATCGCCGTCGAACGCGACATGAGCTGGGCCACGGTTTCGCGCACGTGCCGTTCCTCGAACTCGTCGACACGAGTTAGGCCGTCGCGCCTGCCCAGCCAGATGGATGGTGCCACACGTTCCACCACGTCCCGCACGTAACCGCTCGGCAGAGTGCCCTCGTTCATGGCCGCCAAAGCGGCCTTGACGGCACCGCAGCTGTCATGGCCAAGGACGACGACGAGGGGCACGCCGAGGACGGTCACCGCGAACTCGATGGAGCCCAGCACCGCCGAATCGATGACCTGTCCGGCGGTGCGAACCACGAACATGTCGCCCAAACCCTGGTCGAAGATCAGTTCGGCAGCCACCCGGCTGTCCGCACAGCCGAACACAACCGCGGTGGGTTTTTGACCCGCGGCCAGGCCGGCCCGATGCTCGACGCTCTGGCTGGGATGCTGCGGCTTGCCGGCGACGAATCGCTCGTTACCCTCTTTGAGTGCTTTCCACGCGGTTACCGGGTTGGTGTTTGGCATGGCCATTATCATGCCGCAGACGCACATGACCGTCTCGCCAAACGAACTGATCGAGTGGTACGACCGGTCGCGCCGTGACTTGCCTTGGCGGGAGCCGGATGTCACCCCGTGGCAGATCCTGGTCAGCGAGTTCATGTTGCAACAGACGCCGGTTGCGCGGGTGATACCGATCTGGCCGGATTGGGTGCGCCGGTGGCCCACCGCGTCAGCCACCGCCGGGGCCAGCGCCGCGGATGTGCTCCGGGCCTGGGGCAAGCTTGGCTATCCGAGACGGGCCAAGCGCCTGCACGAGTGCGCCACCGTCATCGCCCGTGACCACGACGACGTGGTTCCCGACGACGTCGACACCTTGCTGACGTTGCCCGGCATCGGGAGTTACACCGCGCGGGCCGTGGCCTGCTTCGCCTACCGCCGGCCGGTACCGGTGGTGGACACCAACGTGCGCCGGGTGGTGGCCCGTGCCGTGCACGGCCGCGCCGACGCCGGTGCGCAGGCTGCGACGCGCGACCACGCCGACGTATCCGCACTGCTGCCGGACTACCCGAATAACACTGTGGCGCCGCAGTTTTCAATTGCCCTGATGGAGCTGGGCGCCACGGTGTGCACCGCGCGGGCTCCGCGATGTGGATTGTGCCCGCTGAGCGAGTGCGCGTGGCGGCGCGCCGGTTATCCCCCCACGAAGGGGCCGGCCCCCCGTGTTCAGACCTACGCCGGAACCGACCGCCAGGTCCGGGGGCGGCTGTTGGATGTGTTGCGCGCCAAGGATGCTCCGGTCACCCGCGCCGAGCTGGACGTGGCTTGGCTGACCGATTGCGTGCAGCGCGACCGGGCACTGGATTCACTGCTCGCCGACGGTCTGGTGACTCGTACCGGTGACGGCCGGTTCGCGTTACTGGGTGAAGGCTAACCGCACCCGCTATCAGAGGTCGTTGCCGGCGTACGACTGGTTAAAGCTTTTGTTGGCCAGTGGGAAGTCGGGGACGATGGTGTCGGCCATCGCGACGGGCAGTGCAGGCCAGTTGAACCAGGAAGGGTCGACAATCTTAGCGCGGCTGATCCGATTTGCGGCATCCATTTCCACGCGATGGACGATGGTGCCGCGCCAGCCTTCGACGATGCCGATGCCGCTGCGGGCCCCGGTAGCCGATATCAGAGTTTCAGCGTATTCGGTTGCCCCGGTGTGTGATTCGATCAGGTGACAGGCCAGTTCGGCGGACGCGGCGAATTCGTCGCGCCGAACCGTGTATCGAGCCAGCACGTCGCCCGCGGCGGCGCCGATCTCGGTCACGGGTAGCGCGGTGGTGGGGTGTTCGAGTCGGGCGTCGGTGCGCATACCACTCGCCCGCGCAACATAGCCCAGGCACCCGAGGGCGTGGGCGTCCTCTTGGTGCAGGACGGCCGTCCCGGCGAACCGGTCATACACGAGGGAGTTGCGCAGGGTCAGTTCGGCGACCTCGGCGACGTCGGCCACAATGGATCGCAGCGCGCCGACATCGGGCAGCGCCCGCAATGTGACTGCGCCCGGGCGGATGGCGCCACGCAGCAGCCGGTGCCCGGCGACGGCAGCGTTGCATCGCAGTAGTCGTTCGCGGATGCGTTGAGCGTGCCCGTTGGCGAGGGCGAATCCGACGTCGTTGGCCAGCGCACCCAGGTCGGCAACGTGGTTGTAGAGGCGCTCGAGCTCGACGAGCAGCGCACGCAGCCGATGTATCTCGTCGGGGAGTTCGATGCCGAGCGCGTCTTCGATGGCAAGGCTGTGCGCGAGCGCGTGCGCAACGGACGTGTCGCCGCTGACGCGTTCGGCGAGGTCGACTGCGCCGTCAGCCGGTCGGCCCTGGAAGAGCCTCTCCAGACCCCGGTGGACGAACCACAGTCGGGCCTTGAGTCGCAGCACGGTTTCGCCGGCGACGGAGAATCGGAAATGGCCGGGTTCGATCAGGCCGGCGTGCACGGGGCCAACGGGGATCTCATACACCCCAGGTCCCTCAACGGTGACAAACGGGAATCGACCAACGCCATCGAACTCGGGTGCGGCCGCGGCGTCGCGGCGCATGGGATACCACTTCTCGGGCCAGTGGGCATGCCGCACCAGTCGGCGCACCTTGGGATGGCCGATGGGCCGGATCCCGTACAGGTCCGCCATTTCGCGCTCGAACCGCCCCGCCGCAAACGACAGATACGCCAGCGAATGCACCGCCGGATCAGCCCTGGGCACAACACATTCGAGCTCAACGCGGCGATCAGGCCAACCGGCAAGAAACAGGTAGACGACACGGAAGGCAGTGTCGTCGTCGTGAGCGGCCACCAGGCCTAGACGAAAACCTTTGCCTAGCAGGTCTTCCGCCATCTCGGCCAACCCGTCCTGAGATAGCCTGTGGCACAACCAGTCATGGCTCATCGTGATGCCCCGATGTCGCTGGCCGCGGCGGTGAACAGGTCGGTAAGCGGACCGGCGGTGACACCGAGGACGATGGATGCGGCAACGCCGACGACCAGAGCCGCCGCCACCGTTCGCGGCACAGCGATTTCTGGTGTGCCGGCGCGGCCGCCGCCCAGCAGGATGCGGCCGGAGTTGCGCGCCAGCGCGGCGAAGGCAACCGCGACCAGCAGCAGACCCGCCCCGAGGGCCCAGGTAAGCCGGGCGTCGGCGAGCGAGCGGACGATGGCCAACTCGCTGGCGAACATTGCGAACGGCGGCAGCCCGAGCAGCACAATCACGCCGACGGCCAGCGATACACCGATCAGGCGGGAGCGCCGCAGTACGGCGCTGATGTCAGCGATCGCGGTGGAGTTGTGCGCGACCTGCAGCTGACCGCTCGCCAGGAACAGGACCGTCTTGCCGATCCCGTGAGCGAGAACGTGCAGCAGCAGCCCGGCGATAGCGAGCGTGGTTCCGGCGGCCGCGGCGATCGCGATCAGGCCCATGTTCTCCATGGAGGAGTAGGCAAGCATGCGTTTGATGTCGGGTGTCACCGTCAGCATCAGGGCAGCGACCACCAGAGTCGCCAGCCCGATCACCAATAGCCAAGCCCGAACGAAGGTGGACCCGGCGGCGGTGTCGATGATCGGTTTGATGCGAATCAGTACCGAAAACGCTACCGACAGCAGCACCCCGCTCATCAGCGCCGAAACCGGTGCCGGGGCCTGGCTGTGCGCGTCGGCCAACCACGTGTGGAACGGAAACAGCCCCACTTTTGCCCCGTAGCCGATCAGCAGCAACCCACCTGCCAGTCGAGATATGTCGGGATCCAGCCCGCCGGCATGTGCCGCCAGCACGTCGAGGTTCAGCGCGGCGGCGGCCGGCGCGCCAGCATGCTCGGCCGCGTAGTACAACAGCACGGTGCCCAGAAAGGCGACCGCGATGCCGACTGAACAGATCACCACATATTTCCAGGTCGCTTCCAGTGCTCCACGGGTGCGGCGGTGTCCGACCAAAAACGCGGTGATCACCGTGGTGGCTTCGATCGCGACCCAGATTACGCCAATGTTGTTGGCGCACACCGCAACAACCATTGCCGCCAAAAATGCCGCTATCAGCGCCCCGTATGCTCGAGCGCCGCGTAGGTCGGTGTGGTCGTGCGCGAGTTCGGCGTCGAGATAGCCAATGCCGGCCCAGGTGGCCAGCGTGGCAACCACCCCGATGACGATCAGCATGGTGACGGTGAGCGCGTCGACCCGTAGCAGCCCGCCGAACGCGAACCGGGTTCCCGATCCGATACGGAACCCCAGCGCCACGCCACACCCGAGCACCGTTACCGCTGAGAGAAGGATCAGCGTGGCGGTCACCCGGCGCCACCCGCCAACTACGGTGGCGATCGACGCGGCAATCGGTGTGAGGATCGCGGCGAGCAGCAGGCCGGTCATCAGTCGTGCAACTCCTGCAATGCGTCCAGGTCGGCCCCGCCGAAGGTGCGAGATAGCCGGCCGGTCAGCACTCCGATCACGATGACCGCGAAGAGCACGTCCAGCGAGGCGCCGAGCTCAACGATCAGCGGCACCCCGGCCGTGAGCAAGAACGCGGTGGCGGCGATTCCGTTGTCCAGCATGAGGAATCCCGCGGCCTGAGAGACTGCATGGCGCCGCGTGACCATCACGAGCAGCGCGATGAGGACCACCGCGGTAGCGGCAGGGACGGCGCTGGTGGTGGCCGCGGGCTGCAGGTTCACCAGGGGTCGAGTGGCGGCGAACGCGACCAGTGTCAGCGCGGCCGTGATGAGCAGCGAAGTGGCGGTGTTGATCAATGGGGTGGCCTCGCGGTGCGATTGGGGTTCGGCCTGGATCGCGCGCGCCAGAAGACGCGGCAAGACCGCGGCCCGCAACACCAGCACGGCTGCACCGACACCGATGAGCGCACTGTCGCCGTCGTACACCCCGCGCAGAACGGGGATGGCTGCCAAAGCGGCGCCCTGCCACGCCAGCAGACGGACGATGGCGGCCAGGTCGCGGCGCCATACGATCAGCACCGCGGCCAGGAGCAGTCCACCGGCGGCGAGGTCGACCAGTACCGAAAACGCGTTGTACGTCATGTCGGCACCGCGAAGAAGTTGGCGGCGACGACTGCGAGCAGCGCCAGTAGAAACGATCCGGCCAGCAACTCGGGAACCCGAAACAGCCGCAGCTTGGCGACGAACACCTCGACGGTTGCCAGCAGTCCCGCCAGCACCGCGACCTTGCCCACCACCGCTGCGAGGCCGACGACGATGCCCAGCGCACTCGGCCGGCTACCCGCGATACCCCACGGCGCGAACAGGTTTGCCAGTATCGCCAAGAGCACGGTCAATCGCATTCCGGCCGCCCACTCGACCAGCGCCAGCCGCGGACCGGCGTATTCCAGCACCATCGCCTCGTGGATCATCGTGAGCTCGAGATGGGTGGCCGGATTGTCCACCGGCAGCCGCCCCGTTTCGGCCACGATCACGATCACCAGCGCGGCGAAGGCCAGCACTGCGGCCAGTGACACGACCTGCTCGGGATGAATGATGGTATGTGCCACCAGCGCACCAAGATTGGCCGACCCCGCCGGCATGGACAGAGCGAAGACCGCCAGCAAAATGGTGGGCTCGACCAGTGCAGCAATGGTGATCTCGCGGCTGGCCCCCATGCCGCCGAACGAGGTGCCGGTGTCGATGCCGGCCAACGTCAACGAGACCGTGCCCACAAAGAGCAAGCCGACCACGGCGAACAAATCGGCACTGGCGTCCAGCGGCGATCCGGTGGCGACCAGCGGCGCGATCGCGGCTATCAGCAGGGTCGATCCGGCGACCACAGCAGGTGCGGCCGTGAACACCACCGTCGCTCTGAGCGGGGTGATCTGTTGCTTGCCAAGCTGTTTGACGATGTCGCGCCAAGGCTGCAGCACGCCGCCACCGACGCGACCTTCCCAGCGTGCGCGCACCTGGCGGGTAAGGCCGACCACCAGCGGTGCCCCGACCATCACGCTGCCGATCTGCACCGCGCCCGCGACGTAGGACCAGACGTTCATCGGGCGACCATCAGCACGATCAGGACACCGAGCGCACCGTAAGCCAGGTACAGGTGCACGCTGCCGGTGTGGGCGCGCCGCGCCAATCCCGCCGCGGCCGAGATCACCCGGATCACCGGCGTGTAGAAGCGTTCCTCGATCGCATCGGCGATTCTGCTGCGATACGTGATTTTGTCAGCAAGGTACCGCGACTCCGACGCGTGAGTGACTTCGATATCGGTGTCGGGACGCAGGACATCGTCGAAGACCCGTTGCAGCGGCTCGGCAAACGACGTGGCCGTGTACTGCATGCGTGCAGTGAGATCGTCGGCGCCACATGCCCATAACGGCAACGTGGCTGGGGCCGGACGCAGCCCCCGACGCCACCGCGCGAGCACGGCCACGGTCAGCGCGGCCGCTCCAAGGCAGGCAGCGACCACGCCGGGCGCGATCGACCCCTGCAGGCCCGGCAGTCGCACCACGGCGCCGAAATCGGCGAATTCCACTGTCCGGGATGCAGGTAGCGCGGCGATCGCCCGACGCAGCGAGGGTGCGACGACCGAGGGCGCCACGGCCAGCATTACGCAGGCGGCTGCCGCCATCGCCATTCCGGCCAACATGCTGGCGGGCGCCTCGCGAGCCTGGGCGGCCTGCTCGGAGCGTGGCCGCGCCAGGAATCCGATCCCGAATGCCTTGACCATCGCCGCAACCCCCAGGCCCGTGGTGAGCGCGACCGCGCCGACCGCGAGGGGTGTGGTCAGGGCCAGTAGGGTCGCGTGGCCGGGAGCCGCGTGGATTAGCGACTGGACCAGCAGCCACTCGCTGACGAACCCGGCGCCCAGCGGAAGACCGCACGCCCCGAGTGCGGCCACCCCGAACAGGGTGGTGGTCGCCGGCATCCGGGAAGCCAAACCACCCAGCCGGTCGAGGTCACGTAGCCCGGTCGCGGCCAATACTGAACCCGCCGCAAGGAATCCAAGGCTCTTGAAAGCCGCATGCGCTATCAAGTGCAGCATGGCCGCCGCCGCGGCGATCGTCGCTTGCGCGTGCGCGCCCGAGGCCGCGAATAGGGTCGCGGCCCCCAACGCCAGCGTGATCAATCCGAGGTTCTCGGTTGTCGAATAGGCGAGTAACCGTTTGAGATCCGTGGCTACCGATGCCTGCACCACGCCATAGAGCGCCGACACCCCGCCGACAACCATCAACGTGAGCCCCCACCAGCGTGGACCCGGTCCGAGTAGCTGCAGATCGACACGGCAGACGCCGTAGATACCCAGGTTGACCATCGCCGCGCTCATCAGCGCCGATACCGGGCTGGGCGCCTCCGGATGGGCGCGCGGCAACCAGGCATGCAGCGGCACCAGACCGGCCTTCGACCCGAACCCCACCATCGTCAATAGAAAGACCGCAGTGCAGGCACCGTGCGGTATCTGGCGCAAATCCGCGAATCGGTCGGCGCCACCGGAGGCCGACAACACCATCAGCCCGATCAGGATCGCCGCGAACCCCAATTGGGTCATCACCGCGTATACCAACGCGGCGGAGCGAACCTGCGCGCGGGTGTGCTCGGCCAATACCAACACCAATGACGCGACGGCCATCAATTCCCAGGCCAGCAGGAACGTGGTCACCGAACCCGCGGCGGGCACCAGCAGCATTGCCGCCACAAACATGGGCAACACCGACAAGGTGACGCGACTCAGGTGTCCGCGACGGGCATACCCGATCACGTAAAGCCCGACCGCGATCGCGACCGCTCCCACGAGCGTCATAAAGAACCCGCCGAGCGGATCCAGGCTCAGCTGCACCCCCGACAGGGGGAGCAACCACCCGATGCGTACTGCGCCAACCGAACCGAACATCCCCAGCGCGCCCGCCCACACTCCGCCCGCACCAAGCAGCGATGTCAGCGTTCCCGCCGACGCGGATCCGAAGTCATTGCGGCCGATTAGATCTGGCGCGGGGACCGCGTGGGCCACCAGTTCCGTGGTCACTTGCCGGTCACCGATCTGAGAGCCTCGATGATCTGGCTCGGCGACGGCGGACACCCGGCGATTTCCACATCGACGGGCACCACCTCACCCACCGCGCCGACCACGCCATAGGCATCCCCGAACACCCCTCGGTTCAGGGCACAGTCCCCGCATGCGATCACTCGCCGCGGCCGCGGAGTGGCGTCGATAGTAGTGCGCAATGGGCCGGCCATATTGTGTGTCACGACCCCGGTCACCAGCAGCGCGTCCGCATGGCGCGGCGAGGCCACCAGCCGCGCCCCGAACCGCTCGGCGTCATATACCGGTCCGAACGCAGCCGCGATCTCCACCTCACACCCATTGCACGAACCCGCGTCAACATGGCGGATCTGAAGCGAACCACGCACTCCCGCAATCGGTTTCATCGCCGGCTGCGGTGCCGGTGCCGCGGGTTCGGCGATCCGGCCGACCCGGAACGCTTTGCGAATCCAGCCCACGGCCGCTACCCCACGCCGCCGGCGCGCAGATCCTCTAAGACCGCGACGCGGTCGCTGAGCACGCCGGTGAGAACCTTGCGCGCAACCAACAGCAGTTCGGCGATATCGGGTGAGGCGATCGAGTAAATCACCGTGTTGCCGTCTCTGTGCGCGTCAACGACACCAGCTCGGCGCAAGACGCCCAGCTGCTGGGACAGGTTCGACGATTCCAGCCCGACCTCGGGTAACAGTTCGGCGACCGACTTATCCCCGGCGACGAGGAGCTCAAGAATCCTGATCCGCGCTGGGTGCCCCAACGTCTTGAAGAACTCGGCCTTGACCTTGTACAGCGGCTGCGACACGACAGATCTCCTGAAGACTACAAACTTTCTATGTTTGAATAGTTGAAGAATTTATCAGATTGTGCTGGTACGCGTTGCCCTGCCTCTACCGCAAACACCGTTTCGGTGCAATGCCGACACGCCGTGACACCTACATTCCCACGTCAGGCCCATATCCGCGCCTTACCCTGCCGATGTGCCCAGCGAGGAGGCCAACGAGGGATCCCGCTTGTCGCCGGTGTCCCGGCGCGCGGTGCTCGGCGGGCTGAGCCTGCTGCCGCTGGCCGCCGCCATGCGGGGCGCCCTCCCCGCCGCTTCCGCCGACCCGGGGTACCGATTCCTGACGCCGCACCAGGCCGCGGTGCTCGACGCAGCCACCCGCCGCCTGGTCCCGGGGCCGGAAGACTGCCCGCTCGAGGTCGGGAGGCCGGGCGCGCACGAGGCGAACGTGGTCAACTTCCTGGACCGGATGCTATCGGTGTTCGACGTCACGCCCGCCGATGTGCACGCCGGCGGCCCATGG
>Ga0318520_10000697_pt1 | contig 10435 bp, 5 predicted proteins | sample GRESIP178b2f16_FD_203512 | JGI IMG/M metagenome (GOLD analysis project Ga0318520, IMG submission 203512) | Tropical soil microbial communities from Luquillo Experimental Forest, Puerto Rico - GRE.SIPMG.178b2f16 | ecosystem: Environmental > Terrestrial > Soil > Tropical forest > Bulk soil...
GTCCCGGCGCTGATCATCGCATTTCTGCTCACGATCTGCGTCGGCGCGATCGTGCAGGTGCTGGACCATCGTCGCCAGGCGATCAGCGACATCATCAAGCAGATCGAAGGCAGTGCCGATTTCCTCGTCGATCGGCTCGAACGACTGGAGCAGCCGAAGGCCGGCTCCGAACGTCGGCTGCAGAGCGAGCTCGAACGCGTGATGCCGAGCTGGGCGCGCGCGCCCGGCCGCCAGGTGCTGATCGCCAACGGCGACGGCGTCATCGTCGCCGGCATCCGCCATGAGGTCGTCACCAACGCCGACGGCGCGATCAGCACGACCGCGCCGCTCGAGGCCGGGATGGTCGGACGCCGGCTGATCGATGTGCTCGGCCCCGCGCAGCCGCTGACCACCTTCGGCGCGGCCGCCGGCGTTTTGGAAATTCCGCTCGCCGACGGTAGCCCGGCCTTCGGAACGGTGCGCAGCCTTCATGGGTCGAACGGCGAGCTTGCGATCATACATGGGCGGGCCGAGGCGCTGGCGGCGTGGGCGTCGGACACGGCGTTGACGGTCACGCTCTCCGCCACCACCGGATTCGTCGTGCTGATCCTCGGCTTCGCCTTCCATTGGCAGGCGACCCGGGCGCGGGAAGCCGACACGATCTATGAGACGGTGCGCTCGCGCATCGATACGGCGCTCAACCGGGGGCGTTGCGGATTGTGGGACTGGGATCTCGCCCGCGGGCGCGTGTTCTGGTCGCATTCCATGTTCGCGATTTTGGGCCTCAAGCCGCGGGACACGCTGTTGAGTTTCGGCGAGGTCGACGCCCTCGTCCATCCCGAGGATATCCATCTCTATGAGCTCGCCGCGCAGCTCGCCGACGCCACCGCCACGCTGGTCGACCACGCCTTCCGTATGCGCCATGCCAACGGCAACTGGGTGTGGCTGCGCGCGCGCTGCGAACTGGTCCAGCAGTCCGGCGAAGGAGGGCCGCATCTGATCGGCATCGCCGTCGACATCACCGAGCAGAAGACCTTGGTGGAGCGCACCGTCGAGGCGGATTTGCGGCTGCGCGACGCCATCGAGACCATCCCTGAGGCATTCGTGGTTTGGGACGCGCAAAATCGCCTCGTCTTGTGCAACTCGAACTTCCAGGAGCTTCACAACCTACCGGACGCTGCGATCGAGGCCGGCGCCTCCTACGAGTCGGTGGTGGCGGCCGGCCGCAAGCCAGTCGTGCGATCGAAAGTCACGAGCGAAGGCCAGATCCCGGGCGCCCGCACCTTCGAAGCTCAACTCGACGACGGCCGCTGGCTCCATATCAGCGAGCGCCGCACCAAGGATGGCGGTTATGTCTCGGTCGGCACCGACATCACGAACATCAAGCTGCACGAAGAGAAACTGATGGAGAGCGAGAAGCGCCTGATGGCAACGGTCGCCGATCTGCGCCACTCGCAACAGAAACTGGAGCGGCAGGCCGAGGAGGTCGCCGATCTCGCCGAGAAATACGCCGAGGAGAAGACCCGCGCCGAGGAGGCGAACCAGGCCAAGTCAAAATTCCTTGCCAACATGAGTCACGAGCTGCGCACCCCGCTCAATGCCATCATCGGGTTCTCCGAGATCATGGAGTCCGGCATGTTCGGCCCGTTGGGCTCGGACAAGTATCGCGAATATTGCCGGGATATCCATCAGAGCGGCCAGTACCTGCTCGAGGTGATCAACGATATTCTCGACATGTCGAAGATCGAGGCGGGACGCATCCGGCTCGATGCCGAGCAGATCGAGCTCGAGCCCTTCCTCAATGACGCGATGCGCGTGGTGTCCGGACGTGCCAACGACAAACGGCTCAAGCTCACGGCCCGGATCGGCCGCGGCATCCGCTTGACCGCCGACCACCGCCTACTCAAGCAAATCATGTTGAACCTGCTGTCCAACGCGGTGAAGTTCACCCCGGAAGGCGGCCGCGTCACGATTCGCGCGCGGGCAACCAGCGGCTGGGTCAGCGTCTCGATCGCGGATACCGGCATCGGCATTCCCGAGGATGCGCTGGCGCGGCTCGGCCGGCCGTTCGAGCAGGTCGAGAGCCAGCTCACCAAGAGCCATCAGGGCTCGGGCTTGGGGCTTGCGATCGCAAAGTCGCTCACCGAGTTGCACCACGGCGCCATGCGCATCCGCTCGACGCCGGAGATCGGCACGATGGTGCTGCTGCGGCTGCCGATCAGCCGCACAGCCGCGCACAAGGAGGACCTCGCCGAGGCCGCGGCCTAGTCGCATCGCGCGCCGCTATTGCACGCTGATATTGCCGTCGCGAATAACCTTGCGCCACTTGGCGATTTCCGCCCTGATCCACTCGGCGAAATGATCGGGCGTGCTCGCGACCGGATCGAAGCCGAGCGCGAGCAGACGCTCCCTGAATTCCGGCGGCGCGATGATTTTGGCGATCACGCGGTGGAGGAGATCGATGATCTCGCGCGGCGTTCCCGCGGGTGCCACGAGGCCGGTGACGATGTCCGCCTCGAGCTCGGTGCCGGTGGCCTCGGCCATCGTTGGTACATCGGGCAGCAGCGAGGAGCGTTTGGCGCTCATCATCGCGAGCGCGCGCACATTGCCCGCTTTGGCATAGGGTGCCCCGGTCGGCAGCGCCGAGACGATGGACGACGTGTGTCCTCCGAGCGTCGCCGTGATCGCCGGGCCGCCGCCGCTGAACGGCACGTGCGTCATGTCGAGCTCGAATGCGAGCTTGAACAGTTCGCCGGCCAGATGCGCCGGCGTGCCGCGGCCAGCCGAGGCGTAGCTGTAATGGCCTGGACTCGCCTTCACCAGGGCAACGAATTCCTTGACCGTGCTCGCCGCAACTGACGGATGCACCGCGAGCACATGGGGCGACGAGCACATCAAGCTCACCGGCGCGAAATCCTTATGGGGATCGTAGGGAATCTTGGCATAGAGGCTCGGATTGATCACGAAGTTGCCGCCCCCAGCAAGCAACGTATAGCCGTCCGCCGGCGCCCGAGCGGCGGTGGCAATGCCGAGATTGCCGCCGGCCCCCGCCAGATTTTCCACGTAGAACTGTTGCCCCAAGCTGTCCGAGAGTTTTTGCGCAAACAGCCGCGCGGTCGTGTCGTTCGCGCCGCCGGCTGCGACCGGCACGATCACCCGCACGGGCCGGCTCGGATAGACCTGCGCCCAACCGAGCCTGGCAACCGATGGGGCGGCGACAAACGCCGCTGCAACGCCGAAAGCACGGCGACGGCTCAGTTTCATGGTCCGGCCCGACGGTAATTCGGCAGGAACCTCGTCCCGTTCGACGCGGCCAGACCAATTGTCATCGGAGAGTGAAACGGTTCACACATGTGGATTCAAAGGCCGGTTACAAATCCAGAGCCAACTTATTTAGCTTTCCGGAAGGGCTCAAATTACGGAGGCTGAAATGAAAGTGGTCCTCACAGCAATGCTTTTTGTCGCAGTCGTCATCGCCGCCGCGAAAGAGGCAACGACCGAACCCCTCGATCCCCCGTCGGACGGTCAAATGATCGTAGCGCAACGATTCTGTCCCAACGGCCGATGCTAGCAGCGGAGTGGCGCCATGTGGGCCACGTTGCAGGACCAGTCTTTTCTGCTTGGAGCCGTGCTCGTCACCCTTGTTCACGCAACCAAGTTCGGTGAGTTGAACCTCGCTAACCCGGTGACCGGCCGCTACCTCGCGCTGCTGCCCGGTGCGAAGGTGAGGGATTTCGTCGGACCTTACGCGTACCACCTCGCACTTGTCGCGTTCCTCAGTGTCAGCCTGATCGCCTACTACTTGGTCTGCCAGATTTCTCCCGACATCCTCAAGGGGGCGATAAAGCTGTTTAGCAATGCAGATCCAGAGACGGCAATTCGGGGAGTTCCGTACCCGCTCTACGTCGCTGGGTTATTCATTGGCCTCACGCAACCGATCATTCCGGTATTTTCGCGTTTCGGAGAGGCCCAACGGGATTTTTTCCACGATCAGATCGAAGTACCTAAACGCCTCATCGATCTCGCGGAGAGATTGGCAGGCGACATCGAGGCGCGCGCGGGGGCGGACAAACGGCTTCTGGCAAGAGAAGTGCGAAACCTCGTCAGCGGCGACGTTCTCTCGACTGTGCAAACCTACGGCGACCTCGCTTTTTACAAGCTGCAGCTCGAGCGGCTCGATCTCAATGACCCAGCCGCTCTCGAGAACGCCATCAAGGAGAGCTCAGCGAAGGAGTTACGGAGACTCATCGAGCGAATTACTTTTTGTACGCTGGTCGCGGTGATGCGCCAGTCCGGGACGCAAGCTCTGGTCAAGGTCGCCGACGCTATTGGAATTTCCTCTTCAAGACCTCGTTTCAATAACCTCGGTTATTTTCTTACGGGCCTCGCGGCAAGCGGCATGCTGTTCTCCATCTGCATCTTGACCATCGCGCTCGTTTTCGCGTTGCTTGCCGACCCGATTGCGCGCCTGTTCGGCAAGCCGCTCGATCAAAGCCTTTGGCCCAACGATCTCGACAACGTTGGCAGCGAGCTCTGGACCATCGTTCCTCCAATCTTCGTTTGCCTGATGATGGCCGTCAGCTTGCTGGGCCCAAACGAAACGAGGCAGACGCGGAGCCCAAGGCCATCCCCGTCCGCCACATCGAACGGCGACCTGATCGGGTTCTTTCGGTCCGGTGCTTCCGTATTCGGTCTATGCGTTGGCGCCACCATTGTGTTCAAGAGTGCGGGGTTGCTCTACGAGTATGGGAGCACCTTTAACGTGTCGAAAGAGGCCCTGTCAGCTGCCAGATTGATGCTGCCGATGATACAGTCATTCATTCCGGTTGCAGTCTGCCTATTCACCACATGGTATCTTGCATCCTGCAACGCCGAGACTCCGCAGCGCGGCTTCTCCTTCACAAGAACACTGCTCGCAATTGCAGGCGCAGTCGGTTTTCTCGCTGTGCTGTACGACATGACCTTTTTATACGAATACCAGCGCGTACATCCGCAACAGGGCCTCGCTTGGGAGCATCTGCTGTTCAGCGTCGTTGCCAACGTGTTGATTTCCATCTGCGCGTTCGTATCGGTCGTATTATTCTTCAAGAGCCGAATAGTCCTGCAAGAACCCCTAGGCGTGCTTCAGCGTACCCAAGCGTCCATGGCCAATGGAACCGCGTCGCCGAGGCAGAATATCAATCGAGCGCAACGTTCGTTGCGTACAAACGCGCGGTCCAAGGCAGAACCGCAAATTCCCGCGACAGTTGCCCAGGAACGTAGCCCCCTGAGCCGGCGCACCGAGGAAGTAAAACAGCCCGATATGCCCCTCGACCTGCATCTCGCCGACGGGCATGTCGAACCTGCCTAGCGGGGCGGCCCAGCCGCATCAGCACTCAAGATCGTGTGCCCAGGATGCGATCAAAGCTGGCCCGCACCTTGCCCTGCATCTCGCCCAGGAACGCATCGAGCGTGGCAAAATCAGGCACGTCCGCGGCGCGTGCCAACAGTCCAATGAGGCCCGGCGCCGCCGCCTTGGGATCGAACTCGCCCGGCAGGCATAGGCGCAGAATCTGCGTGAGATCATGATAGAGCCGCACCGCTCGGCGCAGCACCTCGGCATCCTCGGCCTTGAGCAGCCCGAGCCGCCACGCCTTGTCGAGTACCTGCGTGGTCGAGGTGTCGAGAATATCCGCTATCTGCGCCGCATGAATAAGCTGCAGATATTGGGCGATGAATTCGATGTCGATCAGCCCGCCGGCGACATATTTGAGATTCCAGCGGTCACTGTCGCCTTTCTCCGCCGCGATCGCGTTGCGCATTTCCACGACGTCGCCGGCGACCATCTCCGGGTCACGCGCCCGGCGTAGCACGGAGCGAATGACCTCCTCGACCCGCGCCGCGAATTGCGGCGGCGCCGACACGACGCGCGCGCGCGTGAGCGCAAGGTGCTCCCAGGTCCAAGCCTCATTCTCCTGATAAGCCGCAAAACCGTCGACCTGAGTCGCGACCGGCCCGGAGCGTCCGGAGGGACGCAGCCGCATATCGACCTGATAGAGCAAGCCGTGATTGGTCTGTGCGGTGAGCGCGCTGATCAGGCGCTGCGTCAGGCGCGAGAAATATTGCGCGCCATAGAGCCGGCGCGGGCCGACCGATTCCGGATGCTCGGGATCGAAGTCGTAGACGACGATGAGGTCGAGATCCGAGCTCGCCGTCATCTCGCGCCCGCCGAGTTTCCCGAGCGCCAGGATCGCGGTCTGCTGCCCTACGATGCGGCCGTGCAGGCGCGCAAAGTGCTCTTCGATCGCGCGGTGAAGCGAGCGAATGAGCGCATCCGCCAGCCGGGCGAAGGCCTCGCCCGCCTGCTCCGCCGACACGGTTCCCGACAGGATGCGCGTCCCGATCAGGAACATCTGCTCCTGGGCGAAGATGCGGATGCGATCGAGGAAGTCCTCATACGACCCGGCTTGGCCGAGCGAGCGCTCGAGGGCGGCTGCGAACTCGGTTTCTTCGGGCAGCGCGCCAAAGAAGCTCGGATCGATGACCGCGTCCATGACCTCCGGAAACTGAGCGAGGCTGTCGGCTAGTCGTGGCGCGGCGCCAAGCACGAGCGCGATCAGGGCGATCAGATCGGGATTCTGTCGCAGCAGCGAAAACAGCCGCCCGCCGCCGTGCAGCCCGGCAAGGAACCGGTCGAATGCGACGACCGCCGCATCCGGGTTTGCCGAACGGGCAAAATGTTGAAGTAGCATCGGCACGATTTCGGCGAGTTGGCTGCGCGCGAACCCACCCTTGAGCGCGCCGTAGCTTCCCGTGTCCCAGCGCCGCACCAGGGCGGAGGTCTCGAGCGCGCGCCGAAAGCCCATTTCGGTCAATCGGTCGAGGGTTTCGCGATCATCCGCCTCGGATGGAAAACGCAATGCCCGGCGACCGGCCTCGATGACGGGCGCATTCTCGAACAGCGTCGCATAGTGGCGCTGCACATTGCGCAGATGAACGAGTAAGGCGTGCGCAAAGGCGTCTCGGTCGGGGAAACCGGCGAAGCGGGCAAAACGTTCGAGCCCGTCGCGATCGGCCGGCAAGGTGTGGGTCTGCTCATCGGCCACCATCTGGAGACGGTTTTCGACCACACGCAGGAAACGGTAAGCGGCGGCGAGATCATCGCGCACCTCATTGTCGATCCAGCCGCCGGCGGCCAGCGCCGCGAGCGTTTGCAGCGTCGCTTTGAGACGCAGTTCGGGATATCGGCCGCCGGCGATGAGTTGCTGCGTCTGGACGAAGAATTCGATCTCGCGGATGCCGCCCCGGCCGAGCTTGATGTTGTGCCCTTCCACCGCGATTTCATTGTGGCCGCGATAGGCGTGGATCTGGCGCTTCATCGCGTGCACGTCGGCAACGGCCGCGAAGTCGAGATATTTGCGCCAGATGAAGGGCGCGAGCCCGGCGAGGAACGCCTCCCCGGCCGCGACGTCGCCCGCGCACGGCCGCGCTTTGATCAGCGCGGCGCGCTCCCAATTCTGTCCACGGCTCTCGTAGTAGTCGAGCGCCGCGGTGGTGGAGATGGCGATTTGAGTAGAGGCAGGATCGGGACGCAGCCGCAGATCGGTGCGGAACACGTAGCCGTCGGGAGTACGCTCCTGCACGAGCTTCACCAGCATTCGCGTGAGCCGCACGTAAAATGCCACCGGCTCCGCGCCCGCGGTGAACGCAGCGGGGTCGTAGAAGACGATGAGGTCGACATCGCTCGAATAATTGAGCTCGCCCGCTCCCATTTTGCCCATGGCGAGCACGATATAGCCCGAACCTCGCCCAGGACGCCCGGGCTCGAAGACTTCGAGCTTGCCGCGGCGCTGCGCATCGACGAGCAGGTAATCAACCGCGGCGCCAACGGCCGCATCGGCCAGCGCGGTCTGCCGGTCGACGACCTGCGTCACCGGCCAAACGCCGCCAATATCGGCGAGCGCTATCAACAGCGCCGCCTCCGCCTTCATGCGGCGAAGCAGGCGCATCACCTCGGCTTCATCGCACGTTGCCGCGATCGCGCGTTTTGCGTCAGCAAGCACGTCGCAAAACCGGCGCTCGGGCTCAGCTTCGAGGAGCGCGACGAAGCGCTCCGGCGAGCCGCGTACGAGATCCCAGAGATAGGGCGAGCCGCCCGCCAGCCCCGTCATCAGCGCGTCAAGCCTTGGGTGCGCCGCAGAGAGCCGTGTCAGCGTCTTGCCGGCGGACGCACCGGCGATTTCGGCGAGCCAGTCGTTGACCCGCGCACGCGCCTCGTCCGCGGCTTGAAGGCGTGGCGCCGCCGCGATCCGTCGCACGAGCGAGCTGTCGCCTGATCTGTCCACCGCGTCATTACTCCGAACTCGGCCGTGGGCGTCGTGCCCGGGACTGTTCCGGCATACCCCTCTTAACAGAAGCGCGGCATCAAATAGGTGAATGGCGCCGCATCTGCGGCTTGCCGGCAGTTGCGACATTTCGTGCCGCAAGGCGGCCAACCCGGCTTGCGGTGATGACAAGCCCGGCCACGGCGTCGGTATCGTAACGCTTCATGCCGCCGGCAGGGCCGATCCGGCGCGCGGCAGCGAAATGACGGTCTTGAGGCCGGGATGATTGTCCTCGAGCTTGAGCTCGCCGCCATGGAGGCGGGCCACCGCCGAGGCGAGGCTCAGCCCCAGCCCCGAGCCGGGCTGCGAACGGCTCTGTTCGAGCCGAACGAAGCGCTCGACCGCGCGGCCTCGGTCGGCCGCGGGAATGCCGCGGCCGCTATCGGCGACCGCAAGCAGGATCCGGTTGCCCTCTCCCGCCGCCGTGACCACGATTTCGGCGTCGGCCCCGTTCACCCGGGCGCCATCGGGCGCGCCATATTTGATGGCGTTATCGACCAGATTGGCGAGCGCCTGGCTGACGAGCTCCCGGTTGCCGTGAACCGGCGCAGCCGCCGGCGCTTCGACCTTGAGGTGGATGCCCTTGTCATCGGCGAGCGGCTCGTAGAGCTCGCCCACTCCGCGTGCGATCTCGGCCGCATCAAACTCGGTCATGCCGTCGCGCGCCTGGCCCGACTCCGCGCGCGCGATCATGAGCAGCGCATTGAAGGTGCGGATCAGTGCCTCCGATTCCTCGATCGTGCTCTCGAGCGCGGCCCGATACTGGGATTCGTCCTCGGCGACGCGCAACGCCTCCTCGCAACGGTTGCGCAACCTGGTCAGCGGCGTCTTGAGATCATGCGCGATATTGTCGGAGACCTCCTTGAGGCCGTGCATGAGCGCCTCGATGCGCTCGAGCATGGCATTGAGGTTGGTGGCGAGACGATCGAGCTCGTCGCCCGTCCCCGCAATCGGGAGGCGGCCGGCCAGATCTCCGTCCATGATCTGACGCGTCGTCTCCGTCATGGCGTCCACGCGCTTGAGCACCCGCCTTGTGACGAAGAATCCGCCGGCGACACCGAGCACGATGACGACTGCCAGGGACCAGCGGCCGGCCGCGAGTACGATGTCGTGCAGGCGTTCGCGCTCTTCGAGATCGCGTCCGACCAGGAGCCGGAAGCCGGCCGGCAATTGAAACACCCGGATCAGGGCATGATGCTCGGCGCCGTCGGGATCGTCTAAACGCCGATAGGAGGTTTCCGTCCAGCCGGATGTTTCGAGAATGCCGGTCGACAGCGATCCGACATTGCCCGCGAGTCCTTCCCCCGCGCGCGTGGTCACGAGGTAGAGACTCGAGCCGGGCCGACGCGACCGTGCATCGACGACGAACACGAGCCGGCGGATACCGCCCTGGCGATATTGCTCGGCCAAGCCGGTGATCTCCGCATCGACCGTCTGCGTGATTTGCTCGGTGATCAGCCGACGCGTATTCCAAGCAAAATAACCGAGCAGGAAAGCGGCAAACAGCGCGAACACCGTAAGATACACCAGCGTCAGCTTGAACGCCGTCGTGCGCAGAAGCTTGCCGAGCGCCGTCATCCATCACCCCCGCACGTCGTCCTGCGCGCCGCAGGCAATGACGACGTCATTTGCTGTCGCGGATCATATACCCTGCGCCGCGAACCGTATGCAGCAAAGCCTGGGTGAAACCTTTATCAATCTTCGAGCGCAGCCGCGAGATGTGCACGTCGATGACGTTGGTTTGTGGGTCGAAGTGGTAATCCCACACGTTCTCGAGCAGCATGGTACGAGTCACGACTTGACCCGCGTGCTTCATGAGATATTCGAGCAGGCGGAACTCGCGCGGCTGCAGGACGATCTCGTCGCCTGCGCGGGTTACCTGATGCGATAGCCGGTCGAGCTCGAGATCGCCGACGCGATAGACCGTCTCCTCGCGGCCCCCGCGCCGACGCGCCAACACCTCCGTGCGCGCGAGCAGCTCCGAAAACGAATAGGGCTTGGGGAGATAGTCGTCACCGCCCGCCCGCAGCCCCTTGACCCGATCATCAACCTGGCCGAGCGCCGAAAGGATGAGCGCAGGCGTCTCGATACCC
>Ga0318520_10000702_pt1 | contig 10405 bp, 6 predicted proteins | sample GRESIP178b2f16_FD_203512 | JGI IMG/M metagenome (GOLD analysis project Ga0318520, IMG submission 203512) | Tropical soil microbial communities from Luquillo Experimental Forest, Puerto Rico - GRE.SIPMG.178b2f16 | ecosystem: Environmental > Terrestrial > Soil > Tropical forest > Bulk soil...
GCTCCTTGCGCAGCGCGACGCTGGCGACCGACACGCCGAGCTCGAGCCCGATCATGTGAATCGGACGGTAGAGCGCGGCGTAGCGCCCGCTCTTGTCCGGCAGCATCGCGTATTCCTTGAAACAGCGCCGCGCGTAGTCGCTGTCGCCCTCGAACACCACATACGTGCCGAGCGCGAGATGATGCGGCACGTCGCGGCCGTCGCGGTAGACCGACGAGGTCACTTCGGTGACGCCGGCCTTCTCGAGCGTGCCGCCGGCCGCCTTCGGCTTGCACACGTCGGCCAGCTCGAAGCGGCTCGCCGCAGGAAAGCCCAATCCCTCGCTCTGCGGCACGAGCCCGGTGGCGTTGCAAACCGCGGTCATCTCGATACCCGACTTGGTCCCGTCGACGAAGCTGTTGAACATTTTCGGATTGATCGAGTTGCGGTCCGTAATCGACAGATATTTGTCGAGAATGTCCCACACGGTATCGGGCGTGGAGCGGTGATAATGCGGCTCGTAGCGCGTGCCCTTGCCGGCGGCGACCACGTTGAAGCCGCAGGCACGCGCCCAGTCGACGTGCTCGCAAATGAGCGCGGGCTGGTCGCCCCAGGCGAGGCTATAGACCACGCCGGCGGCCTTCGCCTTGCGCGCAAGCAGGGGACCGGCGAGCGCATCCGCCTCGACGTTGACCATCACGATGTGCTTGCCGCACCTGATGGCGCTCAAGGCGTGGCGTATGCCGGCGGCCGGGACGCCGGTCGCCTCGACGATCACTTCGATCTCGGGGCAAGCGATCAGCGCTTCCGCATCCTCCATCACGTGCGTCGTGCCGCGCGCGAGCGCGTTCCCAAGCGAGGACGCGGACATCGCCTCATCGTTCCACCCTGCAGTGCGAAGTTGGCGCCGCGCGCGGGCGACGTCGAGATCGGCCACCGCAACGAGATGCATGCCGTCCGTCAAGCGCACCTGGGAGACAAACATGGTGCCGAACTTGCCCGCCCCGATCAGGCCGACGGTGACCGGGCGAAACGCAGCCTGCCGTTCGAGCAGCATGGCGTGGAGGTTCACGGAACGCTCCGAGCAAACTCAATTCAGTGATTACTGCAGACGAAGCGTGAGCTGTCTAGCGAATTCGCCGCCGTCCGGCAGGCGTAGCTTGCGCCGAAATCGCTGATGCGCTTTTGCGGATGAGCGCTGCCGTGGTTATTGGCACACCGCGCGCGTCACGAAGATTTCAGTCGGACATTCCGCATCGCTCGGCGCACGGCCCTTGAGCAGGACCTGCGCCGGGCATTTGTGCTCCGACTGGGTGTCGAGACTTTTGCCGGTCTGGAATCCCTTGCCGCGGCAGGCGGCAGCGGCGGCCGCCTGGCAATCAGGGGCGCCGTTCTGCGCCACCGCGCAGCGCTCGCGCACCGTCACCATGCGCGCGTTCGGCAATCCCACGACCGCGTCGGTCGCATCCTTGGCGGCGTCGCGGGTTTCCTTGCCGAGTTGATCGAATGTCGCCTGCGCGCCCTGCAAATCCGACTTGAACTTGGTCGTGCCTTCGTTGAACCAATGCCCGATCGCATCGACGAAGCCTGGGCGAAGACCGGAATCCGGCGATGGATTGGCGGCGGGCTCGCCCGGGGACTGGCTTGGGATCTCCCCCGGGGGCCGGACCTCTTGTGCGGAAGCCAACGTGACCAGGCAAAGCGCGCACGCGGCCACCACCGCGCGCGCGATGGTCGCGAAAGAGCAAGCCTCAAGTATTTCCGGATGGCTGGTCATCCCAGTCCCGTCGACGTCACAGCCGCGCACAGGCTGGGCGGGACACGTGGCAAAAATGAGGAGCGGCGGAACTTCAGAACAGATAGAGGGCGGCGATGATGCCGGCGACCAGCGCCACGGCGGCGACCGCTGTCCAGAAGCCCAGCCGTTTTTCGATGATCGCGCGCGCCTGCGGGCCGTAGCGGTTGAGCAGGAACGCCTCGACATAAAATCGCATGCCGCGCGCGACGATCGACAGCACCACGAACAAGAACAGATTGTAGCCGGCGAAGCCCGACGCAATGGTCACGATCTTGTAGGGGATCGGGGTGAGCCCCTTGAGCAGGATGATCCAGCCGCCCCACTGCGCGTAAGCCGAACGGAACGCGTCGACCTTGTCACCGTAGCCGTAGAGTTGGATCAACCAGAGCCCGATCGAATCGTAAAGCACAGCGCCGATGAAATAGCCGAGCACGCCGCCGGCGACCGACGTCAAGGTGCACACGGTCGCGTAGAACCAGGCCCGGTCCGGGCGCGCGAGCGCCATCGGAATCAGCATCGTGTCGGGCGGGATCGGAAAGAACGAGCTTTCCACGAACGACACGGTGCCCATCAGCCAGGTGGCGTATGGCTTGTCGGCGGCGGCGATGCACCAATCGTAGAGGCGGCGAAGCATGGCGGGCTTGCTTAGCGGCGAGGAGAGCAATTGTCCATGCGCAGGCGATAGACGACGGATGTCACTGGTTTGGATAGGAAAGCGTGCGCCGGTTTGCTCGTCCGTCGTGCGATCCGCGGCGCGTCAGCGCCGCTTGCGCACCCGGCTGCGGTCGAGCGCGATCACCTTGCGGCGCGGAGGAGCGTCGGGGCGCTCCTGCAGCGGCGCGTCAAGCCGCTCCTTGGGAAGTTTCTCGGCAATCCCCAACAGCCGCTCGCGGCGCTCCATCTCCATCCACACGTCCTTGGGATGGACGCCGGCGGCGACCCACAGCACCACGAGATTGTAGAGAAGGTCGGCGCTTTCGCGCACCATGGCATCGCAATCGCCGTGCATGGTGTCGATCGCCACCTCGACCGCTTCCTCCGCCAGCTTCTTGGCCATCTTGCTGCGACCCGCGCGCAACAGCCGCGCCGTCCGCGAGGACGCGGGATCGGCGGCTTGGGCGGCCAGAACGGCCTGGTAAAGACGATCGAGCGAATCACTCATACCGGGCACAATAACGCCAATTCCGCCCTGAATGTGTTAACGAATATGGGTAAAGCAAGGCAGCCGTGCCGACCACCTGACACAGCGCCGCGGAGACATCCCGCGTTGCGCGTGCGGCGCAACAACGACCTTAGCACTGTTCGGCAGCCGATTCTTCGCTGGCGAGCAGCGAAGCATTGCCGCCGGCCGCCGCGGTGTTGATGGTCATCGCCTGCTCGGTGGCAAAGCGCCTGAGGTAATTCGGACCGCCCGCCTTCGGCCCGGTGCCGGAGAGCCCGACACCGCCGAACGGCTGCGTGCCGACGACCGCGCCGATCATGCTGCGATTGACGTAGACATTGCCGTGGGCGAGCCGCGCAACGAGATGGTCGACGGTGGCATCGATGCGGGAATGGACGCCGAGGGTGAGGCCGTAGCCGTTGGCGGCAATCTCGTTGAGCAGCGCCTCGAGCTCCCCGCTGCGCCAGCGCACGACGTGCAGGATCGGTCCGAACACCTCTTCGCGCAAATCCGCCGCGCGCTCGAGCAGGATGATCGCCGGCGGCACATAGGTCCCTCTCGCCGGCAATGAGTTGAACCAATCCCAGCGGAAGCGCACGCGGTTCTGCCGCTCACGGTCGGCGATCCAGCGGTCGAGCTTGTCCTTGGCCTCGGCATCGATCACCGGCCCCACATGGGTCGAAGGCTCGCGCGGGTCGCCGAGCTTGAGCTCGCGCGCGGCGCCCGCGATCATCTCGACGATCGGTTCGGCCACGTCCTCCTGCACGCAGAGCAGGCGCAGCGCCGAGCAGCGCTGGCCGGCGGAACGGAACGCCGACGTGACCACGTCGTCGGTGACTTGCTCCGGCAGCGCGGTGGCATCGACGATCATCGGATTGATGCCGCCGGTCTCCGCGATCAGAGGCACGATGGGCGCTTCCTTCGCCGCCAGCACGCGATTGATCGCGCGCGCGACTTCGGTCGAGCCGGTGAAGGCGACGCCCGCGACGCGCGGGTCGGCGACGAGCGCGGCCCCGACCTTGCCGTCGCCCGGCAGCAGATGAAGCGCGCTCGCCGGAACGCCCGCTTGATGCAACGCGCGCACCACCTCGGCGGCGATCAGCGGCGTCTGCTCGGCGGGCTTCGCCACCACCGCATTGCCGGCAACGAGCGCGGCGCTGATCTGACCGAGAAAGATCGAGAGCGGAAAATTCCAGGGGCTGATGCAGGCGAACACGCCGCGGCCGCGGTAGCGAAGCTCGTTGGCTTCACCGGTGGGGCCCGGCAGGACTTGCGGAGCAAGCGTGCGGCGCGCCTCGAGCGCGTAATAGCGGCAGAAATCGACCGCCTCGCGGACTTCCGCCACCGCGTCGTCGAGCGTCTTGCCGCCCTCGGCCTGCAACAGCGCGATCAGCCGGCCGCGCCGCGCTTCCAGGAGATCGCCGGCGCGTTCGAGGACGCCGGCTCGCACGTCGAGCGCCGCCGCGGCCCAGGGCAAAAAGCCCGCTTGGGCCGCTGCCATGGCCGCCGCCGCGAGGGCATCGTTGGCTTCGCCGACGCGGCCGATCGCCTTGGCGTCGATCGGCGAAAGCACCCGCCGCTCGGTGCCCGGGCGCTTCGTGCCGTCGATGAGCGGCCACGCCTCGGCCAACAGCTCACCCGCGCGGATTTCGGCGAGCAGCGCAGTGAGCGCGGCCCGGTCGCCGAATTCGACGCCGGAGGAATTGCGTCGGTCCGGACCATAAAGGTCGCGCGGCAGGGGAATCTTGGGGTTGCGCGCGTGACGCGCGTCGCCGATCCGCTCCTGCGGACGCTCGAGGATCGACCCGATCGGCACCGCGGGGTCGGCGGCAACCGACACGAAGGAGGAGTTCGCCCCGTTTTCCAACAGACGCCGCACGAGATAAGCGAGAAGATCGCGGTGGCCGCCGACCGGGGCGTAGATCCGGCAGGTCGCGCGCGGGTGGTCGGCGAGCAAGAGCTGGTAGAGCACCTCGCCCATGCCGTGCAGGCGCTGAAACTCGTAGCCTTCGACGCCGCCGGCGTCCTCGATCACGCTCGCCACGGTGAGCGCGTTGTGGGTGGCGAACTGCGGATAGAGCCGCGGCCGCGCCGCCAGCAGCCTGCGCGTGCAGGCGGCATAGCAGACGTCGGTCATGGCCTTCCGGGTGAACACGGCATAGTCGGAAAGACCGCGCTCCTGGGCGCGCTTGATTTCCGTATCCCAGTAGGCGCCCTTGACCAGTCGTACCGTCAGACGGCGGCGCAGCCGGCGCGCGGCTTCGTCGAGCCAGTCGATCACCGCCGGAGCGCGCTTCTGATAGGCTTGCACCGCCAGCCCGAAGCCGTCCCAGCCGCGCAGCGAGGCGTCGGCGAGCATTGCCGCGATCACGTCGAGCGTGAGCTCGAGCCGGTCGGCCTCCTCGGCATCCACGGTGAAATTGAGGTCGAGGTCGCGCGCCTTGCGCGCAAGCTCGAGCGCCCGCGGCACCAATTCGGCCAGGACACGATGGCGCGATACCGCCTCGAACCGCGGATGCAGGGCGGAGAGCTTGACCGAAATGCCGGGACGGTTCGCGCTATCGCCGGCGCTCGCGGCGATGGCATCGATGGCGTGGGCATAGGAGGCGAAATAGCGCTCGGCGTCGGCTCCCGTGCGCGCGCCCTCTCCCAGCATGTCGAAGGAATAGCGCAGTGCCCGATGCATGCGGGCGTGCTCGAGCGCTTCCTCGATCGTCTGTCCGAGCACGAAATGCGAGCCCAGGAGCCGCATCGCTTGCCGCGTGGCGGCACGCACGGCGGGAATGCCGAGACGTTTGATGAGACTTTCGAGAATCGTATCCGGGGTCTCGCCGGGATGGATGATGCGCGCGGTGACGCCGAGCGTCCAGGCCGAGGCCGACACCAGCAGCGCGCTCGATTTGACGTGGTGCGACGACCAGTCGCCGGTGGCGAGCTTGTCTTCGATCAGCCGGTCGGCGGTCGCGGCATCGGGCACCCGCAGCAGCGCCTCCGCCAGCACCATGAGGGCGAGCCCCTCCTTGGTGGACAGCGAATAGGCATGCAGGAAATCCTCGATGCCGCCGAGCCCCCCGGCCCTCCCCCGGATCCCCTCGATGAGCCGCCGCGCATAAGCGTCGATTCGCCGCTCAGCGTCGCTCGCGCGGGCGGCCTCACGGAGCAGTCGAGCCGCGATCACCTCGTCGGGCGGCGCATAGGGAGCGCTGAAGAGGGGTGCTGTGTCTGCATCCGCGGCCGAGGATATGGTCGTATCTGGGATCATGACCGGTCCGCACTCGACTGGCTTCGGCTCGGGCCTGCGGCGTTAATCTTAACAGCCGTTCATGCCATCAGGCTGAAGAATAACTCGCATGCGGGCACAAAATGGCAGGGCGCGGTGTTTGAAATTTGTGAACGGCGGGCTCGAACCGCGATCTCGCCTTGCGCTTTGCACGCTCATGTTCTTTATCTGGCTGCCTCAGCTGCGGTGCACGGCGGGGTGGCGCGGGGGCCGAACTAGAGGGAGCAGCCATGGGCCTCCTAAACCTCATGCGGATCGTTCGGCCCGCCCATGTCTTCGCGGCGGCGATCGCGTTGACGACCGCATGGCCGGCCGCGGCGCAGACCAGCATCAAGTTCTCGCTCGACGGGCGCCTCGAGGGACTGGCTGCGACGTTTTTCCTCCCTCAGGACAGGGGCTACTTCAGGACCGAGGGCCTGGACGTGACCCTCGACGAGGCGACGAGCGTGCTCGAGCCCATTACCCGCGTTGCATCGGGCGCCTATGACATGGGCCTCGCCGATATCAACACCCTCATCAAATATCGCGATCAGCATCCGTCGCCTGCGGTGAGAGCGGTATTCATGGTCTACAACAAGCCGCCCTTCGCGATCGTGGCGCGCAGGAGCCGCGGCATTACCGAGCCCAAGCAGCTCGAGAACAAGAAGCTTGGCGCCCCACCCGCCGGCATCACCTTCGGCGAGTGGCCGCTGTTCGCCAAGCTCAACAACATCGATGTCTCGAAGGTGACGATCGAGACCATCGGCATACCCGTGCGCGCGCCGATGCTGGCGGCCGGCCAGATCGACGCCGCGCTCGGCTACTCGTTCCGGCTCTATGTCGACCTCAAGGACCGCGGCGTGCCGGTCGACGATATCGTGCTGATGCCGATGGCGGATTACGGGCTCAAGCTCTACGGCAACGCCATCATCATCAATCCCAAGTTCGCCGCCGAAAAGCCGGAGGCGGTGAGAGCGTTTCTGCACGCCTTTCTCAAGGGCCTAAAAGACATCGTCAAACGGCCGGTCGACGCGGTCGATGCGGTGGTGCGGCGCGACGAGGCCCTGAAAAAGGAGGTCGAGCTCGAACGGCTACGCATGGCCATCCGCGACAACATCGTCACGCCCGAGGTAAAAGCCAACGGCTATGGCGCCGTCGACTACACGCGGCTCGGGGACTCGATCGATCAAATCGGGTTGGTCTACACCTTCAAGGCCAAGCCCAAGGCGCAGGACATCTTCGACGCCTCGTTCCTGCCGCCTGCCGATGAGCGCAAGGTGCATTGAGTTCGTTGCAGCGCGCGCTACTGCCCCGATCCGCTTGCCCGCGCGGGAGCAAACTCGCTCGCAGCCCCGCCCGTTCTCACCTGCAGCTGCGGACGCAACACCGCCGCGATGTCGTCGGCGAGTTCCTCGAGCGCCGCCCGGTTGCCGCCTTGCCGCAAATAAATCCCGCAATAGAGCTGGGGCAGTTCGGGAAGCGGCGCGTCCTCCCAGATCGAGAGCGACGTCTGCTGCACGCGGCTGCGCGGTAGCACCATGATGCCGAGCCCGGCGAGGACCGCGGCCTCCAGGCTCGCGATGCTGCGCGAGGTGAACACGAAGTCGCACTCGCGCCCGATCCGATGAAGCGCGGTCACCGCCGTATAGCGACAGGAACAATCCTCGCCGAAGGACACGAGCGGCACCGGCCCGACCGGGTCGAGCTGAGTCGCGTCGCTGCGCACCCACACCGCCTGGTCGATCCACAAGTGCTGCGCTTCGATCGCGGGCTTCGAGCTTGCAATCGCAACCGCAAGATCGATGTCGCCTTGGCGCAACCCGCGCAAGGTGTTTTCGAAGCTTGTTGCGCTCGCCGCAAAACGGACGCCCGGCCAGCGCTGGCGGAACCGCGCCAAGGTCGCGGGAATCCTGGTGCCGGCGAAGTCGCCGGGCATGGCCACGCGCACGGTCTGCGCCGTCGGCTGCCCGCCGCCAAGCTGCGCGATCTGATCGTTGATCGACAGCATGCGGCGCGCGTGAGCGACAACCATCTCCCCGCGCGAGGTCAGGCTCACGCCCGGCGCGCTCTTGTCGAGGAGCTCGTAGCCGAGCAGAAATTGCAGCCGCTTGATCTGCGCGCTGACCGCGGGCTGGGTGACGCCGAGCGACTGCGCCGCTTTGGTAAAGCTGCGTTGATCGACGACGAACACGAGTGTCCGCAGAAGTTCAGTCGGGATGTTGACCATGCCCCCTCGCCGTTCTTGCGCGTTCGCGCACCGCCTCGCCCGCGAGGCCGACCGCCGCCGACCCCGTCCGGGCCGGCAGCCAACCTCATCGTTGCACCGCGGGGAATGTGTGCTCAATTGCCATTGAGTCAAGCGCAGCAATAAACGTTGTCAGCGCGTTCAAAATCGGCAAATATTGTGTCATCAATCGATCGTAGGCATGCATGGTGCGATACAATCATCGCGCACAAGCGCGTTTCGTCGGCTTGCGAAAGTTCCCCGCGCCGCAGCGTGCAACAGCGATCGCAGCGGCGATGACCGCGCGTGGGCGCATTGCGGGCAGGGGGCGTTGCGCTAGAGTAAGCCGCTCGCAGAGTTCCCGGAAAGGTAGAGTCCCGCCTCTGCCGATGTCGGCCGCATGAAATTCATCCGACTCTACATCCGCGTGCTCGAACTTCTCGGGCGCGAAGCGCGTTTGGGCTGGATGCTCGCGGTCGCCAATCTGGCGCTCGCCTCGGCGATGTTCGTGGAACCGGTCCTGTTCGGCCGCATCGTCGATACGCTCGCCAATGCCCAGGCCCGCATCTCGCAACTCGCGTGGCGTGATTTGATGGTGCTGGTCGGCGCCTGGGTCGGCTTCGGCCTCTTCATCATCGTCTGCAGCACGCTGGTGGCGCTGCACGCCGACCGCCTGGCGCACCGCCAATACCAGGTGGTGCGCACGATGTTCTTCGAACACGTGCTGCAGCTGCCGCTGAGCTACTACACCGGCGCGCATTCCGGACGGCTGGTGAAGGTGATGATGACCGGGACGAATACGCTGTGGGCACTGTGGCTGTCCTTCTTCCGCGAGCACTTCGCCAGCTTCGTATCGCTCATCGTGCTGCTGCCGCTGACGCTGTTCATCAATTGGCGCTACGGCCTGATGCTGATCCTGCTATGCGCCGTGTTTGCCGTGGTGATCGCGCTCGTCGTCCGTAAGAGCGAAACACTGCAAAGCAAGGTCGAGGGCTACTATACCGACGTGGCCGAGCGCACCACCGATACGCTCGGAAACATCGCGCTGGTGCAGAGCTTCGCCCGCATCGAGATGGAAGTTTCGGGAATGAGGAAGATGGGCGAAGAGGTGCTCAGAGCCCAGATCCCGGTGCTGTCCTGGTGGGCGGTGACGACGGTGATCACGCGCACGTCGACCACGCTGACCATGTTGTCGATTCTCGTGCTCGGGGTCTGGTTTTATCTCCGCGGTCAGACCACCGTCGGCGAAATCGTCATGTTCATGAGCTTCGCCACGCTGCTCATCAGCCGGCTCGAACAGGCCGTCCATTTCGCCAACGAGATGGTGATGGACGCGCCGCGGATCGCGGAGTTCTTCGAGGTGCTCGACACCGAGCCGGCGGTGCGTGATCGCCCCGATGCCATGAATCCCGACCGTATGCACGGCCTGGTGGAATTCAAGGACGTCTCATTTTCCTACGACGGCAAGCGCCCCGCGGTCGCCGATCTGACCTTCACCGCGCTGCCCGGTGAAACGGTCGCCCTGGTCGGCGCGACCGGCGCGGGCAAATCGACCGCGCTCGCGTTGCTTCACCGCGTCTTCGACCCGCAATCGGGCACCGTGCGGATCGACGGCATGGACGTTCGCGCCCTCAAGCTCGCGGGCCTGCGGCACAACATCGGCGTCGTGTTTCAGGAGGTCCTGCTGTTCAACCGCTCGATCGCCGAGAACCTGCGCGTCGGCAAGCCCGATGCGAGCGACGACGAACTGCGCGCGGCGTGCGAGCGCGCCCAGGTTCTCGACGTCATCGAGCGCTTGCCGCAAGGCTTCGACACCAATGCCGGCGAGCGGGGGCGATTGTTCTCCGGCGGCGAGCGACAGCGCCTGTCGATCGCGCGGGCGCTGCTCAAGGATCCTCCGATCCTCATCCTCGACGAGGCCACGAGCGCGCTCGACGCGCTCACCGAAGCCAGGGTCCAGGCCGCGCTTGCCGAGGTGATGAA
>Ga0318520_10000715_pt1 | contig 10345 bp, 10 predicted proteins | sample GRESIP178b2f16_FD_203512 | JGI IMG/M metagenome (GOLD analysis project Ga0318520, IMG submission 203512) | Tropical soil microbial communities from Luquillo Experimental Forest, Puerto Rico - GRE.SIPMG.178b2f16 | ecosystem: Environmental > Terrestrial > Soil > Tropical forest > Bulk soil...
GGTTCATGGTCACCTGCGGCGGCGCCACTCCCTTCATGGTCATGAGTAGGAGGCCGTGCGGCGGCAGCAGGAGCCCAAGCTGCATGCAGATCAGGTAGAGCACCCCGAACCAGATCAGGTCGATGCCAAGGAGCCGCACGATCGGCATGAACACCGGCAGGGTGATCATCATCATGCTGACCTGGTCGACGAAGATGCCAAGGAAGATGAGTAGCGCCATCATTGCGAGCAGGATGAAGAACGGCGAAAGCCCGCGCCCGGTGACCGCGGAGACGACGCCGTCAGTCACGCCGGAGAAGCTGAGAATTTGCGAGAACACGGTAGCGCCCAGGATGATGAACAGGATCATCCCGGAAACCGCGACCGTGCCCTCGAGCGCGGCGCGCAATGCGCGCAGGCTCAGCGCCCGGTAGAGCGCCGCCATTGCGATAGTGGCGGCCGCGCCCAGCGCTGCCGCCTCGGTCGGCGTGGCAAGCCCGCCCGACATCGCCCCCACCACCACCGCGAAGATGCCGATCAGCGGGATGACGTAGAGGATGAGGAGCTCGTAGCGCGCCCAGCCGGCCTTCTGCACGATCGGGGCGGCGGGCGCGATCTTGGGGCTGATGCGCACGCGGGTGATGATGTAGGCGACGAAGGCGACGCTGAGCATGAGGCCCGGCACCACGCCGCCGATCAAGAGCTTCGAGATCGAGATGCCGGAGAGGCTGCCGAGCAGCACGGTGAGCGCCGAGGGCGGGATCAGCATGTCGACCGCGCCGATCGCCATGATCGGGCCTGTCGCGATGGTGGGATGATAGCCGCGCGCCAGCATGATCGGCAGCATGAGCGAGCCGAGCATGGCGGTGGTGGCGATGGTCGAGCCGGAGATCGCCGAGAACACGGTGCCGGCGACCACCGCGACCACCGCGAGCCGGCCCGGCACCTGCCGGATCAGCCGCTCGACGCCGTCGATGACCTTGAGCGCGATGCCGGTGTGGAACAGCACCTCGCCCATCAGCACGAAGAACGGGATCGGCGTGAGCGAGAAGTTCATTACCGAGGCGACGCTGTTGCGCGCCATCTGCGCAAGCCCTGCCTCGCCGCCGAGAAACAGGACGGCGCCGACGATGTTGATCGCCAGAAACGCAATCGCGACCGGCACGCCCAGGAACATCAATGCCGTGGAGCCGCCGAGGAGGAGAAGCGCTGCCGGTTGCCAGGACATTGCAGGACGCGATTGCGGCGGGGCTACTCCAGCCCCTCGACAATGCGCAGGTCGCGCACGGCGCCGTTGCCGAGCGCGCGCAACGCCTCCCGATAGGCTGCGCTGTCATGGGCGGCGACGGCCTGCTTGACGCCCGGAAATTCGGAAATGACGATGCGCTCGCGCAGGCCCGCCTCGTAGGCCACAGCGGCGGTGCCGCGCGCGAGATAGCGCCCGCCGAACGGAGCGATCGCCTCCGGCGCGAGCTTCGCGTATGCGGCAAGCTTGTCGGGGTCGGTGATCGAGCGATAGCAGGTCACCCAGTATGCTTTCGGCATGGCTTCGTCTTTCTCTATATTCTTACTGCGTCAGACGACCGATTCTACAATCTCTCCCTGATGCTCTCACGCAGAAACCGGCTGCGGCAGGCACGCAACTCTACGCGCTTTGCGCCGCGCCGCCAAAGGAGCCCCTCACCTCACCCTCTCCCCGCAAGCGCGGGGGAGAGGGAGTGAAACACCGCGCCAGCATCTGGTGGGACCCACGGCTCGTGCACTCCCTCTCCCCGTTCTTAACGGGGAGAGCGACTGTCTTGTTTGTCAAGCGGGTTGCCATGGCCGACGATCTCTTAGGATGGCGTTTAGGATGGTGAGGAGCTTTCGGGCAACGGCGATGATGGCCTGCATCCTGGGTTTGCCTCCGGCCACAAGCCGATCGAAGAAGACCTTCAAAACGGGATTGTGGACCTTGGCGACCATGGCGCCCATGAACACTGCGGCCCGTACCGATGACCGCCCGCCGCCGATGAAGCTTTTGCCGCGCCACTTGCCGGACTTGCGCGTGAAAGGAGCAAGGCCTGCAAGAGCGGCGATCTGCTTGCGATCGAGCTGCCCGAGCTCGGGCAGCTCGGCAATCAGGGTGCGGGAAATGACTGGACCGATGCCGGGAACGGAGGCGAGCAGGTTCTCCTTCTCGCGCCAGGCCGGCGAGCCACGCACGGCATCGTCGATGTCGGCATCGACACTGGCCAGCTCCCTCTCCAGCGCCTTGAGGAGTCGTGCGATGCTGCTCTTGAGCCGGCGTACCGTCACTCGCGTCTCGCGCTGGCGTTCGGCTCCGATCATCTCAACGATCTGCCGCCGGCGTGCGACAAGGTCGCCCAGCAGCCGGGTCGCTTCGTCAGGCACGGCGCGCGGCTCGAGTTCCGTCGCGTCGGCGAAATGCGCAATGACGCCGGCGTCGATCGGATCCGTCTTGGCGCGCTGGCCGATCGCTTTGGCAAATGCCCGAATCTGCGCCGGATTGACAATCGCGACCGGCAACGCCGCGCCTGCAAGCGCTGCAGCCGCAACCGTCTCAAAGCCACCCGTTGCTTCCAACGCCACAATCCGCGGCGAAAGCTCTCGCAGCCGTCTCACTAATTTCTCCAGTCCGGCTGCGTTGCGTTCGACCATGAACACTTCTCCACTGGGACGCACTGCGACGTCGAGGCGGTCTTTCGAAACGTCGATACCAATGATGATGCTCTCCATATCGACCCATCCTTGCCTAATCGGGCTTCGCGCTTTGCGGCCCCGGCGACTGTTCGGGTTCGATGAATTGACGGACGGGGCCCCGGGCTCTCCCACGGTCTTCATGGACCCAGGGCACGGCGGACACCCATCCGTCACCGCGATCCTCAATCTATCCGAGTCGCGGAAATCCAAGTTACAAGGGCACCGCCTCTGCCGCGGCTGCCCGAACCCCGTTGCGCGTCAACCCTGGTCGTGCAGGCACGCGTAGCGCTGCACCAGCCTGCGGCTTTCGACCGGGATCGCGCGGTCGGCCTCGGCGCTTGCAGTCGCCGTTGCGCATGAAAGCCAGAAAAAATTCGACCTCGGATCCACAACCAGCCTTGTCGGTGCCAAGCGCGGCGCCAGGAGCACCGACAAAAACGGAGTGGTCGAGAGCCATGAGAGCCGGTTGAGATCGTCGCCGATCCGACCCGAGGATACGAAGCGGGCATCGCCGAGCGCGGGATCGGAGAGGCTCCCCGTTGCCAGCGTGCGCACGGCGGCCGTGTAGCGCTCCCAGCCGGTCACGAACTTTGCGGTTTCGACCGCGTGCACCAGCATCACCAGACCGACAGCGCCGGCCGCCAGCCGGGTCGCCAGAGGGCCGGTCGCAGCCGCCACCACGCCGGAGAGGAGGGGCCAGGAGCCCTGCAGGCGGCCCTCGGCGTAGAGCGCATGCATGCCCGCCAGCGCGCCAAGCATCGGCGTGACGACCAGCAGCAGCGTGCGCAGGTAATATCGATTGTCGGCGTGGAGCGCGTGATCGAACCACAACCAGTATACGGCAAGCGCCGCGGCGACCATTGCGGCGGCATGGAGATGGGCGTTGCGGCCGGCAAACCGCCGAAGAGCGCAGAAAGCGGCCACGTAGGCGGCAACCGTGACAAGCAACAGCAGCACCAGGTCGCCGGAAAGGATCGCGATATCGAAGACGTGCAGGGCGGCGCGGTACAGAATGTCCGCGACGAGCGGATCGGGCCGAAACGCCGCCAGGACGACGGCCCAGATCGCTACCGCCGCGACGAAGCAGCCGAGCGCCCGCAGAAATGCCGCGTCACGCGACCCGCGCAGGAACAGCGTCATCAGTATGGTCACGGCGAAGATGAGCGCACCCGCGTGGCTGAGGATCAGCGCAAGCAGCATCACGAAAACCGCCACGCCGGCGAGCCGGCCGCGACTGTAGTGACCCACCGCGAGCGTCGGCCAGAACAGCGCATGGGAAACCCACACTTCGGTCGGAAAGCCGAACACCAGCGGGCAAAGGCAGGCGGTCGAAAGGCACGCATAGCCGAGCATGATGCGGCCTCTGGAGCGATCGGCCGCATAGGTTGCAACGAGCCCAAAGAGCGGCGCGGCAAAGAACAGGAGCCCATAGACTACGATCCCCCCATGGGCATCCCCGGTCAGCCGGACATATGCTTCGGCGGGCGCATAGGAGTACAAAAAGACAAACAATCGGCCGGATATGTTGTGCCAATGGAACTTCCAGGCATCCTCGGCGGCAACGGAATAGGAAAAGATCGAGCCGTCCGCATACATTTGCAGCCCGTAGCGAAGCCCAATCATGACGAAGAGTACCGACCAGCAGATTCCAGCGGCAATGATCAGGGTCCGCAGGGCCTGACCTTCGGAGCCGAGCGCAGTCCAGCGCCGCGGGATATATGCGCCATCAATCTGCATGCAAGCGTCGGGTTCGTCATGGCTTCGCCTGTTATGGCATGTGGGGTTTTATTTGCCCGCCATGCAATCACAAGCGATGCCGCATAACTTCATTCCAGGCGCCACGCCGGCAAGCTCGCGCCTGCGTAAGCTTGGCTGCGTGTGGCGCGCCCGGAATGACGCGTGATGTGGCCGATGTCCGGCCCGGCTTATTTGTTGACCAGCGCCGCCGCTGCCATGCAGGTAGCCTCGTCCTGCGAGCCGGTGCCCCCGGAGCAGCCGATCGCGCCGATGATCTTGCCGCCCTCGATCAGCGGGATACCGCCGCGCGAGGCGATCACGTCGTCGAGGGTCAAAATATATTTGAAGTCGAACTTCTGCACGATGTCCTCGAACGCCTTGGTCGGGCGGCGTTACTTGACCGCGGCACGCGCCTTGTGCTCCGCGATCGGGATGGAGGCGAGTGCCGCATCGTCCATGCGCAGGAAGGCGACAAGATTGGCGCCGGAGTCGACGACGGCGACGTTCATCGCCCAGCCACGCTTGCTGGCTTCCGCGGCGGCAGCCTGGATCAGCGAGTTCGCGCGTTGCGCTTTAATCGGTGCGCCGTAGGCGATGTGGAACGGCATTTTTTCGGGAACCGCATCGAGATTGGGCGCCGCAGGCTGCTGAGCAAAAAGATCGGCCGCTGGCAGCGCGAGTGCGCCTACGAGCAGAGACGTCAAAACCTGCCTTCGCATTTACTACCTCCCGAATTGTTGTCGCAGATCGAACATCGCGTGCGGGCTCAGGATGCGTATTGAACCGCTCGCGCGGACGACCTTATAGAACTCGCTCTTGCACCTCAACACGCGCCGCCGCCTAATGGCCGCCGGCCGCGCACTGTTGCTGCGCCTGCCGAACCAACGTCACGATCGTCAAACGACAATCAAGGAGACGCCGTCATGGACCGCCGCTGCTTCGTTCGCTCATTTGCCGCCCTCGGCGCAGGTACAACGCTGCTCGGCGCGCGCAACCGCGCGCACGCCGAGGCAGGAGGCGCCGCCACGACCAAACGATTCTCGGAGCAGCGCTGGACCATCGATAATGTCATTCGCGCCAACGGCATCGACTGGGATCAGCCGCGCTCCATCTATCTCTCCGCGCCGTGCGGCGTCGAAGCCAACGCCGATTTCGCCGCGATCCGCGCCCGCGTGCAGAAAATGGCCGATATCGGCCCCGCCTTCGAAAGCACGGCGAAGCGGCGCGAGGCCAAGGCGCGCGCCGCCGAGGCGGAAGGCAACTCCGTCACCGCGCGCGACAACTGGTACATGGCCGCCATCCACTACGGTGCCGCCGAGTGGCCCTACGACGATTCCGGGACGCAGCATGTCGAGCTGCACAAGAAGAAGAAGGAGTGCTTCTCCAGCTATGCGCGGCTCGCCGATCACCGGATCGAGGCGGTGTCGGTCCCGCTCAAGGGCAAATCGATGCCGGGCTGGCTGCATCTGCCGCCTGCCTACAGCGGCGGCAAGGTGCCGGTCGTGATCGCCATCCCTGGGATGGACAGCTTCAAGGAAGCCAGTGTCGCGCTGGCAAACGATCGCTGGATGGCGCGCGGGGTCGCCGTGCTCGCGATCGACGGACCCGGGCAATACGAAAGCCCGCTGCTCGGCGTCTATGTCAGCATGCAAAACTGGATCGATGCTGGCACCGCGCTCGTAAGCTGGCTGCTGCAACGACCGGAGATCGACGGGCAGAAGATCGGCGTCACCGGCACGAGCTTCGGCTCCTTTTTCGGGACCATTCTCTGCGCCAGCGAGCCGCGCATTGCTGCGACCGCGGTGATCTCCACCTGCCTCGAGCCCGGCTGCCACACCATCTTTGAGGAGGCATCGCCCACCTTCAAGAAACGCTTCATGTGGATGTCGAATTACGCCGACGAGTCGAAGTTCAACGAGTTCGTCAAGACTTTGACCTGGGAGGGCCACGCCGAGAAGATCCGCAGTCCCTATCTGGTCGTGGCGGGTGAAGCCGATGAGCTGAGCCCGCTGGAACATACCGAGCGAATGGTTCGCGCCATGTCGGGCCCGCGCCAGCTCGTCGTCTATGCCGACAGCCGGCATTCGGTGGGCAATGTGCCTGCTGCCAATCTCGGCCCGTTTCCGCCGACCCTGGTCGCCGATTGGCTCCTCGCGCGGCTTGCGGGCAAGCCGTTTGGCAGCGAGCGCTGGCTGGTTGAGCCTACGGGCCGGATCGTGAAGACGGCTCTCTGATTTTCCCGCCGCGCCGGCGCGAGCAAGCCGGCTGCGTCTGCGCCAGCGAGACGGCACCCGCGATGGCGGCGAGACCGCCGAGCACTGCGATGACGTCGCGGCTTGCGCAGAGCAGTTGCGCCGCGTCGGCGTGCAGCGTGCTGAGGCCGGAACCCGTCAGCGCAGCAAGCCGCCATGCCAGCAGGGAGGATGCAGCGGCAACCCCGATGCTCACCCCGCACGAGCGCATCACATTGACGAGACCGCCCGCCTCCCCGGTGAGTCTCGCAGGCGCGGCGGCCACGATCGCGCTGTTGTTGGGCGAGATGAACAGCCCCTGCCCGGCCCCGAACACGGCGAGCCCCAGCATCACCAGCGGCAGCCCGTCGCGCGCTCCGTCGAGAGTGATGCCCAGCATGACGCAAGCGCCGATGCAGACCAGCATGCCCAGCACGGTCGGCCAGCGCGCGCCGATCGAGTCGTAGAGCGCGCCCGCCATCGGCGCGACCACACCGATCATCACCGGCACGATGCAAAGCCGCAGCCCTGCAGCCAACGCGGAATCCCGGTAGGCGCGCATGAACACGAAGGGCATCAGAAAGAACAGTCCGAACAGCGCCGCGTAAGCCAGGAGACCGGCGACACTGCCCGCCGAGAACGCGCGCCGCCCGAACAGCTTGAGATCGATCAGCGGGTCTTGCGCGCGCCGCTCGGCGCGAACAAACAGCGTGAGCAGGAGCACCGCCAGCGCCGCAAGGCCAAGCATGAGCGGCGATGTGGCGCCCCAGGCGTATCCTTCGTTCAGCACTGCCACCGCGGCGGTGAGCGCGGGCGCAATCAGCATGGCGCCCTTCCAGTCGAAGCTCGCCTTGTCCGGCAGGCCGCTCGTCGGCGCAAGCACGAGCCAGCCGAGCACCGTGCCGGCAAGGCCGACCGGCACGTTGATCCAGAACACCCAGTGCCAATCGAGCCAGTCGAGCACCAGGCCGCCGATCGCCGGCCCGGCGCTGAGCCCTACCGCCTGTGCCGCCGCCTGAATACCCAGCGCACGCCCCCGCAGCTCATCGCCGGCGGCCGCCACCACGATGGCAACGCTGTTCGACGAGAGCAGCGCAGCGCCGATCGCCTGGAGCACGCGAAAGCCGATGAGCACCGGCAGGCTCGGGGCAAGTCCGCACAGCCCCGAGCCGAGCACGAACAGCAGGAAGCCGCCCGTATAGAGGAGCTTGCGCCCCATCATGTCGGCGAGCCGGCCGAAGATCGGAAGGAACGCGGCCATGGTCAGCAGATAGGCCACCGCGACCCAGCTCACCGTGCTCAGGCTTGCGTCGAATTGAGCCTCGAGCAGCGGCAGCAACAGCTGCGTGATGCTGGAATCGACCTGCCCCATGAACGCGCCGACGCAGACGGTGCCGACGACCAGCCAGCGGTAGGAGGCGCGGCTCGCAATGAACCGCGCCGGCGGCGGCTCGGTGCCGCTGCAGATGGCTTTGCGCAGGGCGGCGAAAGACGCCGGTCGGTCCACACTACCACCGCGGACGGGGCGGCATGGGCGAGCGATCCTGTGTCCGGTCCTGCGTGCGTTCTTGCGCCCGCTCTTGTATCCGTCCTGGAAGCCGGTGCGCAGGCGCCTCCGCAATGGGTCGGTCGCCCATGACCATGGCGGTACGGGAGCCGGCGGAGATCATCGGCCCGTGCAGCAGATTTCGGACGAAAATGATCGCGCCGCCGATCACCGCCCCGAACAGCGCCCACCAGATCGGTCCGTCGAGCAGCCGTCCGAGCCAGCTCCCGAACGGCACGGCACCCTCGCCCCAGCCGGCGGCATAGACGAGATAGCCAAGCACCGTCGCGAGCGCGGCTGCGATCAGCGCGGCGAGGCAGAGCGCAGTCTGGTGCTCGCGGCTCCAGCTCAACGGATTCATTATCATCCCTCCGCCGGCCTTGGCCGGGGTCGTGAAATTGCGCTGCAACCGTGGCGGTCGCAGGATGCCGTTATCGTCCGCTCGGCGCAATCGTCGATTGCGGTGCGGCAACCCAGGGGCGGCATCCGATCGAACCGGCTCGCGGTCCGCAGCCAAACCGATGCAGCGCCAATGCAGCCTGGGACTTCTGATCGGCAGTCACGATGCTTCTCGCTCTCTCAATGCGCGCCAACAAGATCATACCACGCAAGTGCGCAGCGTGCGTGCGGATCGATGAACCGGTCATGAACAATCAGGTCGTATCAAAGCCATAAAAAAAGAATGCAGTGCGCGAAGGTCGACATCGATGGGATGTGCGACATGATCGTGCAGGAGGCTTGAATATGAATCGTGCGATAGCTGCGGCTGTTCTTGTTGGTACGATGGTGGGCGCTTCGGTCACGAGCGCGATGGCCGAGACCAAGTGGGAACGCAATCATCCGCGCCGGGATCAGGTCAACGACCGGCTGGCAAATCAGAACCGCCGCATCAATCATGAGCTCAAGGAAGGCGAGATCACGCGAGGCCAGGCGAAACAGCTGCATCGCGAGGACGCCGCCATTCGCCAGGAGGAGCGCTCCATGGCGGGATTCAACAATGGCCATATCACCGGCGCCGAGCAGAAGGCGCTTAATCAGCAGCAGAATGCGGTGAGCCGGCAGATCGGCCAATAGATTCGGGGGTCGGCGGATAGAGGAGGGGGCTCGGCCGGGCAAAGCTGTGCCGCCCGCGCTTGAGACCAAAGAGCGGCACGGCCAGCTCTGCCACGGCGCTGCCGGCATCAGCACAATCGAGCACCACCAGGTCGGCCGGGTGGCCGACCGCTAGTCCATAGTCCTGCAGGTTCATCAGTCTTGCCGGCAACGTGGTGATCATGTCGAAGCAGGCGGCAAGCTCGCCCGGCCTGCCGGCCTGCGCCGCGTTGGCGTAGAGGTTTGCCATCCGGATGAGCGAGCAGTCGCCGAACGGTGTGAACGGGTTGAGCACGTTGTTGGTGGCAAGCGAGCAGATCACGCCGTGATTGCGCAGATGATGCGCCGGCGCCACCCCGCGCGGCACGCTGTGCGGATGCTCGCGGCCCATGAGGAAGAGGTCGGTTGCCGGCAGCACCGTCACGGCGACGCCGGCATCAGCGAGGCGCCGCGCAACATCGGTCAGACGCGCCGGCGCAAGCGCGGAAAGCTTGGTGACGTGGCCGACTGCGACCCGGCCACCATAGCGATGCGCCGCGGTCTGGCGGCAGACCTCGTCAATATCCATCCACGATACGTCGAGATCGAAGTCGAGGTGAAAGTCGATATCGAGATCGAATTGTCGGGCGAGCGCGAAGATGCGCGCGATGTGCCCGTGCGGATTGCTGTCGGTATAGGGGCAGCCGCCGATCAGGTCGGCGCCCTCCTCGCAGGCCGCGACCAGCAGCTCCTCGCTGCCGGGGTCATTGAGCAGGCCCTCCTGCGGAAAGACACAGAGCTCGATATCGATGGCCCATGCGTAATCCTGCCTGAGCCGGCGGATGGCGTGGAATCCCTTGAGCCCGACGCGCGGGTCGACCTCGACATGCGTGCGCATGCGCATGGTGCCGTGCAGGATCGCCTTTTCGAGCGTGCGACGGGCGCGGGCGTAGATGTCGTCCTCGGTGAACGCACGCTTGGCGGCGGCGACTTCGCCGATCGCCTCCTTGAGCGTGCCCTCTTCCGATCGGCAGCGATCGAGGATGCAGGACTTGTCGAGACCCACATCCATCTCGAC
>Ga0318520_10000725_pt1 | contig 10287 bp, 8 predicted proteins | sample GRESIP178b2f16_FD_203512 | JGI IMG/M metagenome (GOLD analysis project Ga0318520, IMG submission 203512) | Tropical soil microbial communities from Luquillo Experimental Forest, Puerto Rico - GRE.SIPMG.178b2f16 | ecosystem: Environmental > Terrestrial > Soil > Tropical forest > Bulk soil...
TGTCAGTGCTCCCGTTACTCGATGGGTACGAAGATGCAATTGCGGATCTTGCCGTCGATTGCCTTGGAGAGGTGACCTTTGCCGGTTGTGTCCTCGACCAGGAATACCTCGCCGGCGCCGATCTGGCGGGTTTCTCCGTCGCTCGCAGTAATCTCGACGCCGGCGTCGAGATTGATGATGTATTGTCGCCGGGGTGCCGGATGCCAGTCGAGATCGTAAGTCGGCGGGACTTCGCGGAAAATGATCCCGGTTGCCGGCAGCCGCTTGGATAACTTTCCCGAGCGCGTTTCTTCGACCCACTCGACTTCGATGTCGCGGAAGTGCGACTGCCCGGTGGCGTCGGTGTAGAGGTTGTGTATCCGCATCCTCGCCCCTCCCTCAAATTTGTCCGATCGAAGCCATACTAGCGGCGGGGCTGACCTCGACGCCAGCCTCTCGACGCGGGGCTGCCGGCGCCCGCTTCGACCCGGGCTTGAGGCGCAGCGCCCGGCGCTCGACCAGATGCCAGGACAGGAAAGCAAGTGTAGCTGCCGCCGGCAAGGCGAGCAGAAACACCTGCCACCACGTCGCGCGGCCGCCGAACAGCCAGATCACGGCCTGCTCGGCCGGCCAGCCATAGATGTAGATGCCGTAGGAGAGGTCGCCAAACCGCGCCGCCGGGATGACCGGCAGACGCGGCGTCAGCGCCAGCCACAGCGCGAGGTAGCAGCCGAACACCGGGAACAGCACAATGAACTGGCGCAGCGGCACGCTGAGAACGAGGCCGGCCCATGCCACGAGCGCGACGCGGCCGTCGAAGATGCGGGTACGGCGCAGCTTGTAGAGCACCATGCCGACGGCGAAGAACCCGACGAGCCAGCCCCATCCACTCAGCAATCGAAAGAACCAGCCCAATTTTTCGAGAGGGAACAGCATCTCGAAGCGCAGGCAGGCGATCCCGAATGCCAACAGCAGCAGCGCGGTCCGCACCGTCAGCAGGCGTAGCAAGCCCAGCGCCAGCACCATCAGGTACATCAGGAATTCGAGGCGCAGGGTCCACAGCGAGCCGTTGATTTCGAGCCCCGCCGAATTGTCAACGAACGACACGCCGGGGAGCTCGTGAACGGTCTCGTCTAGCAGCGTGTTGCCGAAGACGTATTGGTACGGCTCCGCGCGGCTCAAATAAGCGCCGAGCGGCAGAGTGGTGACGAGCGGGCCCAGCACGAACGCCGACAGTACGGTGGCGACGAAGAGACCCGGGAAGATGCGCAATGCCCGCTTGGCGAGGAAACGCCAGGGATCGCCGGTCTGCTCGAAGCTCTGGGTCACGAGAAAGCCGCTGATCGCAAAAAATACGAAGACGCCGACGAGCCCGAGGATCGATTGGTTGCCGGTCAGCCGGATCAGCCATTCCCGGTCCTGGGTGCCCTCGGCGATCAAAAATGAATGCGAAAAGACAACCGAGACGGCGGCGACCAGCCGCAGCGCGTCGAAATTGTTGCGCCTGTCAGCGCCCATTCGCCCCCTCGAGAAAGCTGGCCGATAATGAATGTGTCAGCCGAGAAAAACTAGGACGCGGTTTCGTGACCGATCCTCGCCGAAGCAGCTGCGAGGTTTTCAATGTCCCTCTTCGGAAGGGCCAGGCCCGAGACGAAGGCAAGGAGGTAACAGGCCATCGCAACCAGATAGAGAAACTGGAAGCCGAAATACATCGAGTTGTATTCCAACAGGCCGCCGCAGACGGCCCCCAGTAGATTCATCGCCATCATCCCCGAGACCTGTCCTTTGCTCGACAGCAGAGTCGAAAAGACAATGCCAGAAAACAACAGCGGCAAGGTAAGGACGATCGTCGTCTCCAGGCGCCCAGCGGATGTCGAGGCAAAGCCACCGGATTTTGCGACATACCATCCGACGGCCAGCATGGCGAAGAGAAATAAGTAGGGGCCGACCGGACGCCGTATGTTGAGCCACTGAACCGCGCAATTGCCGAGAAACGCCATTGTCAGAATACCGGCGATCACGATGCCGATGACCTGCCACGTATTGCCGAAGGTCAGGCCCATTTCGGTGATGCCCTTGGTTTCGATCAACATGAAACCGGCGCCGAGGAAGAAGAAAGGGAGATGACCGAACTTCGGCCTTTCTGAAAAGAAATTTGCCCCGACGAAGAGGGAGAGTACTAAAACCTGGACCATCATGATCAAATATGACACTGGATATATGCGTTTGGGCATGTAAAAGAACGGCCAATCGTCTAACGAGACGTCGGCATGGAGAGACGGATCGGCATAAAACGCCGTCTTGTCGATGAAACCCGCGTCCTTGATCAAGTTTGGCGGAAGCGTCCAGTTCGGGTCGTTCGACTCGAGGAAAATCACCGAGCCAAGTGCGCGCACACAGATAGGCGGCCTGCCGTCGAAGGCCTCCTCCAGCATCAAATAGATTTTATGGCCAAGAGCGTCGGATACGAGGGTAAATGCCAGCGACAGCATGCCACCGGGCTTCAGTCGGGCGCGCCCCTCGCGCAAGCCCTCCACGGTGTAGACGAATGAATCGAGACGCACACTCGAGCCCTGGCTGAGCAGCGTGTGCGAGTCGAGCAGGCCGTAGACGATCAGGTCAAACGTCTGATCCGTCGTCCTGAGAAACGACCGGGCATCGTTGACGACGGCATGTACCCGAGGATCGCTGTACGGTTTTTCGGGGTGGCTCACCTTGCCGGCCAGCAGAATGGCCGGGTCGATCTCTATCGCCTCGACGTGCCCGGCTCCCGCGCGTAGCGCCGCCGCGACGTCGTTGCCGGTCCCGGCGCCGACAACCGCGACGTTCGCCAGCGCGCTGTGGGCTTTGTAAGCGAAGTCGTAATAAGCGCGAAACTCGCCTTGTTGGCGATTCTGTTGATCGGAGAAATCGTGTATTCGTTGGTAGTAATGACCTGCCGCCCTGATCAGTGTCAGGCCGGTATCCTGGGCACGTCCGATCTCCAATAGCTGGTAGGGAGAATAGATCCGATTCCACAGCGGCTTTGCCGGCCATGCCAAGACAATTGTGCAGACCGCCGTAAAGGCAGCTCCCACCAGGATCAAGGAAGGGCTTCTCACGGTAAACAGCATAATTGTAAGCATGCACAAGGCGAACCAAGCCAGCGGCGGTGTCCATAAGAAACTCGCCAGAAGCATCAGCAGGACGCCGAGCAGGCTGCCGAGCAGGTTCAGCCCATAGGCCCGCAACTTGTGCCGGCGCTCCATCAGCCGGCCGCACAGCTGGCCGACCGGCATGAACGTTAGTGCCGTGACTAGAAAAACGACCGTAAGTATCCCGTAGAGGAAGAAGATGTGTGACCACTCCATAAATGTTCCCGCACCCATTGCCAGCTGCTCAAAAAACGGGAGTGTGATCTGAAAGTTCTCGGGCGCATATCGGAGGATCGTCGTCAAGCCGAACTGCCAGGCGAGCAACGGAATTACAATCACGAGCGGTATCCGTTCCCGGGTCGCGAGAGCGTAACCCAACCCAAGGCCGACAAAGCACGCCAGCAGGCTGAAATTTTTATACAGAGCAAAAAAAAGGAAGAACCGATGACTGCCATCTTATGCACGCGAGCTCCATAAACAGACTAAGCGCCGCCGCAAGGACGATCGCGGCATCAGCGTGCTTCAGATCGAGTGTGTCCAGGAACCGCGCCTGCGCCTGGGCGCTGGCATCAATGTAGGGTGCAAGCTTCCTCAAGAAATAATAGAAGACCGCAGTCGCGACTGCAGCGACGCACACAACCAAAATGCGGTCGGCGACGAACGATCCAGACCAAACTTTTCCCGATTGGGAGACGTTTCCTGACAGGAGCGCCAGGAGGATGCCGACGCTGCCGAACGCAGTAATCACCATAAGCCGAATCAGCGACTTTGACATCGCTGAGGGCGATGGTTTTTGAGCATCGGGTATTGAATTCACAGAGTCCCTTCCCCTTCCAGACTTTCAATTCGGCAAGGTTTTTATCTAGAGCGACACGACATTACAGAAGAAGCCGGACCACCCTTTCTCCGGGCCGCATTTTCTCGTCACGAGGACCCATCAAGTCGTCGTGCGGGTACGCTGCAGAATGTTTTCAGAGATGCTTCAGAACAACGCTACCAACGGACGGGCCAAATTCCTGATTGCCACACGGCACATCCTCGGGAGGTGGATCCCCTCGCGAAGAACAACGCCGATGTTGACGCCATGCGCGAGCCAGTGCAAGCACCAACCAATCACCGGCGGGGTCGAGACCGGCATGGTCCAAATCGCCTTCGGAGCGGGTGCGCGGCGACCGCGGATCGAGCTGTGATTTTGAGCGAACAGGTGACGATTTGGGGTTAGAATTCATCATGTTGGGGGGAGAACCGTGCTGTGCTTACTGAGCCGCCTTGGGAGCCCGAATGAGCCGACCTCCAATATACGAGTTGTCGCCTCCCCCGGAGAAATGCGCGCCATTGCCCGTCGCGGCCAATGGCGCGACAGCACCGGAGGACAGTGTCCCGCCTATCAGCAGGCAAATCTGGTCATTCTGCCGAAGGAAGCGGCCGCGGAGTTTGCCGCTTTCTGCACGCGCAATCCCAAGCCTTGCCCGCTGATCGAGATCACGCCCCCGGGCGACCCGGAGCCCGCCCGTTCGGCCCCGGGTGCGGACATCCGCACCGATCTGCCCGGCTATCGCGTCTATCGCCGCGGTGAGCTGGTCGAAAAACGAGGAGAAATCCGTGACCTCTGGCGCGGCGACCTCGTAGCCTTCTTGCTGGGCTGCAGCCTAACCTTCGAGCACGCCCTGATCGAGGCGGGGGTGGGCGTGCGAAACGTAGAGCTCGGCACCTTGGTGCCAATGTTCGTCTCAAGCCTGGCCTGCCGTCCCGCCGGCCGCTTCCACGGACTTCAGGTGGTGACTATGCGTCCAATCCCTGAAAGGCAGGTCCAGCTGGCGCGCGAGGTGACAGTACGCTATCCCCACGCCCATGGTGCTCCCCTTCACATTGGCGATCCGGAGGCCATCGGGATCAGCGATCTGGGTCGACCTGATTATGGCGACCCGGTGGAGATCCGACCTGGCGAAGTGCCGGTCTTCTGGGCCTGCGGGGTGACGCCGCAAGCAGTGGCGCTCGAATCGTGTCCGGAATTGATGATCACCCACGAGCCGGGGATCATGTTCTTGACCGACCTGCCTCGCGAGGGCGAGACAGCGTCGTGAGACGGGTCGGAGCTGGCATCCCGACTAATTTGACGACGAGCGGCGCCGCGGCGGCCGTTGCCGCTGAGAAAACATGCCGCCGATCTGCCCGGCTATCGCGTCTATCGTTGGAATATTCGACTCGTCCTTAGCCGGTCTAAACGCCTCTCTGATCGCCTCCCATTTGAACCAAGTCACGGCAGCAAGAAGCAAGAATATGATGCCGAAAGGGTTAATGAGATAGCCGGTCCCAAGCGCATCGTCCCAAAATGCATAGAACGCCAACAGCAACGGAATCGCGGTCGCTATCAGTTTGCCGATCATTGTGAGCCTCCCGCTTTTGCGCTTCTGCTCTGCCACGAACCGCGCGCACCGACTTGGGCTTGGTCGGCTAGACCAAATAACCTGATGCCTCTGCCGGTTGACCCCAGCGGCGATCCGGCACAAGCAGGTTACCATTTCCGGTGGTCCGTTCAATGGCCTTCGGAGCGGGTACGCGGCGACGCCGGTCTTGGCCGTTTCTTGGGCGTGCTAGCTGGGCAAGGCTGCTCCGGTCCCAATCTTCAAGCGGCTAGGGGGTGAGGAGGCGAGCGACACGCTCGCGGTGCCAGCTGGCGTCGCCGAATGCAACCTCGGAGGCCTTGGCGCGCTTGAAGTAGAGTTGCAGATCGTGCTCCCAGGTCATGCCGATGCCGCCGTGCAGCTGAATGCCGGTGCCGGCGACCTTGCGGTACATGTCGGAGGCGGCGGCCTTGGCCATCGACACCGCGAGCGGTGCTTCGTCGAGTCCCTGGTCGACGGCCCAGGCAGCGTAATAGGTCAACGATTTGGCGTTTTCGAGCGCGACGAGCATGTCGGCAGCCTGGTGCTTGACTCCCTGATAGCTGCCGATCGGCTTGCCGAAGGCGATGCGGATTTTCGCGTATGCGACGGTCATGTCGAGAACCTGTTGCGCGCCGCCGCACATCTCGGCGGAGAGCGCCACGGTCACCCGTGCAATCACGCGCGACAGCGGCGTCCAGCCCCGGTGCGGCTCGCCGAGCAATCCGCCGGCGGGTACCGCGACATTGTCGAGCCTGACCTCACACAGTTTGCGCGTCTCGTCGATCGTCGGCAACACCGAGACATAGAGCCCAGGGGCATCCCTCGGCACCAGAAACAGGCTGACCCCGTCCTCCATTGTGCTGCCGTCACGCGTGCGTGCCGCCACGACGAGAATGTCGGCCAGATGCGCGTCCTCCACGAAAAGCTTCGTTCCCGAAAGGGCGTATGCGCCCGCCGACTCGCGCGCCACGAGGCTCACTCCGGCCGCATCCCAGCGTAAACCGGGCTCGGTCCACGCGAGCGCCGCTTTCGCCTTGCCTTCGGCAATGCGCGGCAGCCACTCCCGGCGCTGCGCCGGCGAGCCGGCTTCGGCAATGGCGGCGCCCCCGAGCAGCACGGTGGACAGGAACGGCCCGGGCATTACCGCGCGGCCCATCTCCTCCATCAACACGACGAGATCGACCAGCCCCAGCCCGCTACCCCCGACTTCTTCCGGATAGACAATGCCGAGCCAACCCTGCTCGGCGAGCTTCTGCCAGAACTCGTCGGTGACCGCCGCCGGGTCGGCCATGCGCTGCCGCACGAATTGGGTCGTGCATTCGCTTTCGAGAAACCGCCGCGCGCTGTCGCGCAGCAGTTCCTGCTCCTCGGTGAACCCGATGTCCATTCTTCAGTCCCGTCGCTCGCTGCCCCTCACCCTCCCGCCGCCGCGCGACGAACCCCTCTCTCTCCCTGCTGAAGCGGGGCGAGGCGGGGGGTGAGGGGCCATCTTCGCGTTATCCCCTCGGCAGGCCCAATACGCGCTCGCCGATGATATTGCGCTGGATCTCGCTGGTGCCGCCGGCGATCGTGTATTGGCGGGCGCCGAGCACGCGGTGGTGCCAGCGCGCCGCATCCGGCACCGCCTCGGTCGGCGCATCGACCGTCGCGTAGGGGCCGAGCAGGGTCGATGAGAAATCGGCGATGCGCAGCGCCAGCTCCGAGCCGAACAGTTTGAGGATCGAGCCTTCGGGACCCGGCGGCTCGCCGCGCAACCGGCGGGTAAGGCCGCGCAGCCGGGTTACCTGCAAGGCCTTTACGTCAATGGCGAGCTGCGCCAGCTGCTGGCGGATGTGGCTCTCGTGCCAAGCCGGCTCCTGGCGGCTCGGGAATTGCTTTGCGAGCTCGGTGAGCCGCGCGATTTGCGCGGCGTGATCGCGCCCGCCGGCGCCGCTGCGCTCGCACATCAACGTCGTGATTGCGACCTTCCAGCCCTCGTTCAGCGGGCCTACAAGGTTTTCTTTGGGGACGGCTACATCCTCGAAAAACACCTCGTTGAAGTGGCGGTGGCCGTTGAGCAGCACGAGCGGCCGCACCGTGATCCCCGGCGTCTTCATGTCGACGAGCAGATAGCTGATGCCGTGATGCTTCGGCGCGCCCGGGTCGGTGCGCACCAACAGGAAGCACCAATCCGCGAAATGAGCGCCCGAGGTCCACACTTTCTGCCCGTTGACGACAAAATGGTCGCCGCGGTCGACGGCGCGCGTGCGCAGACTGGCGAGATCTCCGCCCGCGTCAGGTTCGGAATAGCCCTGGCACCAAAGCTCGTCGGCGCTCAGAATCCGCGGCAGGTGGCGCTTCTTCTGCTCCTCGGTGCCCCAATGGATCAGGGTCGGGCCCAATAAATTGAGCGCGCTGGCAGCCGGCAGAACCGGCGCGCGGGCGCGAAAATATTCCTCGTCGAAGATCACCTGCTGCATGAAGCTGGCGCCGCGCCCGCCATATTCCTTGGGCCAGGAGATCCCGACCCACCCCGCGGCGTGCATTTTTTTCTGCCAGGCGATGCGCTTTTCGAGTGTCGCGCGGTCGGGCGCGACGCGCTGGTCGGCGGCATCGTCGATGCAGATTTCGGCCGGCAGATTTTTTTCGAGCCACTGGCGGAACTCGGCGCGGAAAGCGGCGTGCTCGGAGCTGTCGGCGAAGTCCAAAGTTCGGCCCCTTTTGCGCAAGCGCGAGGTAATCGGACGGATCGAGGCTATGCAGAAGCCCTCGCTCTGGCAAGCGCGGTATGGATGGGAACCGGCCGCTACGGCCGCCCGTTTTTGTCGAAAAAACGGTCGGAGGGAAGATCCCGCCCTGACATGGCCCGTGCCGCAGTGCGTGAACGCCTTGCGCTGGTTTGGACCCTGGGCGCCGAGCCGACCGGCCCGCCACCGATCACGATCGCGTTAAGCGCGTCAGGGATGCCGGGCGTGGGCTGAAGCTACCTCATGCACCAGCCGGGATGCGCCGACCGCAACGGCCACCAGCTGGACCAAGCGGGTCGCCGCCGGCGCGACGCCTGCCGAAAGCCCGGCGGAGGATATGCTCACGCTCCTGTCAGCCAAATTTACGCCTCTGGTTTGGCCCCGCCTCATTCTTCGAGCCACACATCGCTGAGATCCTGGCCGATGTAGTGGCTCGGCGACATGTTCCAGCCCTTGAACTTTTCCGCGGTGACGACGATGCGGTTCCACCACAGAAGGGGAACCGTATAGGCGTCGGACAGCGCGTGCCGCTCGAAGTCGCGGACGATCTTCGCCCGTTGCTGCGGATCAGTACTGATCGCCTGACCGATATAGAGTGCGTCGAGAAAGCGGTCGGTCGAGCCGGAATGGTTGATGGGCGAGAGGTCGCGGGAAACGTATCTCGCGAGCTGTATCGTCGGATCGTCGAAATAGTCGGCAGCCAGATCGGTTGCCGCGGCAAAGCGACCGGTTTCGAGTGCGGTCTGCCAGTCCTTGGTGCTCAGCAGCTCCTGGGTCGCCTGCACGCCGATGTCGCGCCAAGCCGCCACCACGTAGTCGCCGGCGGGGCCGTACGGTACCGGGACATCCTTGCGGTTCGTCAGCGTGACCGCGAGGTTTGGGACTCCCGCTTCGGCCAGCAGCCGCCGCGCTTCCGCGCGTGAAGCGGCGATGTCGTGGGAGAACCCGGGAAGCGTCACCAGCTCCGCCTCAGGCATGCTGGTCGCAGTGCCCGGCCGCATAAGCCCCCCGACATATTTGAGAAAGGTGCTGTCGGCGAGGGCCTCGGCCCCGTGCCAGCGATCGATGGCGAGTGACAATGCGCGCCGCACCCGCGCGTCATCGAATGGCGGGCGCGTGGCATTGAAGACGATCGCTAAGTAAGTGATCCAAGGACCCTCGCGCAGCTCGAGGCGATCGCCGGCCGTCTTCACCATCTCGTCGCGCTCAGTGGGGGTAAAGCTGCGGAACTGGGCCAGAATCCGGCCGCTCTCCATCGCTTTCGCCGCTTTTTCTTCGGCCATGAATTCGGCCCGGTAGCCGTCGAGATAAGGCCTTCCCGGCAGGAAATATTTGTCCCAGCGCTTGCCGGTCCAATGGTCCCCCTTCACGTGCTCGACGAACACGAACGGCCCGCTCCCGAGAATATGCGTCTTAGGGAAAAGAGGGTCTTCTTTGAGCTTTGCGGCACTGTAGATGCAGTTCCAGGGTGAGGCGAAGTTGGCCAGCATGGCTGCGTCGGGCCATTGCAGATGAAAGACCACCGTCGCCGGGTCGGGCGTATCGATCCGGGTGATTGCGGCATCGTCGGCCTGTCGCACTGAAAGGACGCCCTGCGAAGGATGGATAATGCGGTCGTAACTGGCTTTTACATCGGCAGAAGTAAGTCGTGAGCCGTCGTGGAACAGCACGTTTTGACGCAGCTTGAACGTGTAGGTGAGCCGGTCGGGCGAGACGTTCCAGCTTTCGGCGAGGTCGCCCGCCACCTGCGGATAATTGGCTGTGTCGAATTTGAGCAGGGTGGAGTAGTGGGGGATGACCGGATGAATCAAGACAAACGAGAAATTGGAGTGGCAGTCATAATTGGGCGGCTCGGCATCAACGGCAAATGTCAGTATGCCGCCACGGCTCGGACGCGGCTCGGCAGCGACCGTCGTATGAGCGGCAAACATTGCTGCGAGCGCGGCGAGCATCGCAGCAAACGCGGCGAGCACTGCCCGCCGGCGCGGGACGGGCATACCGGTGAGCGCGTCGATCTGCGGATTCGTCATTGAACACACCATCGAAGGGTTGGCAGCGGCG
>Ga0318520_10000728_pt1 | contig 10268 bp, 8 predicted proteins | sample GRESIP178b2f16_FD_203512 | JGI IMG/M metagenome (GOLD analysis project Ga0318520, IMG submission 203512) | Tropical soil microbial communities from Luquillo Experimental Forest, Puerto Rico - GRE.SIPMG.178b2f16 | ecosystem: Environmental > Terrestrial > Soil > Tropical forest > Bulk soil...
GGGGAGGGTTAGGGTGGGGGTGGGTAGCGAGCCAGCACCGCGCCGTGTGCCCTCGGTCCGGCGTAAGTTCCGGCGGCGCCTCGGCGAGGCAGCGATCGAAAGCCTTGGCGCAGCGCGGCGCAAATGCGCAGCCCGGCGGCAGTGCCGCTAAGTCGGGCGGCTGGCCCTCGATCGCGGTGAGCCTTTGTTCACTGTCGCCCATCCGCGGGATAGAGTTCAGCAGCGCCTCGGTGTAAGGATGCGCGGGCGCGTTGAAGATGCGCGAGACCGGACCCGACTCGACGACGCGCCCGGCATACATCACCGCCAGCTGGTCGCACATCTTGGCGACGATGCCGAGATTGTGGGTGATGAATATCAGCGCCAGGCCATGCGCCCGCTGCAGCTCGCGCAGCAGGTTCAGGTATTGCGCCTGGATCGTCAGATCGAGGCTGGTCGTCGGCTCGTCGGCGATCAACAGGCGCGGCTCGCACGAGATGCCGATAGCGCCGACGATACGCTGGCGCATGCCGCCCGACATCTCGTGCGGATATTGCGTGACCCGGGTTTCGGGCGACGGGATGCGCACCGACTTCAACAGCGCGCGTGCCCGGTTCCATGCGGTGGCGCGGCTCACTCCTTCGTGCACTCGCATGGGCTCGGCCACCTGGTCGCCGATCGTGAACAGCGGGTTCAACGAGGCCATCGGGTCCTGCAGGATCATCGCGATCCGCTTGCCCCTGATATGCCGCATCTCGTCGTCGGTCTTGTGCACGAGGTCCTCGCCCTCGAACAGCATCCGGCCCCCGACAATGCGGGCCGCCGGCGGCAATACCCGCAAGATGGTCAACGCCAAGGTGCTTTTGCCGGAGCCGGACTCGCCGACGATGCCGAGGGTCTCGCCGGCATTGATGCGCAGCGAGACCTGATCGACCGCGCGCACCACCCGCGTCCCGCGGGCGGAGACGTAATGGGTGGAGAGGTTGTCGAGCTCGAGCAGCGGGCCGGTTTTCACCGGCAGTCCCTGCCGGGTCGGTTCATAGCTGGCGGAGCTGGGGATCGAGTTTGACACGCAGCCAGTCGCCGAGAATGTTGGCCGAGAGCACCATCAGCATAATGCAGAGGCCCGGCAGCACGCTCAGCCACCAGCGGCCGACCATCAGGCTTTGCTTGCCGTCGGAAAGCATCAGCCCCCAGGCGGCTTGGGGCGGCGGGACGCCGACCCCGAGAAAGGACAACGAGGCCTCGGTGATGATCACGACGCCGAGCATCAAGGTGCCGATCACGATCGCCGAGTTGATCACATTGGGCAGGATGTGCCGGTACATGATCGTCCATTTCGAGCACCCGGCGACGATCGCCAAGCGGACAAACTCGCGCTCTTTGAGCGACAGGACCTCGCCACGGATGACCCGCGCATAGCGCGTCCAATAAACGAGACCAAGGATGATGACGATGTTCCACATGCTGGGCCCGACGATCGCGGCCAGAAAGATCGCGAACATTAGTCCCGGCAAAGCAAGCCAGGTGTCGGTGACACGCATGATCACCTGGTCGACCCAGCCGCCGAGATAGCCCGAGATGATGCCGAGTGTGGTGCCGACGGTGCCGGCGAAGATCACAGCAGTGAAGCCAACCACCATCGAGACCCGAGCGCCAAAGATCAGCCGCGACAGCACATCGCGACCGAGCTGGTCGGTGCCGAGGAGGTATTTGGTGGTGCCGCCGGTCTGCCAGAAGGGCGGTTTGAAGCGCGCCGTCAGACTGCCGATCTCGGGGTTATGCGGTGCCAGAAAGTTGGCAAAGATCGCCACCAGGGCGATGCAGCCGAGGATCAACGCCGGGATCAGCGGGATGTCCTTGAGCCTCAGAAAATCGAAGCGCGACGATACCCGCGACGGAAAATCGTAAGTTTCTACAGGGGCGGTTATGGTCACGGCCTTCAGCTCTCCAATCGGATGCGCGGATCGATCACCGCGTAGAGGATGTCGACCACCAGGTTGACGACGACGATCATCGCTCCACCCATCAGCACGACCCCTTGGACCACGGGGAAGTCGCGAAACTGGATGCCCTCATAGAGCAGCCGCCCGATGCCGGGCCAGGCGAACACGACCTCGACGACCGTCGCCACATTGACCATGATGACCAGGTTGATCCCGGCCAAGGTCAGCACCGGGATCAGCGCGTTCTTGAATGCGTGCTTTGCGATCACCAGCACCTGCGGCAGGCCTTTCAGCCGCGCGAGCTTGACGTATTCCGAGCCCAATACCTCAAGCATCGAGGACCGGGTCAACCGCATATGGGCGGCGGCGAAATACCAGCCGAGCGCAAAGGCCGGCATGATCAGATGCAGCGGGGTGCCGGCGCCGGATGACGGCAGCCAGCCGAGATAAACAGAAAAGACCAGGATCAGGACGAGGCCGACCCAAAAGGACGGCAATGACAGACCGAGCAAGGTAAACATCTTTCCGGCCCGATCCCAAAAGCGGCCGACCCGCACTGAGGCAAGCACACCGCTCGGTATACCTATTATTAATGAAAAGGTCATCGCGACGGCGGCCAAATAGAGCGAGTTCGGCAACCGCGACAGATACAGCTCCATGACAGGTGTGCGGTAGTAGAAGGATTTCCCGAGATCGCCGTGCGCGAGGCTCGCCATGAAGAGCCCGTATTGCACCCACAACGGCTTATCGAGACCGAACTGATGGTGCATAGCGACGATGTCGGCCTCGCTGGCGCCCGGCTCCACGAGCAAGGTCGCCGGATCGCCGGTCACGCGGATAAAGAAAAAGATGGTCACCGACAACAGGAACAGCGACAGCAGACAGTAGGCAGTTCGCCTGCCAATGTAGCGCTTCACAATGTTCTCCGGCCGCCCTTCATCCCGCGCACGCTCGCCGACCCGCGGCTTTTGGATGACGTCATACGCCTCCCTCACTGCCTCCCAGGGTTGAGCTTTGATCCGATTGTAGACCAGCTATGCGCATGAGTCTTGGCTAATTCGACGGCATACCGAGAGCGGCGACCGATACTGTCGCTAAGCGCCTTTGATCGTGATGTCCTCGAAGGGTCCGGTGTAGGCGAAGCCCGGGATCAGGCCGAACCCGGATTCTCCGACCCGTGACCCGACGCCGTTTATAAAGGCCAGCTGCCAGAGCGGCGCATAAATCGCCTTTTCGTAGACGAGCCGCTGCATCTTTTCGAGGATCGCGGCGCGTTTTTTCGGGTCGAGCTCGTCAGCCTGCTGCGGGTACAGTCCATCGATCTCCGGATAGCTGCCATAGGCGTAGGCGCCACCCTTGACGACAAAAGCGGCGAGCCGGGTCGCTGCATTCCCGAATGCGCCGCTCGCGCCCCGCAGGATGCCATGACTGAATTTCTTGCCTGAGTAAGACGCGATGAACCCGGCGCGCTCGATCAGCTCCAGCTTTGTGCGAATGCCCACCTGCTGAAAGTAATCGACGGCCACTTCACCGATATTCGCATAAGAACTATCACAATAGAACAGCCCGGCGTCAAAGCCATTGGGATAGCCAGCCTCCGTCAGCAATTTCTTTGCCTTGGCAGGATCATAAACCGCCGCCGGCGGCTGCCAGAAATGTTCGAAATTGTAAGGGATGATACTGTTGGTGATCTTGCTGTAGCCGAGGAACAACGCTTGATTCATCGCATCACGGTCGAGCGCGAAATTGGCCGCCTGCCGCACCCGCACGTCGTGCCACGGCGATTTCGGATCCCACTGATCGGGGAAATAGATCCAGTTTGGGTCCTGTGCTACGACCGGCTTTAGGGTGAGCCCTGGCGTGCGCTGTAGTTCCTCGGCCAGCTCGCCGCGGATCGAGTAGGCAATGTCGATCTCGCCGCGCGTCAATGCCGCCAGCCGCGTCGCCTCGTCCGGGATCACCTTCATGACCAGGCGCCTGACGCTCGGGGGCTTACGCCAGTAGTCCTCGAACGCCTCCAGCACCAGCTCGACGCCGGGGGTGAAGGAAACGAATTTGTACGGACCGGCGCCCATCGGCGCCTTCTTGAAGCCCTCGTCGCCGACCTGCTCGACATATTTCTTCGGCACCACCCAGCCAGAGCCGCTGGCGCTCGAATAGAACGTCAGGAAGTCGGGCCACGGCTTTTTGAGCTTGAAATGGACGCGCCCCGGATCGGGGGTTTCGATCGCCGCGACTTGCTCCTGCATCAGCTCGTGCGAGGCGCCGCGGTAGCGCTCAAACGAGAACTTCACATCCTCACCCGTCACCGGCTCGCCATTGTGGAACTTGGCGCCCTTGCGGATGACGAACTCGTAGCCGAGCCCGTCCTCGGAGGCCGACCAAGATTCAGCCAGGCACGCAGCCTGCGACTTACCTGGCATCGGCTTCACCATCGCGTCGTGCAGCGCGTAGAGCACCATAAACGGGGTGATCAGGGCTTGTGTATCGGCCGGGTCGAACCAACTCGGCGCCAGCGAGACATGGATGCCCCACGTCAGCTGCCCTTGCGGTGCGGCAGCTCGAGCAGAGCGCGCGGCGCCCGCTGCGCCGGAAGTGCCGACGGCCAGACCGAGCGCGGTGAGCGCCAAAACCTCTCGACGTGTCGGGTGAGCCGCACCGACGGCTTGAAGTTCGTGGTCCCCGCGGCTTTTGGATAATGCCATCCGGATCCGCTTGCTGCCTCCTAGGGTTGCGCTGTTGTCCGATCTTAGAGGACGCTTGCGCGGGCTGTCTTGGTTATTGCGATGGCGCTCGTGAGCGCCGGCCCTGTCGTCACGAAGTTTTTTCCGTGATGTCCTCGAACGGTCCGGTGTAGGCAAAGCCCGGGATCAGGCCAAACCCCGATTCTCCGACCCGCGGCCCAACGCCATTGATAAAGGCGAGCTGCATCAGCGGCGCATAGATCACCCGTTCGGAGACCAGCTGCTGCATCTTGTACAGGATCGCGGCGCGCTTCTTGTGGTCGAGCTCCGCGGCTTGCTGCTGAAAGAGCGCGTCGATTTCGGGATCGCTGCCATAGGCATAGGGGCCGCCCTTGACGACAAACGCGGCGAGGCGGGTCGCGGCGTTGCCGAAGGCGGCGCTGGCCGCCTGGACAATCCCTTTCTTGAACTTCTGGTTTGAATATCCTTCGAAAAAGGCGGCCCGCTCGAGCGGCCGCAGCTTGGCGCGGATGCCCACCGCCAGGAGGTTGTCGAGCACCGCCTCACCAAAATTTGAATAGGACGAGTCGACGTAGTGCTCGCCGGCGTCGAAGCCGTTGGCATAGCCCGCTTCGGCGAGGAGCTGCTTGGCCCTAGCCGGATCGTAGACCGGCTCCGGCGGCTGCCAAAAATACTCGAAGGTGTAGGGGATAATGCTGCCGGTGGTCTTCGAGTAGCCGAGGGTGATTGCCGCGTCGATGCCCTTCCGGTCGATCGCCAGACTCGCCGCGCGCCGCACCCGCGGGTCGTGCCACGGCGATTTCGGGTCCCACTGCTCGGGGAAGTAGATCCACCACGGGCCTTGCGGGACGACCGGTTTGAGGGTCAATCCCGGGGTGCGCCTGAGTTCCTCGGCAAGTTCGCCGCGGATCGAATAGACGATGTCGATTTCGCCGCGCTGGAGTGCCGCCAGCCGCGTCGTCTCGTCGGGGATCACTTTGAAGATCAGCCGTTTGACGCTCGGGGTCTTGCGCCAATACTGGTCGAAGGCCTCGAACACCAGCTCGACACCTGGCGTGAACGAGACGAATTTGTAGGGGCCGGCGCCCACCGGCGCCTTCTTGAACCCCTCGTCGCCGACCTGCTCGGCATATTTCTTTGGCACGACCCGGCCGGCGCCGCTGGCGGTCGCGTAAAAGGTCAGGAAATCCGTCCACGGCGCCTTCAGCCGGAAGCGCACACGCCGGGAATCCAGAGCTTCCACGGCCGCCACCCGGTCCTTGATCAGCTCATGCGACGCGCCGCGATAGCGCTCGAACGAAAACTTGACGTCCTCGGCTGTTACCGGCTCGCCATTGTGAAACTTCGCGTTCTCGCGCAACACGAACTCGTAGCTAGCCCGTCCTCCGACGCCGCGAACGACTGCGCGAGGCAGGGCGCCAGCGGGTTATCCGGCATCGGTTTGACCACCGCGTCGTGCAGCGCATAGAGCACCATGAAGGGGGTGATGATCCCCTGTGTGTCGGCGGGATCGAACCAGGTCGGCGCCAATGAGACGTGGATGCCCCAAGTCAGGCGAGCCTCCGGGTCGGCGGCAAGGGTGGAGCGGGGTACGGCGGCGAGACCGAACGCCGTGAGGGCGAGAGCCTCGCGGCGGGTGATGCTCGGCCCGGTCAGGTCCGATTTACGTGTCCCGAGACGATCGGCAAAAGAGCCCATGTTCCTCCTCCGCTTCTGCGGGCCCGTATGCTCGAGCCTTGAGCGTATGGTAGGACAGATCTCGCCTCGATGAAATATTTCATCGGCTCGGCACTCGTCCAGCTGGCGCGGCGGAACCGCGCTATGTAACCGTTCAGTCTCGATTTCAGGCCATCACACTCAATGGGCCTAACAGCCGTCACAGGCGGCTGACCGCTCTCGCTTCTTACTGCGACGAGCCGCTGTTTTTGCAGAAGCCGCCAGAATTTGGGTCGATCAGCTGGCGTTCCGAGCGTACCGAGTAGAACGCCCACATCTCGTTGACGGTCTGTCGCGGCAATTTTAGCATCGCTGTCACAGGGCCGTCTGGCCCTTCGCAGGGAGCGATAAACATGGACACGCTGCTGCCCTACACTGGTCGGGAATTTCTCGACAGCCTCGATGACGGGCGCGAGGTGTGGATCTATGGCGAGCGGATCAAGAACATCGCCGAGCATCCGGCCTTCCGCAATGCCGCGCGAATGGTGGCCCGGCTCTACGACGCTCTGCATCAAGACCACGCAGACCAGAAAAACCTGATGACTTGTCCAACCGAATGGGGTGGTTTCACACACCCTTATTTCATAGCGCCGCGCTCGGCCGAAGATTTGGTCGCATGCCGCGATGCGATCGCGGCGTGGGCGCGAATTACCTACGGCTGGCTGGGCCGCTCGCCCGATTACAAGGCAGCGTTTCTGGCGACCCTAGGCGCCAATGCCGAGTTCTATGCGCCTTACCAGGAAAATGCGAAACGCTGGTACCGCTACAGCCAGGAACGGGTGCCCTTTGTCAACCACGCGATTATCCATCCGCCGGTCGACCGCGATCGGGCGCCGGGCGCGCCCGATGGACCTAGCGACATCTACGCCCATGTGACGCGTGAGACCGATGCCGGGATCTACGTTACCGGTGCCAAGGTGGTCGCCACCGGCTCGGCGCTGACCCATTTCACCTTTGTCGCCCATCACGGGCTGATCCCGGTGCAAGACAAGAAATACGCCATCGTCTTCCTGGTGCCGAGCAACGCGCCGGGCATCAAGTTCATCTGCCGTGTCTCCAACGAGCAGCGCGCCGCCGTGCTCGGCAGCCCGTTCGATTACCCGTTGTCGAGCCGGCTCGACGAGAACGATGCGATCTTCATCATGGACGACGTTTTCATTCCTTGGGAAAATGTCTTCGTCTGTGGCGACATCGACACCGCCAACAATTTCTTTCCCCGCACCGGGTTTGTGCCGCGCGCCTTTCTGCAGGCCTGCACAAGGCTGGCGGTCAAGCTCGATTTCATCGCCGGGCTATTCATCAAAGCGACCGAAACCGCCGGAACACGCGGCTACCGCGGGGTCGAGGCCAATCTTGGCGAGGTGATCACCTGGCGCAACACGATGTGGGCCTTATCGGACGCGATGGCGAAGAGCCCGGACCAGTGGACGGGTGGCTTCGTATTGCCGAACTCGGAGGCCGCATCGGCCTATCAGGTGCTGGCGCCGGAGGGCTATACCCAGGTCAAGAACCTGATCCACAAGACGGTCGCCAGCAGCCTGATTTATCTCAATTCGCACGCTAAGGACTTCGCCGCGCCGGAGATCCGCCCCTATCTCGACCGTTTCGTCCGCGGCTCGGGTGGAGTGTCCGCGGTGGACCGGGTCAAGCTGATGAAGCTGTTATGGGACGCGGTTGGCAGCGAGTTCGGCGGGCGCCACGAGCTTTACGAGATCAACTATGCAGGCAGCCATGAGGAGATCCGGCGTTACGCGCTGCTCGGCGCCCTCGCCTCCGGCCAGACCGATCGCTGGAAGGCGTTCGCCGACAACTGTATGGCCGAGTACGACCTCAATGGCTGGACTGCACCCGACCTCGTCAACCCAGACGACGTCAGCGCACTGCGTTAACTACGCGAAGCCATCTGGCCCTGCGCAGTGAGCGCGTTGCGGGCAGCGGCGAGGCAGGCTTGCGGTCCTTGGTCGGCGTTGATGCGGGTCCAGTCGATCGCTCTCGGGTCGTGGCGCAACTGAAGGGCCAGAATCTCCGGCGTCGCATCCGAGGCATCCCCGCGACGTTTGCGGATGCGGCTTGCCATCGCCTCTGTTCGCCCTTCGAGCCACAAGCCCGAAAACGGTACGCCGGCGGCGCGAGCCGCTTCGGCGAATGACTGGCGCTCCTCCGGCTGCAGCGCCACCGCATCGATGATCGCCGAATAACCGCCCGCCAGCACTGTGGCCGCCTTGCGGCACAGCGCATCGTAGACCCGACCCGAGATCTCGCGCGTATAGGCGCTGGCCGGCAATCGTGTCTCCGGGTCGACGCCCAGCAACAATTTGCGCGTCACATCGCTGCGCAGCACGCGCGCGCCCGGACGCAGACCGAGTTCGGGAGCGAGGGCGATCGCGAGCGTCGATTTTCCGGTACCGCTGACCCCGCCGATCGCAATGAGCCGGCAGGGCTCGGGCTGAAGAAATTGGTGCGCGAGATCGAGGTACCGGCGAGCATCTCCGGCCATTTGATCTCTCGCGGCGGCGCTGTGCACTCCCTCCAGTGCGCTTGCGACGACATGCGCCCGAATCCCCGCGCGCAGCGACAGGAAAAGCGGCATCGCGGCGAGCCCGTCATCCTCTTCGGCGCGGTCGAGATAGCGGTTCGAGACGCGGTTGGCGAAATGCCCGAGCCCGCGATATTCCAGATCCGTCAGCAGAAAGGCGAGGTCGTAGAGCACGTCGATACTGGCGAGGGCCTCGGAGAACTCCAGGCAATCGAACAATGTCGGCTTGCCGTCGAAGAGACAGATGTTGCGAAGGTGCAGATCGCCGTGACAATGGCGCGCCTTGCCGGCCGCACGACGCTCATCGAGCAGCCGCGCCACCGCCGCCACGCGTTCGCGCCACTTCGCCAGGATCGCGTCGACTCGCTGCGGCGCGAAGCGGGCATGCCGCCCTGCCGCCACCAGGCTGCGATATTGCAGCTCGGCGAGATCGCCCATCTCGGCAGCCCCGCCCCGGTCGAAGCGCCGTTCGGCACCAGCGTGGAAGCGGGCAATGTGGTCGGCGAGCTCGTCCATCATCCTCGGCTCGAGGCGATCGTCCTGGGCCAGCGAGTCGAAGAGCAGGGCTTGGTCGAACCGCCGCATCACGACGACCCAATCGATGGCCGCGCCGTTCGGAGCAAAGCCGATGCCGCCCTCGGCCGAGCGGAAAAGCCCGCGAACCTCCTTATAAAGCGCGGGTGCGGTACGCCCGTTGAGGGCCAGCTCGGCCTCGCAAGCCCGGCGCCGCAGCTCGACAGTCGAAAAGTCGAGATAGGGAAATTTTACCGCCCGCTTCAGCTTGTAGGCGTGCTCGCCAGCGAGAAAGACCAGCGAAACGTGGGTCTCGTGCACCTCGACCCGGTCAACTCCCGCACCATAGGAGGACGGGTTCTTCAGAAAGGCGACGACCTCTCGTTGAGCTTTGCTCAAATGCGAGTTTACAGGGTCTGGAAGCGTGCACGAGCGCTCCGCTCGATCGCGGCGGCGATGAGCCGGTCGATCTTGAGGCGATCACGGATCAGCACGAGGATCCGCCTCTCCTCCCGCGAGGCTTCGCCGTCGACGGCGACAAGGTCGCAGGCGATCACATAAGCGGTCTCACGCAACTTGGCGGGGAGCGCGGTCTTGATCGCCTTCAGGGTTTCTTCGAGCCCGTTTTCGCCGCTCATCAGTTGGGCGCAATCGTTGAGCAGGCGCGGCAATTGATGCTGGTCGAAGTCGCGGAACACCGGCAGGTCCTCGACAATGTCGCCAATGATGCGCAGCTCGGCATCGGGCATTTCGCTGTCGGCCGCCGACACGATGACCATCGTGTAGATCAGCGCGCGATGATGGTCGAGCATCAGGGGCTCCTCTCGGGGTTGGCCTGCCCACAGACCAAAACCCGCCCCTCCCTGTCAACCC
>Ga0318520_10000750_pt1 | contig 10168 bp, 9 predicted proteins | sample GRESIP178b2f16_FD_203512 | JGI IMG/M metagenome (GOLD analysis project Ga0318520, IMG submission 203512) | Tropical soil microbial communities from Luquillo Experimental Forest, Puerto Rico - GRE.SIPMG.178b2f16 | ecosystem: Environmental > Terrestrial > Soil > Tropical forest > Bulk soil...
TCACTGGGTTGCGGTTGGGCTTGGCCCAGGCCTGGCGCATCCTGGTCGGCGTGGAGATGCTCGCCGCGGTGTCGTGGGGGCTCGGCTGGATGATTTTCGGCGCGCGCGAATTTTTGAACACCGACGTGATGCTCGCCGGCGTCGTTGTCATCGGCGCCATCGGGCTCGCGCTGGAGAAGCTCGTGTTCCAACGGCTCGAGCAGTACACCGTCGTTCGCTGGGGCATGATGTCGTGAACGCCGCCACCGCCAGGATCGAACGCACCACGTCGGCCTACCGCGCCGGCCTCACGCTCCTCATCGCCGCCGCCTGCTACGAGGCGGTCGCGCGCAGCGGCGCCTTTCCGGCGGCGCTCTTACCCACGCTGCCGAAAGTCGCGAGCACGCTGTGGGCGCTCATCCTCGACGGCACGATGCTGGAGCACGCCGGCTACACCATGTACCGCGTGCTGTTCGGGCTCGTGCTCGCGGTCGCGGTCGCGCTGCCCCTCGGCATCCTGATGGGCCGCTTCCGGCCGGTCGAAAATTTCTTTCTCCCGCTCGCCAGCGCGTTGATGCCGATCCCGTCGCTCGCCTGGGTGCCGGTGTTCATTCTCTGGTTCGGGCTCGGCAACACGGTCGCGATCCTCATCGTGTTCTATGCCGCGCTGTTTCCCATGCTGCTCAACACCTGGTCGGGCGTGCGCGCCGTCAATCCGCTGTGGCTGCGCGCGGCGGGCGCCATGGGCGCCGACGAGCGGGCGCTGTTCTGGAAGGTGATCATTCCCGGCGCATCGCCGTTCATCATCACCGGGCTGCGCCTGGCGTTCCTGCGGGCGTGGATCGCGGTCGTGGGCGCCGAGATGCTCGCCGCCTCCGATTGGGGGCTGGGCTGGGTCATTTTCGACGCCAAGGAGTTCTTGAACGCGGACGTGATGCTCGCCGCGCTCGCCGTCATCGGCGCGATCGGCTTTCTCTTCGAGCGGCTCGTCTTCGGCTCGATCGAGCGCGCCACCGTCATGCGCTGGGGCATGGTGCGCACGGCGAAGGGGTAGGAAGAAAAGGCGTGTCCCGGATGCGGCAGCGCTAGCGCCATGCAGGCATTTGTCGGCAATCTCATTCAACGCAAGCCACGGCGCGCTCTGTCGCCGGAGTTCAAACACGCGCTCGCCCGCGAGGTTCTCAAAACCGAGCGGCTGCGCATCATCGCCCTCATCATCACCGCCACGGTCGTGGCCGCCGGATTGACGACCGCCGACGTGGTCGCGCCCGCGATCTTGGATCGTATTTGGCGAGGGCATTTCCCCGTCCTCTACCTATGGGCCGGCTATGTGGGGTTTGTCGCGTTTGAAGCGTCGGTGCTCGCGCTGGTGTCCCGGCAACTGAAACGCGATCTCGATGTACCTCAGGTGCGGCGTTATCTAGGCGCGTTCATTGAAACCAGCTTGCCCAGCCTCGTGCTCGTCGTGCACATGAACAACATGGGAGCAGTGCAGGCCCTGGGCTTTGTGGGGCCACTCCTTTATTTCGTCTTCATCATCCTCTCAACCTTGCGCCTCGACTTCTGGCTCTCGACCTTCACCGGTTTCGTGGCAGCGGCCGAGCTGCTCGCACTCGCGCTGTTTCATCCCGCCGCGCAGGCAGCCGCCGGCGACCCGATGCTGACGGCGGCGTTTCTGATCTCGCGCAGTGCCGTCATTTTTGGCTGCGGCGTTCTCGCCGGCGCGGTCGGCGTGCAACTCCGCCGGCAATTCGAAGCAAGTATTGCGGCGGCAACCGCCCGCGATTATGTCACCAACCTGTTCGGCCAACACGTTTCGCCCCAGGTGGTGGACCGCCTGCTGGCCGCCGGCTCGACAACCAGCAGCGATGCGCGGCAGGTCGCCGTCATGTTCGTCGACATCCGTGGCTTTACGGCCGCAGCGCGCACCCGCACTCCGCAGGAGGTTGTCGACAGATTGGACGCGGCGTTTACGGTCCTGGTCGAGATCGTCGATCGCAATGGCGGCATCGTGAACAAGTTTCTCGGGGATGGCTTCCTGGCGCTGTTTGGTGCGCCGCTCGACGATCCCGACGCGCCACGGCGCGCCGTCACGGCCGCGCGCGAAATGCTTGCCGCCATCGAGCAGCACAATATCCACAGTGATTGGCCGCTGCGTATCGGCATAGGACTGCATCTTGGGCACGTGGTGGCAGGCAACGTCGGCTCGCCGCGGCGCAAGGAATACACCGTGATCGGCGACACGGTGAATTTGGCCTCCAGAATCGAGGGCCTCAACAAGGAATTCGGGTCGCAGCTCCTGATATCTGACACTGTTAAGCAGGCGATCGGCCAAGATGTCGATGCGATCCCGCTCGGAGATGTACCGGTCCGCGGCTATGAGCAGCCGGTTCGCGTGTGGCGTTTGGCTTGAGTGCTCCGCACGGCGGGCGATTTTGCCCGCCCTACGCCGGCGCGTGACTAGAGGAATCGCGTCGGCCACATCAGCGTGCGCCACATGTGCGACGAGGGCGTGTTGTCGAAGCCGAGGCCCTCTTTCGGCTGCTTGAAATTGCGGCCGATGATGTCGACGAAATCGTCGAGGTTGACCTTGGCGTTGGGATCGAACGAGTAGATGTCGTTCACGCAGATCAGGCGCGCGGTCATGTAATATTTGTGGCCGCGCGCGCGCTTGTACTCATCCACGATGTAGGGCTCGGGCTTGTAGTCGGGGCCGAAATATTTGACGTACATGTCCGGGTATTTGTAGCCGACCGACTCGTCGGGGAAGAAGCGCAGCGCCTGATGCACGCGCACCGCCCAGCTCACCTCCTCGTCCACATAGGGCTCGATCAGCTGCGCGCCCCAGTAACCGTGGTCGCAGCGGATGAAGGCGGCGACGCCGATGTCGTGGAGGAGGCACGCCAGCACCACCTTCTCGTCATGGCCGGCCTTGAGCGCCAGCGTCGCGCTTTGCAGGAGATGGTTCATCGACACGAACCGGTGCTTGAAGAAGTCGATGAGCGTGGGCTTGTCCGGCATCTTCGGCAGCCGCGGATCGGCGCCCATGAGGAAATACTTGCCCGGGTTGCGCGCCTGCAGCTCGGCGCCGCCGACGTAATCGAGACTGCCGTCGCCCATGTTGAACAGCGCCGATTTGGTGGCGATCTTGTCGTTGAGCTCATGCATCAACTTCTCTTCGAGCTCGTCCGCCTGCTCCGACAACGTCAGCGGCTTCGATGCGGCGTGCGGTCCCATTTGCGTGCTCCTGGTGAATGCTCGAGCCTTGCGGCTAATTGTCCGACCTCGTTTGTGCCTGTCTACACCGAATTCGAGTCGGGCGAAACTCTCCCCGGCGGGATCGCGCGCGTCTGGCCACAAAGGCGCATACCATCTATGACAGCGGCACGCAGGTCATGCCCCATATCGAAGTCCGCAACGTCTCGCTCGTCTACGATACGCCCGCCGGGGAGGTCCCGGGCGTCGCGGGCGTCAGCTTCGACATCGAGGCCTCGGAATTCCTGTGCATCGTCGGCCCCTCGGGCTGCGGTAAGTCGACGCTGCTCAACGTCATCGCCGGCTTTCTAGCCCCCACCGCGGGCGAAATCCGCATCGGCGGCAAAGCGGTCAGCGGTCACGGCCCCGACCGCGGCGTGGTCTTTCAGGACTTCGCCCAGCTGTTCCCGTGGCGCACCGCGCTCGGAAACGTGACCTTCGGGCTCGAGATGCGGGGGGTCGGCAAAGCCGAGCGCGAGGAGATCGCGCTCGCGCAGCTCAAGCTGGTGAAGCTCGAAAAATTCGTGCGGTCGTACCCGCACCATTTGTCCGGCGGGATGCAGCAGCGGGTCGCCATCGCGCGGGCGCTCGCGTACAATCCCTCGGTGCTGCTGATGGACGAGCCGTTCGCGGCGCTCGACGCGCTCACGCGCGACGACATGCAGCGCCTGCTCGCGGAGGTCTGGCGGGAGACGCGCAAGACCGTGGTCTACGTGACGCACAATGTGGCGGAAGCGGTCTATCTCGCGGATCGCGTGGTGGTGATGACGCCGCATCCCGGGATGGTGAAGACCGAGGTGCCCATTCGCCTGCCGCGGCCGCGCGACCCGCTCAGCGTCGAATTTCTGCAATATCAGAAATCGCTGCTGCGCCATCTCGGCCAGGACGCAGGCGCGCAAGCAACGCCAGCGGGAAAGACATGAAATGGATTCCGGCGAGGTAACAAAGCTCGGCTGTGCGCTGCTCCTGCTCGCGCTCGCCGCCGGCGTGAGTGCGGCGCGCGCCGACGAGCCATATCCCACGCGGCCGATTCGGCTGGTGGTCGGCTTCGGCGCCGGTGGACCGACCGATATTCCGGCGCGCTTCGTCGCCGACAAGCTCGGCGAGGCGCTCGGCCAGCGCGTGGTCGTGGAAAACAAGCCCGCCGCCGCCGGGATGATTGCGACGCGCGACGTGCTGTCGCAGCCGCGCGACGGCTACACTTTGCTGCTCTGCACCCATTTCGACCCGATCAACACCGTCCTCTACAAGAACGCGCAGTTCAAGCTGAGCGATCTCGCCCCGGTCTCGCTCATCGCCAAATACTATTACGGGCTCGCGCTCGCGAACGCGGTCCCCGCCGATGACTTCAAGGCGTTCGTGCAATACGCCAAGGCGCATCCCGGCGAGGTGAGCTACGCCACCATCGGCGCCGGCTCGGCGCAGGAGATTCTCGCCCGCCAGCTCGAAAAGCTCACCGGCATCGCTATGAACCGCATTCCGTTCCGCGGCGGTGCCCAGGTCGTGCAGGAGGTGGTGGCCGGGCGGGTGCATTTCTACGTCTCGCCGACGCTGGCGATCGTCCCGCAATACCAAGCCAAGCAGCTCAAGATCCTGGCGGTATCGGCGCCCGCGCGGCTCAAGAACCTGTCCGATATCCCGACGCTGATCGAGAGCGGCGTCGACTTCGTGCGCTTCGGCTGGCTCGGCGTCTGCGCCGGCGCCGGCACGCCGCAGCCCATCCTCGCGTTGCTGCACCGCCAGATCGCGACCATCGTCGCCTCCCCCGACTACCGGGAGATGATCGAGAAGGCCGGCTCCATCGCGGTGTCGTCCACGGCGGACGAATTCCAGCAGGTGATCGCGCAAACGCTGGACGAGGTGGCGTCCAGCATCCGCGAATTCGGCCTGCAGCAGGAACAATGACGGGATTAAACCAGCGACGACCAGCGACAACGAGAAACGCCATCAGGGAGGAGAGCAATGAGCAATGGGCGCGTTGAATTGACACGGCGGCAATGGCTCGTAGCGAGCGCGCTGGCGCTGGGGCTCCCGGCGCAAGGCGCGTGGGCGCTGGAGACGATCCGCCAGGGCTTTCAGACCAATATCTGGGGCATGCCGACCTACTACCTGCTCAAGTCGGGCCTGCTCGAGAAGCGCGGCCTCAAGTTCGAGGAATTCGCCGTGCCCTCCGGCAATCTCACCATGCAGCAGATGGTGGCGCGGCAGGTGGATCTCGGCACCTACGCCGCGCAGTCCTTCATCATCGGCCACGACAAGGGCGGCCTCGTCGTGATCGCCCAGATCGAACAGGTCGGCAGGACCGCGCAGGTCGTCACGCGCAAGGACCTCAATCTCAGCCAGGTCAGCGAGCTCAAGGGGCGCAAGGTCGCGAACCAGACCGGCTCCTCCGTCGGCAATATTTTCACCGACGTCATCGCGCCCGCCGCCGGCCTCAAGAAGGGCGACTTCCAGGAGGTGCGCATGGACGTCAACAACATGGTCGCGGCCATGGCCGCCAAGACCGTGGACGCCATGGTCAACGTGGAGCCCTACAACGAGATCGCGGTCGCCGAGGGCATCGGCACCTCCATCATGGATTACTCCAAGGTCGACAAGATGCCGGTGTTCATGGCGGCGACGCCCGACTTCGTCGACAAGAACCCGGATACCGTCGTCGCCTATCTCAAGTGCTGGCAGGAGGCGGCGCGCGACTTCAAGGACAACCCCGGCAAGGTCGCCGACGTGATCTACGCGTTCTTCACGTCGAAGGGCTACGCCATGTCGCGCGAGACGTTTGCCAAAGCACTGGCCAAGGTCGAGGTCGATCCGGGCTTCCCGTCCGACCTCGTGCCGGGCCTGCAGAAGGACGCCGAGGTGCTGCTGCGCGAGAAGAAGATTTCCGCCATTCCCGATTGGAACAAGGCGCTGCGGCCGGACCTGTGGGCCAAGGCGAGAGGGTGAAGCAGATCCGCCACCCTCACCTGTTCCGCCCAATGCGGAGCGCCAACGGCGGACCACTGTGACGCGGCAACGTGCCGTGGACGTTTGTCCTCGTACTTGATCGCCGGCGCCGTCATTTTTGGTCGGCTTTGCCTATACTTGGCCTAGGGACTGGCGGCGCGGGTGGTCCGAGGAAGGCGATTGACATGACATCCGGCATATCGGGCCCAGCCACCGCTGCTTATGCGTCGCGGGACGTCGTCTCCGGCCGCTCGGATGTCGATGTCTTGCGCGCCTTCGCCATTGCGGCCGGGATCTCTTGGTCGGTCCTGTTCGTCGTGATCGGGCTCCGTTACGAGCTTCAGATGTACGCTGATGGCTCGATCTTTTCCTATGCCATCGCCGTTCGCGACGCATGGGCGTTTCATTGGCACAACATCTCGGGCCGTCTATTCGTCTATCTCTGCTGCCATCTGCCCGCCGAGACCTACGTCGAGCTGACCGGCGATCCCTACGGCGGCGTCATGGTCTACGGGTTTCTGTTTTTCGTCGCGCCGCTGCTCGGGCTGACGGCGACATTTGCAGCCGACCGCTCCCAGGGCCGCATCATTTTCAGCTACGCCTGTCTCTCGACAGCCTGTCTTTGCCCGCTGGTCTTCGGCTTCCCGACCGAAATGTGGATGGCGCATGCCTTGTTTTGGCCGACCCTCGCCGTCTGCTACTGCGCCCGTAACAGCAAAAGGGGCATTGCGTTGGTATTCGCGATGCTGCTCGCGCTCGTCTTCACCCATGGGGGCGCGCTGATTTTCGCAGTCGCGATCGTGGCTACGCTTTCGCTCCGGGGCGTACGCGACGGCGCATTCCTCAGGGCCGCCGGCGCCTTGTTTGTCATCCTGTCGATTTGGGCCATCGTGACGACGATATTCCCGCCCGACCCTTACATCGCCATTGTCCTTCACAGGGCTGCGCTGCACGTCTTCGACGTCACCATCCTGGCCAGCCACTTGATCCTGCTCTTGCTGATCACGCTCGCGAGCTACGGGATCGCGTTCTACGTCGTCCGGCGGCTAGGCCCAGCGAAGGCCAGCATCTGCGCTGCATCAATCGTCGCGCTAGGGCTGGGCGCATACTGGCTATGGTTCGACGGCACGCTCCATACTGACAACAGGTACTACCTGCGAACGGTACTTCTGATCGCCACCCCGGTGTTCGGCATGCTGGCGGCGGCGCACGCGCTCCGCGCTGATAGCCGATTGAACTTCGCGATTCCGCTCATGCGGCGCCCGATGGCGGCTTTTGCGACCAGCGCTGTGACCCGCTCAGCCGCGGGCGCCATTGCGCTGGTGACGCTGGTGCACATCGTCGAGGCGGAGAAATTCGTCAGGGCGTGGCGGGATTACGAGGTCGCGATACGGATGCTGGCGACGGGCGCGCTATCCGATCCCGCGCTTGGAGATCCGCAGTTCGTGTCGTCGGATCGGATCGGTCCGGATCTCAACCGGCTATCCTGGTCTTCGACCACTCATTTCCTGTCCGTGTTGGTGGCGTCGCGGTTTGCCCCGGCACGGCTGGTGATCGATCCGAACGCGAATTATTTCTGGCTTTCCTGCACGACCGCGACAGCAAACGAAGAGGCCGACCGCGCTGTCCCGGCGGGGAGTCGCCGACTCGTGCGCGTCCATGCATGCTTGCACCGTTAGCCTCGTCCCCACCGCCTCGTCCTCCACACACCAGACCGCTGCACTGCGGCGCCCGTGGTAACGAGCGGCGCGGCCGCGATCGCGCGTGCGCGCATGACGCTCCCTCCTACCATGCTGGATCGAGTCCCTTTGCCTTGTAGATGGCTGCTGCGGATGGCGCGGTCAGTGCCCTGATCAGCGCCCTCGCCGCGTCGGCGTCCCTCGCGCTCGTCGTCGCGCCGGCCGAATAGGTCGTCGTCTGCTGCAACTCCGCCGGCAGCATGCCGATCACCTCGACCTCGGGATTCGACATCAGCTCGGACACCTGCTGCAGCCCGATCTCGGCTTCGCCGCTCGAGACCAGCACGCTGACGCGGCCGTTGGGGCCACCGGCCGCGAGCCGGGCGGTGTGGGCGATGGATTTCGCGGCAAGCAGCGCGCGCCTGAGCGCTTCGGGCGACGACACGTCGGGCTTGGGCGCGCCCTTGCGCACGGCGATGCCGATGCCGGTGCGCGCGACGTCGGTGCGGCCGGGCGCGACCTTGCCCTGCTTGATCAGCTCGTCGAGCACCTTGCTGTCCACGACGATGAGATCGGCCCCCTCGCCGCCGTTCAAGCGGCGCGCGAGCCCGCCGGAGGGTCCATAGGTGATGCGGAGCACGTGCCCATTGGCGCGCTCGAACGGCGGCGCGAGCTCGTCGACCGCCGCCTTCATGGCGGTGGTGATCATGGCGTCGATCTCGGCGGCATGGGCCACGCCCGTGGTCACGATCAGCGCGGCCGCGGCCGCGATCGCGCGTGTGCGCATGACACTTCCTCCTACCATGCGGGATCGAGTCCCTTTGCCTTGTAGATGGCTGCCGCGGACGGCGCGGTCAGTGCCTTGATCAGCGCCCTCGCCGCTTCCGCTTCCCTGGCGCTCGTCGTCACACCGGCAGAATAGATCGTCGTCAGCTGCAACTCCGCCGGCAGCATGCCGATCACCTCGACCTGCGGATTCGACATCAGCTCGGACACCTGCTGCAGCCCGATCTCCGCTTCGCCGCTCGAGACCAGCACGCTGACGCGGCCGTTGGGGCCGCCGGCCGCGAGCTTGACCTTCGGCGCCACCTCGGCGGCGATGCCGAGCCGCTGGAACACGCGCTCGACATGCGCCGCCGTGATGCTGCCGCCCGCGGGCGCGGCGTGGCCCACGCTCCTCGCCGCCAGCAACGCGCGCTTGAGCGCTTCGGGCGACGACACATCGGGCTTGGGCGCGCCCTTGCGCACGGCGATACCGATGCCGGTACGCGCGAGGTCGATCCGGCCGGCCACGACCTTGCCCCGCTTGATGAGTTCGTCGATCGCCGCGCTGTCGGTGAGGAACACGTCGACGGGCTCGCCGCGCTCGAAGCGCGGGATCAGCGCGCCGGAAGGGGCATAGCTCGCGCGAATGGTGTGGCCGTTCGCGCGCTCGAACGGCGGCAGCAATTCGTCCGTCGCCGCCTTGATCGCGGTCGAGACGAACGCGTTGATCTCGGCGGTACGGGCGGTCGCGGTCGCAGCGAGCATGGCGATGACGATTGCAACTATGCGCATGACAATCCCCGCCGCGGACCCATCTCCCCGTCGCATGATATCGCATGCACGAGCGTCGATCCGCAGGCTTGGAGCTAGTTTACAACCCGCCGCCGTTGGCCGGCAGTCCCCGCTCCGCTTACGGTCGATCTGCGACATGCCATCTCGCCTGCCGCGCTCAAACGCGCTAAAGCTTCCCGCGATGTCACGGCATGGAGAGTGGAATGAAAGTCGCACGCAAGAAGATCGCGAAGAAGACTGCGAAGAGCAAGAAGCCGATGAAGAAAGCGGCGCCGAAAAAAGCGGCGGCAAAGGAAGCCGTGCCCCGGCGCGCGGGCCCCGCGAAAAGTCCGATCAGCAGCGACGGCGGGCCGATCACCTGGAATTTCAAGCTCATCGGCCATCATTTGCTCGACGGTTTCGGCGGCATGGGCGAAGGCATGTCGATCCAGATCGCGCCCGACGGCCGCCGTATCCTCTGGCTCGCGCATGAAAGCGCGCCGAAGAATTTCACCGCCGTCGACGTGTCCGATCCGCGCAAGCCCAAAGTGGTGGTGCAGACCGCTTTGCCGCAGGCCCATATGCGCTCGAATTCGCTCGAGACCTGCGGGAACATCATGGCGGTGGCCTACCAGACGCAGAAAAAGGGGCTGCAGCCCGCCGGCATGGAGCTGTTCGACATCTCGGTTCCGGAGAAACCGAGGTCGATCTCGTTCTTCGACTGCTCGGGCGCGACCTCGCGCGGGGTGCACCAGCTGTGGTTCTGCGACGGCGAA
>Ga0318520_10000756_pt1 | contig 10133 bp, 7 predicted proteins | sample GRESIP178b2f16_FD_203512 | JGI IMG/M metagenome (GOLD analysis project Ga0318520, IMG submission 203512) | Tropical soil microbial communities from Luquillo Experimental Forest, Puerto Rico - GRE.SIPMG.178b2f16 | ecosystem: Environmental > Terrestrial > Soil > Tropical forest > Bulk soil...
ACATTGGGCGTGCCGGCAACCGGCTCGCAGAGCATCGACTCCCATCAGATCAATCAGTTTTGGGGCTGCCTCTCCACCGGGGTGATCGACCCCGACACGCAGCGCCTTTACCAGGTCTGCTGGGTTTCGCCGGACAAGAGCGGCGACCCCAAGACGGCCCGCTATTATATGTTTGTGCTGAACGTGGCAGACGGCAGCCAGGTCGTTCCCTCGGTTCTGATCGAAGGAAAGAGTGGAAATCAGGACTTCAACGCGGGGATGCGCAAGCAGCGGTCATCGCTCGTGGAGACCAACGTCAACGGCGTGAAGACGGTGCTGGGGTGTTCGGGGACGGTCTTGGAGACCGCAGCAGGCGCCTCCGGCTATTGCTTTGCCTTTGACGTCGCCAGCAACAAGGTGAGCGCGATGCTGGCGCTGACGGCAGGCGAGGGCGCAGGTGTGTGGATGGCCGGACAGGGTCCTGCATCTGATGCGCAAGGCTTCCTTTATCTGATCACCGGAAACGGCGATTTTGACGGCATCACCCAATGGGGTGAATCGTTCCTGAAGCTGCAATATACGCCGCCATCACAAAACTCTGCAGCCGCGCTGAAGGTGGTCGATCACTGGACGCCGTGGACCGATTTCGCCAGAACCGGGCAGAAGGCGACGCCAAGCATGCGGCCATCGGGCGTAAGCCTTTCCTCCGAAGCGTTGATGCAGTCGGCCGGCGGTGGGATCAACGTCGCGTTGAAGAACGCCAGACTGGAGGCGCTGATCAATGACCGAGGCCGGCCGACAGTTCTTGTCTTCCCCGAAATGGCACAAGGCGCATGGTCGGACGAGGATTTCGGATCGGCCGGTCCCGCCTGCATTTTTCCGATCGGGGTGTGCATTGCCGGCGGTAAGGACGGTCTCGCCTATCCGATCAGGACGGCGAACCTCGGCGGAACGACGCCTGCCGATCTGACGAACCCGAAAGCCAATTGCGCAAAGCTTGCCGCACCCCCGACCTGGCTGACGATGAGCCCGGGTCCGGTCGACCCCTGCCCGACCGATCCCCGAACATTGAACTTCTTTCCCTGGGGCTATACGGCGCATCTCCATATGACGCCGGTGCAGTTCTTCGACCCGGCCCTGAACTCGTGGACGGTCTTTGCCTGGGGCGAGAATTCCCAGCTGCACAAATGGAAAGTAAGCTCGACCGGCGCTTTGGCCTATGTCGCGGAAAGCCATGAATACGCGAGCAACAACGTGCGCGAGAGGCCGCCGGGTGGCATGCCAGGCGGGTTTTGCTCGGGGTCGAGCAATGGAGCGGACCCCGAATCGGCGCTTCTTTTCTGTACCATTCCTTACGGCGATGCGAATGCCGAGGTCGGTAGCGGCCGCTTCCTTGTGTACGACCCGGTGCACCTCGCGGCGGATGGATCGTTGAAGGTTCTTTGGGACTCGCAGCAATGGAACGTCCAATTTCTGTTCAACAAGTTTAACCCGCCGGTCGTCGACGGCGGTCAAATCTACGTGCCGAACTATAATGGCGGCGTCGATCTTTACCGATTAGTGCAATGAGGTCGCTAATCCCGGTGCCCGCGCGGATTCGATTGGTGGCGGCGATGCGACCGGCGCTTCACTGGCTTCCGTGATTTTCTCTGTTGGACGGATTTAAGTCGCTGTTCAGGTCGATTTAGTTCTCTGTTCGGTCGCTTAGGGAATTTGCCGGCATTACGCATAGATTACAGCCACTTGCGGGGCGAGATCTGTCCCGAAACGGCGCAAAAACCGGTTTTTCGCAGTATATACCCGGTGCGCAGCGAAATCGCCGGGCTCCGGGATGTGCACTTCAGCCGACGGTGCCGTCGGCCGCGCGGCGCAACACGACGCCGGGGGTTGCGCCGGTGTGACTGGCGTCCTCGACGACAACGACCCCGTTGACCAAAACAGTCGTCCGCGTGCCGGTCGGATATTGGTGCGGCGCGGCATAGGTCGCGCGGTCCTTAAAGTCGGCCGGATCGAAGATCGCGATGTCGGCCCGGTAGCCTTCCTTGATCAGCCCGCGGTCGCGCAGCTTTAGCGCTTCTGCGGTCGCCCCGGTCATCTTGCGCACCGCCTGCTCCAGCGGCAGTAGCCCCTCGTCGTGCACGTAATGGCCGATGATCCGCGGGAAGGTCCCGTAGAACCGCGGATGCGGCATCCCCTGGCTCGTGACTCCGTAATCGGCTACGCAATTGCCGTCTGAGCCGACGAGAGCCGAGGGCGAGCGCACGATCTCGCGGATGTCTTCCTCGGCGATCGAGGTGATCAGCACCCGGGTTGCACCCTTGTCCTCGATCAGATAGTCGCAGACGACGTCGATCGGATCTCGGCCGCGCGCGGCGGCGAGCTTGCCGAAGGTCTCCCCCGCGTGTTGCGGGAGATCGGGCGAGATCGAGATCTGCACGCAGTCCCAGGTTGGAATGCGGCCCCAATTGTTGAGCCCGTCGCGATCGATTTCGGTGCGAATCCGCGCCCGCGTTTCGGCGAGCGCCAGACGCGCCAGCATCGCCTCCAGACCATCCGACTGAACCCATTGCGGCAGCAGGTTCTTAAGCGGGTTGCTGCCCGCCGGGTAGGGGTAGGCGTCGCAGTCGACAGCAAGGCCCTCTTTCCTCGCCGCGTCGATCATCGCCAGGATCCGTGCTGCCTTGCCCCAATTGTCGAGCCCGGAGCATTTGAGGTGCACGATCTCGACATGGACGCCGCAGGTCCGAGCGATGTCGATCGCTTCCTCGACCGCCGCGATGACGTTGTTCGACTCGTCGCGGAGATGGGTGAAATAGCCGGCGTTGCGGCGCTTCAGCACGTTGCACAGCGACACCATCTCGGCGCGGTTGGCGTAGCTGCTGGGCGGGGTGAACAACCCGGAGGATAAGCCGAGCGCGCCAGCCGCGAGCCCTTCCTCCAGGAGAGCCGTCATGTGGTCGAGCTCCGCGCCGCTCGGCGGCCGAGCGTCCATGCCTATCACATTGAGCCGCAGGGTATGATGGCCGACCAGCATGCCGGCGTTGACCGAGGTTTGTGGAAAGCTGTCGAGATATTCGGCAAACGTCGTTTCGTGAAACGGCAGCCAGGGCGCGCTGGCGCTCAGGTAATCCTGGACCAGCTGCCGCTTGCCGGGAAGGATCGGTGCCACGGAGAAGCCGCAATGCCCAACGATCTCGGTGGTCACGCCCTGCCGCACCTTGCTCTCGGCCTTTGGGTTGATCGGCAGAGTGAAATCCGAATGGGTCTTGATGTCGATGAAGCCGGGTGCGACCGCAAGGCCTTCGGCGTTGATGGTCCTGGCCGAACCCGCCGGTAGGGATCGGCCGACCGCCGCGATTCGGTCGTCGCGCACCGCGACGTCGGCGATCTCGCCCGGCCGGCCACTGCCGTCGATGACGAGCCCGCCGCGGAGCAGGATGTCCCGATTCATGGCCTTATCGAGCGGCAAGCCGGCGCGTGTGCGCTCGCAAATCGTAACTCTCGTCGCCTGCTTGCTCCGGCGTGAGCTTGGGGTCGCTGGCGAGCAGCCGGCGTGCTACGACGTGATCCGCCGTTTGGTTGACCGACTCGACACCGATCAGGCGGCCGGCGCGGAAGCAGAACACCGAAAAACGGCCATCCCCCGGGTCGCCGCGCAGAACTGCGGTGTCGTGACCTGTCGTGATCCCGGCGATTTGCAGTTTCAGATCGCCCTGATCGCTCCAGAACCACGGAACCTTGTCATAGGGCGCCCGCTTTCCGGCGATATGGGCGGCAACACCCCGTGCCTGATCCACGGCATTCTGCACCGATTCGAGCCGGACCCGGCCGACGGCGAAGGGTGTGGGAAAGTTAGCGCAATCGCCGATCGCAAGGATTGCCGGATCGGCAGTGGCGAGGTGTTGGTCGACGACGATGCCATTGTCGACGGCGAGCCCGGCCTCGCGGGCGAGTTCGGCGTTGGGTATGACCCCGATGCAGATCAGCACGAGATCGGCGGGAAGATGCCGCGCGTCGGTTGTCTCAACACCGGTGACTCGGCCGCCCGCACCCAGGATTTGGGTCACCCCCGTACCGAGCGAAACCTTGGCACCCCAGCGTCGATGCGCCTCGGTGAAAAACCGTGAGATCGACGCCGACACGACACGGCCCATCGGATGCTGCGTCACCTCGATGGTGTGAACCGCCGCGCCGCGGGCGATCGCCACCGAGGCGAATTCGAGACCAATGAAGCCGGCGCCGACGACGACGATTTCGCGCGCCTGATCCAGCCGCTCGCGCAGGATATCCGTGTCGGCGAGCGTGCGTAGCGGCAATACGCCGTCGAGCTCGGCGCCCGGCACGGCGAGCGGCCGAAAGCGCGCGCCGGTCGCCAGGACCAGATGGTCCCATGACAGCTCGCCGCCCGAAGCCAAACGCAACCGGCGGTCCGCCCGGTCGATCGCGGTGACGGTCTCACCCGCCAGAACCTCGATCTGATGCTGCGTGTAGAAGCTCTCCGGCCTGAGCCACAGCTCGTCGAGGCCGCTCTCGCGGGCAAGGTAGGACTTTGAAAGCGGCGGCCGCTGGTAGGGTGGCACCGGCTCGTCGCCGATCAATATGATCCGGCCGGCAAAGCCCTCCTGGCGTAGCGACGCCGCCGTCTGAAAGCCGGCCTGCCCGGTGCCGACGACGGCGACGAGCGGAACCGCCATCAGACCTGCGTCTCAGGCAGGTAGACGACGAGACCCTCGAGCTCCGGGGTGACGACCAATTGGCAGCTCAACCGGCTGTTTGGTCGGCGCTCGCTAGCGGTGAATTCGAGCATCGCCTTCTCGTCGTCCGACTGAGTCGGCGTTCGGCCAAGCTGATCCTCCTCGACATAGACGTGGCAGGTGGCGCACATCATCTCGCCGCCGCATTCGGCGACGATGCCGTCGATGCCGTTCAGGATCGCCCCCCGCATCACGCTGGTGCCGACCGGGACGTCGAGCACCTCCCGTGTCCCGTTGGGATGAACATACGTGATCTGGGGCATGGTCTTCCTATCGGTTGGATACGGTGCGAACCGAGAAGCGATCTAGATTCGCTACCGGCTGCCTGGCGTCAAGTCCGCAGGTCGATCTCCACCTCGTCGCTGCGCACGGCGAGCCTGGCGCCGAGGCCGGCGCTGCGTTGGACGATCTCGTCAAATTCCACGCCTTCGTCGGCCGGCGCACGCAGAACAGTTCTGTTGCAGCGGTCGTGCCGGACGAACCGAAACGCCGCGTCGGCGATTTTTCGCCGCTCCCACGACACCCTGGCCATCATGCCGAGCCAGTCGCCGTGCTGTCTGCCGCCGTGACCAGTATGGAACGAGAAGCTGCCGAGCCCGTAGAATATCGGCACCCCTTTGTAGACCTCGATTGGCAATGAATAGTGCGGCCCGTGTCCGATCACGAGATCGGCACCGGCATCGATCGCCCGGTGCGCAATATCCGTCATGTATCGCAGCACTTCCTGGTGCAGCCCCCAATGGAACGAGGTGACGACGACCTCCGCCCGCCCGCGCAACGCTGCGATGTCGTCGTCGAGCCGCTTCAGATAGACCGGGTCCGCCCAAGTCACAATCTCGGGAGGAATACCGGGGCGGTTTGCCGGCGGACGGCTGCCGTGCATCGGGACATGGTAGGCCGTGTGACCCCGGATCACCGCGATGCCCGGGCTAACCTCGCCGGCCTCGTGATTGGTCGGCCAGTAGACCGAGCTGCGCTGCAAAAAGCCGAACCGTACCCCGTCCCGCATGAGGATCACCGGGGCGCGGGCAAGCGACTGGTTCGCACCGGCTCCGGTATGCGCGATACCAAGCTCGTCGAGACGATCGATCGAAGCCGTGATCGCCGCCTCGCCATAGTTGACGTTATTGGCGAGACCGACTGCCTGGATACCGGCCGATTGCAAGGCCTCGCCCGCCACGACGGGGTCGGCGAAGAAGCCTTCGTGCTCGACCGCGTGCCCCCCGAGCGCCCGGTAGAGGCAGCATTCGAGGTTGCAAAAGACAATATCGGCGACACGAAATTCTGCTTGGACGAGGCTGAATGGAACAGCCGGATCGGTGACGTTCATCAAGTTCACGTCACCAGTGAGGATCATCTTGGTTGCCATTTCCCCTTCCTCTTTGCGGCTTTACCACAAACTTGCGTCACCGGCGAAGGCCGGTGCCTATCCCCAAATCATCCGGGACCATGTTGATAGGGTCGACATCGAGATCAGATTTCATTCCAATATAAAGCGTAGCATAGGGTTTGCTCGCGCGCAGAGACGTAGAGCATCGCACCCGCTTCGGACATAGGTCCCGGCCTTGCCCGGGAAAGCGAGATAGCTATGCCCGACCCTTGCTGCGGTACCGTCAACCCGCCAGAATGCGCCTACAACGAGGGAGGAGGCGGTGAAGCGAATCGCAGAATCACCTCTGGCGATCTACCAGGCCTATATCGACAAGGGAGAGTTGGCCTATCAGTGGAGCCTGGAGGCACAGAAGGCCGTGTTCTACCCCCGCGTCATCTGTCCCTTTACCGGCAGCGCGCGTCTCGAATGGCGGGTCAGCGCCGGACTCGGCACGGTTTATGCGACAACGGTGGTGTATCCGGCGCGCGAGGGTGCGCCCTACAACGTCGCCTTGATCGATTGCGACGAGGGCTTTCGGCTGATGAGCCGGGTCGAGGATCTGGCACCCGAGGCGGTGCGGATCGGCATGCGGGTCAGGTTCCGGGTCCATCGGCCAAGTGGCGACGAGCCGCCCTACCCGGTCTTCGTGCCGGCGTGATCGCCCTGATGGACGGGGTGCAGCGCGGCTCGGCCGCGATCGTCGGCGTCGCGGAATCCGATCTTGGCGCCGTTGCCAGCGAGATGAGCCCGATCGACCTGATGGCGCAAGGCATCCACCGGGCCCTCGCCGATTCCGGGCTGGGCTTGCGCGATGTCGACGGCCTGCTTTGCGCAACCGCGCAAAGCCGCACTTCGGGCTTGGCATTAGCCGAGTATCTCGGGATCTCGCCGGCTTTTATCGACACGACGATCCTTGGCGGCTCGTCGTTCATGTTCCACGTCAGCCATGCCCAGGCCGCGCTACAGCTCGGACTCTGCAAGGTCGCGGTTATCGCCTACGGCAGCACGCAGCGCACGATCGGGCGGCGCCACGCCTCGGTGCGCGAATACAATCCCTACGAGACCCCGTTCCGGCCGTTCCTGCCGTCGACCGCCTATGCGCTCGCCGCCTCACGCCATATGCATCAATTCGGCACGACCCGTGAGCAATTGGCGGCTGTCGCTGTGGCGGCGCGTGATTGGGCGTTGCTGAACCCGGTAGCCTGGGAGAAAAAGCCGCTGACGGCAGCCGAGGTCCTTTCGGCCCGCATGATCAGCTACCCGTTCACGGTGCGCGATTGCTGCCTCGTCACCGATGGTGGTGGTGCGGTGATCATGACCACACCAGAGCGCGCACGATCCTTGAAGAAGCCGCCGGTGTATGTACTCGGCTGCGGGCAGGCGATCACCCACGCCAATATTTCGAGCATGCCGGATTTGACGGTAACCGGTGCCTTGCAGTCCGGGCGCGCCGCGTATGCAATGGCTGGGCTCGGCCCGACAGACATAGATGTCGTTGAGCTCTACGACGCCTTCACGATCAACACGATATTGTTTCTCGAGGACCTCGGCTTTTGCCAGAAGGGCGAAGGCGGCTCCTTGGTCGCAGATGGACGCATTGCACCCAAGGGCGATCTGCCGGTCAACACCAATGGCGGCGGGCTTTCCTATTGCCACCCCGGCATGTATGGGCTGTTCCTGCTGATCGAGGCGACGCGGCAGCTGCGCCAAGAATGTGGCGCGCGCCAAGTGGCCGATTGCGAGACTGCGATCGCGCACGGCAATGGCGGGGTATTGTCGTCGCAAAGCACGGTCATCCTCGGGACGCGAGCAACGCTTTAGAATAGGAGGAGACGGCATGGCCGAAGGCGCATTGGTTCGCTTCGAAAACGTTGACGGGATCGGCGTCATCACCGTCGACAACCCGCCGGTTAACGCACTGAGCCCCGGCGTGCCCGAGGGTATCGTCGAGAATGTCGAGCGAGGGAACGCCGATCCGGCGATCAAAGCGATGGTGCTGATCGGCGCAGGGCGAAGCTTCATCGCCGGCGCAGACATTCGCCAGTTCGGCACGAGGCGACCTCCGCCGGTACCGGGAAAGCGCACCCACGAAGTGCTCGATGCGAGCGCTAAGCCGGTAGTCGCGACAATCCACGGCTATGCCTTGGGCGGCGGGCTGGAGGTGGCGCTTGCCTCGCATTACCGCATCGCCGTGCCCAGCGCCAAGGTTGGTCTGCCCGAGGTATTGATCGGCATATTGCCGGGTAGCGGCGGGACCCAGCGGCTGCCGCGGCTGATCGGACCAAAGGCGGCGATGGAGATGATCGTGTCGGGCCGACATGTCCCGGCCGAGGAGGCCAAGCAACTTGGCATCATCGACGAGCTGGTGCCGGAGGGCGGCGACCTCCGGCAGGCGGCGATCGCGATGGCGCGTCGCGTCGCCGACACCAGGCAGTTGCCGCGCATCCGCGACCGCGACCAGAAGCTCGCGGAAGCCAAGACCGATCCCGGCATCTTCGAGGCGATGCGCAAGTCGATCGCGCGGCGCGCACGCAATCAGAAGGCCCCTTACCACTGCATCGCCGCGGTCGAGGCGGCCTGCAGCATGCCGTTCGACGAGGGGATCCGGCGCGAACGCGAGCTCTTCGACGAGCTCGAAAATTCGGCCGAGGCGCGGGCTCTGCGCTACGCGTTCTTCGCCGAGCGCGAGGTCGCCAAATTGCCCGACATTCCGCGCGACACCCCTTTGCGGCCGATCGAGACGGCTGCGATCGTCGGCGCCGGCACGATGGGTGGCGGCATCGCGATGAGCTTTGCCGAGTTCGGCTTTCCGGTGAAGCTGCTCGAAGTCAGCCAAGAGGCACTCGACCGCGGCCTGGCGCGCATCCGCAGCAATTACGAAACGAGCGTCAAGCGCGGCAGCCTCGCGCAAGCGGAGATGGAGCGCCGACTGAAATTGATCGAGCCGGTCAAGAGCTATGACGACATTGCCCAGTGCGATGTCGTGATCGAGGCGGTGTTCGAGCGCATCCCGGTCAAGGAAGAAGTGTTCAAAAAGCTCGACGAGGTCATGAAGCCGGGTGCGCTGCTCTACTCGAACACATCGGGCATCGATATCGACATCATGGCCAATGCGACCAAGCGGCCGCAGGACGTGGCCGGAACGCATTTCTTCGCCCCGGCCAATGTCATGAAATTGTTTGAGGTCGTCAAAGGGACGAAGAGTGCTCCCGACGTATTGGCGACCGGGATGGGGTTGGGCCGCAAGATCGGCAAGATCAGTGCGATGGCCGGCAATGGCGACGGCTTTGTCGCCAATCGCAGCCGCGGGCCGTTTGGCACCGAGATGAACCTCATGATCGAAGAAGGAGCGCTCCCCGAGCAAGTCGACAAAGTCATGGTCGATTTCGGCTATCCGATCGGGCCGTTTGCGACCGCCGATCTGTCGGGTCTCGACATCGGCTATGATAGCCGCCAGCGGCGCGCGGCGGAGAACCCGAACTACCGCAAGATGCCGATCGCCGACATGATCGTCGAGGCCGGGCGATTGGGCCAGAAGACAGGCGCCGGATGGTTCCGCTACGAGAAGGGCGACCGCACCCCGCATCCCGACCCCGACCTCGCCCGCATGATCAAGCAAAAGGCGGCCGAACTCGGCATCCCGCAGCGAACCTTCAGTGACGAGGAGATCCTCCGCCGGCTGCTCTTTGCCTCGGTCAACGAGGCCTGCAAGATCCTCGAAGAGGGCAAGGCATACCGCGCCAGCGATATCGACGTAATGTGGCTCAATGGTTTCGGCTTCCCGCGCTACCGCGGCGGGCTGATGTATTGGGCCGACGGCATTGGTGTCGCCGAGGTCTACCGCCAGATCCAGGCCTGGCATCAGCAATACGGCGAGCGCTGGGCCCCCGCCGCGCTATTGCGCCGGCTGGCCGACACCGGCACGCCACTGCGTGAGGCAAAACCTGGCCGGCCGATGTGAGCAAGGGTCTGATGACCATTGACATCGAAACTCTTTCTACAAGCCAACTGGAAAACCTTATCGAAGA
>Ga0318520_10000758_pt1 | contig 10127 bp, 9 predicted proteins | sample GRESIP178b2f16_FD_203512 | JGI IMG/M metagenome (GOLD analysis project Ga0318520, IMG submission 203512) | Tropical soil microbial communities from Luquillo Experimental Forest, Puerto Rico - GRE.SIPMG.178b2f16 | ecosystem: Environmental > Terrestrial > Soil > Tropical forest > Bulk soil...
GAACACAATTGTGGCATAATTATGACGGAGGAGAAAATTATTTTTTCATCTACCCTTCAGTAGAATGAATTTCTAACCGGATAGGCTCACCTGGACCTCAGCCCGAGGAACCAATCGATGCGCCGTGCATTGTGAGGGATAGCCGGCCGCCCATTTCCCCCTCCCCGTGCATCGGCCGGTAGACAGGGGCCGGTCCCAATTCAGAGACCGGCCCCGCCCATTCGTTTCACGATGTCAAAGAGCCCGCCGAATTACACTCGGCACTCACTCACTCGACGTTCACCCGTACTCACACTCGCACTCGCACTCAGACAGGCGCAGTTGGTTGTAGTGTTTCTGCTAACGCCTCCAGTTTGCTGGTAGGCATCAACGTCATTCCGAGATGCTTGGCGAGCCTCTCTGTCAGGTCCATCAGTTCGTCTTGCGGATAGACCTGCTTTAGCACTTCAAACATGTCGCCCGGTTCTAGCTCCAGTTCTTCTAGTACCCGATCCGCTGCCCACGATGCCGGTCGCCTCACCACCGCATCTGATTCCACATTTGAGTCATCGTCGTCGGATTCATCATCACCATTAGGTGCGGCGTCTTCGGTGTCTTCGGCATCGTCATCTGTAGCGGTAGCGTCGTCGTTTCGCCGCGCCCATAGCTCCCTGGCCGCGTCGATGGTCAAAAGTGTAGGGTCAACACCTTTTTCCACGGCAAGTGTTTTTATGTCATCCCAGTGCTCCCATATCCGAAGGTATACCGAAGCTGTTTCATAGCTTATCTTGAGGCCATAGGATTCGAATTTACTTTTCCATTCTCCTCGCCTAGCCCTAACCCTTAAAGCATTGAGCTTCTCGGCTATAGCGAGGGCTCGTGGGAGGTTGGCTCTCTCGTTATTCAAGATCATCGAGTAATCATCGTTGATCTGCTTAGCGAGGTCGGCAGCAGACAGAGCGCCATAGTCGTTCATGACCTGCCCTCCATCATCGCCCGCAACGCCGCTTCACACTCCGATAGGAGCCATCGGCTAGAGCCAGGGCCGACCTTTACCGGCTTGGGAAATCGACCCTGCTTTATTCCGCGATAAAGTGTCGAGGGGTTGAGTGGCCGGTTGCCGCCGAATAGGCGACAGACCTCGGCCTTATCCAATAGCTGTGGTTCCACTGTGAGGCCTCCTCGTTGGAGTTGGTGGCGTCACAGTGCCCCAGCGTCAGCGACGGATCAGTCGGAAACAGTGGGATTACGATTGTTTCCCAACGATGGGGAACGACAAATTGTATTTGTCAATCGCATGTTTGAGTGTCTTCAGGTCCAGTGGATCGAGATCGGGATCACGCTTGAGCAAGTCGGCTCTTAACGCCTTACGTCGGCAATGGGCAGGATCGGGGATTCCGTTGGGGAACATTTCAGCGAGATGCCTTATGATTAGTGGCTGCTTGCCCAACTCCGGCTTGGTTTTCTGTTGGTCGAGCCAATACCTAAAGTCGCTCTCTCTAACATCAACGAAATAACAACACCCAAGGTCATCGGTCATCAAGTCGATTTCATGCTCACGCCACTCACTAGGTTCGATCAATTCTGGTGGCCCTTGCCCTGCGGGTTCCTCATTGACGGTGCCCTGATTGACGAGGATGTAAGGCTGTTTCCTGGATCGAACCTCACCAGGACTAGCACAGAGCTGTCTGAGCATCGCTTGGGCCTTGCCAAGACTTACGCCAAGCTTGGCCTTGATCTCCTTTGCGGCGAAATGGAAGTTGAGCCAACCATCGTCGTCGATCATCGCCCACTCCCAATTGCCACCACTTCACCCGCACCTGAGATAATTCCCTGCAACCGATTCGCCCAAAGCTCAAGCGCTTCACGCTTCTCTTTCTCGTAGGCGTGCTGCACGTACACCCCAAGAGTTATTCCTGCTTTTGTTGTCGTTCGATGATTGGCAACATGACCAAGGACGATTGGTGCAACGCCGAGTTCTGCCATCTTGGTCAAGGCCGTCCTCCTGAGGTCATGGGTGGTCCAGCGAGGTAGACCAAACTGGTTCTCACGGATCGTATCCGACACGTACATACGACGGACTACGTCGAAGCTCTCTCCAATAATCTCAAGGGCCATCGGCGATAACGGGACGCTGTGGGGATGGCCGTTCTTCGTTCGAGAGCCTGGTATATTCCAAACCTTGCGGGCAAGGTCTAACTCACTGCGCCGTAGGCCGGTGACTTCGCCAATTCGCTGGCCTGTCACCAGACAGAACTTGATTACCCGTTGGCAAGCGGGGGAACGGAGTTGAGGTAAGCTCAACCACAGGACCCGGATTTCATCATCGGTTAGCACCCGCTCGCGGGGCTTCGATGCCGCTGGCCCTTTCATTCCGTCGATGGGGTTGTGGTCAAGGTCGCCACGAGCGACAGCCCAACGGATCATCGCCCGTAGCTGGTCGAAGGCTCTCCTTGCTGCGATTGGGGCTGCCTTGGCATCAATAACCCGAGTAACGTCACGGCGATGTAATTCACTTAGCGGGATAGAGCCGATGATCGCAAGAACATCTCTGCGAAGTAGGCGCTCGATTTGACGGAAGGACCTCTTGCCTTTCAAGGCCTGAAGGTAACGCTCAGTCAAAGCGGCTATGGTCATCACTTGTGTTCGGCCCTCCCTCGCCTCGATGGCCAGAGCACGAGCCGTCGCCAAGGAGACGGAGGGATATCTGCCGAGAGTGATCCGCCGTCTTGGTGTTCCGTAAAGGAAGGTCCAAGCCTTCGTCCCGTGGCTCGTTACTCGAAGAGCTAGGCCCGTCACGGTCTCATCGAAGTAATCCGTTTGAGGTTCGGAGGACTTCGCGTGTTGGCAGAACCGATCAGTGAGTTGCAGCTTCATGGGTCGCGATCCTCGGAGGTTGAGCAGCGCCGACTTGGCGAAGCCTGCACCTTTGATGTACCTGGCAGGTAAACGTGCATCCGTTTGGGCGCAAGTCCCGGCATCTTAAAGCGACAACTTGTCCCGATGGAATGAGCTTAAGTTGGCCTTGCAAGCCGTGGCAGGGGATTGCATCGAATAGCAGGGAATTGCCTGGACGTGTTGGTGTGGTGATATGACCCGCATAAGCCAATATGGCCCGCCGCCTTGCCGACGTGGTCCGAGAGGTGCACGCTCGCGGGAACGGGCCATCCGGCGAATGCGGCGCCACCGCCGCAACGAACTTTGGGAGGAGAATGTGTCGGCACGTCCCATTCGTTACCTCGCGGCGATTGCGCTTTGGACGGTTCCAAATCATGCCGGCGCGCAAAGCCCTTCGACGGCGACGCCCGAGGTGCTGCGCGTCACGCGCAGCGCCGATGACGGCGGCGAAGGCTCGCTGCGCTGGGCGATCGAGCGCAACAACGCGGCGCCCGGGCGCTTGCGCATCGAGCTCGATCCCGCGGGTCAGCCGCCGCACGTGATCAAGCTCGCTTCGCCGCTGCCGGCGATCAAAGGTCCGGTGGCGATCGAGGGCGCGCCGTGGAAGCGCAGCGGCGAATTCGTCGCTCTGGACGGCTCCGGCTACATCGAGGACAAGGGCCCGCAAACCTGCCCCGGCGCCGTCGCCGGCCAATACGGCGCCAACGTGCGCACGACCAGCTATCCCGGCCTCGCTTTGGTCGACACCCAGGGCGTCGAGATCAGCGGCTTGGAGATTCGCAACTTCTGCATCGGCGTGCTGATCCACCGCGCGAGCGGCAATTCGATTCACGACAACCGCATCGTCGGCAATCGCGGCGGCGCCGGCGTGATGCTCACGGGCGACGACGGCAATGGCAATCCCACCGCCACCACCACGGTCCACAACAAGGTGCAGCGCAACCAATTCCTCGACAACGGCGACGGGCTCGAGCTCACGCGCGGCGCGGCCTTCAACCTGGTGGCCGACAATGTCTTTCGCTCGACCGACGCCAACCCGGAGCCGTCGCAGGGCATCGAAATCCTGCTCGGCAACGACAACGTCGTCGTGAGCAACCGCTTCGAAGGATATTCCGACGGCCTGCAAATCAACTGGGGGCACCGCAACTACATCGCCGCCAACATCTTCACCAACAATGCGTTCGGCCTCAGTCTCTCCGGCGCCGGCAATATCATCGATGGCAACGTCATCTCCGGCAACGCCGTGGGCATCGCCGTGCGGCCGGCAGCCGACATGACGATGGCGTCGATTTCCCACAACGCCATCTACGGCAACGGTCAAAAAATCGAGCGCTGCTTCGCCGGCGGCAGTTGCGACCCCGACATCCGCAAGGGCGGCATCGTGTTCGGCCTGCCGAGCGGCGAGCACGAGCGTTTTGTCGGAAAGCGCGGCACCGGCGTTGCTCCGGCACCGGGAAGCCTCGCCAAGATTTGCCCGGATGGCGCGCCCAAGTGCCAAGCGCCGCCGAACGGCGGTCTCGCTCCCCCCACGCTCGAGCGCGTGCGCAAGCACGCGGGCGAACTCATCGTGCAAGGCGAGCTACGCGGCAAGCCGCGCGCGCGCTTCACCGTGGAAGTCTTCGGCAATCGGGTGGCAGGCAGCGGCGAAGGCGAAATGTTTCTCGGCGATGTCGCGGCCACGTCCGACGCCGAGGGGCGGGGCAGATTTTCGCTCACGGTCGACGCCGCCAAGCTCGCCACGCTGCCGGCCTCGTTCACGGCCACGCTCACGTCGGCGGACGGCGCCACCTCGGAATTCAGCCGACCCGTCGCGCTGTCGGAGTGAGCGGCGGATGTTTCCGCCCGAGCGCATCGTCTGCCTCACCGAAGAGACCGTGGAGACGCTTTATCTCCTCGGCGAGGAGCGGCGCATTGTCGGCGTGTCGGGCTACGCGGTACGGCCGGCGCGGGTGCGCCGGGAGAAGCCGCGGGTGTCGGCGTTCATCTCCGCCGACTTTGAAAAAATTCTCGCGCTCGAGCCCGACCTCGTTGTCACCTTCTCCGACCTGCAAGCCGACATCGCCGCCGAGCTGATCCGCCGCAACGTCGCGGTGCATGCCTTCAACCAGCGCGACATCGCCGGCATTCTCGACATGATCCGCACCCTCGGCGCGCTGGTCGGCGTGGCCGGCAAGGCCGACGCGCTCGTGCAAACGCTGGGGCGGCGGCTGGCGCAGGCGCGTGCGCGCGCGGCCACGCTCGAGCGCCGCCCACGCGTCTATTTCGAGGAGTGGGACGAGCCGATGATTTCCGGCATCCGCTGGGTCGCCGAGCTCATCGAAATCGCCGGCGGCGTCGATGTGTTTCCCGCGCTGTCCGGGCGCAAGAACGCCAAGGACCGCATCGTATCCGCCGACGAGTTGATCGCCGCCAAGCCCGACATCATCGTCGGCTCCTGGTGCGGCAAGAAATTCGTGCCGGCCAAGGTCGCGGCGCGGCCGGGTTTCGCCGACCTTCCCGCCGTGCGCGATAACTTCGTGCGCGAGATCAAGTCGCCGCTCATCCTGCAGCCGGGGCCGGCGGCGTTGACCGACGGCCTCGACGCGCTCGCCGCCATCATCGAGGAATGGGCGGCGACACGGCCGGCCCACGTCGAGCGCGCGCGCAGCTCTACGCGAGGAGGATGAGACCATGACCGGGAGCCGTTGCAATCGCCTCACCCGGCGCGCGGCAGGAATTATCCTGGCAACGATGTTGCTCGCCATCGCGGCGGCGGGCGGGCGCGCGCACGCGCAAAGCGCAACCGTTCGCCTGGTCGTCGACTATGGCGATGGCGTGATCAAGACCATCACCGGCCTGCCCTGGGCGAAGGGCAGCACGGTCCTCGATGTGATGAACGCGGCCAAGGACCGCCCGCATGGCATAACCTTCAGTTACACCGGCAGCGGTGCCTCGGCGTTCCTCACGCGCATCGACGACGTCGCCAATGAGGGCGGCGCTGCGGCGAAGAAAAATTGGCAGTTGTGGGTCAATACGAGCTATGCTGAGCGGAGCTTCGGTGTATACGAGGTGCAGCCGCTGGACGTGGTGTTCTGGCGTTTTGCGACGCAAGCAGGGAAGTGACTCGATGGCTTTGATGGCAAGAATCCGCCGCGCGACGTGCATGCACGCGATGGACCTGTCGCCGGGGGAACTTTCGCTGGCGATGAGCCTCGTGGGGCTCGACGTTGTGGCGCGCGTGGCGCCGCACGCCCCCAATGTGACGCCGATTGCCGCCAGCGCGGTGTTTGCCGGCATGATGTTGCGCAGCAGGGCCTTGGCATTGGCCGTGCCGCTCTTGGCGATGCTGGTGAGCGATCTCGTCGTCGGCGCTTACGATTGGCGCATCATGGGCGTCGTCTACGCCGCGCTCGCGCTCCCCGCGCTTCTCGCCAGGTGGGGACGCGCGCGGCCCATGGTCGTGCTCGCGCCGCTCGTCTTGTCGTCGTCTCTGCTCTTCTATGCGACCACGAACTTTGCAGTCTGGGCGTTCAGCGGCATGTACGCCCACGATCTCAATGGTCTTGTTCTGTGCTACGTCGCGGCGCTGCCGTTTCTCTACAACACCGTGGCAGGCGACGCGCTCTGGACGACGCTGTTGTTTGGCACCTGGTGGAGCGCAAAATTTCTGCTCGCGCCGGCGCCGGGCGCCGTATTGTCCTCGACTCGTCATGCGCGGGCTTGACCCGCGCATCCATCCCCTTCGCAAAAAGTCTTTACGAAGATCGATGGATTGCACCGCAACTCGGGCTCGCCCGAGTTGCGCAGTATGATGCGCCGCAGTCGGGTAAACCCGACTTGCGGTGTCAAGCCCGGCAATGACGGTGCGGCACTTCACCCCAAGCGCGACCACAGATCGCGCGCGGCCCTCTTGAGCTTGGCGGGAAGCGTTGTCGGCGCATCGTCTTCCGCCAGCCGCAAGCCCACGCTGGTGATGCGGCCGTTCGCCACCCGATGCGCCACCAGCGCGATCGGCCCGAGCGGCACGACGTCGCCCTGCTTCGGCCGGCGCTTGGTTTCGTCGGCGAAGTAATCGGCGAGCGACATCTCGGCGGCGTCCGGCGCAATCGACAGCCCGTAGATGTCCGCCAGCGCACCGAGCGTGACGTCACCGGACACGAAGAAATCGCCGAGCAGACGCGGATCGGGCGCGGCCGGCGGCGGCATGTCGACGAAGAAGCGGTCGAGCGCCTGCGCCTTCTCCGGCGGCGCCAGGACGTAGACGTAGTCGCCCGGCCGCACCGGCTGGGACTCGAGCGGGCTCAGGATCTTCTGCTCGCGCACCACCAGCGTCGGCCGCGCCCATGACGGCAGCAGGCCGCGCTTGAGATAGGGGCTGTTGGCGGAGACCGGGTAGCCCACGATTTCCTGCTCGAGCTGGCCGGGCAGATCGAGCTCGACCCGGCGCGGCAACGGATCGTGCCGCGGCAGCGCGATGTGCAGCCGCCGCGCGGCGGCGGCAATCGTCCAGCCCTGGATCAAGAGCGAGGTCAACACCGCCACGAACGCGATGTCGAAATAGACGTGCGCATGCGGCAAGCCGACCAGCAACGGAATCGAGGCAAGGAAAATGCCCACCGCCCCGCGCAGGCCGACCCACGAGATGAAGGCCTTCTCCCGCCACGCGAAACGAAACGGCGCCAAACACAGGAACACGGCGGCGGGACGCGCGATAAGCATGAGCGTCGCGGCCACCGCCAGCGCCGGCCAGATGGTCTCGACGAGACGCCCTGGCCACACCAGCAGGCCGAGCAGCACGAACATCACGATTTGGGCGAGCCAGGTCACGGCATCGAGAAACACCACCACCGTATTGTGCGCGCGTGTCGGCCGGTTGCCGACCACGAGCCCGGCAAGATAGACGGCGAGAAAACCCGAAGCGTGCAGGGCCGCGGCGAGGCCGAAGATGACGAGCGCGCTCGTGGTCACGAACGGGGCATGCAGCCCCTGCGCCAGCCCCAGCCGGTTGAGCACCACGACGATGGCGCGTCCGCCGAGAACGCCGATGATGGTGCCGAGCACGGCCTGTTCGGCGAGCACGGCGAGCACGTGCTGCCACGAGCGATCGCCGACCGTGAGGAATTCGACCAGGAGGAGGGTGAGCAGAACCGCGAACGGATCGTTGCTGCCGGATTCGACCTCGAGGGTGGCGCCGACGCGCGGGCGCAGGCGCAGCCCGCGGGCATGCAGCAGAAAGAACACCGCCGCGGCGTCCGTCGAGGCGACCACCGCGCCGACCAGCAGCGCCTCGGTCCAGCTCATGGCGAGGAGATATTTGGCGACCGGCGCGGTCAAGGCCGCCGTCACCAGGACCCCGGCGGTCGCGAGCGTGATTGCCGGCCCCAGCACGCTGCGGAAGGTCGCAAACCGCGTGCGCAGGCCGCCGTCGAACAGGATGAGCGCCAATGCGATCGAGCCGACCACATAGGTGGTGCGCACGTCGTCGAACTTGACGCCGCCGAGCCCCTCCTCGCCGGCAAGCATGCCGACGATCAGGAACACGAGCAGCAGCGGCGCGCCGAAGCGCATCGCCACCAAGCTCGACATGATGCCCGCCAGAACCAGGAGGGCGCCGAGCAGAATGCCGATGCTGAGGGCGTCGAGAGCGGCCATAGTGTGCGAATCCTTCCTCCCATTGGTAATGCGCACGCGCCGCGCAGCAACTGCTAATTATCGTCCCACCCCTTGCGGGCCTGCGCCGCGAAAGGAACCGCGTGAGACTCAATCCCACCGCTCCCCGCTCCGACGTGCCGGCCGCCGCCGCCGGCATCGCCTGCGGCGCCGGCGCGGCGCTGTTCTGGGCGGCCGGGTTCGTGGCGGCGCGCCATGGCATCGCGGCCGGGTTTTCGCCAGCCGACATCGTATTTCACCGCTTCGTCTGGGCCGGGCTCGTCTTTCTGCCGTTGGTCGCCCGCGCGGGCTTACGCGATCTCGGCGGACTGGGCTGGGGCAAGGGGGTGGCGCTGACGCTCGCGGGCGGGCCGCCGCTCGCGTTCCTGAGCTATGCCGGCTTCCTGTTCGTGCCGCTCGCCCATGGCGGCGTGATCCAACCCTCCTGCGCCGCGCTTGGCGGGCTGGTGCTGGCGACGTTGGTGCTGAAGGAGAAGCTGCCGGCGCGGCGCGCGGCCGGCGCGGCCGTCATCGTCGCCGGGCTTGCCGTGATCGGCGCCGACGCGCTCGCAACGATCGGGACGCACGGCCTCATCGGCGATCTATCCTTCGTCACCGCCGGGTTGATGTTCGCGGCGTTCGCGACGTTGCTGCGACTCTGGCACATCGCGCCGACGCGCGCGGTCGCGGTCACCAGCGTGGTGTCGCTCGTCGATGTGGCGATCCAGTGGCTCGCCTTCGGCTTCGAGCGCATGATCGCGTTGGGCTTTACCGAAAATCTCGTGCAGTTCGCGGTGCAAGGCATCTTCGCCGGCGCGGCCGCGACCTATCTCTTCACCCGCTCGGTGGTGCTGCTCGGCGGCGGCCGCGCCGCGGTGTTCCCGTCGCTGGTGCCGGGATTCACGCTTCTGATCGGCTTCCTCACGCTCGGCGAAGTGCCGAGCCTCGCCCAGCTCGCAGGCTTTGCGATCGTGCTCCTCGGATTCCGGATGACGCAGAAGAGTTGATACGCCTCACATTCGTCCGCTGTCGTCCCCGCGCAAGCGGGGACGCGCTAATTTAAGGTCGTCATTGCCGGGCTTGACACCGCAAGTCGGGTTTACCCGACTTGCGGCGCATAATACTGCGCAACTCGGGCAAGCCCGAGTTGCGGTGCAATCCATCAGTCTTCGTACACTTTTTGCAAAAGGGGATGGATGCGCGGGTCATAAGCGCGTTCACGCGCGTCCATGGCCCGTCGAAGACGGGCGTGAACGCCCTTGAGGACGCGCTTCTGCCCGCGCATGACCAGTTACGGGTTCGGCGCTACACCCCGCTGAGCGTGCGCCGCGGCAGGTAATGGAGCACGCGCCGCTCGACCAGGATCACGGCGAGATAGGCAATGCCTCCGACCACGGTCAGCATGAGGATGGCGACGAACACCATCGCGGTATTGGCCTGGCCCTCGCCGAAGGCCAGGAGGTAGCCGAGCCCGAGATTGCCTCCCACCAGCTCGCCCACCACGACGCCGACCACGGCGAGCGTCGAGGCGATGCGAAGGCCCGCGAACAACGGCGGCAGCGAGGCCGGGAACTCGATCTTCCAGAAAATTTGCCCGCGCGTCGCCTTGAACGCCCGCGCGA
>Ga0318520_10000764_pt1 | contig 10095 bp, 9 predicted proteins | sample GRESIP178b2f16_FD_203512 | JGI IMG/M metagenome (GOLD analysis project Ga0318520, IMG submission 203512) | Tropical soil microbial communities from Luquillo Experimental Forest, Puerto Rico - GRE.SIPMG.178b2f16 | ecosystem: Environmental > Terrestrial > Soil > Tropical forest > Bulk soil...
GATACGTGGTGCGCAGGCGCCAGTGGCTCGAGGAGCTGCTCCGCCGAGCGATCGTAACTCGCGACCGCCGCTACCGGATCAGTCGGCGGGCTCCATCCGATAGAGCCGCAGGAGCTTGAGCAGCGGCACGTCCTGGGCGGTGAACAGGATCGCCGGCTCCGAGCCCAGATTGGCGTGGGCGTGTCGCGCCCGCGGCGGGATCACGAAGAAATCCCCCGGCTCCCACTCGAAGGTGTGATCGTCCACGGTCGTGGTCCCCCGCCCGCGCACCACGCGATAGACGGCGGTACTGGTCTCGCGGTGAGCGCGCGTGCGCATGCCCGGGCGCAGGAGCTGCAGATAGCACGCGACGGTTGGGCGAAGCGAGCCGCCGCTGGCCGGGTCGACGTACTCCAGCAGGACGTCATCGAAGGGATCGGGCGCCTTCGTGGCGCGCTCGAGCAGGGCAGCGTGGGAGTCGGCCCACGGGAAGTAGATGTCGCGGCCCGGGGTCCGGAGCGCCGGCTGCTGCTCCTCGGGATAGGGCTCGAAGGTCAGATTCTCCATGAACCGGACGATTTGCCAGTCGAGGATGTCCATCCAGTAGACGGGCTTGCCGCCCTCGTTGCCGTGGTCGTGCCACGCCATGCCCGGCGTCAGCACGAGGTCGCCCGGCTTCATCGCGCACTTCTGGCCGTCGACGGTCGTGAAGGCGCCATCGCCGTGGAGCATGAACCGGATTGCGGTCGGCGAGTGGCGGTGAGCCGGCGCGACCTCGCCCGGCAGCAGGTACTGGATCGCCAGCACGAGGCTGTGGGCCACGGTCCGCTCGGGAACGCCCGGGTTGTGCAGGCGCAGCACCCGGCGCTCGGCACCGCGGTGAGGACTCAGGTATTCGGCGCTCTCGAACAGGAGCGGCTCGATGTCGCGCCAGCGCCAGTGGCGGGCCTGCGTGGCCGTGGGCTTCGGCGGAATCAGCGGGCCCGGCCGGGACCACGGCGCGTCGAGCCCCGCCGCCCTCAGCCGCGTGCAGTACGCCTCGAGCTCCTCGACCGTCCGCGTCGTCTGGATCGCCATGGCCGCCTCCTTCGCTGCGGGCTTGAACGAATTCTAGCCGAACACGCTACTCTGGCGGCCGTCGAACCGGATGGCGACCCGCTGGCCCGCCTCGAGCGTCTGCCCCGGATCCACCTGGATACGCACGCGGGTGCCGTCGTCGAGCGCGACGTGGCAATCGACGATGTTCCCGAGGAACGTCACCTCCACCACACGGCCCGGGACCGCTCCGTCCGCTGCCTGCGTCTGGATCAAGGCGAGATTCTCGGGACGGATCGCGATCTGCACCGCCTGGCCCGCCTCCGAGCCCGGCGGCAGCGGAGCCTCGATCGGATGTCTGCCACCGACGGCGACGATGCCGCCGTCCGAGCCCGCGCGGACGACCTTGCCGGGGATCAGGTTCACGAGCCCCATGAAATCGGCGACGATCTTGTTGACCGGCCGCGCGTAGACCTCGCGCGGCGCGCCGACCTGCATGATCTCGCCGGCGTGCATCACGGCGATCCGGTCCGAGAGCGCCATCGCCTCGGACTGGTCGTGGGTGACGTAGACGAACGTGATGCCCGTGCGGCGCTGAAGCTCCTTCAGCTCCCAGCGCATGCGCTCACGCAGCTTGGCGTCCAGGTTCGAGAGCGGCTCGTCGAGCAGCAGAATGCCGGGCTCGACCACGAGGCTCCGGGCGAGCGCGACGCGCTGCTGCTGGCCGCCGCTCAGCTGGCTCGGGTAGCGCCCCTCGAGCCCGGCGAGGTTCACCAGCTCGAGCACGCGCGAGACGCGCGTCCGCGTCTCGACGCGGCCGACCTTGCGCACCTCGAGGCCGAAGGCGACGTTCTGGTACACGGTCCTGTGCGGCCACACCGCGTAGCTCTGGAACACCATCCCCATGCCGCGCCGCTCGGGGGGCACGACACCGCCCGGCGTCGAGAGCGGCGCCGAGCCGACGCGGATCACTCCCTGGTCGGGTGCCATGAAGCCGGCGATCAGACGGAGCAAGGTGGTCTTGCCGCAGCCGCTGGGCCCGAGCAGGGTCACGAACTCGTGGTCGGCGATCTCGAGGCTCAGATCGCGCACGGCGATCGCGCCGCCGAAGCGCTTCGTGACGTGCTCGATGCCGATGCCCGCCATCACTCGCTTCGGGAGAGCCGCACGTACTCTGCGACGGCCGTGCGATCCACGTCGATCTCGAGCGCCGCCGGCTCGTCGAGGGGAATCCACAGGAGCGCCTCGGCCTCCTGGTTGAGGATCTCGCCCCGCCAGGCCTCCACCGCGAAGTAATGGAGCTTCCGGGGCTCCTCGGCCTGGCGGAGCAAGGTGCACACGTACGCGGTTTGCTCCGCGACCACGCCGAGCTCTTCGTGGAGCTCCCGCTGCAGCGCGTCCTCCGGCTCCTCGCCGGGGCCGACGTGGCCTCCGGGCAGGGCGATGGCGCTAGGCGCCAGTCTCCGTGTCGCCTTACGCTTCTCGGCGAGCACGTGGCCGCTCTTGACGAGCATGAAGACGACGCAGTCCGGGAGCTGAGCCCGGTCGCGCCACGATCCGGGTGTCCGGTTCGCGGGCGTCACTGCGTGATCCCGGCGCGCTCGGCCCGCGCGACCGCGGTCCCGCGCCCGATCCGCGTGGCGAGCGCGATCGCCGCGGTGATGATGAGCATGGTCACGATCGCCAGCGCCGCGACCGGTCCGAGCGCGCCCGTCTCGTACAGGTTGTAGACGGCGACGGCCAGGGTGATCGATCCCGAGCTGAAGAGCAGGACGGAGGCTGAGAGCTCCTGCAGCGCGGGCACGAACACGAGGAGCCAGCCGGCGAAGAGCCCGGGCCGGGCGAGCGGCAAGGTGACGCTCCGGAAGGTGCGAAGCCACCCCGCGCCGGTCACGCGCGCGGTTTCTTCGAGCGAGGGGTCGATCTGGCGGAACGCCGAGTTGGCCGAGCGAACACCCAGCGGGATGAACCGCCCGGTGTAGGCGAGCAGGATGATCAGGAGCGTGCCGTAGATCGGCAGCGGCACCCTCAGCCAGAACTGGATCAGCGCGACGGCCACGACGATCCCCGGCAAGCCCAGGGGCACCAGCGAGGCGTAGTCGAGGAGCTTCCGTCCGCGGAGCGCCGTTCTCAGATCGAGCCAGCCGACGAGGCTGCCGATCAGCACCGCGAGGGTGGCAGTACCGCTCGCCAGGATCAAGCTGTTCACGATGGCGCGGCGGGTAACGTCGTATTCGAGCAGCACGAATCGATAGTGCTGAAGCGTGAGGTTCTGCCAGAACTGAAGCCCCCACGAGCGCGAGACCGACACGGCCAGCAGGGTGAGGTACGGCGCGGCCACCGCGACGACGAAGACGGCCAGGCAGAACGCGAGGACGCCCCAGCGAGCGCCGCCGAGGTCCACGAGGCGCGGGCGGCTCCCCTTGCCGCCGAGGGTCACGTACGAGCGCCGCGCGAGGTAGCGGCGCTGCAGGTAGAGCGCGGCGACCGTGAGGGCCACGAAGATCAGTGACAGCGCCGACGCGAGGCCGTACTGCGGCGGATAGTCGAACAGAGCGTAGATGCGGGTCGGTAACGTGAAGACGCGGCCGGGCAGGCCGACGATCGCCTGCGAGCCGAAGAGCGCGATCGCGTTCACGAAGGCGACCAGCGCCCCCGACAGGACCGCCGGCGCCACCAGAGGCCCGGTGACCGCCAGCGCGGTCCGCCAGCGGCCGGCGCCCAGGATCTGGGCCGATTCTTCCATCGAGGCGTCGACCGACTCGAGCGCGCTGGCGGCGAGCAGGTAGACGAACGGGAACGTGTGCGGCACGGTGACCAGGATCAATCCCGCCATCGAGAAGACGTCGAAGGTCAGCGCCGGCATCCCCAGCCCGTCGCGGAAGAATCGATTGACCAGGCCGGCCCGCGGGCTGAAGAGGTTCACGAACGCGATCGCCGTCAGGAACGGCGGCGTCAGATACGAGACGACCGCGGTCAGGTGGATGAAGCGCTTGGCCGGAACGTTCGTGCGGCTCACCGCCCAGGCGAGCGGCAGCCCGATCGCGACGCTCAGCACCGCCGTCGCCCCACCGAGCACGAGCGAGTTGCGCAGCGCCTGCACGTAGAGGCGGCTCGACACGGCGTCGCGGAAGTGCGCGAGCGTGAGACCGCCGTCGCCGGTGAAGCTGCCGCCGACCAGGAACGCCAGCGGCAAGACGACCAGCACCACCAGCGCCAGGGCTGCGCCCGCCATCACGACGTGCTCGACCCTCAGGAGCCGCGGCGCAGCGGGAAGCGGCTGGAGCGGCGTCGACATGGGCGCTGATTCTATCGCATTCGATCCGGATAACCGGGCGGTCGCGCTATCCTCGCTCTGGGCGCTGCATGACTGTCACCGACGCCGCGCTGAGCGAGAGCGCGTCGCCAAACGACGCGCCGATCGATGTCGACCTGATTCGAGGCTGGCTGGCCTGGGGGCTCGGCTGGCTGCTGCTGTTCGCCACGCTCGGCGGCTTCGTCTCGACCAAGCTCACATATCCCACCTTCCTCGGCGACACGGCGTGGTTCACTTACGGGCGGCTGCGCCCGATCCACGTGAACGGGGTGATCTGGGGCGCGTTCTCCACCCTCTTCATCGGCCTCTGCTACTACCTCGTGCCCCGCCTCACCGGCCGGCGCGTCTGGGGAGCGCGCTGGGGTCGCGCGCTCCTGTGGGTCTGGAACGTGAATCTGGCCGCTGCCGTGGTGCTGCTGGCGCTCGGCTTCAACCGGGGCTGGGAGATGGGCGAATGGCCTCTGGTCAACGTCCTCGTCGCGCTCGTCGCGATCGGGCTGTTGACAGCGCAGTTCTTGACCACGATCACGAGGCGACGCGAACGGCCGCTCCACGTCTCGCTCTGCTACCTGCTGGCCGCGTTCGTCTGGACCCACGTGACCCTGGTACTGCTGGTGCTTGCGCCCACCCACGTCCCCGGCCTCGACAACGCCGCGTGGCACGGGCTGTTCGTCCACTACGTGGTCGGGCTCTGGATCACGCCGGCGGGCTATGCACTGATCTACTACTTTCTGCCGGCCGGCGTGAACAGCCCGATCTACAGCCACCGGCTCGCCCGGCTCGGCTTCTGGTCGCTCGCGCTGCTCTATCCGTTCGTCACTCTCGACCACTATCCAGGCTCACCGCTCGCCGGCCGGGCAGCGACGACGGTCATCGTCTCCTCGATCGTGCTCGCGGTGCCCGCGTGGACGGTGCTCCACAACGTCGTCGGCACGATGAGCGGACGGTGGCGCCAGCTCTCCGAGAACTTGCCGGCGAGGCTGCTGAGCGTCGGCGCGCTCATGCATCTGGTCGGCACGGTCCAGGGCTCGCTCGAGGCGTTCCGCTCGGTGCAGCACACGACGCACTTCACGGATTTCGGCGTCGCGCACTCGCACCTCACGATCTTCACGTTCGTGATGTGGGCCCTCGCGGGCACGATCTACGTCTGGTCACGGCTCGCGAACGACGCGGCGCTGTGGAGCCTCCGCGTCGGCAACTGGGGCTTCTGGCTCGTGACGCTCGGCATCTCGGCCATGGCGCTCGTCCTGACGGCGCAGGGCCTCCAGCAGGGCTTCATGGTGATGGCCGGCGCCGAATGGGTGCACTCGGTCGACGCGATCCGCCCGTACTGGTGGGTGCGAACATTCACCGGCTTCTCGATCAACGTCGGCCTCTCGCTCCTGGTCTACACGCTCATGCAGTCGTCACTCGCGCGGCCGGCGTGAGGGCGCCGCCCGGCGGATGGCGGCGGATCGGCGCGCCGGCGCTCGGCGCCGGATTCTTTCTCGCCGCCCTGGCGATGCTCCTCTCGGGCGTGCATCCCGCGATGCGGCCAGAATCGTCCCGACAGGTAAGCCGCGCCGTCCGCACCGACCTCGGCGACGTGCGGTGGATGCGTGCCGACGCCACCGACTACACGCCACTCGAGCGCGTCGGCCGCTCCGTCTACATGCGCGAGGGGTGCTGGTACTGCCACAGTCAGTACGTCCGGCCGGTGGCCGGCGAGGCCAGGCGCTGGGGGCCGATCTCCGAGGCCGGCGAATATGCTTTCGACCGGCCGCCACTGCTCTCGAGTCGTCGGATCGGTCCCGATCTGGCCCGCGTTGGGCTCAAGTACGGGGACGACTGGCACTACGCGCATTACTGGGATCCGCGCCTGGTCGTGCCGGACTCGATCATGCCGAGCTTCAAGTGGCTCTACACTCGGGTGCGCGTCCTGCTGCACACGACGGAGACCGGCGCCTCGACGATGCCGCCGGAGCTCCGCGCGTACTTCACGATGAACGCGGAGACTTCAATCCCTCTCTATCCGAACACCGACGGCCTTGCCTTCGTCGCGCCGCCGGCGAATGGCCAGTGGCCGCTCGACGGCACGCCGGTGATCGATCTCAAGGGCTTCGGCGATCACCCGCCCACGCTGACGCGCGTGACTCTGGTGTTCCCGACCCACGAGCTGGTCGGGCTCGTCCGCTACATCCAGAAGCTCGGGACCAACCGCGGCGCCTGGCGCGAGATGCTCGAGCCGCAGACGGTCGGCGCTCCGGCCATGACCATCCCGAGTAGCCCTGAGGTCCTGACGCTCGGGCGCGAGGTCTACGACGCGCGGTGCGTCGGCTGTCACGGCAAGAACGGCGACGGCAACGGTCCAGCGGCGACGTTCCTCTCCCCTCGTCCGCGAAACCTCACGCTCGGAGTCTTCAAGTTCCGCACCACGCCGTCGGGCTCGTTGCCGACCGACGGGGACCTCTACCGCACGGTGACGCGAGGTGTGCGCTGGACCGCGATGCCCATGTGGCATGAGCTACTGGACGACGAGCGGATCGCCGTCGTCGCGTTCATCAAGACCTTGTCGGGCCGCTGGAACCACGAGCGGCCCGAGCCGCCTGCCACGATTGGCGATCCGCCAACGGCCACGCCAGAGCTCGTCGCGCGCGGCAAGGATCTCTACCAGAAGGCCAAGTGCTCCCGATGCCACGGTGAGGAGGGCAAGGGCGACGGCGAGTCCGCGCCCGACCTGACCGACGACCTGAAGTTTCCAATCCGCCCGGCCGATCTCACGCGCGGCCGGCTCAAGGGCGGCTCGACCGTCCGCGACGTCTTCCGCACGATGACGCTCGGGCTCGACGGCTCGCCGATGCCTTCGTTCGCCGACTCGATGAGCGAAGAAGAGCGCTGGGCGATCTCGTACTACGTGCTCTCGCTCTCGGCCTGGAAGGATCCGCTGACGGGCCTGGGCGCGGCCCGGTAGGAGCCGAGATGCGGGCCGAGAAGATCCTGATCGTTCTGGTGCTGCTGAACCTGCTCGCGCTGAGCCTCGGCGTCCTGTTCAACATCCTCGCGCACTTCCTGCCGCTCGCGTACTGAGCGACGCGAGCATCCGATGACCTGGATCGTTCGGCCCGGAGGTCGGCGTAGGCCTCGGGCGCTCAGGATCGCGCGGAGCCGGCGTCCTGGTAGACCGCGGCCCGATGGGTCTCCGGCAGAAACGCGTAGACCGCGTTGCGGCCCGGGTCGAAGCCGATCGTATGTGCCCCCGCCTCCGTCCCAACGCTCTCGAGAAGCCGCATCCTGTCGGTATCGAACACGTCGATCACGCCGGGCTCGCCGATCGCGACGTAGAGGTGCAGCAGCGCCGCGTTGAAGAAGACGACGTCGGGCACGCCCGAGAGCGGATGCCGGCTCGCCACCTTTCCCGACCTCGTGTCGACCACCAGCAGCGTCCTGGCGTCGCACGCACAGAAGAGGCGCTGCGTCTCCGGATCGAGGTCGAGCCCATGGGGGCCCGCCGCTGGCATCGCGAACGCGCCGGCGATCCGGGTCGGCTCGGCGGCATCGACCACGACGATCTGAGGTGGGTCGGCGATGTTCACGTAGAACCGGCCGCTGGACGCGTCGAAGACCGCCCAGCGCGTCCGGCCGGGCGCGCGGATGTCGGCGATCAGGGCGCGCGCGCCGACGTCGACCAGCGAGATGCTGAACGAGCCGGGCCGCGCCGGATCGCCGACGTTGGCCGCCAGCAAGAGCCGGTGATCGGCGCTATACGCCAGACCATTCGGTCCGATGCCGACCTTCACTTTCGCGAGCGTGCCCTCGCGGCCGGGTGAGAAGATGCCAACGGTGTTCTCGCCGCGGTTTCCGGTGAAGACCAGGTCGTGCGCTTCGGACACCAGCGCGCCGGCGACCCGTGTCAGCCCCGAGATGGAGCGAAGATGGGTGCCCGCCGCGCAGTCGATCACGTCGACCGCATCGTTGGCGGTATGCGCGACGTAGAGCAGACCGCGCGGCCCGTGCACCGCCGCGTGGTCGAATCCTCCGGGCCCCGCGTGCTTGGGAAGGTCGATGTCGGCGACCTTGTCGAGTGCCATGCCTCACTCCTGTCCGTGCCGTGGCCTGGCCGCGTGCCGAGCCCGCGACCCGCCCGCGGCAGTACGCATACAGTGCGTCGTAGGCGGGACATTGCCTCGCCATGTTGTCGTGGTCGTTCCCTCGTTCCTTCCCGTGACTCACGCCCTACGCTTCAAGACCGTATAGAGCCCGTCGAAGATCGCCATGCCGCGCTCGAGCAGATCGTGGTCGTCCCCGGTCGACTCGGCGAGCGCGCGGATCGCCAGGTCCACGCCGGTCGACTCGTCGCGGGTGAACTTGCCGTCGCGCAGGTCGGCCTCGTGGACGATCTCGGCGATGAGCTTGACGCGGCGGTCCTTCAGCGCAAATCGCTTCACCAGGGTCTCGAACGTGCAGTCCTCGCCGTGGTGCCCGAACTCGGCGCCGAGCACGTCGAACGGCGTCCCCTTCCGCGCGGCGTCCGCGGCGTCAGCGAAGGCGAAGACCGCGTCGGGATCGCAGAACCGCTTGATGAGCCATGCCGAGGCGATACGGTCGATGTGAGGGCGCGGGCGGGTCACCCACGTGGTGCCGCGCGGCGGCAAAACACCCGGACGGCGCCCGGCGACGACCGGCGGCCGCGTCTCGAGCGCCCGCAAGCGCTTGGCCGTCGTCTCCCAGAGGGTCCGGGCGCGCTGACCGGCCGGGGCCTTGAGATAGTCGATCGACTCCACGCGGTCGAGCTCGCGCTTGAGCGCATCGAGCCTGGCGCGGAGCGGCGCGAGCGAGCCGCGATGGCTCGCCCGGTGGCGGTCGACCTGGCCGAGGATCTCGCGGCAGCCGCGGACCACCGCCTGATACTCGGCGCCGCGCGCCCCGTGGAACAGCGCCGCGAGCTGCTCGTCCGTCATGGTCTCGACGCGGTCGACGCGCAGGAGCGTCACCTCGCCCCGGAACGACTGGATCTCCTGGACCAGCCACTGGAAGAGCTCCGTCGTCTCGGGGGTCTCGGGCAGGATCCACCCGGCGCTGCGCAGCCGGACGGCGCCCATCCGCTGGAGCTTGCGCCAGACGCCGACGCGGTGCCGGGTCGGCGTGGGCGGCAGGCTCATCAGCAAGGTCAACCAGCGCATGGCTCTTGCTGAGATCGTAACGAGTGATACACTCCATGTCAAACGTTACTCCAGGAGCCGGTCATGCCATCGCCCTCAGGCGTCACCGCGACGCGCGCGAGCTTCGCCGATCTGGTCCGGTACTTCCTCTACCTGGGCGCCTTCGGATTCGGCGGGCCCGTCGCGCTGGCCGGCTTCATGCACCGCGACCTCGTCGAGACGCGGCGCTGGATCGACGAGGAGGAATACCGGCTCGCCCTGGCCCTCGCCCAGATCATGCCGGGCCCCCTCGCCGCGCAGCTCGCCATCGCGCTCGGATACTTCCAGCGCGGCATCGTCGGCGCGACCGCGGTGGGCTTGGCCTTCGTGATTCCCTCGTTCCTGATGGTGGTAGCGATCTCGATCGCGTACCGGCGCTACGGCGGCCTCTGGTGGATGCAGGCCCTGTTCTACGGTATCGGCGCGTCGGTGATCGCGATCATCACCATCGCGGCCTACAAGCTCTCGCGCACGACGAACCGGCGCGACCCCCTGCTCTGGGCGATCTTCGCGGTGCTGGTGGTGGTCACCGTCTGGGCGCAGGCCGAGCTCGCGGAGTTCTTCGTGCTCGCCGGCTGCATCGTGCTC
>Ga0318520_10000772_pt1 | contig 10070 bp, 9 predicted proteins | sample GRESIP178b2f16_FD_203512 | JGI IMG/M metagenome (GOLD analysis project Ga0318520, IMG submission 203512) | Tropical soil microbial communities from Luquillo Experimental Forest, Puerto Rico - GRE.SIPMG.178b2f16 | ecosystem: Environmental > Terrestrial > Soil > Tropical forest > Bulk soil...
GCGATTCCCAGATTTTCTTATAGTCGGGATTGCTGGCAGACGTTTCCGCATTGACTTCGGTCGACGCCTTCAGGCAGGCTTCCATAATCTCCTGACTGAATCCGTGTAGAACCGCACCGTTGGCGACGAGCCGCTTAAGCGCCTGCGGATTACGCGCATCGTATTTGGCCTGCACGTCCAAATTGGCAGAGCCGGCGGCCGCAGTGATGAGCGCCTTATAGGTCTTCGGCAGCGTGTTCCATTTGTCGACATTGACGAAGAAATGCAGCGCCGTACCGCCTTCCCACCAGCCGGGGTAATAATAGTTTCTGGCAACCTTATAGAAGCCCAGTTTCTCGTCGTCATAGGGACCCACCCATTCCGCCGCGTCGATGGTGCCTTTCTCGAGCGCCGGGTAGATATCGCCACCGGGAATTTGCTGCGGGATAACACCAAGTTTGGCTACGGTCTTACCGGCCCAGCCGCCGATCCGCATTTTGATGCCCTTGAGATCGTCGACGGTCTTGATCTCCTTGGCGAACCAGCCCCCCATTTGCGTCCCGGTATTGCCGCCGGGCATTGCATATAGGTTGAATTTCTTCACGAACTCATTGACCATTTCATTTCCGCCGTGATCGAAAAACCAGGCGTTTTGCTGTCGCGAGTTCAGACCAAACGGAACCGAGCACAGAAGCGCAAAGGCCGGATCTTTACCGAAGAAATAATACGCAGCTGTATGACCCATTTCGACGGTCTGGTTGCCCACCGCGTCGACAACGCTGAACGGCGGCACGATTTCGCCACCGGCAAATGTCTGAATTTGAAATTTGTTGTCAGTGGCTTCGGCGACGTATTTCGATAGCGTTTCCGACGCGCTAAACGGCACATCGAGCGACTTTGGCCAGCTCGTAGTCAGACGCCATTTCAATTCCGGCATGGATTGGGCAATGGCGGGCGCTGCGATGGCGGCTCCCGCAACTCCTGCTCCCGCAGTCTTCAAGAATTGGCGACGTTTCATGTGGCAGTCCTCCCCTTGGTCCTCGCTTGGCGGAGCCGTTCGCGGCCCTGCGTCACTTACAAGCAAGTATGCATGTATTTTACGGACCTTCCGCCACCGCGGAAAGCGCAAATGCCTAACATCGTTTACTGCGGCCACTGTGGTTCACGCTGTTAAACCACGGTGTGCCGCTACGTCGCAGGCCTCCTGCTCGCGGCAGTTGATTCAATCAGCCCTCTTTCTTCTCTTCCAGGAGCTCAAGCTTGCTTCCCAGCCATCGCGTGGTGGGAGCTTGGATCAGGATTGTCATCAGGATCGCGATAAAAGTGACGGATGCGATCATTTGCGCCCCGGGCGCCTTCATGCCGAGCAAAATGCCGGCCAGCGCCGCAGGAATGACGCCGGTCTCTCGCGTCCAGCACATGAACAGCATCTCGTTGAGACTCCAGCGCGCCCGTCGATCGGGTAACGTACAGGCGAAAACCGTGATCGGCCGCGCGACCAACATAAAGATCATGACCACGGCGACGCCCCCCAACAGGTAGCGGTTCATCAAGCCGAAATCGACTTGGCTGCCGAGCAGAATGAAAATGAACAAGCGCATGATGAAGGCGGTGATCTCGACATATTGATCGAGCTTTTGTGCTTCCGCTTTGTCCATTCTGAATCCGAACGAATCCTTGTTGCCGAGCATGATGCCGAAGACGAATACCGCCATGAATCCGCTGGCGCGCAAGCCGTCGGCGGCGAAATATGCGCCGATGACTGCCATGATGGTCACCACTGGCGCATATTCCATGAAGAACGCCCAGCGCTCGTGCGCGATCAATAATGCCGCGAGATAACCGAGCGCAGCGCCAGCGGCGATGCCGATTGTCGCTTCCGTCAGCAAATCGAGCAAAGATGACGACAACGAGAATTCTCCGGAGCCCATCGCCACTGTCAGCACGCCAAAGGTGATGATGGCACCGGTCGCGTCATTGAACGCAGACTCGCTCATTACCGTCTGTGCCACACGATCGCGAATGTGGATCTGGCGGAAAATCGGCACCAATGTCGCAGGATCGGTCGAGGCCAGCGTCGCACCGAGCAACGCCGCCACGATCCACGGAACGCCGAGGACGAAATATGCGGCGGTGCCGGTGATCGTCGCGGTAATCACGACCCCGACCGTGGCGATGATCAGAATCGTAATCCAGACCTGCTTCATCACATGAAAGCGGAGCGATGCGCCACCGTCAAAAAGGATGTAGCTCGCGCCGAACAGTAGGAGAATTTGGTAGAGCGCCGAATCGGCCTTGATGTCGATCAGGCCGAGAGCCTGGGGTCCTATTAACATTCCCGCCACTAGAAATACCGCGACGTCGGGAATTTTGGTCTTCTGCGCGAACAGCCCGGCGACCGTGCCCACTGCCAGGATGAGCCCGCCGGACATCAGCGTATGTTTGGCGATTTCGACTGAATCCGGCTGGTCCAATTGCTTCCTCCCGATCGATCACAAGATTTTTGCGGCGCACAAGATCTAAGAAAACTATAGCAAGGCCCACTGAAATGCACTGCGTTGCCTCGCATGTGCCAGCAACATGCCCTAACTTGCGCGGCCTAGTCCAAGGAACAAGTGGCAACCGTCGCGGGTTCTGGTGACATCGGCTGCAGGTTTCTGAGTCATTGCAGCCGCCCTTTTTAGACGCGGTCAATCGCTCGGTAAGGATCAACAGGCGCGATATGGATCAACCAAATACCGGCCGGCATGGCACACGTTCCACATGGAGCTGGTGGTATCTGCTCTTTGTGATTCAGTTCGTCGCCAGTCTATGGGTCTCCTCCTATAATCGGGTGGACCCTACCTGGATCGGCATTCCGTTCTTCTACTGGTATCAGATGCTCTGGGTGATTATCGGAGCCATCCTTACCGCGATCGTTTACTTCGCGACCGACGAATAAGTTGCATTTGCAACGCCTCATTCGTCGGGCCGTGATCGGGACCGGTACCTAAAGGAAGCAAAAAGAAGAAAATCGGGAGAGATGCCGTGCAGGAAGTCAATTGGATCGCCCTTATCATCTTCATACTGCTGTTCGCCTTCATCACCGTCCTGGGCTTTATCGCGGCCCATTGGCGCAAGGGCGATCTCGATCTGTTGCACGAATGGGGTCTCGGCGGCCGCCGGTTTGGCACCGTCATCACCTGGTTTCTGATCGGCGGCGACCTCTACACCGCCTACACCTTCATCGCCGTTCCGGCGCTCGCCTTCGGCGCCGGGGCGATCGCATTTTTCGCGGTGCCCTATACGATTATGATCTATCCGATCCTGTTCCTGGTTTTCCCGCGACTTTGGCATGTTTGTCACAAGCATCAGTACATCACCGCCGCCGATTTCGTGCGCGGCCGCTTCGGCAACCGCTGGCTCGCCCTGGCGGTGACGATCACGGGCATCGTCGCGACCATGCCGTACATCGCGCTGCAATTGGTCGGCCTGCAGGTCGTCATCGGCGCCATGGGCGTATCGGGCTCCGGCTATGCCGGCGATCTGCCACTGGTCATCGCCTTCATCATTCTTGCTGCCTTTACCTACACGAGCGGGTTGCGGGCGCCGGCCTCGATCGCCATCGTGAAGGATATCTTGATCTACATCACGGCGTTCGCCGTCGTGATCGTGGTTCCAATCCAGTTGGGCGGCTTCGGTAACATCTTTGCCAAAGTGCCGCCGGCGAAATTGCTGCTCGCCGTCCCCGGCCCCAACACCACCGGGGCCTACGGCGTCTATGCCACGCTGGCGCTGGGATCGGCGTTAGCCCTGTTTCTCTATCCGCATTCCATCACCGGCATTCTGGCCGCCAGCAGCGGGCACGCCGTTCGCCGCAACGCGGCACTGCTGCCGGGTTATTCGTTCATGCTTGGTCTGTTGGCGCTGGTCGGCTTCTTCGCCATTGCCACCGGGGTGGGCGGTCTCCCCGAATTCGTGGACGGCTTCAAACAATTCGGCAATAACTTCGCCGTGCCGGCGTTGTTCCTGCACACCTTCCCGTCGTGGTTCGTCGGCATCGCGTTTGCGGCCATTGGCATTGGCGCACTGGTCCCGGCGGCGATTATGTCGATCGCCGCAGCCAACCTCTACACGCGCAATATCCATCGCGAGTTCATCAACCGGAATCCAACCGACAAGCAGGAATCGCAGATGGCCAAGTGGGTGTCGCTGATTGTCAAATTCGGTGCGCTCGCTTTTATTTTATTTGTGCCGCAGCAATATGCCATTTATCTCCAGCTCCTCGGCGGCATCTGGATCATCCAAACAGTGCCGTCGGTTATGCTGGGCACCTATACGCGCTGGTTCAACGATTGGGCCCTGCTCATCGGCTGGGCAGTCGGTATCGTGCTCGGCACTTGGATGTTCGTGGCAGCGAACCTGACGCCGAACTTTCCGCTCGCGATCGGTGGTTACACCTTCCCCGGTTACACGGCGCTCTACACGGTGATCCTCAATCTCGTGATCACCATCGTCCTAACGCCAGTGTTTAATGCGATGGGCGCTAAGCGGCTCGATGCAACCGTGGCAGCCGACTATTACGCCTGACGCATAGGTCTTGCGCGCACGCGTTGCCGGCCCTGCTGTGATCGTGGCACATTGGAGCAGCCGCACGATGTTGCGCATGCGCTGGTCACGGCGCGCAAGGAGAAGCACATGGCCTGGGTCAAGGTGACGGACATTGCCTATGGGCGCCTGAGGGCGCCCGATCTCGACGTCATGGAAGAGTTCCTCACTCGGTTCGGCCTGCGGCGCAGCGAACGCACCGCCAACGCGCTTTACATGCGCGGGTCCGATCCCAACCATCACATCCATGTCACCGAGAAGGGCGATTCAAAATTCGTCGGCCTCGCCTATTACGTCGAGAGCGAAGACGATCTCAAAAGGCTTACCAAGGCGCCTGGCGCCTCTGGAATCGAAAATATCGACGAGCCCGGCGGCGGCAAACGCGTGCGGTTGCGCGAACCCAATGGCTATCAAATCGAGGTCGTCTGCGGCATCGCACCGGTATCCGAAATCGCGGTCAAACGGCAGAAGCTCAATTCCGGCGAAGCGCCGCTATCGCGCGCCGGTGAATTGATGCGGCTGCCGAGAGGCCCCGCCCACGTCAAGCGGATCGGTCATGGCGTCTTGATGACGTCGCGCTTCCGCGAGACGGTCGCTTGGTTCCGCGAAACGCTCGGATTTATCTGTTCCGACGACGTTTACGTTCAGGACAAAGACAACATCATCGGTTCGTTCAATCGCTGCGACCGCGGCGATCGCTACGTCGATCACCACGTTTTCTTCTGCCTGGCGCACGAGAAAACTGGGCTCAATCACCTTTCGTTCGAAGTGTCGGACATCGACGATGTCTGCATGGGTCATGACTATCTCAAGCAGTTCGGCCAATACGAACATATGTGGGGCATCGGCCGGCACGTGCTCGGCAGTCAGGTCTATGACTATTGGGCCGATCCGTGGGGCCACGTTCACGAGCACTGGGCTGACAGCGACCGCCTCAATCTCGCCAACGGCTCGAATCTCGTGCCCGCTGAAGAGGCGCTAGTATCGCAATGGGGCGAGGCGCCGCCGGAAAAATTCATCAACCACGCCAGCCCATAGCGGGCAGGCGCGTCGGTTGCGCAATCGATGCCGCAGGAACTAGGCGCCGATGGGCGGCTGGAGGAAGTGATTACTTCACATCCGAGTCACGCGTGCGTGCAGTAGTGCCGCGCGGCCGCCACGAACTTCTTTCACACAGCGCGCCAGCGCCGCCGGCACGTCAGCTGGATCGCTCACCTCCTCGCCGTAAGCGCCAAACGCCTCGGCGACCTTGGTGAAATGCACATTGGGCGCGAGCTCGGCCTCGAACGCATTGGCGGATTTGGCTTCACCTTCCGGATATACGCGCAGCGTCGACTGCTTGACTGCGTTCCAGCCGGTATTGTCCATCACGATTGTGAGGATGGGCAATTTGTACTGCTGCGCTACGGCAAATACCGAAGTCGGATTGCCAAAATAAAATCCGCCGTCGCCGCAAATCTGCACCGTGAGTCGATCGGGCGCGGCGAGCTTGGCGCCGAGCGCGGTGCCACCGGACCAGCCGAGTCCGCCACCGCCGGCGCGAACAGTCGTATTGGCGACGCGCCGCGGAATCTGCATCAGCACTGCGGCGGCGTTGGTTACGCCCTCATTGTAAATCAGGTCCCGATCGTCAAGAAGCTTGGCGAGCTCCGCGGTCAGGTAATGCGGATTGATCGCGCCGGCCCTGCCTTTTTCGGAGGCGAGCTTGGCTGCGCGCGCGGTGCGCTCGTCGCGCGCCGCTTTGATGCGCTTAAGCCGTGCCGCCACCGCTTCTTTGAAGCGCGGGGTCGCCTTTGCCTTCAGCGCTTCGAGCACTTGATCGAGAATGCGGCCGCTGTCGCCCTGCATGCGCATATTGCCGGGAAAGGTCCACATCGGCGAGCCAGGCTTGAGCGTATCGATGTCGATATGCGCCCAGAACGATTTGTCGCTGGGCTGCACATCGCTCGGGAACCAGGGCACGTCGACGTCGACCAGCAGTCCGACATCCGCTTCCGGCACCGCCTTGTCCGCGGTGAAGCCGACAAAACACGGACTGTCATGCGAAATATTGTTCGTCATGTTAGCTTCGTACACGGCGATCCCGGCAAATTGCGCCAATGCGTTGATCGCGCGCGAGCCGCGCTCATGTCGCCCAGCATAGCCGGTGATCAGGATCGGGTTCTCCGCCTTGAGAATCCTGTCGGCGAGCGCGGCGATAAGTTCCGGATCGGCGCCGCCGCCCGAAGTGGTGGCGAATTGCTCGCCGGTGTAGCGGCGGATCTCGTCGGCGCGCCAATGTTGCGTGAGCGTCTCCCGCTGCATCATGAGATAGACCGGCCCGCAAGGTTCGCTCTGCATGATTGAAGCGGCGCGCCGCAAGGCCTCCTTGACCACGACGCCAGAAGGCAAAGTCCACTCCCATTTCAGATATGGCCGCACCAGGCTTGCCTGGTCGAACGGCTCCTGCACGAAATGCACATAGGTGTCGCGCGAGCCGACGAGTTCGTCGTTGACGGTGTAAGGGGCCTTGCCGGCCATCAGCAGGACCGGGAGCCGGCTGCGAAACAGATTATGCATGCCGTTTGCGGTATTCGCGGTGCCCACATCGACGTGCACCAGCACGCCTTGGCCACGCCCCGTCACCAGCGCATAGCCAGCGGCCATATGGGCCGCGGTGTTCTCGTGCGGGCAGCGCACGATCGCAGGCATCGGCTCGCCGCGCCGGCGCCGATGTGCCATCTCGTCGATGATCGGCGCATGATCAGTGCCGAAATTGCAAAACAGGTAATCGACGCCGATCTCGTTTAGTCCTTCGAGCAGGTAATAGGCCGTAGCGAAATCGGGAACATTCGTTTTGCGCGCAACCGACGTGTCCATTGTGAGCACTCGCCAAAACTGTCTGCCTGAGCGGGAGGAACTTGACCCGGTTTGAACATTTCCAGTTTGAACATTACCAAGTTTACTTGCCGGCGCCTTATAGCACTCCCCACAAGCATTTCAGCATAAAGACCGGGAATCCCCGAACTCTTGCCACAATGGCGGGCGATACCGCAGGCGATTGAGTGGGGAGAGGGTACTCCATGAAATGGCTAGCTATCGTGGCCGGCGCCCTGGCGTCGGCCCTGGTGACATGCGCGGCGTCCGCGGACGTGCGCATTGTCGGCGATCCGGGAGGCGAGGTTTCCTCCTATGTCGAAAAGTTCAGCGAAATACGCAAGTCCGGCCAGCGAATTGTCATTGACGGGCCGTGCCTGTCGGCTTGCACGCTGTTTACCGGGATTGTGCCGCGCGACCACGTTTGCGTCACCCGACGTGCCGCTTTGGGCTTCCATGCGGCCTCTTATTACGACGACGCGTCGCGATCCTTGGTGCCGACTCGCCGAGGCAGTGCAGTCGTCATGCGGCTTTATCCGCCGGAAATCCGCTCCTGGATCAGCCACCATGGCGGATTGCGGCCGCAGATGATCGTGATGCGCGGCCGCGAATTAAGCGCGCTGTATCCCACCTGCCAGTAGCTGCTGCGCTGGACTGAAAGAGCGGCGAAGCACCGCGCTTGCGGTGCTTTTGGCCGTTGTCGGACGGCAAATTCCGGCCTATCTAAACCTAGCCGGAATATCTGCCATGCCTGAAATCCTCGTACGCCCACGACCTTCCGGGGCATTATTTGCCGCCAGTGCGATCATTGCCTTGGCGCTCATAGGAACCGGCCTGCTCTGGGCGCATTACGGCACCACGGTCTTTTTCGAAACGATACGTGCCGGTTTTGCGGCATGCTTTGGCTGATGGGAAACGAGTTGTGAAGGCGAATGCATCTCGTGTCATGCTTCTGCTGGCCGCGTTTCTTGGCGGGCTGTTTCTGTTTTTCGGCGCCATCATCTTCGTCACCGGCCGCGCTCCGTCGCCGGTCGGCCAAGCGATTGCCGCGGTCGGCGGCCCCTTTCACCTCGAAGACCAAATCGGCAAGTCGGTCAGCGACCAGGATATGAAGGGGCGTCCCTTCTTAGTCTTCTTCGGTTTTACCCATTGTCCCGACATTTGCCCGACCACCTTGTTCGAGATCTCGCAGGTGATGCATACGCTCGGACCTGATGCCGATCGCACCGGGGCGTTGTTCATCACGGTTGATCCCGAGCGCGACACGCCCACCGTGATCAAGGATTACCTGTCGAATTTCGATCCGCATTTACGCGGCCTGACGGGTGATCAGGCTTCGATCAATGCGGTGCTACGGGCGTATCGCGTTTATGCCAAGAAGGTGCCACTCGACAATGGTGACTACACGATGGATCACACCGCGGTGGTCTATCTCATGGACAAGGATGGGCATTTCGTGGCGCCGTTCAATGTGAGTCGGACGCCTGAGCAGGAAGCTGCCGATTTGCGGCGCTATTTTTGATGGCTCTCGGTCTGGTCCGGCGTGCGCGGAGTCGCGCGACTTCTTTGAGCGTTCGGGCAATGCAGGTAGGATCGAAAAGGCCACGCCGGCGCGTATCGCCGGCGCTGGCATTCGTTTTGGCGACGGCGCTGCTTGGCGCCGCGGCCGCCATGCTTGCCAGCGTTGCGCAGACCTCGATGCGAGCTTGGGCGCAAGAGGGGGTTACACTCCCTGCGGTAGCCGGCGTTCCTGGTTTTTGGGATCCGCGGCGGCGGCCCGAGCGGCCGGATCTCTCCCGCATCCAATCGATCCGCTTTCTCACCGAACTCGATTATCCGCCGTTCAATTATGCCAGCGCGGACGGCAATCCGATCGGGTTCAATATCGACCTTGCTCGGCACCTCTGCGACGAAATCAAAACCTCCTGCACCATTCAGGCGCGCCGTTTCGAACTATTGCTCGATGCGCTCGACGATAATCGCGGTGATGCCGTAATCGCTTCGATCGCGATTACGCCGGCGACGCGCCGGCGCGCCGATTTTACCGATCCCTATTACCGCACGCCGGCGCGCTTTGTGGCTCGCGCCGACAGCCCGATCGGCGACGTGTTGCCGGAATTGGTCGAGGGCAAAAAAATCGCCGTCGTTGCCGGAACGGCGCATGAAGCCTTCCTCAAGGAAATGTTCACCGCAGCTGACGTGCGGTCCTATGCCAATGCCGAGGCTGCGCGCGAAGCGCTCCGTAACAAAGACGTCGATTTGTTGTTCGGCGATGGTGTTACGCTGGCATTTTGGCTCAACGGCTCCGATTCCGCCGGCTGCTGCGTATTTCGCGGCGGGCCGTTCCTGGAAAGCCGGTATTTCGGCGAAGGCGTCGGAATTGCCGTCAAACGCGGCAACGATCTGTTGCGGCAAGCTTTGAACTGGGCCTTGTTTCGGGAGTGGGAGAAGGGCGGTTTCACCGATCTGTGGCTGCGCTATTTTCCTATCAGCCCATTTTGAGCCCAACCTGTTTTGAGCCGATCGCGTTTGACGATGCGATGCGGTCTTCCTAGTGTCCCCATTCCGAAGTTCGTAAGCATTCGCGTCAGGCTCAGACGAACTTCGGAATCGATAAGGACACGAGCAAATCTATCCCTTGCTAGTGC
>Ga0318520_10000788_pt1 | contig 10015 bp, 9 predicted proteins | sample GRESIP178b2f16_FD_203512 | JGI IMG/M metagenome (GOLD analysis project Ga0318520, IMG submission 203512) | Tropical soil microbial communities from Luquillo Experimental Forest, Puerto Rico - GRE.SIPMG.178b2f16 | ecosystem: Environmental > Terrestrial > Soil > Tropical forest > Bulk soil...
CATGATAAGACTCGATGAGGTGAAGCCGTTCGCGGTCGGCCAGATCGACCGCATATTCGTAGGCGGCCTGGAAATCGTGGCCGGCCTCGATGAGGCGCGCCCCAAACGCCGCCATCGCCCGGTTCTACTCGACGCTGTTGCCATGCGGCGCGACGATCGTCGCATCGATCCCCAACCGGGTGGCGGCAAGCGCTATGCTCTGCCCATGATTGCCGGTGGTCGCGGTCACGACCCCGCGCACCGCCGGATCTGCGCGCCGCAGCTCGTCGAGATAGACAAGTCCGCCGCGGATCTTGAAGGCGCCGATCGGCGTGTGGTTCTCGTGCTTGACCCACAGCTCGGCCCCGACCCGCCGCGACAGCAGCGGCCAGCAATATTGGGGCGTCGGCGGCACCACCTTGTGCACGAATGCCGCCGCCGTCTCCAATACCTCGAGAGGAATCATCATCAATATCCTCGCTGCGCGTTGACCCGGTTCTGCAGCGGAAGACCTGCCTCAAAGCGTCGGATGTTGTCGAGGATGATCGGCGCGGCCGTCGGCGGGTTGGTCAACGCCGCGACGTGCGGGGTAACGACGATGCGCGGATGGCGCCAGAACGGATGAGCCGGCGGCAGCGGCTCGTCGCGAAATACGTCGAGCACCGCGGCCGAGAGCTGACCGCTGCTGAGCGTCGGGACGAGGTCGTCCTCGACAAGGTGAGCGCCGCGACCGGCGTTGATCAGTCCTGACCCCTTCGGCAAGAGCCCGAAATTGCGAGCGCACAATATCCGTTCCGTCTCGGCGGTCAGCGGCAGCAGGCAGACGAGAATCTCGCTGCGGGCGAGCAGCCCCGGCAGACCCGCCGGGCCGGCGTAGCCGGCAAAGCCGTCGACGGCCTTTTCCGTCCGGCTCCAGAACGCGACATCAAAACCCAGCGCCTTGAGCTTGCGTCCGGCGTCCTGTCCCATCTGGCCAAAACCAAGAATGCCGACCGGCCGCTCTGCGGCATTCTTGTGCTCGAGCTCGCGCCAGATCCCCGCCGCCTGCTGGGCGCAGTATTCGAGATCCCGGCGGTGCAGCCGCAATACCTGCAATGCGACGTACTCGCTCATCGTATCGGTCATGTAAGGGTCGACGAGGCGGATGATCGGTACACGACGAGGCAGCTGCGGGTCGCACAGGATGTGGTCGACCCCCGCGCCCAACGAGAGAATCAGCTTGAGGTTCGGCAGTGAGGCCAGCAGCCCCGGCTCGGGGCGCCACACCAGCGCGTAGTCTATATTTCGCGGGTCGCCGATCTCCGGCCACACGCGTATTTCGAGCGCGGGCATGAGCCGCGCGAGCTGTGGCGCCCAGCGCGCCTCGGAATCGACGGAGGAGCGGAACAGCAGCGCCATCGCCTCACCTTATGAAGAAGCCGGGTCGAAGCCCGACAATATAAATCCCCTAGACCGGCGAGATGAAGACAAGTGCCGGCCTTATCCTCGCTGATCTAAATCAAGGCGAGAGTGCGGGTTCCCGGTATCCTGATCGCCGATATCTCCGATGACAGGACAGGGCGGTCATGAGTTACAAAGATCTGCTCGTCGTTCTCGACGCCGGCGCGCCGGCGCGCGGACGCATCGACGTGGCCGCGGCGCTCGCCGAGCGTTTTGCTGCACATCTCGCCGGGCTCTACCCGCTGCCGATCCCGCAGCGCCCCCGGGAACTCGGCTATTTCGATCCCGCCATGCTCGATCCGTTCTTCGCGGAGGCGCGGGAACGGGCGCGCGATGCCGCCGACGAGGTGCGGGAGCGGTTCGAACACATCACCAAGCTGCGCGGCGTTACGGCCGAATGGCGGCTGATTCCCGAGGGCCCAGAGGCGGATCCGGCCGTCCACGCCCGCTATGTCGATCTGACCATTCTCGGTCAGCTCGATCCCGATCGCGGCGAGGCCGAAATCATCGATCGCCGCCCGGAACAGGTCGCGCTCGCCTCCGGCCACCCTGTCCTCGTCGTCCCTTATGCCGGGCGATTCGAGAATGTCGGGCGGCGCGTCGTGGTCGGGTGGAGCGCCACGCGGGAGGCCGCCCGCGCGGTCAATGATGCGATGCCGCTGCTGATGGCCGCCGACGTCGTCAACGTGTTGACGATCGATGCCCACGAGGCGCCGCGGGGCCACGGCGCGTTGCCCGGCGCCGATATCTCGCTGCATCTGGCGCGCCATGGGGTCAAGGCCACAATCGAGCAGACGGTGTCGGGTGACCTTTCAGTCGGAGATACGTTACTCTCGCGCGCCGCGGATCTCGGCGCCGATCTCTTGGTAATGGGCGCCTACGGCCATTCTCGGCTCCGAGAGCTGTTGCTCGGCGGCGCGACCCGCACGCTGTTGCGCAGCATGACCCTTCCTGTGCTGATGTCTCACTGATCCTTCCCTGCGCCCCCGTTCTTCCCCCCCGAGGAGAGGCATGGACCGGCAGTCGAAAGGGTGAGGGGCGCCAGCGCTGCCTCTGGTAAGAAGCACTCGATTGTCTCGCCAACTCGCAGGCGGCTACTGTAGGGCCACGGGGCCACAGGAGGGCAATATGGACGGTACCACCGAGCTGCTCGAGGCCGACCGACGGTATCTGGTTCACCCGCTGCATCATCCCAATGACCACCGCCAGCCGCTCCTCGTCGTCGAGGGAAAGGGCGCGATGCTGCGCGACGCCGACGGCCGCGAATACATCGACGGGCTGTCGGGGCTGTGGAACGTCAATATTGGCCATGGGCGGGGCGAGCTGGCTGACGCTGCGAGCGCGCAGATGCGCCGGCTCGCCTTCGCCTCGGCTTATACGGGCGCGACAAACGAGCCGGCGGTGCGTCTCGCCGAAAAGATCGTCGGCCTCGCCTATCCGCGTTCCGCCGCGGTGTATTTCACGACCGCTGGCGCTGAATCAAATGAATCCGCATTCAAATTCGCGCGATATTACTGGAAGGTCAAAGACAAACCACGGAAAACCAAGATCATCTCGCGTATTCACGCCTATCACGGGGTCACGATGGCGGCGATGAGCGCTACCGGCATGACGTCCTACCGCAACATGTTCGGGCCGCTCGTGCCGGGTTTCATTCAAGTGGCGCCGCCCTACGCCTATCGCTGGACCGGCAACGAGGAGGCTGGGATTGGTGCCGCCGACGCGGTCGAAAGAGCGATCCTCACCGAGGAACCCGACACCGTCGCCGCGGTTATCGCAGAGCCGGTGATGGGGGCGGGTGGGGTGATCGCGCCGCCTCCCTCTTATTTTCCGCGGTTGCGCGAAATTTGCGACCGTCACGATGTCCTGCTGATCGCCGACGAGGTGATCACTGGCTTCGGCCGCACCGGCCGATGGTTTGCGCTCGGCCATTGGGGCGTCGAGCCCGACCTCGTTTCTTTCGCGAAGGGCGTGACGAGCGGCTATCTGCCGCTGGGCGGCGTCATCGCGTCAAAAGACGTGCACGCGGCGATCGAGAGCGCGCCGGCCGACCGCAGATTCATGCACGCGGCGACGTATTCCGGCCACCCCGTCTGTTGCGCGGTCGGTTTGCGCAATGTCGAGATCATTGAGCGCGAGGGCCTCGTCGAGCGCGCCGCGGTCATGGGCCCGCGTCTGCTGGCGGGCCTCGGGGGGCTGCGGGACTTGCCGATGGTCGGCGACCTGCGCGGGCTCGGCATGATGTGCGGCATCGAGCTCGTCGCCGACCGCAACACCAAGGCTCCGGCGCTCGGGCTTGGGGCGCGTGTTCTGCGCGAGGCGCTGGCGCGCGGTCTGTTGCCGCGCGTCCGTCCGGGCAGCGCCGACCCGCCTATCGGCGATACGATCTGCCTCGCACCGCCGCTGATGACCCCGGCTGATGTGCTCGAGCGCATCCCCGTGATCTTGCGCGAAGCGCTTGTCGCCGCGACGAACTGAAATGGCGACACGCACGATCGGCATCGTCATCGAGGGAGCCACCGGACGGCTCGGCTCGACGCAGCATCTGCGCTCGCTGATGGCGATCCGCAATGAAGGCGGGCTGGTGCTCGGCAATGGCGATCGCCTGCTGCCGGAGCCGTTATTGATTGGGCGCAACCCCGAAAAGCTTGCAGCTCTAGCGGCCGCGAATGGTGGGCTCAGGTGGAGCACCGACCGCGACACGAGCCTCGCCGACCGCGATATTGCCATCTATTTCGACGCCAGCGCCACCGGCGGACGGGCGGTGCGCACCAGTGCCGCGCTCGAGGCCGGCAAGCATGTCTATCTCGAAAAACCGATCGCCGAGAGCCTTGGCGAAGCAGTCGACTTGACGCGCCGCGCCGAGCGCGCCGGCCTCAAAGGCGGTGTCGTGCAGGACAAATTGTTCCTGCCTGGGCTCCTAAAATTACGCAAGCTCTACGAGACCAATTTTTTCGGCCGCATCCTGTCGATCCGGCTCGATTTTGGTTGGTGGGTGTTTGACGGCACGCCCTACCCGGCGCAGCGGCCGAGCTGGAATTACCGTAAGGAGACCGGGGGCGGGCTGGTCCTCGATATGTTCGCGCATTGGCGCTACATCTTCGATCGGCTGCTGGGCGAGATCAAAGCGGTGTCGTGCCGGCACATGACGGCGCTGCCCGAGCGGCGCGACGAAATTGGCCAGCGGTACAGTGTCGATGTCGAGGACACCGCCTTCGCGATCTTCGAACTGCCAGGCGGTGCGCTGGCGCAGGTCAGCTCCTCCTGGGCGAGCCGAGTCAAGCGCGACGACCTGTTGCAGATCCAGGTCGACGGCACTTTGGGCTCGGCAGTCTGCGGTTTGCACCGCTGCTTCGTGCAGCCGCTGGTCGCCACGCCGAAACCGTTCTTCGATCCCGAGCGGCCCCCGCCAATGAACTTCGACGCGCAATGGCAGGAAATGCCCGACATCGAACCGGTGCGCAACGGCTATCGCGACGGCTGGGAGCTGTTCCTGCGGCATATCGCCGAGGATGCGCCATTCCCGTCACCCTTTCTAGAGGGCGCCAAGAGCGTCCAGCTCGCCGAGGCTTGCCATCGAAGCAACCACGAGCGGCGCTGGATCGAGTTGCCTCCGTTGACTATAGGATAAACGAGGTACTGCAGTGACGGACCGTTCGGTCATCGGCGACGCCCCGAAGCGCCGCGAGGATTTGCGTTTCCTGACCGGCCAGGGGCACTATCTCGATGATCTAGCGTTCGATGGTCTGGTGCACGCAGTCGTGCTGCGCTCACCGCACGCACATGCGGGGATCGAGCGCATCGACACTGAGGAGGCGCGGGTGATGCCGGGAGTGCTCGCGGTATTGACCGCCGAGGAGGTGCATGCCGACGGCTTGCGTCCATTGCGGCCGACGGCCGAGGTGAACGTGCAGACCGGCGAACCATTCGCTTTCGCCACGCAGCCGATTTTGGCCGAGGGCAAAGTCCGCTACGTCGGTGAGCCGGTTGCGTTGATCGTCGCCGAGAGCCGCACCCAGGCGCTCGACGCTGCCGAGCAGGTGGTTGTCGACTACGCGCCCTTGCCCGCAGTGATGACCGCGGCGGCCGCGCGGACGCCCGGTGCGCCCGAACTGTCTGCTGAAGTCCCGGGCAATGTCTGCTTCGACTGGTGCACCGGAGACACAGCGGCGGTGGCGGCGGCTTTCGCGGCAGCGACGCATGTCGTCGCGCTGGAACTCGACAATCACCGCATTCTCACCAATCCGATGGAGCCGCGCGGCATCATTGGCGTCTGGGATGCGCAGACTGGCCGGTATACGGCTCATGTGTCGAGCCAGAGCATCCATGCCACGCGCGACAACACGGCGCGCGCATTGGGCGTGGCCCCGGCGGCGGTGCGGTTTGTCGCGCCCGATGTCGGCGGCGGCTTCGGCGCCAAGAATTTCATCTATCCCGAGCACGTATTAATGCCGTGGGCGGCGCGGCGTGTCGGCCGGCCCGTCAAATGGATCGCCACCCGCAGCGAGGGTTTTCTCTCCGACCACCAAGCGCGCGACCACCAGGCTGAAGCCGCACTGGCGCTCGATGCCAGTGGCCGCTTTCTGGCCTTGCGCGTCACCAGCGTCGCCAATGTTGGCGCCTATCTGCTGAGCGCCGGCGGAGTGCAGACATTCCAATACGTCCATCTGCCGGGGACAGTCTATCGCATCCCGGCGATCGAGCTGCGGATCAGCGGGGTTTTGACCAATACCGTACCGATCGGCGTAAGCCGTGGGCCTGGTTTTGCAGAGGCGGTCAATATCATCGAGCGGCTGATCGATCGGGCGGCTGGACAGTGCGGTTTCGACCGCGCTGAGCTCAGGCGCATCAACATTGTGCCGGCCGAGGCTATGCCGATGACCAATGTCTTCGGCAACACCGTCGACAGCGGCGCCTTCGCCGAGACCTTCGACTGCGCCCTCGCCGCCGCCAATGTCAAGCGCTTTGCGGAGCGGCGCGAGGACAGCGCAGCGCGCGGGTTGTTGCGCGGTCTCGGCTTTGCCTATCACATCAAAGGCACCGGCGGCTCCCCGCATGAGAATGTCGATATCCGCTTCGAGCCGGACGGTACCGTGTCGCTGATCACCGGCACGCAGACGATCGGGCAGGGCCACGAGACGACCTTTCCGCAGATCCTCGTCGACCGCCTCGGGCTGCCGAACGAGCGCATTCGACTGGTGCAAGGCGACACCGATCTGATCCCGGCGGGCGGCGGGCACGGCAGCTCGCGCGCGACCTATATGGGCGGCACGGCGATCTGGCGCGCCGCCGACGAGATCATCGCCAAAGGCGCGCGCATCGCCGCCGAGGCGCTCGAAGCCGCAGAAGCCGATATCCTTTTCGGGGACGGAAGCTTTGTCGTTGCCGGCACCGACCGCGCGCTGGCGTTGCTCGAAGTAGCCGCGATTGCGCGCGCCAAAGGCGCACCCCTCGACACCTACCATCATTGGACGCGCGAGTGGATGACCTTCCCCAACGGCGCCCATGTCGCGGAGGTCGAGATCGACCGCGATACCGGCGAGGTGAGCCTTGCCCGCTACACCGCCATCGACGATTACGGCGTGCTCGTCAACCCGATGGTCGCCGCCGGCCAGGCGCATGGCGCGATCGCACAGGGCATCGGCCAGGCATTGCTCGAGCACGCTGTCTATGACCCGGGCTCGGGTCAGCTCGTGGCCGGCTCGTTTCTGGACTACGCGTTGCCCCGCGCCGGCGACCTACCGTCATTCGAGCTCGGCTTCAACGGCACCCGCTGCACGACCAACCCGCTCGGCGTCAAAGGCTGCGGCGAGGCCGGCGCCGTCGGCGCGTTCCCCGCCGTCACCAACGCCATCCTCGACGCGCTGGCGCCCTTGGGCGTCACCGGCCTCGCCGGTCCCGCCACCCCGCACCGCGTCTGGCAAGCGATGCGGGGCTGACCCCTCCGACTTATGCGTCGGTTATCCTTGCGGGAAGAAGGAACCGTTTCGCTCCCGACCAATTTCGGCGAACGCGCTGGACGACGTTGCCAGCGGATCGGATTCGAAGATGTAGTCGCCGACCTCGGCGGTCCACTCCATCTGCGCCTTGTTGCGGATGAATTCGCCAGCGAAACCGCCATAAACAGGGTCGATGTTGCGGATGTGCACCCGCTGGTCGACGCCGCTCCAAACGACCCGGAAAGACACCGATCCTGTTGGCAGAGGCGACGGTGGAGGGCCGAACAACGCATTGATGATGTTGCCATAATCGAAAACCGGCACATCGAACCCGCGCAGGGAGGCGCTGCCTTTGCCCAATTCGACCTCGACGCTGTCCTCGGGCAGCTCGATCGTCCAGAACAGGCCCAATGGTGGAAAAGTACTCGGGTTGAAGTCGTGGATCTGAGTCGGTGTCTGATCGCTCGCACGGAGCTGATAGACGTCCACTCAGACCAGCGCGAATGTTCCGTCGTGTATTCGCCCATCAGCGCCACGGAAAACGCCCTGCATGAACCGCATGTCGGAATTTGTGAAGGGCAGCCGCAGGGTCTCACCTGTTTGGGTATTGGTCTGCGTCACCATCCCGCTGATGTAGGCCAGACCGACAGAGCCGTCGAGATTGGCGATCGTGATTGGCTCGGCATCGATTGGATCAATCGAGTTCGGGCCGAACACGTGGAACGAACCGCCAAGAAACGGCGAACCACCAGGGATCGGCACCGGCGCGAATGACGCTCTCGTATCAGCCAGTCCTGGCTTGAATAGGCCGGAGCCGAGCGCACCACCCAGCACCGCTGTCCCGGCCGCGGCACGGGCAAACTGACGCCGTGTCATGCTTGGCTGGCATTGGTGGGCCGCACCGACGGTGTGATTGGCAGCCCTCCAGGCTGCAAGTGAACGAAAATTCATCGTCTCCCTCCCTCATCGGTCTGCAAAGGGCGAGAGTGCGTTCGCGGTCAAACTGAGTCTGCAAAGCGGGTCTAAAAAGTTGCAAAAAATTGCAAAACCATAGGAAAACCTCTGCGCCTCACCCGATCTCCGTTGATGTGATCGTGTAGGCGAAGCCCTCCGGATCGAGAGAATCCTTAGAGCCGTTCGTGGTCTCTGCATAAGGATACATCAGGAAGCCGATCGGCCCATCTTGTTGTCCTGGCAGTTTAAAGTCGCGTGCGTAGTTAAATCCGACCCAGTTCATCTCCCAGTTACCGAACAGCCGCTCGCGCAGCGCCCTAACCTTGTCGCTGTCAACGGGAAGGTTCTCCTCCAGTACGACCTTGCGAACGTCGGCGGGGTCGACTGGAAACCACCCCCGGGTGTCGATGTAGACCTCGGCACGGCAATGCTGCGCCTTGGTGATATCGCCGGACTTTCCGAGCGATTTCGTCAATTTCGAGTCCGCCACTCTGATGCCGAAGAAATCTCGCGCCGGCAGCCCCACCGCTCGCGCCAGCCCCACAAACAGCGAATTGATGTCGGCGCACTTGCCACCCAAATCAGCGGACTCCAGCATGAACGCAATGTTCCCAAAACCGCAGCCGCGTGTCTCCGCGCGGCGGAACGTGTTGTCGACGATCCAGTCATAGATCGCCCGCGCCTTGTCCAGCGGTGCGGTGCGGGCGCCGACGATCTCGCGCGCCTTTGCCAAGACGATGCCATCGCTCGGCGAGCTCGCAGTGGGCTTGAGATATTCGGCCAATTCGTCGTGCGAGGCATCAGGATAAAAACCTGAGCGGTCGCGGGTTGCCACCTGGGCGGTGATCTCGATCTCCCGAGCTATCTTCGGGTCGATCCAAATGGCTGAGACGATCGGCGCCCGCGAAGCCGCTTCCCACAGGACGTGAGTGGCGACCGGCGAACGCCAACTGAGATCGAGAACCCGCTGGTAGTCGAGCGCATCCTGCGGCACCGGCACCCATAACCGCACCTTGGTATCGGCATCCGAATCTTTGATATTGATGCGATAGGTGATCTCAAATTGGCGCCAGCCCGTCTCCGCGGTATGCGCGTGCCGCCCCACCGTACCGACGATCCCGGCCGCCGCCACGCTCTTGATGAAGTCGCGTCGTTGCATCGAGCCGTCTCCCCTTGCGCTGATTGCGTCTCAAAGAGCACTCAAGCTGTTACTACGATTGCGAGAGGATGCTTCGGTGCTCCTGCGGGCATTGCAAACCTGGGCGGAAAACTCGCGAAAATACGAAACTTAAAGGGAGACTTTCCCCAGACCGCTCACCCGGTCACACCTTCAACTCGCGCTTGAGCTCCTCGAAGAAGCGCCAATCCGTCCGCTCGGCGATGATCTTCTGCGGCGTGGATGTGATGAGACCGACATCGCGCAGCCGCAGCGCATAATAGCGTACGGAATCCTCCGCGTCGTAATCCCGCCACCGGTCATAGTGGATCTCCTGCAGTGCCTCCAAGGCGTGATCGTACCGGCCTGCAAAGCCCGCATCGACGATCCGCCGCGCGACGAGCGCTGGCTCATTGGCGCAGAGATCCGCGGCCTTGAGAATAGCGCGGATTACCCGCTTGGTCGCAATCGGGTATTTGCGGACATAGTCACGGTTTCCGCCAAGCATGCAGCAGAAGTACTGTGACCAGGGGTGATCTTCCGCAGT
>Ga0318520_10000828_pt1 | contig 9846 bp, 10 predicted proteins | sample GRESIP178b2f16_FD_203512 | JGI IMG/M metagenome (GOLD analysis project Ga0318520, IMG submission 203512) | Tropical soil microbial communities from Luquillo Experimental Forest, Puerto Rico - GRE.SIPMG.178b2f16 | ecosystem: Environmental > Terrestrial > Soil > Tropical forest > Bulk soil...
GTAGTCCGATGGACCGTGCGTTGCCAGATGGGCGAGCCGCTCCTTCGCCTCCGTCAAACTCGGCAGGTGCCCTTTGGGAATCCACCACATGACGAAGTGCGGCGCTTCGATCTTATCAAACCATTCCAGCCGGCGGTCGTAGATGCGCTTGTGCGCCGTTTGCCACACGAACCGCTGGAGCGTCTCGACATTTTCCCACACTGAGAGGTTCACCAACATGTTTGGATCGGTGAAGGGTCTAAAATTGGTTGCGTTGCCGCTGTCATCCTTCAGCCGCCAGACGAAGCCCTTGCTGCGCTCCGCAATGGCATTGACGACATCGAGATTGTTCATGAAATCGGCCACTCGAGAATCGCTGGTCGGATAACGGAGCCGACCGATTTTGAGTTGGGCGAGATGTTGGGTTTCGCTCATCCCGGTCACTCCGCCGCCTGTGCGACCCGCAGTTCAAGCACACCGGCGCGATCGGCGTTCGCAGTGTATTGATCGATGCGTCGTTCAATCTCCGGGCGGAAATGCCGCAATAGCCCTTGCACCGGCCAAGCCGCGCCGTCGCCGAACGCGCAAATGGTGTGGCCCTCAATCTGGGTCGTGACATCCCACAGCAAGTCGATTTCGCTGCGATGTGCGCGGCCTTCGGCCATGCGCGTGAGCACGCGCCACATCCAGCCCATGCCTTCGCGGCATGGCGTGCACTGGCCACAGCTCTCGTGTTTATAGAAATACGAGATGCGCGCCATCGCACGGACAATGTCCGTCGTCTTATCCATGACGATGACGGCGGCGGTGCCAAGCGCGGATTGCTTTTCGCGGCAGCCGTCGAAATCCATCAATAATGTGTCGGCCTGGTTGGGACCCGCCGGGATAAGCGGCATTGACGAGCCGCCCGGGATAACCGCGAGCAGATTGTCCCAGCCGCCGCGGACGCCGCCAGCATGCCGCTCTATCAGCTCGCGCAATGGAATGCCCATCGTCTCTTCGACATTACAGGGTCGCTCGACATGGCCGGAAATGCAGAACAGCTTTGTGCCGGTATTGTTCGGCCTGCCGATGCCGGCGAACCAAGCGGCGCCACGGCGCATGATGTCCGGCACCTGCGCGATGGTCTCGACATTATTTACCGTGGTCGGGCAGCCATAGAGGCCCATATTGGCCGGGAACGGCGGCTTGAGCCGCGGCATGCCCTTCTTACCTTCGAGGCTTTCCAACAGCGCGGTTTCCTCGCCGCAAATATAAGCGCCGGCGCCGTGATGGACGATGATGTCGAAGTCGAAGCCGTTGATATTGTTCTTGCCGATCAGCTTGGCGTCGTAGGCCTGTTGGACCGCAGCTTCGAGCCGCTCGCGTTCGCGAATAAATTCGCCGCGCACGTAAATGTAGCACGTGTCCGCTGCCATGGCGCAGCCGGCGATCAGGCAGCCCTCGACGAGAAGATGCGGATCGTGCCGCATGATCTCGCGATCCTTGCAGGTGCCCGGCTCGGACTCGTCGGCATTGACCACCAGGTAATGGGCACGGCCGTCGGACTGCTTGGGCATGAACGACCATTTCAGTCCGGTCGCAAATCCCGCCCCGCCGCGGCCGCGCTGCCCCGACGCTTTGACCTCATTGATGATGGCGTCGCGCCCGCGCTCCAAAATCGCCTTGGTGCCATCCCAGGCGCCGCGTCGGCGCGCGCCATCGAGGCCCCAATCGTGCTGGCCGTAGAGATTCTTGAAGATGCGGTCCTTGTCGGCGAGCATTAGTTACGCCTCGGATCGGTTGCGTCGCCTTCCGGCGGTTTGGGCATCGGTGCGTCGCGAAGATTAGCGGCCTCGCCCGGCTTTTTCGCCTCGTCATCAGGACTGGACGAAGCGCCCTTAGCGCCTTTGCCGTTTGCGGCGAATAACGCAGGATCGGTGAGCGTCGTCGGTCCGCCGATCGGCGCGGAATTGATGCGGTCGATTTGCGGCCCCGGCTTCGGCGATTTGCCCACCGAAAGATCGTTGATGATCCGCGTCAATATTTCCGGCGTCAGATCTTCATAGTAATCGGCGTTGACCTGAACCATTGGCGCATTCACACAGGCGCCGAGGCACTCCACTTCGATCCACGAAAATGCGCCGTCGGCAGTCACTACGTTCTCCTCGCCGATCATGCGGCGGCACACTTTTTTCAGATCATCCGCGCCGCGGAGCATGCAGGGCGTGGTACCGCAGAGCTGGACGTGAAAGCGGCCGACCGGCGCCAGATTGAACATGGTGTAGAAGGTCGCGATTTCGAGCACGCGGATCTTGGCCATGCCGAGCAAGTCCGCCGTCGCCTCGATCGCTTTTTGCGGCAGCCAGCCGCCGCATTGTTCTTGTGCCCGCCACAGAATCAGGATCACTGCGGATTGCTGGCGGCCTTGCGGATATTTCGCGATCTGCGCTTTCGCCCAGGCCAGGTTGTCGGGCGTAAAGGCAAAGTTTGCCGGCTGCTTTTCAGCCAATCGGCGTACGCTCATCGATCCACCTCGCCAAACACAATATCGATCGAGCCGAGCACGGCCGAAACGTCGGCCAGCATGTGACCGCGGCAGAGGAAATCCATCGCCTGCAAATGCGGAAAGCCTGACGAACGAATCTTGCACTTGTACGGTTTGTTGGTGCCGTCGGCGACGAGGTAGACGCCGAATTCACCTTTCGGCGCCTCGACGGCGGCATAAACTTCGCCGGCCGGCACCTTGAAACCCTCGGTGTAGAGCTTGAAATGATGGATGAGGGCTTCCATCGAACGCTTCATCTCTTCGCGCCGCGGCGGGACAATCTTGTGATCATTAACGCTGACCGGCCCTTGCCCTTCAGGTGAATCCAGCTTTTCCAGGCATTGCTTCATGATCCGAACGGACTGGCGCATTTCTTCCATGCGAATGCAGTAGCGGTCGTAATTGTCGCCGTTCTTGCCGATCGGAATGTCGAAATCGAGCTCGGCGTAGCATTCGTAGGGTTGCGCCTTGCGCAGATCCCAGACCGCACCGGAACCGCGCACCATCACGCCAGAGAATCCGCGCGCCCAAGCGTCAGCGAGGCTCACCACGCCGATATCGACATTGCGTTGCTTGAAGATACGGTTCTCGGTGAGCAACTCTTCCAAATCGTCGCATACTTTTAGGAACGGATCACAGAACGCGCCAATATCGGCGATAAGCTTTGGCGGCAAATCCCGATGCACGCCACCCGGCCGGTAATAATTCGCATGCAGGCGGCTACCTGACGCGCGCTCGTAGAACATCATCAGCTTTTCACGCTCTTCGAAGCCCCATAACGGCGGCGTAAGTGCGCCAATATCCATCGCCTGCGTCGTGACGTTGAGCATGTGGGATAGCAAACGACTGATCTCGTGATAGAGCACGCGGATGATCTGCCCGCGCTTTGGCACTTCAAGGCCCAAGAGCCGCTCGATCGCGAGACAGAATGCGTGCTCCTGGCTCATCGGGGCGACATAATCCAACCGGTCGAAATAGGGCACCGCCTGCAAATAGGTCTTGTGCTCGATCAGCTTTTCGGTACCGCGGTGCAAAAGCCCGATATGCGGGTCGACCCGCTCGACCACTTCCCCATCAAGCTCCAGCACGAGGCGGAGAACGCCATGCGCCGCCGGATGTTGCGGCCCGAAATTGATCGTGAAGTTGCGGGGTGCAGCGTCAGCCATCACGCCACCTCCGCCACTTTCGCAATTTTCTGGGCCAGCCGCGCATTGAACTTGTCCCAAGTTACGACAAAGCGCTCGTGCCGCCCCTCGCCGATCAAATCGAGACCGTCATGCGCCTTAATCTTGAACGTGACGCGCGGTCCGGCAACCGCGATGCATTCCACGTCGACCGTCACGGTCATGCCGGGCGGCGTCGCCGCCAGATGACTCACATCGACATGTACGCCGAGGCTGCCTTCACCGGGATCCAGATGCGGCGCCAGCAATTGCGTGCACGCCCACTCCATCAGCACAATCATGAAGCCGGTAGCGAAGACTCTCGGCATCGCCGAAATCTCGGGCGATTCTGGATAAGTGTAGGGAACGGTCTTGTTCTCCGGCACCTTGTAGGAAAAACGATGCGTCATTCCAGCCTTGAGCGTCGGCTTCATGTCAGGAGCCCTTCCCGCTCGCTTTCTCGTCGCCGGGCAGCACGTATTCGGTGCCTTCCCAAGGCGAGAGAAAATCGAAATTGCGAAATTCCTGCGTAAGCCGCACCGGTTCATAAACGACGCGCTTGAGCTCGTCGTCGTAGCGCACTTCGACAAAGCCGGTCAGCGGAAAATCCTTGCGCAGCGGATGACCCTCGAAACCGTAATCGGTAAGGATCCTGCGCATGTCGGGATGGCCGGTGAATACCACGCCATAAAGATCGTAGGTTTCCCGCTCGTACCAATCCGCATTAGGGAAAACCTCGATGACCGAAGGCACCGGCGTCGTCTCGTCGGTCTCGATCTTGACGCGAATGCGCGCATTGTGTTTGGGCGAAAGCAGGTGATAGACGACGTCAAAGCGTCGTTCGCGGCTCGGCCAATCGATTGCGGTGACGTCGATCAAACACCAGAACAGACAACGGGCGTCGTCGCGCAAGAATCGCAAGATCGGGACGATGTCGGCGGCTTGTGCGGTCAGCGTCAATTCACGGTACGCAACCGCGTAGCCGGTCACCGAAGCGCCAAGCGCGCCGGTGACAGTCTTGCCGAGCGTGTCGAGCGTCTCATCCATTTTTAACGTTCAATCGTCGCGGTCCGGCGGATTTTTTTCTGCAGCAACAACACACCGTACAGGAGAGCTTCTGCGGTCGGCGGACAGCCCGGCACGTAAATATCGACCGGCACGATACGATCGCAACCACGCACCACCGAGTAGGAATAATGGTAATAGCCCCCGCCATTGGCGCATGAACCCATGGAAATTACGTAGCGGGGTTCGGGCATCTGGTCATAGACCTTGCGCAGCGCCGGAGCCATTTTGTTGGTGAGCGTGCCGGCCACGATCATCACATCGGATTGCCGCGGCGACGCACGCGGAGCGAAACCAAATCGCTCCACGTCATAGCGCGGCATTGACACCTGCATCATCTCGATTGCGCAGCAGGCGAGCCCGAAGGTCATCCACATCAATGAGCCGGTGCGCGCCCAAGCGATAAGATCGTCCGCGGCGGCGACCAGAAAACCCTTATCGGCAAGCTCGCCATCGACGTGGGCGAAAAACGCCTCAGCGTCGCCAGCGGGCTTTCCCGTGCGCGGATCGAGAATTTGACCTCGCGTCGCGACGCCTGCGGGTTCGCTCAATCCCATTCGAGCGCTCCCTTCTTCCACTCGTAGATAAATCCGACAGCGAGGACGGCGAGGAAGACCATCATCGACCAGAAGCCGTACCCGCCGAGTTGACCGAAGGCCGCCGCCCAGGGAAACAGGAAACTGACTTCGAGATCGAAAATGATGAATAGTATGGCGACGAGATAAAAGCGCACATCGAATTTCATGCGTGCGTCATCGAAGGCGTTAAAGCCGCACTCGTAGGCCGACAATTTCTCCGGATCGGGCTGCTTGTAAGCCACCAGAAAGGCGACGACGAGTAGCGCGAGGCCGATCACCGCCGCCACGCCGATAAACACAATGAGCGGCAGATAGGCGAGCAGCAGTTGAGTCAGGGATTGACTCATATTGAACCCTTCTGACGGGCAAACTCGGACACCCCACATATAGGAAAGGTGTCCCCTGCGGCGCTATCCCGCGTGCGACGGACGTGCGCCGATTTGCCCCAAAATCAAGCGGATTAGCGCTGCAGGCCGAATGCCGCGACCCTTAGCGCAGTGCACAAAAAGGTGCAAGGCAGACAGTGCATAGCGACTGCGAAACACGATCCGACCCCTCGAAATTGTATTACGTCGTATTCCGCCGTCACGCATGTTAGCTTCGCGCCGGCCCCTCGCGGCTGTGACAATCAAGTCCGCTACGATCCCGGCGTGGCCGCCTGTCGCAACGCCACGTACTCCAACAGGTGAATGATGAATGACGTATCGCCCGCTGCGGCCATCCGCGGCCAAGAGCATTGGACCAGCAAAGACGGCGATGTGAAGCTTTTCATGTTCGAGAAATGCGGCGGCGATCCCAAAAGCGCCGCCGGCACGATCCTGTTCGTGCACGGCTCGTCCATGGCGTCACAGCCGACCTTCGACTTGCAGGTCGAGGGCCGGCCCGATTCGTCGGTCATGGACTGGTTTGCCCGCCGCGGTTTCGATTGCTGGTGCGTCGATATGGAAGGCTATGGGCGCTCGACCAAGGACCGCGACAACAACGCTCCGATTGCGCAAGGCGCGGACGATTGTTTCGCGGCCGCGACCTATATCCAGCGTCTCCGCGGCGAGCGGCCGCTGCTCGTCTATGGCATTTCCTCGGGCGCGCTGCGCGCGGCGCTTTTCGCCCAGCGTCACCCACAGCTCGTTGCCAGGCTCGCGCTCGACGCCATGGTATGGACCGGCGAAGGCTCGCCAACGCTTGCCGAGCGGAAAAAGAAACTCACCGAGTTTAGGGCCAAAAACCGCAGGCCGATTGATAAAGCGTTCATTCACTCGATCTTCGATCGTGATCACCCGGGCACGGCGGAAGAGAAAATCATCGACGCCTTCGCCGACGCCGTCACCGCGCTCGACAGTTCCGTGCCGACCGGCACCTATGTCGATATGTGCAGCAAACTCCCGGTCGTCGACCCGGAGAAGATCACCGTGCCGACGCTGATCATGCGCGGCCAGTGGGACGGTATCGCAAGCTTCGAGGACCTGCTTGCGTTTTTCGCCCGGTTGCCGAATCCCGACAAGCAGTTCGCGGTGATGCCGGGCATTTCGCACGCGAGCTTTCAGCAGAAGAATTTCGCCCTGGTTTATCACATCCTGTGGAGCTTTTTCGCCCAGCCGGCGCCGATCTATCGCGGCTGAATATGCACTGAATGTCGGGGGTGAAACTTTGCCGATGCGCTTTTGTTGGTTTGGTGCTCCCTCGGCGAGACGGCCAAATTCGCGCTTAGGCCATCAAGCAAGCTGATGTGATCATCTCTCCGCGGGCGTTGTGCCGCCGCGGTAGGCGGCAACAAGTTCGCTTCGCGGCAAGATTGAAATGGCCGCGCGATAAACAGGATCGTGGCGAGACCGATAACCAGCAAGCGCGCCGCCGTGGGCAGAAAGAATGAGAGGCGGAGTCATGCAATGGCACAATACTGCCCTGCATTAGCGTGCTGGAATTTGCGGCAAGAAATCCGACCTTTTGCGCGTCGATAATAAAGTCATCGTCTTGTTCACCTGAAGGCAGACGGGCCAAATCATCGCAAATATCGCAAAGCTGATCTTTGGCGCTGCAATTGCAGCCGTGAGCGTCGCCTCCCCAGCATTGGCTCGGTATGCTTTTCAAAGCGGTCTGCCAATTTCTGCTCAGCACAGGCAACATCTCAGATTAAGCAGTCGCCCAATCGACTCTCCCGCTTTCGCCTCGCCCGTTAGGGACCCCAAGTCTTGGGTTGGTGATCCGGCGAGCCGACCGTATGTTTATGTTCCAGGACAAGCATCGGGCGGCGGTGGATTTTGACTTCCCGTTGTCGTTCTATCGACGGCCCGTCCTCATACAGCAGCGCGCCTCGCCGGCGTTGCCAGTTCACTGCCTTGCCTCGTAGAGGAAGTGCCGCGATCGCGACCGGGGGGACAACGAACGTCGCCTAAAAAATCGAAGCGGCGCGAACAAACCCAGCTAAGTCATTGATTTCTGGCGGGAGCGACGGGGCTCGAACCCGCGACCTTCGGCGTGACAGGCCGACGTCGACCGCTGAATTCTTTACTATTTTTGGCCCTATGTTGCAGCCTTGTCGCAGATACCCATTCCGCACCGGAACATCCATGGGCCTGCTAAGGCCCCTGTTGCGGTATCGCGCTTCGCGGGCGCATACAGGGGCGCTCCAGGAACACGCTGCGCTTCTCCACTGGCAGGCTGCCAGCCGCGACCATGACGATCTCGAGTTGGGAATTCGGACAGCGTCAACATGTCGCTGCCCGGCTGCAGCTGCGTGGTCCTCGCTTCACCGACACAAGTCGCATTGACGGGATTAATCCAATCGGCAGCATGGGCAATGCGCTAGCCTGATCGGGAGATTCCACGGGGGAATTCCAAATGGTCGCAGGTGCCGACAAACCCGTCGCCAAGGAAAGCGCACCGCTCCCGAGTTTTCTGTCCGAAAGCATGAAGATCAGCAGGATGGTTGAAGTCCTCGAAGGGTTGCCTTTCGATTCGCGCGAGCAAGGCAAGCTCGTGATCGATCACGTGACCCGAAACTATCTCGTCCTCGCGAGCCGCACCCTTGCTGCTGATCCTGAACAAACAATTCACCAAGCGTTAGCTCAACGTGGGCCGGTCCGACGATGAACGGTCGCCGCTTCCCGCCGCGGTGGACGGTCGAGGAACAGCCCGCCTGCTTCGTAGTGCGCGATCACAACGGACAGCAGCTCGCTTACGTCCTACTTCGAGAATGAGCCTAGGCGGCGGTCGGCTGCGAAGTTGCTCACGAAGGACGAGGCAAGACGCATCGCGGCGAACATTGCTAAACTCCCCGACATGCTGCGCAAGTGATTGTCTACGGTGGCGTGGCCCTCGGCGCATGCTCACATGAGGACCGGGAAGTTTCTCCCCCTCCATCTCCTGAATATCGATCGCTCTATGTGCAAGGCTGTTTTATTCGTGTAAAAAAACGTCGGGAAGTTTTAGCCCCCCGGACGAGAAGTTACGGAATGTCCGTAGCGTCGCTGATGTCCGCTGCTTGATCGTTTTTCTTCAACCATTGGGCGATCCTTCGCGCTGTCGGCCGAAGATAACCACACAAATCAATGACCGACCGCCGCTTCCCCCACCATGGACGATTGAAGAACTGGACCCAATGACTGCCGACCCGCTAATGACTGCCGAGCAGGCTGCAACGCTTAAGCGATTGGCGGAAGCTGCTTATGAGCTAGACGCATTTAAGCCGAACCTCGCGCGCGCCGAGGCGGATGTGCGTATCGCGATGTTGACCGCCAAGCTCAAACTGCTTGACGAGCCACCGCATACTCTCTGAGACGCGCATAGGTCTATTACGAGGAAGAGCCAGGGCGGCGATCAGCGGCTAGACGTGTACGCACAAGCCGAGCAACACCAGTCCCGCCACAGCGAACGTAGCCGCGATCATCGCGACGAACATCCATACATCGGGTCCGACGGCCCTGGTGATTTCGTCGGTAAGGTCTTTGTCAAATCCATCCATGAACTATGCTTTTGCACGTTCCCCGACGACCTCGCGTTGACCCAGATCAATTGATCTAGATCAAGAGATCGCGTTGACCCTCTTTACTGATCCTGCGCGGCGATCAGCGGCGAAATTGCTCACGCGGGATGAGGCGCGAAGGATTGCAGTGAATGTTGCCAAGTTGCCGGAGCTACTGAGGTCGCAACCCCAATGGCGTTAGCGCGGGATTACAAGTCACTTTTCATCTTTGATTGAGATCAAAGAACTCTTGCACAAACTGCGAGACGTTTAGCTTTGGGAGACAATCAATGATGAAAAATTTAAACAAGAAAATTATGCAAAGGAGCGTTCGCTATGGTGCCATCACGATCATTCCGGCGTGCCTTGTATCTGTTGCCATCCTAATTTCTGCCGACAATGTTGCTCAAGCGAAAAGCAGAACAGTTGCGGTAGCTTGCGGCAAAGAACTTCAACAACAATGCAGCCGTGTGGCAGTGGCCGCAAACAACATGCTGGAGTGCCTCCAAAAGGCTCAGGTTTCCGCAAGATGTGCTGCATTGGCGCACAACATTGTACGCATGTGTGATAGAG
>Ga0318520_10000851_pt1 | contig 9707 bp, 10 predicted proteins | sample GRESIP178b2f16_FD_203512 | JGI IMG/M metagenome (GOLD analysis project Ga0318520, IMG submission 203512) | Tropical soil microbial communities from Luquillo Experimental Forest, Puerto Rico - GRE.SIPMG.178b2f16 | ecosystem: Environmental > Terrestrial > Soil > Tropical forest > Bulk soil...
GAGTTCGTGGCCGGGTTGGTCTTGATGCGCCTGCACAGCTCGACGCCGTCGGCGTCGGGAAGGTTCACGTCGAGGATGACCAGCCGCGGCTTGTGCAGCTCGATTAGCTCGAACGCCGCCGCTCCGCTCTCCGCCTCCACGACTTCGAAGCCCGCGCGCTCGAGCGTGCGGAGCTTCGCGTAGCGGCCGGTCGCGTTGTCGTCGACCACGAGGATGGGCATCACGGCGGCTCCTCCCGTGCGAGCGCGCCGTCGAGCGCGGCGCGCACGCACTCGCGCGAGAGCAGCTCCTTGGGCAGCAGGTCGCAGGCGAGCTCGAGCAGCGCCTCTCGCTCGTCCGCTGGGAGAGTTCCGGCGGAGACGATCACCACCGGGATGTCGCGCGTCGCGGGGTCGCGCTTCAGCGCGCGCAGGCGCTCGAACAGCGGCTGCTTCAGCGAGAACACGAACGTCGCCGTCTCCGACGGGGAGAATCCCAGGCGCGCGCGCGAGCGCGACAGATCGGCCACGAAGTCGCGAACGTCACTCCACTCGGTGCGCCTGACGTCGGGGCTGGTGCCGGAGTCGAGCGCGGTCTGCAACAATCCGATGAACCGGCGCGACTCGCCGCGCAGCTCCACGTCGTTCATCAGATCCCGCCGCAGCGTGGTCGCGGCCAGCTGCAGCTCGACCCAGCGCGCTAGCAGCTCGTCCTGGTCTTTCGCGATCGCATCGCGAAGCGTGGCGTGGGCGCCGGGTGACATCGCGCAGTTCCTCCGATCATCTCTCGGCCTCCCCGCCGTGGGCGCATTCTAGCTGCCGGCGACGGTTTTGATAACGAGGTTCGAGCGGAGGGCTACACCAGGACGTCGCGGATGCCGTAGAGCCCCGGCGGCCGCCCGACGAGCCAGCGCGCGGCGCGCAGCGCGCCCGTTGCAAAGTTCTCGCGGGAGAACGCTCGGTGGGTCAGCTCCACACGCTCTCCCGGTCCTGCAAAAAATACAATGTGCTCGCCCACAGTGTCGGAGAGGCGGAGTGACTGGAGCCCGATCTCGTCGTGGCGGCGCTTCCCGGTGACTCCCTCGCGGTGGTACACGGCGTGCTGCGGAAGGTCTTGACCGCGCGCTGCTGCGGCGGCGCGCGCCAGCGACAGCGCCGTTCCGCTCGGGGCGTCCACCTTCTGGTTGTGGTGCAGCTCCAGCACCTCGATCTCGTAGCCGGCGAGCCGGCGGGAGGCCTCGGCCACCAGATCCAGCAGCACCGCGACGCCGATCGAGAAGTTGGCGGCGCGCACGATCGGGATGCGCTCGGCGGCGCGCGCGATCCGGCGCTCGCCGTCCGCGCCGAGCGCGGTCGTGCCGATCACCAGCGGCAGGCCGCGCGCCTCGGCAGCGTCGACGAGCGCCAGCGTCGAGGCGGGGCTCGAGAAGTCGACCGCCACGTCGGCGCGGGCGCAGGCGTCCGCCACGTCCGCGGAGAGCTTCACGCCGGCCGCGACCTCGTGACCCTGGCGCGGGTGCGCGGAGTACTCGAGCGCGCCCGCGAGCTCGAGCTCGAGGTCCGCCGCGATCTGCCGCAAGAGGCTCTCGCCCATGCGGCCCGCGGCGCCGACCACCAGCACGCGAGTCATGCGCGCGGCAGCTCGGCCAGCACCGCCTCGAGCCGCTCGCGGTTCGCCTTCGAGATCTCGGTGAGCGGGAGCCGCAGGGCGGCCGAGGGGATCCGCCCGAGGATCGCGAGCGCTGTCTTGACCGGAATCGGGTTCGACTCGATGAAGAGCGACTGAGTCACGGGCAGGAGCTCGTAGTGCAGCGCGCGCGCGCGCGCGGCGTTTCCCGCGGCGTGGGCGCGCGTCAGCTCGGCGGTCGCGGCCGGCAGCACGTTCGACACGGTCGAGATGGCGCCGCGCGCCCCGATCGCGAGCATGGGCAGCGTGAGCGCGTCGTCGCCGGAGAGCACCGCGAAGGTCGGCGCCGATTGCGCGATCGTCTCCGAGGTCGCGATCAGGTCCGCGCCGCACTCCTTCAGCCCGGCGACTCCGGGAACGCGCGAGAGCCGCGCAGAAGTCTCCGGCTCGATCCGCGACGCCGTGCGCCCGGGGATGTTGTAGACGAGGATCGGCAGCCGCGTCTCCTGCGCGACCGCGCGGTAGTGCTGGAAGATCCCCTCCTGCGTGGGCTTGTTGTAGTAGGGCGAGATCAACAGCGCCGCATCGGCGCCCGCAGAGCGCGCGGCCTGGGTGAGCTCGATCGCTTCGCGCGTCGAGTTCGAGCCCGCGCCGGCGATCACCGGCACGCGCGCGGCCGCGACCTCGACCACGTGGCGCACCACGCGCACGTGCTCCTCGTGCGAGAGCGTCGCGGCCTCGCCGGTGCTGCCGCACGGCACCAGTCCGTCGACGCCGCTCGCGATCTGCCACTCGCACAGCTTCGCCAACGCCTCGAGATCCAGTCCGCCGTCGGCCGTGAAGGGAGTGACGAGCGCCGTGTACGTGCCACCGAGTTTCAGGGCCATGCGAGCTCTCCGTCGAAGACATGGGCCGCGGGGCCCGTCATGATGACCGGCGCGCCGTCCGCGGGCCAGCGAATGCGCAGCACGCCGCCGCGCAGCCGCACCGCGACGTCGCGCGAAGAGCGGCCCGACAGCACGCCCGCCACCGCTGCGGCGCAGGCGCCGCTGCCGCACGCGAGCGTCTCGCCCGAGCCGCGCTCCCAGGTGCGCTGCACCAGCTCGTCGGCCGATGCGCGCGCCACGAACTCGACGTTCACGCGCTCCGGGAACAGCGGATGGTGCTCGATGCGCGGTCCCAGCCGCTCGACGGGGAACTCCGCGGGGTCGTCGACGAACACCACGCAGTGCGGATTGCCCATCGAGAGCGCGGTCACGCGCAGGACCTGGCCGTCGAGCTCCAGCGGCACGTCCACCAGCGGCGGCGCGCCCGCGAGCCGCGTGGGGATCTTCTCCGGCGCGAACACCGGCCGGGTCATCTCCACCTCGACCTGGTCGCCGCCCCGCCAGCGCGGCGTGACCACGCCGGCGAGCGTCTCGACGCGGATGCGGTCCTGCGCGGCGAGGCCGCGGTCGCGCACGTACTTGGCGAAGGCGCGGATGCCGTTCGCGCACATCTCCGCCGAACTGCCGTCGGCGTTGCGGATGGCCATCGCGAAGTCGGCCTCGCGCGACGGCCGCACCAGCAGGAGCTGGTCGCCGCCCACGCCCAGCCGCCGGTCGAGCGCGAAGCGCGCGAACGCGGTCCAGTCCGCCACCGGGTCGCCCGCCAGGCAGTCGATCACGACGAAATCGTTGCCGGCGCCGTGCATCTTCGCGAAGCGGATCCTGTTCACGGCCGGGCCCCCGCGCTGGTGCTGTTGGGGTCCGGACACTGTTCGGTGTTGGAGCTCTGGGGCTCGACGACCTGGTGCGGGTCGGGCGCCTGCGGATCGGGTGCCGGCAGCGTGTCCGGCTCCTCCGGCTCGGGCGGCGGCGCCGGCTCGTTCTGCGAGCCGTGCGCCGGCGTGGGCTTCGGGCGCACGGGCGGCCCGTACTTGCCGCAGCCGCTGAGCGCCGCGAGCGAGAGCGCGAAGGCGAGCGCGAGGGCGCGAGTCACTCGGACTCCGCCGCGAGCTCGGCGCGCGTGCGCGTGAGCTCGCCGCGCGCGGCCTCGAGCGCCAGCGCCACCTGCGCGCGCGACGGCGCGCCCGGCGCGCGCCGGGCCTCGAGCGAGCGCTCGACCGAGAAGAACCGTGCGGGCTCCAGCTCGAGCGCGGGGTGGAACGAGCGCAGCTCGTCGCGCGTGAGCGCGCCGAGCGCGACGCCGCGCTCCAGCGCGTGGGCCACCGCGCGCCCGACCACGCCGTGCGCCTCGCGGAACGGGACGCCGCGCTCGACCAGGAGGTCGGCCAGGTCGGTGGCGAGCAGCATCGGGTCCGCCGCCGCGCGCGCCATCGCCTCGCGGTTCACGCGCAAGGTCGCGACCGCCCCGGCCAGCACGCCCAGGCAGTCGCGCGCGGTCTCCACGGCGTCGATCACCGGCCGCTTGTCCTCCTGCAGATCGCGATTGTACGAGAGCGGCAGGCCCTTCAGCGTCACCAGCAGCCCCACCAGGTCGCCGACCACGCGGCCGGTCTTCCCGCGCACCAGCTCCGCGGCGTCGGGGTTCTTCTTCTGCGGCATCAGGCTCGAGCCGGTAGCGAAAGCGTCGTCGAGCTCGACGAAGCCGAACTCCGACGAGCTCCACAGCACCAGCTCCTCGCACAGCCGCGACAGGTTCACCATCAGGATCGCGAGCGCGCCCACCAGCTCGAGCGCGGCGTCGCGCGCCGACACCGCGTCCAGGCTGTTCCGGGTCGGTCCCTCGAAGCCGAGCTCGCGCGCGGTGCGCTCGCGCTCGATCGGCAGCGTGCTGCCCGCGAGCGCGCCCGAGCCCAGCGGCGAGCGAGACATGCGCGCGCGCGCGTCGGCGATGCGGCCGTCGTCGCGCGCCAGCGCCTCGGCGTGTGCCAGCCAGTGGTGTGCGAGGCGCACCGGCTGGGCCCGCTGCAGGTGCGTGTAGCCGGGGAGGACGACGTCGACCTCGCGACCGGCGCGCTCGACCAGCGCCTCGCGCAGCTCCGCGAGCGCGCCTCGCAGCTCGCGCGCGCGCGCCCGCAGCCAGAGCAAGAGGTCGGTCGCGACCTGGTCGTTGCGGCTGCGGCCGGTGTGGAGCTTGCCGGCGACCGGTCCGACGAGCTCGTACAGCCGGCGCTCTACGTTGGTGTGCACGTCCTCGAGCGCGGGGTCGAGCGCGAGCGCGCCGCTCTCCAGCTCGTGCACAACCTGCTCGAGGCCCTTCACCAGCTGCCCGGCCTCGGCGTCGGAGACGATGCCGGCGCGCGCGAGCATGCGCGCGTGCGCGATGCTGCCGCGCACGTCCTCGCGGAACAGCGCGCCGTCCACGTCGACCGAGGCGGAGAAGCGCTCCATGCGCGGATCGGTCGCCTTGGCGAAGCGGCCGCCCCAGGTCTTGGCAGCTCCGCCGCCTTTCGGCCGGGCGCCTTTCGGTCGGGAGCCCGCGGACCGGGATTTGCGCTTCTTCGCGTCGGCCATGCTCCCCTCGGGCCGACCGAGGATGCCGGCGGGGCGGGGGTGCCGCAAGGACCGCGCGCACCTACCCTGTGGGCGTGCTGAAGGCCTGGCTGCGCAACCCGACGGCAAGAATCGCCTTTCTGGTCGCGATCTTGTTCGGGCTCATCGGCGTGTGGACAGCGCGCTCGGTGGCGAGCCTCGAGGAGCGCGTCGAGGCGCGCTTCCGCGGCCAGCTGTTCGCCGTACCGTCCCGCGTGTACGCGCGGCCGGTGGCGCTCCACTCCGGAGTCGACGTCGAGCGCATCCACCTGCGCGCGCGGCTGCTGCGCATGGGTTACGTCGAGGCGGTCGGAGCGCACCCGCGGCTGCGCCCGGGCGAGTTCGCGCGCCGGCCCGGCGAGCTCGACGTGTTCCGCCGCGGCTCGCCGCTCGCCAGCCGCGCGATGGCGCCGGCGCTCTTCGAGCTGCGCCTCGAGGGGTCGCGCGTGTCGGCGGTGCGCGACGCCGGCGGCGAGCTCCTGGCCCAGGCCGAGATCGAGCCCGAGGTCATCGCGCAGTTCCACGGCGCCGAGCGCGCCGACCGGCGCCTGGTCGCGCTGGCGGACGTCCCGCCGATTCTGGTCGAGGCCATCATCGGCATCGAGGACCAGTCGTTCTACTCGCACCACGGCATCCAGCCGTGGCGCATGGCCGGCGCGTTTCTTGCGAACCTGCGCGCGGGCAAGGTGGTCCAGGGTGGCAGCACGCTGACGCAGCAGCTGGTGAAGAACTTCTATCTCACGCGCGAGCGCACGGTCGGGCGCAAGCTCACCGAGGTGGTGATGGCGCTCCTGCTCGAGCGCAACCACACCAAGCAGGAGATCCTCGAGGCGTACCTGAACGAGGTCTACATGGGCCAGCGCGGGTCGATCGCGATCCACGGCGTCGGCGAGGCCTCGCGTTACTACTTCGGCAAGCCGGTGAACGAGGTCACGCTGCCCGAGGCGGCGCTGCTCGCTGGCCTGATCAAGGGCCCGAACTACTACTCGCCGTACAGGAACCCCGACGAGGCGCGCAAGCGGCGCGACCTGGTGCTCTCGGTGCTGCGCGAGCAGGACAAGATCGACCGCGACACCTACGAGCACGCGCTGGTCGCGGAGCTCGGCGTGCGCGAGGCCGCGCCCGACGAGAACCTGGCGCCGTACTTCGTCGAGCAGCTGCGCGAGGACCTGTCCGAGCGCTACGGCGACGAGATCCTGCAGACCGCCGGCATGTCGATCTACTCCACGCTCGACGCCGAGCTGCAGCGCGCCGCCGACGACGCCGTGACCCACGGGCTGGCCAAGCTCGAGAAGGACTTCCCGGCGGTCCGCCGCAAGGACTCCCCGCTGCAGGCGGCGCTGGTCGCCCTGTCGCCGAAGACCGGCGAGATCCTCGCGCTCGTGGGAGGGCGGGACTACGGCAAGAGCCAGTTCAACCGCGCCTCGCAGGCGCGCCGCCAGCCGGGCAGCGTGTTCAAGCCGATCGTGCTGCTGACCGCGGTGGGCCGCTCCGCGGGTCCGCCGGCGTGGACGCTGGTCTCGAAGCTCGACGACGAGCCGCTCTCCTACGAGCAGCCGAGCGGCGTGTGGGAGCCGGTGAACTACGACGGCGAGTACCGCGGCCAGGTCACCGTGCGCCAGGCGATCGAGCAGTCGCTGAACGTGCCGGTCGCGCGGCTGGGGATCGCCGTCGGGCCGGACAAGGTGGTCGCCACCGCGCGCGCGCTGGGGATCGAGAGCCCGCTCCTGGCGGTGCCGAGCGTCGCGCTCGGCGCGTTCGAGCTGAGCATGCTCGAGGCCGCGCGCGCCTACGCCGTGCTGGCGTCCGGCGGCCTGCGCCCGGAGCTGCGCTCGTACACGCAGGTGGTCGAGGCGAACGGGCGCGTGCTCGAGCAGCGCACGATCGAGACGCCGCGCGTGTTCGACCCGTCGGACGTCTATCTGGTCACCTCGGCGCTCGAGGGCGTGGTGGACCGCGGCACCGGCGCGCCGCTGCGGCGCATGGGCTTCCGCGGCGACATCGCCGGCAAGACCGGCACGAGCAGCGACTACCGCGACGCCTGGTTCATCGGCTACACGCCCGAGATCGTGATCGCGGTCTGGGTCGGCTTCGACGACGGCACGAGCGTGCGCGTCACCGGGGCGACCGCCGCGCTGCCGATCTTCGCCGAGGTGCTCGACGCCGCGCGCGGCAAGGCCGAGGCCGAGGAGTTCACCGTCCCCACCGGCGTCGAGACGGTCGACGTGAACGCGGAGTCCGGGCTGCGCTCGGGCTTCGGCTGCAGCGGCGAGCCCGAGGTCTTCCTGCGCGGCACGGCGCCGACGGACAGCTGCGGCATCTTCAGCTTCGCCAAGCGCGACGCGCCGGAGCCCGAGCCCGCGCAAGGCGAGAGCCACCCCAAGACCCAGCCCGAGAAGCCGCGCGGACTGTTCCAGCGGCTGTTTGGCTGGATGGGCGGCGGAGGTTGATCGTTGGAGAAGCACGAATGAGTCCCAAGCTGCGCACGCTCCTGATCCTGCTCGCGGTGATCGTGCCGCTCGACCAGCTGACCAAGTACCTGGTGGTCACCCACGTGGAGCGCGGCGGCTACGCGGTGCCGTTCGCGGCGCTCGACGGCTTCTTCCGCATCACCCACTCGCGCAATCCCGGTGCCGCGCTCGGGCTCGCCCAGAACGTGCACGTGTACTTCTTCGTGGCGCTGACGCTGGTGGCGCTGGTGATGATCGCCTCGTTCTTCCGCCGCATCGAGCCGGGCGACCGGCTCTCGGCGGTGTCGCTGGGGCTGATCGTCTCGGGTGCGATCGGGAACCTGGTCGACCGCGTGGTGCGCGGCGAGGTGATCGACTTCCTGCAGTTCAACCTGGGGCTGTTCATCTTCCCCGACTTCAACGTCGCGGACAGCGCGATCGTGATCGGCGTGGCGCTGCTCCTGCTCGACGTGGTGACCCAGGAGACGGAGAGCGGCGTCGCCGGCAAGCGCGCGCCCGGGGAGCGCGACGGCTGACGCGCGCCTACGTCGGTCTGGGCGCGAACCTGGGCGATCCCGCGGCGCAGCTGCGCGCGGCGCTCGCGGAGCTCGAGAAGTGGGGGCCGCTGCGCGCGTCCTCTTTCTGGCGCACGGAGCCGTTGGGCGATCCCGCGAGCCCCTGGTACGTGAACGCCGTCGCCGAGCTCGAGCTCGGCGGCACGCCGTTCGAGTGCCTGGCGCGGCTGCGCGCGCTCGAGCATGCCGCCGGCCGTCCGGAGCGGCGCCCGCGCCTCGCGCCGCGCACGCTCGACCTCGACCTGCTGCTGTTCGGCGACTCGACCGTCACCACCCCAGAGCTCACCCTGCCCCACCCCGGCCTGATCAGGCGCCGCTTCGTGCTCGCGCCGCTCGCCGAGCTCGCGCCCGCGCTCGTGCCGCCCGGCCAGACGCGCGCGATTGCACAACTCTTGCGAGACCTTGACGATCCCCTGCGAGTCGAGAAACTCCCCCGCACGGAGGCCACGAGATGAAGTTCTTCCTCGACACGGCGCACGTGGACGACATCCGCACGGGCGTGGAGATGGGCCTGTGCGACGGCGTCACGACCAACCCGTCGCTCCTGTCCAAGGAGAAGGGCGACCCGCGCGACATCGTCCGCGAGATCACCAAGATCTGCGACGGCCCGATCAGCGCCGAGGTCGTCTCGCTCGACTCCGAGGGCATGGTCCGCGAGGGGCTGGAGTGGCGGAAGGTCGCCTCGAACATCGTGGTGAAGATCCCCATGACGACCGAGGGCCTGAAGGCCATCCGCGTCCTGTCGAGCCAGGACGTGCCCACCAACTGCACGCTGATCTTCACCCCGATCCAGGCGCTCATGGCCGCCAAGGCCGGGGCGACCATGATCTCGCCCTTCGTCGGCCGGCTCGACGACATCCAGCCCGAGTCGGGCATGCAGGTGATCGCGCAGATCGCCGAGATCTTCGAGAACTACGACATCGCGACCGAGATCCTGGTCGCGAGCATCCGCAGCCCGACCCACGTGCTCGAGGCGGCGCGCCTGGGCGCCGACATCGCCACCATGCCGCCGGCAGTGCTCTTCGGCCTGGCCAAGCACCCGCTCACCGACAAGGGCATCGAGCAGTTCCTGGCGGACTGGGAGAAGGTCAAGAAGCGCTCCTAGCCGCGGGTGCGCCCGCCGGCCCCAAGAGTCCGGCAAACCACGGCATTCTGTTATCCTCGGCTGCCCAGGGTCAGGGGTGTCCTCCGCCCCATGGGCGAGGCGTGCCCGGAGACGAATGCATGGAGATCGAGACGGCTCCGTATTCGCTGCAGAACCCGCTCGCCCCTCCGCCCGCCGCCGTGAAGTCCGAGTCCCTCCACCCCTCGGCCGTGTTCTACGAGGAGTCGATCGAGCGCGGCCGCGAGCTGCTCGAGCGGCCGAAGCGCGGCGGCGGCCTGGCGCGGGTGCGCGTCCAGCACGCCAAGAACCGCATGACCGTGTTCGAGCGGATCCGCGTGCTCTCCGACCAGGAGCCCAACCTGCTCTGGCAGAACTGGGGCAAGGGGCTCGACGGCGCGTCGATCGTCACCGGGGTCCTGTCGGTGAACGGACGCGACGTGGCGGTGTACGGCCACGACTTCACCTTGCGAGCCGGCTCGATGGACGCCACCAACGG
>Ga0318520_10000861_pt1 | contig 9655 bp, 10 predicted proteins | sample GRESIP178b2f16_FD_203512 | JGI IMG/M metagenome (GOLD analysis project Ga0318520, IMG submission 203512) | Tropical soil microbial communities from Luquillo Experimental Forest, Puerto Rico - GRE.SIPMG.178b2f16 | ecosystem: Environmental > Terrestrial > Soil > Tropical forest > Bulk soil...
AGGGCGCCAAGGCGCGTGACGATCGGCAGAGCGAGCAAAGTGTGTGATGCGAGCAGCGAGCCGATGACGATGGCGGGAATAATCCCATAGCCGAACGCCAGCCCATACGCGGTGCCGATCACCTGCGGCACGATGGTCGTGATGACACCGAAAGTGACGCTGCGGGTCTGTGCTTTCCGAAAAAGATTGATGTCGATCTCAAGCCCGGCCGTAAACATCAGCATCAGCCTCCCGAGATCGCCGAAGAACTGCACGATTGGGTGGTTCACGCCGGCGACGTCAAGAACGTACGGCCCTAGAAGGACTCCGCAGGCTAGCAGGACGACTAGTTCTGGAATTCGGGCGCGGCGCGCAAGCGCGGGTGCGCCCGCGATGATCGCCATGACAATCGCGAACTTTGCCAGGTTCGGCAGGGCCAGGGCGTGCGACCTGAATGCATCAAGCCATTCCATCGTCGTTTGCTCCACCAGCGACGCAGCATTGCGTACGCCACCACCGGCTCGCGGTCATTGTGCGCACGCGGCGAGCGGCCAGAAGACGGTCGCGCTGCCCAGGAGTCCGTTGAAATTGCGCCGTCTCAAGCAAAATTGCCCCGCTTGTTGCCGGATGTGTCGAGGCGAAAAGGGGGGCGCTCCGAACGTCCCCCGTTGTCGGGCCATCTTGTGGGTTACAGGAAAACCCGCAACAGCCGAAGGCTCGGTACTCTTTAAGGGCCAACGTCACCAATCGATCAGCGAGGCAAGGCCCACTCTCCACGCCGGTCGGGCTCTACCACGAGCACGCGATCCAGCGAGCGCAAGCAACCGACTACGGTCGGTCAGCACGCCGTTGGCACTGAATGTTCTACTGCTTAGTGCCGCCGATAGCGTTAGTACCATCTCCCGAAATAGGACGGACGATAATATCCTCCATAGGAGTAAGGAGAATATCCTCCATAGGAGTAAGGGGAATATCCTCCATACGAATATGGATATCCGTAGTAAGCACGTCGATAGGCTCGACGATAAACCCGGCGAACGTGCCTTCGGTAGGGTCCATAATAGTACTGCACATAATTTGGTTGAGCTTGTGTGGTCTCCAACAAGTCACTCAACCGTGCGGCGGTTTGGGATGGGGTCGCTATCGCAGCGCAGGCCGCGATGGCGAGACCTAACATCATGGACCTTTTCATCGTATGACCTCTTCAATGCGTCTGGTGGTTTCTGGATGGCTGGTCGCGCGGCAGTACGTCACTCGACCCGCGGAGCCAACCTCTGGTGACCCAAAAGGCGTTGCCTTGATTGCTGCGGAGCAGGGGGACTTACTGTGGCACCGCGCCACGCCGCACTGCACGGCGCGTCTCACGCCCGGCCCGGCGAGCCGTGCGCCGCGTTTCACGCCGCACCATCCCCGCCGTCTGGGCCTCAGCATGTGACACCGTTAGCAGCGGCACTGCAGAGCCCACATTCTCTTGCGACCATTGAAGCGAGAAGGGCGCCGCAATCAGTAACGCGGTACCACCGATAATCCCAAGCATACTGAGCTTTTTCATGAGCGGTCCTCCCTGACTCCACAACTCCAGTGACAAAAAAAACTCGGTGATCGAGCCCGCATTCCTGCGGACCGACCCCGAGCCTCTCCCACACCCACGGGAAGCATCCTTGTCCTGACTCCCACCGGCGTCAAGGGGCAATCAAATGGTCGCTATTAGTTTCGAGCAATGCATCCGGCGCCATCGTGAATGGCGCATGCCGGCGGATTTCTTGAATTACCACGCAACCCCCCAATTCGGGTGCGCCGACGAAGTGATTGAATGAGCTAGCCCATGCGCGTCGTTTGTTGCGATGCGTGAGTCTGCTCGTGGCACGAGTCGGAAGTAGATGCTGACGAATCCATCTCGCGCAGGGGCGCGGTCGGGGCGGCGGCAGCGGCATATAGCGGGCTCGCATAGTACTGTCGCAGCGCGAAGCGCAGGAGCACGCCGATCGCAGCGGCAAGCGGCACCGCGATCAAAAGTCCCACGAAGCCGAACAGATAGCCGAAGGCGAACAGCGCGAACATCACCCACACCGGACTCAGATGAACGCGTCGGCCCACCAAATAAGGTGCCAGCACATAATCCGCCAGAAACTGCCCGACAAAGAAAATGGCGGGTACGAGCAAGATCGATGTCCAGTCCGGCCAGAATTGCGCGATCGCGACGCACGTCGAAATAACGAGACCGGAGAGCGAGCCGAGATAGGGGATGAAGCTTATCAAGCCTGCCGCAAAGCCGATCACCAAACCGTGGTTGAGACCGATCAGCCACAGCGCTAGTGCATAGTATATGGCGAGGACCAGACAAAGCGCGCTCTGACCGCGCACGAATCCACTGATCGTGTCGTCGACCTCGCGGGCCAGCGCCCGCACCGTGTCACGGCGCGCGGGCGGGACCCAGTTGTCGATCACCGCGATCATCCTGTTCCAATCGTAGACAAGGTAGAACGCAACGATCGGGGTCACTACAGCCAGCGAGAGGACGGAGAGCAGCGCTCGTCCTCCCGACCAGATCGAGCGCAGGAATGTGCCGAGCCAGCTGCTCGCAAGCGTCGTAAGCTCGCCGAGCGAACGCTCGGACTCGCTTAGACCTTCGCCGACTAGCTTGCTGAGCCAGGGCCGGGTCGGATCAGTCGTCAAGGATTGTAGCCGCCTAAGATATTGCGGAAAACTTTCAATGAAATATGCAAGCTCGCTGATGATGATGGGCACTATCAAAGCCATCAGCAGCGCAATCGCGGTACTCACGACAACGATGATGGCAAGCGTCGCCACCAGCCGGTTCATTCCCAGCCGCTCGATGCGATTGGCGAGAGGATCGAGCAGATAGGCAAGCACCATGCCGGCGACGAATGGCAACAGAACTTCGCGCAACAAGGCAACGACCGCGATGACCGCCGCGAGCATCGCAATCCAGAACAGGATCGGTCGCGTAAAATTCATGATCTGCCGATGGTTAATGCCCCTCCAAGAAGATGTAATTTTGCCAGCTGCGCATGCGGAGCAAGATTTTGCGCAGCAGCGAGACATGATGCCAGTGTTCGGTATAGATCGCGACCTGGGCGGCGGCGCCGAGCGGGATTTGGTAGGGCGTCATGTCATCCGTGATGTCGATGACGGCGAGCGCCCGGCCGCCGGCTGTCCGCGTACCGACGTCCACAAGCCCCCCCGTTGGTTGCAGCTGGCCGGCCGCGATCGCGTCCAGGACGTAGCGCACCTTGCCCTTGAACACGCGACCGGGAACGGCATCGAAGGCGGCCTCGGCCTCGTCACCGGCCTTGACCCGCTGCAGGGAATTTTGCTGGAAGGCCGCGGAGAACTCCTGGTCCTGCGGGTCGGTGTTGACAAAGACCATGACCGACCGGAAGGCGGCGGGGACGACGTACATTCCCGGCCGCAGGCTGACCTGGGTGACGAATCCGGCCGCCGGCGCCCGCGTCACGGTCTGATCGAGATCCCATTGGGCGTCGGCCAACTCGGAACTCAGGCGAGCGACCGTGGTGTTGACGCCGTCTATATTCGACGAATAGGCAAGCCGCGCGCGCTCCTCCTCGGCTTTTGCCCCGGTCACCGACTGTCTCGCGGTTTCGAGGTTGCGGGTATAGGTATCGAGCGTCGCCTGCGCGATGACCCGCTTTTGGAACAGCTCGGCTTGGCGGTCGTAGTTCTGCTGCGCCAGATCGAATTGCGCGTTGGCTTTTTCAGTGCCGGCGGTCGCCTGATCGAGCGAGGCCTTGAGCTGCCTCACGTTCTGCTCGGCTTCAGCGAGCAAAGCCTTCTTCTGGTCGACGACATATTGGTACGGCTTCGGGTCGACGCGGAACAGCACATCCCCTTCCTTGAGCGGCACGTTCGCCTGCACCGGTACCTCGATCACGCGGCCCCTGACCGACGGAAACACGGGTGTCACGGCAAAATAGATGCGGGCATTGGTGGTGAAGGGATGATTGTAGTTCATGATCAGCAGCAGCAATGCAATGCCGATGATCCCGCCCAGCGCCGCGGTCGCAAGCGACCATTGGTTGACCGGTATCTTGAATACCTTGAAGGTTACGTAGCAGATCGAGACGTAGATCAGGATGAGCAGAAGTTCCATTATTGCTCTCCCGTCCTCACGCTGCTTTCGAGCGCCGCGACGCGGCGTCGCAAATCCTCCAGCTCGTTCACGATGGCCGCCGGTTCGGCGCCAGGCCCGGTAGATCGAGGCGAAAATCCCCAGCCTCGATCAGGGCGGTACGTCATTGCCCAGATCCACAGAAACGGCCACAGCACATGCAGCGTGAACAGGCTCACCCATCCGGCCGCGTGGATCGCGTCCTGGTGGGGATGATGGCGTGACTCCGCGATTTTCGCCGGGATGTCGTGGATCGCGATGATGCCGTAGAACAGCACCACGACCACGAAAATCAGCAGAAAGAGCGCGAAATAGTTGAGAAATGGGTCGCCCATGATCGCAACCTCCTTCCCCTACATAACGGAAGACAAAGATAAAATAAGGGCCGGCTGAAGACCAATCGCTTCGACGCAAATCAAGGCGGCTGATGCCTCGGTGGGTGACAAGTAAGCACGATGGGGAATTCCAGGGCTCGGAGGAAAGCGGTGCTCCAACTCTTCTCCAAAGGTCAATTGACGCCGCCTGCGTCGGCCGACGCCGCAGCGGCGGCACCTGCCATCGCACGATGTTATTGAGTTTGAAGCCGGTCGATTAGGCGCTTGGTGAAGTTGTCGGTCATGGTGGAAGCGGCCAACTATTCGGCATTCGAGACGCTGCGCGATGGACGCCGGGTCGAAATCCGCGCGCTTAGACCTGACGACCGGGCCGACCTCATCGCGGCCGTCGCCCGCAGCAGCGCGCAGTCCCTTTACCGTCGCTTCTTTGCGGTAAAGAGAGACTTTGCGGAGCCGGAAATCGAGTTTTTCTTGAACGTCGACTTCGTCGATCACGTGGCGTTGGTCGCAGTCGTTTACGAAAGCGGCCGGCCCGTGATCGCGGGTGGCGCACGTTACATCGTCGTGCAGCCTGGAAAGGCTGAGGTCGCTTTCACTGTGGTCGATCAGTATCAAGGGCAAGGCCTCGGCGCGGCCCTCATGCACCATCTCGCGGCGATTGCCCGGGGAGCCGGGCTGAGGGAACTGATCGCTGAAGTCTTACCCGACAATAGCCCGATGCTGAAAGTGTTCGAGAACAGCGGATTGCCTCTTAGCATCAAGCGTGAGCCCCAAGTCGTGCACGTCGCTGTTCGGTTGTGCTAAGCGGCACATGTCGAAGCAGGTGATCGCTCCCGGTTGAACCTTTCAGGCGTCATCATCAACGACCCGTCAGCGGCTCGAGCCTGGCCGCGACCCACTTGGCCCGCGCGTCGGGGTTGGCGAGAAACCGGATGAACGCCCGCGCCGCTTGCGGCTCCGAGCCGTCCGACATCAAGGCGCCCTCGTAGCTCGTCGTGAGCTGCAGCGGCGCCGGCACCGGACCGGCGAATGCCAGGCCTTTGCCTTCCGGGATTTCGCTCACATTATATAATCCCATCTCCACCTCGCCCTTGGCGATCATGTCCTGGCTCGCCGCCTGGGCCGGAACGATCTTCAGCCGCGGCTTGAGCGCGTCGAGAATTCCGGCTTGAGCCAGGATCCTTTCCGCCTTTTCGCCGCTCTGATTGGGCAGCGTCGGATCGCCGTGGACCACGGACTTCGCTGCCAGTAGCGCCTGCTTGAATGCCTCCGGCGTCGAAAGGTCGGGCAGCGGCGCGCCCGCGCGCATCGCCACTCCCATGCCGGTCTTGGCCAGCGGCACGCGGCTCTCCGGGTTCACGACGCCGTCCTGGTCGAGCCGATCCATGGCCGGTTCGGAAACGATCACCGCATCGAATACCTCGCCGTCCTTGATCTTCTGCGTGACGACGACGGGCGAGCCTAAGGTAAGAACCACGTGGTGGCCGGTCTCCGCGCCGAAGTCCGCGGCGAGCGTCCTGACCGCATTCTGCACCGCGCCTACGCTGAGCACGCGGACGTCGGCCGCGGCAGCCATGCCCGTAAGCGAGATCAGCGTTACCGCAACGCAGGGGAGCCGGCCGAAACTCCGCATTGTGTCTTCTCCTCGGAAGGGCCAGATGTCCGGGATCTTACGCCTTGTCGCATCGATCCTCCACCATGCCCCACGACGCATCGCACGAGCGCGTTTCGCGCCTCACCGGCATCGCGCTGATGTGCGGGGCGGTGGCGTGCTTTGCCATGCTCGATACCACGGCGAAATATCTCAATCTCTACATGAGCACGCTGCAGGTGGTGTGGGCGCGCTATACCGGCGCGTTCCTGTTCCCGTTCATCGTGTCGAATCCCTGGACCCGCCCGGGTCTCACCCGCACCAACCGGCCGGCGCTGCAGATCGCTCGTTCGGTGCTGCTGCTGGCGTCGACGCTGTGTAATTTTCTGGCGCTGCGATACCTTCAGCTCGCCGAGGCGATCGCGCTCGTGTTCTCCACGCCGTTCTTCGTTGCGGCGCTCTCGGGCCCGATGCTGGGGGAGTGGGTGCACTGGCGGCGCTGGACCGCGATCGCGGTGGGCTTCGTCGGCGTGCTGGTGGTGACCCGTCCGGGCGCGGGAAGCTTCCAGCCGGCGGCGCTGCTGTCGCTGACTGCCGCGCTCTGCTACGCGGTGTATTCCATCACCACCCGCATTCTCGCCCGCACCGATTCCAACGAGACCACCCTGTTCTACTCGAACATCGTGGGCGCGCTGGCCTTGCTTCCAGTGGTGCCCTTCTTGTGGACGACGCCGAGCGATCCCATCGTCATTACGCTCATGGTGGCGACCGGCGCGATGGGGAGCTTCGGTCATTACCTGCTGATCGCGGCCCACCGCTTGGCGCCGGCCGCGGTGTTGTCGCCGTTCATCTATACCGAGATCGTGTTGGTGACCGCCGCGGGCTTCCTCGTGTTCGGCGACGTGCCCAACCGGTTCACGCTCACGGGCGCCGCCATCGTGGTCGCCTCCGGCCTCTACATCCTCCACCGCGAGCGGGCGGTGAGGGCGAAGCAGGGATCAGGGGTCAGTCGTCAGTAATCAGTAGTTCGGGTTCTTCACTCTGACCTCCGACCACCATACCCTGAGTTGCCTAAGCTTGGGCGGGAAGGCTAATTTCCATTCGTCCCCGGCTGCCCACTTCATAGGTCCTTGTCGAGGTAGCGTTCATGGCGAAAAAACCGGCCCATGCGTCCGACGGCTCCCGTGCGGGCATCAACGACGACATCGGCGAGGAGATGCGGCTCACGATGTACCGCATGCAGGTCGAGATCCGCGAGAGCGAGCAGCGTGCGTTCGATCTTTTCCTGCAGAACCTGGTCAAAGGCACGAGCCACCTCTCCCTCGGCCAGGAAGCGGTGGCGGCGGGCTTTGCCGCGGCGATGAAGCCGGGGGACCTCTCGTTCTGCACCTATCGTGGCCACGCCCATACGCTCGCGCGCGGCGTGCCGATCGAGAAGGTGTTGGGCGAGCTGATGCAGCGCGATAACGGCCTCATGCGCGGCAAGGGCGGCTCCATGCATCTCACCTCCGCCGAACACGGCGTGCTCGGCTCCTACGCCATCATCGGCGCGCATCTGCCGATCGCCTGCGGGGCGGCGCTGCGGGCGCAGTACAAGGGCGACGGCGACGTGACGGTCTGCTTCTTCGGCGACGGCACCACCAATATCGGCGCGTTCCACGAGGCGCTGAATTTCGCGGCGGTGTGGAAGCTGCCGGTGATTTTCGTCTGCGAGAACAACCTCTACATGGAATACACTCCGATCGGCGACGTGACGGCGGTCGAGCATCCCGCAGCCGACCGCGCCGCGGCCTATGGGCTCGAGCGCATCATCGTTGACGGCAACGACGCCGACGCGGTCTACCGAGCCGCCAGCCTGGCCTACGCCAAGGCGCGCGCGGGCGGCGGACCTTCGCTGATCGAGTGCATGACCTATCGCCACAGCGGCCATTCGCGCGCCGACCCGGCGAAGTATCGCCCCGAGGGCGAGCTCGACAAGTGGAAGGAGCGCGATCCGATCAAGATCTATCGCGAACGCTTGCGGCAGTTCGGCATCGACGAAGCGGTGATCGCGGCGATCGAGGCCGACGTGAAGCGCCGCGTCGACGAGGCGACCGAGAAATGCAAGGCCGCGCCGCCGCCGCCGCTCGAACTCCTCACCACCGACGTCTATGCCGACGGAGGCTTCGCATGGCGGAACTGACCTATCGCGATGCGGTCGCCCGCGGCATCGCCCAAGAAATGAGCCGCGACCCGGACGTCATCTTCTTCGGCGAGGACGTGGCCAAGGCCGGTGGCGTGTTTAAGACCACGGTGGGGCTCTACGAGCAATTCGGGCCCAAGCGCGTGCGCGATTGTCCGATCTCCGAGCAGGCGATCCTCGGCGCCGCCATGGGCGCGGCCATGACCGGCCTGAAGCCGATCGCCGAGATCATGTTCTCGGACTTCTTCGCCGTGTGCTTCGACTACATTGCCAACGAGTTTGCCAAGAGCCGCTACATGTCGAACGGCCAGCTCAAGTGCCCGTTGGTGGTGCGCACCGCCAACGGCGCGGGCTCGCGCTTCGGCGCCCAGCACAGCCAAAGCGTCGAGAACTGGGCGATGATGATCCCCGGCCTCAAAGTGGTGGCACCCTCGAGCCCGCGCGACGTGATCGGGCTGCTGGCCGCCGCGGTGCGCGACCCCGATCCCGTGATCTTCTTCGAGCACAAATCGCTCTATCCGACCAAGGGCGACGTGCCAGAGGGCGAGATCGTCGATCGGCTCGGCACCGCCAGTATCGTGCGGGCGGGGAAGGACGCCACCATCATGGCGCTGGCGCTGATGGTGCCGCGCGCGCTCGAGGCAGCCGAGAAGCTTGCGGCGGAACACGGCGTCGACTGCGAAGTTGTGGATGTGAGGTCGCTGGTGCCGCTCGATACCCGCACCATCCTCGGCTCGGTCGCGCGCACGCATCGCCTGTTCACGGTCGAGGAGAACCCGCGGCTGTGCGGTTGGGGCGCCGAGATCGTGTCGATCGTGGCGGATGAGGCATTCTACGATCTCGACGGGCCGCCGGTGCGGATCACGACGCCGCACATTCCGCTACCGGCCGCTGACATCTTGGAAGACATCGCGCTGCCCACCGTCGACCGCATCGTCGACCGCGTGCGCCGCTCGATGCAGGGGTAGTGAGGTATGACGACGTTAGCAACGGCGTCATTGCCGGGCATAGCGCGTCGGAAGACGCGCGTGAACGCGCTTATGACCCGGCAATCCATCGCATCTTCGTAAGAAGATGGATGCGCGGGTCAAGCCCGCGCATGACGACGTGAAAATATGAGGTCCGGCCATGAGTTCGAGATACGACAATCTCCTTGCCAACGTTCCGACCGATCTGTGGATCGGCGGCAAGTGGCGCAAATCCTCCGACGGCGGCCGTTTCGACGTTCTCGACCCCGCGACCGAGAACAAGATCGCCTCGGTCGCGAGCGCAACGGTGGAGGACGCCAAGGCCGCGGTCGATGCCGCGAGCGCCGCCTTCGAGGGCTGGGCCGGCAGGAAGCCGCGCGAGCGCGCGGAAGTCCTGCGCAAGTCCTTCGAGCTGATCATGCGCGACGCCGAGCGGCTCGCCAAGCTCAT
>Ga0318520_10000875_pt1 | contig 9601 bp, 7 predicted proteins | sample GRESIP178b2f16_FD_203512 | JGI IMG/M metagenome (GOLD analysis project Ga0318520, IMG submission 203512) | Tropical soil microbial communities from Luquillo Experimental Forest, Puerto Rico - GRE.SIPMG.178b2f16 | ecosystem: Environmental > Terrestrial > Soil > Tropical forest > Bulk soil | place...
CGATACAATGCAATTCGCCGCGGGCCAAAGCCGGCTTCAGCATGTTGGAGGCGTCCATCGCCCCTTCGGCCTTGCCGGCGCCGACGAGAGTGTGCAGCTCGTCGATGAAAAGAATAATTTCGCCGGCGGCGGCGGTGATCTCGGACAATACCGCCTTTAGCCGCTCTTCGAATTCGCCGCGATATTTCGAGCCGGCGACCATGGCGCCGAGATCGAGCGCCAAGAGGCGCTTGTCCTTCAGCCCTTCGGGCACGTCGCCATTGACGATTCGCAACGCCAAGCCTTCGACGATCGCAGTCTTGCCGACCCCGGGCTCACCGATCAGTACAGGGTTGTTCTTGGTCCGCCGCGAGAGCACCTGCATCGTGCGGCGGATCTCGTCGTCCCGGCCGATCACCGGGTCGAGCTTGCCCTCGCGTGCTACGGCGGTCAGGTCGCGCGCATAGCGCTTGAGCGCGTCGTAGCCCTCCTCGGCCGAGGCGCTGTCGGCCTTGCGACCCTTGCGCAGATCTTCGATCGCCGCGTTGAGCTTCTGCGGCGTCACCCCACCGGCGGCGAGCGCCTTGCCGGCAGGCGTCTGATTGGCCAGCGCCAGCGCGAGCAACAGCCGCTCGACGGTGACAAAGCTGTCGCCGGCCTTCTCTGCGATCTGTTCGGCCTGTTCGAAGACTCGGGCGATCTCGGGCGAGAGATAAACCTGGCCGGCGCCGCTGCCTTCGACTCGCGGCTGCCTGCCGAGCTCGGTCTCGACCGCGCTCAGGACGGCTTGAGGATCGCCGCCCGCCGCGCGAATCAGATTGCCGCAGAGACCTTCCTTGTCTTCGAGCAGGATCTTGAGGAGATGCTCAGGCGTGAGGCGCTGATGGCCGCTGCGCAACGCCAAAGCCTGGGCCGACTGGATGAATCCCTTCGACCGCTCGGTATATTTCTCGAATTCCATGGTTTGCTCGCTCTGCTGAACCGGCCGCGGTACCCCTATTCAGGCGGTGCCGCCACCCTTCAACAGGCAATATGGTGTGGGCGGGTGGGCGCTCAACCCCAGCCGGCACCGTCTCCTGAGCGCCGTTCGCTCAGGTCGCAAAAACTACCGGAACGGTGGCGTATCGTTCGAATAGGGGGGCTCGGTACCAAACGGCTGCTCGTCGCTTGCTGGCGGCGGCGACGGTTGGACGAAGGCCTCGTTCGTCTCGCGGCCTTCCGCCTCGGACCCACCGGTCTCCAGATCGGCCGGCGTCATCGGGCGTGGTGCCCCGTGCGGGTTGCCTTCGCCATTCGCATTCATGACGCGGAAATAGTGCTCCGCGTGCTGATAGAGGTTTTCGGCCGCTATCCGGTCGCCGCTGGTCGCTGCTTCGCGCGCCAAAGCAACATAGCGTTCGAAGACCTGATACGCGTTGCCACGAATCTTTACGTTTGGGCCATTGCTGTCAAAAGTCTGACTCCGCTGGGGCATCCGCGGACGGTTGTAGTGCGGATTACCCCCGTTGCCGCGGCCGCGCGATCGCTTGTTTGGTCCTGGTCTCATGACACCCGTCTAATCGCGGTGAACACTGTCGGACCGATGTCCGGCGGGAGCATACCATGGCCCCTCTCGGGCGGTTGCGGGCCGGTTTGCGCCGCTTTCCCAGACGATGGTGAGCCCCCGAGCAGCGCCACCCTAGACGGGAAGACGGCGCATTCCAACAAATTTCTGCTCTGCCCGCGCAGGCGCTCTGGCTACGACGCAGCGCGCGACGCCGGCGAGATCGCGCTCGCATCCCTCGATCGCCAAGCCGCCCGCCTGTAATATCGCCATCACGGTCGGTGCCTGGCCAAACCCGACCTCGCAAGCAAAGACGCCTCCGGGTTTCAGCAAGCCGGGGAGGTCGATGATAAGGGACCGATAGGCACCGATACCATCGGGGCCGCCATCGAGAGCCAAGCGAGGGTCATATAGGGCGACCTCGCGCGGCAGATCAGCCAGCCCCGCGGCGGCGATATAAGGCGGGTTCGAGGCGATCACGTCGAACCTGCCAGATACCGCCGTTCCCCAATGGCCGACCACGAAATTGGCGCGCTCGGCAAAGCCGAGCGCTGCAGCATTGCCGCGCGCAGCCTTGGCTGCGCCCAGGGCGATGTCCACACCAAACCCACTCGCAGCCGGAAATTCGGAGAGGAGTGCGAGCAGGATACACCCGGTGCCGGTGCCGAGATCGAGGAGGCGAAGCGGGGCCTCGCGGTCGAGGCCCTGCCGCAATACGGCCGCGACAACCGTTTCGGTCTCAGGCCGCGGATCGAGAGTGTCGTCCGACAGGGAAAACTCCAGGCCCCAAAACTCGCGTCGACCGAGGATGCGGCTCAACGGTTCGCGCGCGGCCATTCGATCCAACACTAGCCGAACGCGCCCCGTCTGTTGCTCATCGAGCACCTGTTCCGAATGGCCCAGCAGCTCGGCAGGAGTCAGATCGAGAGTCGAGGCGACCAACCGGCGAGCCGCGCGGCGGGGCTCCGCGAATCCGGCTCGCGACAGCATAGAGGCGGCCTCGCCGAGCAACAAGCCGAGCGTCTCCCTCACCTTGACGTCATCCCTCCACCGTTGCCAATCGCGCTGCCTGGTCCTCAGCGACGATCGCATCGACGATCTCGTCGAGCGCCTCACCACTCATCACCTTGTCGATTTTGTAAAGCGTCAGGTTGATGCGGTGGTCGGTGACCCGGCCTTGTGGGAAATTGTAGGTGCGAATGCGTTCAGACCGGTCACCGCTGCCGACCTGACTTTTGCGTTGGGCCGCGCGCGCGCTATCGCGCGCCTGCCGCTCCATCTCATAGAGACGCGAGCGCAACACCTTGAGCGCCCTCGCCTTGTTCTTATGTTGCGATTTTTCGTCCTGCTGAATGACTACGAGCCCGGTCGGCAAATGGGTGATGCGCACCGCGCTGTCGGTCGTATTGACCGATTGGCCACCTGGTCCACTCGCCCGAAAAACGTCGATGCGCAGATCCCTCTCATCGATGCGAATGTCGACCTCCCGCGCTTCTGGCAATACGGCGACGGTGGCGGCGGAAGTATGGATCCGCCCGCCTGCCTCGGTCTCAGGTACCCGCTGGACGCGGTGCACTCCAGATTCGAATTTGAGCCGGGCGAACACGTCCCGCCCGCTGATCAGCGCGCTCGCCTCCTTGAAGCCGCCGAGGCCAGTCTCCGAGAGATCAAGGATTTCGAAGCGCCAGCCCCGCAGAGCGGCGTAGCGCTGATACATGCGAAGGAGCTCGGCAGCGAACAACGCAGCCTCCTCCCCGCCGGTACCCGCGCGGACCTCGAGAATGGCGTTGCGCGCATCGTCGACATCCTTCGGCATCAGCGCCAGCTTAACCTGCGCCTCGAGCGCCGGAAGACGCTCTCGCAAGGTCTGCAGCTCGTATTCGGCAAGCGCTTTCAGTTCTGGATCTTCGCCGGATTGGGAAATATCGACGAGCGAGGCGAGCTCGTCGCGGGCGCGGTGGAGCGCATCGATCCCGTCGACTATCGGGCTCAGCTCGCTGTATTCCTTCGACAATCTTGCGAAATCGGCGCCCGTAAGCTGGCTGCCGCCGAGGGTCTCGCGCAGCTCCGCGTGACGGCGGAGGAGCTGTTCCAAATGCGCTTCGAGAGACGGTTCCACCGCGGCCCCGAGCTCAGAAAAGGATTTGCTCGTCGGCCAGCGCTTTGAGTCGCGCCGGCAGTTCGGCAAGGGCGACTTCTGTCTGCTCCCCGCTGCCGAGATTGCGCAACGACGCCACGCCTCGTGCCAACTCGTCTTCGCCCAGCAATATGGCAGCAAACGCGTCGATCCGATTGGCCCGCCGCAGCCGGCGCGCCAGGTTGCCGGAATATCCGAGATCGATCGTAAAACCGCAGGCGCGGAGATCCTCGGCGAGCTTCAGCGCAGCGGTTTCACCGACCTCGCCGATCGGTACCAGCGCGACCGGGCTCGGTGGCGGTGGCGGTGCGGCGATCAGCATCGCGAGTCTCTCGATACCGGCCGCCCAGCCGACCCCGGGCAGCGCCGGTCCGCCCATCAGCTCGACCAGCCCGTCATATCGACCGCCACCCATCACGGTGCCTTGCGCGCCGAGGTCGGTAGTGACGAACTCAAACGCCGTGTGTGTGTAATAGTCGAGCCCTCGCACGAGCCGAGGGTTCGGCCGATAACCTATGCTCAGCCGATCGAGCCCCGCACGGACTTGGTCAAAGAAATGGCACGACTCGGAATTGAGGTAATCGCCAAAGGGAGGCGCATCCCGCACGACTATTTGATCAGTTTCCTCCTTCGAATCGAATATGCGCAGTGGGTTACGCTCGAGCCGACGCCTGCTGTCCTCCGACAATTCGGTGGCCCGCGCCGAGAAATAGGCGACGAGCGCTTCGCGGTAGGCAGCACGGCTTTTGGAATTGCCCAACGTGTTGAGCTCGAGCACGACACGCTCACCTATCCCGAGCATGTCGAGAATTCGGCGGCCCAGCGCGATCACCTCGATGTCGGCCTGCGGCTGGGCCGCGCCGATCAGCTCGACCCCCACTTGGTGAAACTGGCGGAACCGGCCTTTTTGCGGTCGCTCATAGCGGAACATTGGGCCGCTGTAGAAGAATTTGAGGGGCAGGCTCTGGGCGAGGCCGTTGGAGATTACCGAGCGAACCACCCCGGCAGTGTTTTCTGGCCGCAGCGTGATTTCCTCACCGCCGCGGTCGTTGAAGGTGTACATCTCCTTCGCTACGATGTCGGTGTGCTCGCCGATCGGTCGCGCGAAAACCTCGGTGAACTCGAAAATCGGCGTCGCCATTTCGGCGAAGCCGTAGAGTTCGGCCGCACCCCGCGCGGTCTCGACCACCCGGCGGTGGCGCCGCGCCACCTCGGGAAGAAGATCTTGAGTACCGCGGACCGGTTGCAAGGCACGCATGCGAGATCCCCAGACCGCTCTCCGCAGAGAACCGGTCGTTGTCGATCATCTACGCCAAGTGTTGCTTGTCGACGGGCCCTTCAAGCGCTCGCATAATGCCGACTCACCGAGAGCGAAGCTCTCTCGACCGTTCAACGGCTTTGCCCCATAGGGGGCCGTGGCCGCGGTTCATCGCGAGGGCTCGCGCCAGTCCGTGATGAAAAATCCACGGGCCCCTCAATGATACGGGTCGGCGGCGTCGCGCAACCCGTCGCCAAAAAAGTTGAATGCAAGGACGGTAATAACCACGTTGGCGACCGGGAGCATCAGCCAGGGATAAAGCGCCACGACATTGATATTCTGAGCCTCGTTGAGCAAAACACCCCAACTCGTCATCGGCGGTCGCAGTCCGAGGCCGAGGAAAGAGAGCGCCGTCTCGCCCAGGATCATGCCAGGGACTATTAATGTTGCTGTGGCAATCAGATGACTCATGAAACTCGGCAGAAGGTGTCGGCCGATGATACGCGCCGGCCGCGCCCCCATCAGCACGGCAGCGGTGCAAAAGTCCTCCTCGCGCAACGCCAGTAGCTTCGACCGAACGGCACGGGCGAGGTGGGTCCATTCGATCATTCCAAGGATCAGCGTGATCCCAACATACACGAGGATCGGGCTCCAACTCACCGGCAGGATCGCAGACAGCGCCATCCACAACGGCAGGTGTGGAAAGGATTGGACAACCTCGATCGCGCGCTGGATCAGGATATCGGTCCAACCGCCATAATAGCCGGCGATACCGCCGATCAAGATCCCGAGTGTAAAGCTCACGGCGACGCCGAGAAGTCCGACCGTTAGCGAGATCCGGGCCCCATAGACCATTCGCGAAAGGAGATCGCGACCGAGCCGATCGGTGCCGAGTAGGAATAATTGTCCGCCTTGAGCGGGGCAGACGAGATGCAGGTCGGCACGGAACAATCCCCAGAACAAATACTCGTCGCCGCGGCAAAAGAAGCGGATAGTCTGGCGTTTCTCGGGGTTAGACGTGTAGACTCGCTCGAGGTTGGCCATGTCGAGCCGATAGTCGAAACCGTATACAAACGGGGCGACCAGCCGGCCATCGTGAAAGATCCGCACGCGCTGTGGCGGCGCAAAGATGAAATCGGTGTTGCGTGTGTCGAGACCGTAGGGGGCGAGAAACTCGCAGACCAGTATCGACAAATACATGGTCAATAGGATCGCACCAGAAACAACTGCGACCCTGTGGCGGCAGAGCTTCCACCACATCATCCGCCACTGCGACGCCATGTAAAAGCGCTCTTGCGCTGGCGTCATCCGCTCGACGGCATAGGGGTCGAAAGGCGCGCCCGAGACGTAGTGTGGCAGCTGATTGTCGGTGAGAACGGCCGTCGCGTCCTTGCTGCTGCGCGGCAGGCCGCCGGATGCGAGGGCCAGATCGCTCATCGGCGGCGGCCCGCCTGCAGGCGGATCCGGGGATCAAGCACCGCGAGCGCCAGATCGGACACGAATACGCCGATGACCGTCAAGAACGCCATGAACATCAAGAACGACCCGGCAAGATACATGTCTTGACTGCGTAACGCGTCGAGCAGCATCGGTCCGGTCGTCGGCAAAGACATTACCACCGACACGATCGCCGCGCCGGAGATAACATGCGGCAAGAGAGAACCGATATCGGAAATGAACGGATTTAGAGCCATCCGTAGCGGATATTTGAACAGCACCTTTAGGGGAGGCAGCCCCTTGGCACGCGCGGTGACGACATATTGCTTTTGCAACTCGTCGAGCAGGTTGGCGCGCAACCGCCGGATCATGCTCGCGGTTCCTGCCGTACCGATGACGATGACCGGGATCCAAATATGAGCGAGCACAGAGAGAATCTTATTCCACGTCCATGGCTGATCGACGTAGTGAGGATCCATCAGGCCGCCGATCGAAATTCCAAAATACACATTCGCCAGGTAGAGCAGGACCAGAGCAAGAAGAAAGCTGGGCGTGGCCAGCCCTATGAACCCCAACAACGTCAAACAGTAGTCCGTCCAACTATACTGATGTGTCGCGGAATAGACGCCGATCGGGAAGGCGACAAGGTAGGTGAAGAGGATCGTGGTGAAGGAGACGAGAAAAGTCAGGAACAAACGGTCGCCTACCACCTGCGTAACCGGCAAATTATAGGTGAAGGAGTATCCCAGGTCCCCCCGAAGAAGCCCGCCGGCCCAATACAAGTATTGCTCCCAGAGCGGGCGGTCGAAACCGTACTCAGCCTCCAAAAAATGAATTTTGGCTAGATCCGCCGGCTCGCCCGACTCCTGCAGCTCAGCAATGTAGGTCGTGAAATAATTGCCCTGGGGCAGATTGATGATCGTGAAGATCACTATGCTGATCGCGATCAACGTGGGGACCATGATCAGGATCCGGTGAATTAAGTAGCTCAGCATAAGGCCGATCTAGCCAGATTTCAGCGGTCGTATCCAGTCTGTCGTCAGTGATGCACCGGAGGCGAGACGTCCGAGGATGCCGATTTCGCACGAGTGTCGGAAGTGTACAGCCAGAAGGTATCCGGCTTGAAGACCCCGAAAAAAGCTCCGGGGTCCCAATTGTAGAACCCCTCCTCGGGAACGTTGTGGAGTTTTTCGCTCACCACGACCGGCTGGAGCACACCCGCGACCGTACCGATCGAAAAGACCTCATCCGCCCATATCTGCAGCATGGCATGCCAGATCCGGGATTGGTCCGGTTGCAGCGCCGTGCCGAGCCAGTCCTCGTAAAGCTCCTTCAGCCGCGTCGCAGACGGCTGATCAGGGGACTCGCCAGCCTTCCCTTTCGTCTCGTAATATTGACCCCACTTTGGCCATTGCAGCTGCTGCTGATTGATGGGCGCGAATTCCTGGGGCGACATCGCGGCAGTAGCGAGACCGTTCTCGATCCCCTTGTCGATCGACATCAGGGTCTCACCCGAGAACACCCGGCGCCGGAACAAGGTCAGCTGCAATGGCTTGGCAAAAAGCCTTATTCCGATCCGCCGCCAAGAATCGCGGATCAGCTCCAGCACGTCCGATTGTTCGGTCGATTCACCCGAATTCTCTACGATGATCTCCATGGGTCGACCATCCGGAAGCAGACGCATACCGTCGCTGTCGCGCTTTGTGAGCCCGATCAAATCGAGCAGGCGGTTGGCCTCACTCAAATCGAAGTTTGCCCAGGCTGAGCGGTATTCGGGTTCGTAAAGCGGGCTCTGCGGCAAGACCGTGTTCTGTCCTTCGATCGCCAGCCCGAAATAGATTGCCTGATTGATCTCGTGCCGGTTTACCGCTAATGACAAGGCACGACGAAAGCGCAGGTCGCGCACTAGGGCTCGCCAAGTGTCATCGTTTACGTTGAGGTTTGGGTAGAGGGCGAGTTGACTACCTGGGCCGGTACGCCAGAGGTGTACACTATACTTGTTGCGCGCTTCACTGTCTTTCAGAAAGGTATAATTATCAAAGCGCAGATAGCGCGCCTGGAGGTCGCTCTCGCCCGCGCCGGTTTTTGCCGGGATGATCTTGCTGTCGGCAATCGACATGATTACGCGATCGATATAGGGAAGCTGATGGCCGGCTTCATCAACACGATAATAATAAGGGTTCCTTTCGAATATAAACCTCTCCGAAGGTGGTTTCGTCTTCAATACCCAGGGCTCCAGCGAGGGCAAACTTGGGTTGTCGTTGCGGTACATCGTATCCATTCTGGCATGCAGCGCCGCCCAATTGCGTTGGTTGTTCTTTTTAACGAGCGCATCGAGAGTGACCTTATCCGCGAATTTTTCATGGAATTGTTTCAGATAATGTGACGGGCAATAGATGTAGAGCGGGTCCGCCCCGGCGAGTTCGGGCAGAAACAACGGATTCGGTCGGGTCCAAGCATAGCGAATCGTGGTTTCGTCAAGCACTTCGAAGCGAGGTACCTCACCCTGCACCATCATCGACACGGGCAGGCCTGAGGGCGACAGTTGATTATTTTGCGCAACATCCTCGAACCAATAGCGGAAGTCTTCGGAGGTAAAGGGGTGCCCGTCCGACCATTTGTGTCCGCTACGCAAATGGAGCGTGAAGACTCTGCCATCCTGGACATCCACCGACGTCAGGATGTCGGGCACGAACGTCAACGCAGGGGTGTAGCCGACCAGCCGTGCATAGCCGTAAACCACCATCATGCGGGTGTCCTTGGGCCCGCCCATCAACATCCGCAACTCGCCGCCGGAATTGCCGATTGTTTTGGGTTCCGCCAGCTCCGGATCGCTTGGCAGCCGTTCGTCGACCCGGGACAGCTTCCCGCTGGCTACGTCTTGTTTGAAAAACGGCGTCTCCTGGAGCTCGGCCTGGACCGTGCCGGGAACGGCCATCGAGAGAGCCACGACGAGGCCCATCCGCTTCACATCGAGCCTCCCTATCGGTTTCTTGGTCTCTCCATTTATGCCGAGATGGCGTCGTTGGCCCGAGCCGCCATCGCTCGCGGCGACGCCCTCGCCTCCACCCAGTGGCCTGGACCGATCTCGATGAGCGGTGGTGAGTTCATCGCTTCACGACGGAACGGCTCGGGCCAAGCAGCCGGATCCGAGGCTTTATCCTCCATCAGCTGATGAAAGTCGAGTGAGCGTGACGGATCCGGCGTGGGCACGGCAGCGAGCAAGGCCAGTGTGTAAGGATGCACC